>Ga0265594_1000870_pt1 | contig 24277 bp, 13 predicted proteins | sample saktaG_11_FD_190147 | JGI IMG/M metagenome (GOLD analysis project Ga0265594, IMG submission 190147) | Saline water microbial communities from Sakinaw Lake, British Columbia, Canada - sak_2011_5_24_80m | ecosystem: Environmental > Aquatic > Non-marine Saline and Alkaline > Saline ... | reverse complement strand
CTTTCATATACATGTTAATGTGGGGCGTTAAACGTGGTTTGTTTTCAAACGAAGCCGGCCAGGGAAGTTCTCCCATCGCACATGCGGCAGCAAAAACGACCGAACCGGTGCGTGAAGGTGTTGTGGCAATGTTAGGTCCATTTATCGATACGCTCGTCGTATGCACAATTACCGGATTAGTTATTATATGTACTGGTGTATGGCATGAAAAGACGCCCGAAACAGTTTTATTTAATGCGCAGTCAGATATTTCAATTATTGAGAAAAGCGGTCGCGTTACAACAAATGCTGAAATTGATGGAACTCTAATTAACAGTACTGTCCTTCGCTTTTTGAATGGAAAAAATGAAGAGATTGCGTTTGTGCGAAACCACGCTATTGTAGATGACCCCATAATACTGGTTAATAACCTTCCATATACCGGCGTCTTAACTATAACGGAATCCGGTTTGCTACATGTGCCAGATATCAATACCAGGATATATCTCCGGGGAAAAACGCTTAAGAACGGTTCGCCCCTTACCTCGCTTGCATTTACAAGAGGGCTTAGTCCGTTAGGTAATTGGGGCGGCTATATTATCACATTTGGCGTATTCCTTTTTGCCATTTCGACAGCGATCAGCTGGTCATATTATGGTGATCGTGGGGCAGAATACCTTTTTGGGCCAAAAGCAGTTCCCATTTATCGATTTGTATATGTAATCCTTCATTTTATCGGCGCCGTAGTTTCGCTTGAAATCGTCTGGAGTTTCGGAGATGTCGCCAACGGACTCATGGCATTACCCAATTTAATTGCTCTAATCGTTCTGACCGGCGTCGTAAAAAAACTTACCGATGTTTATACGTCGAAAAAACAGTTTACGTATAAAGAACGCATCCAGAATAAAGGAAATATATAAACATGCTTAATAATAAATTATTGAAAGATCTTTTTAATACAGCGTTAGTTGCGGCTCAGTCAGCCGGAAGTTTTATTAGAAATAATGCGGAAAAAGCTTTAACTATTGATTTTAAAGGTCGCGCTAATGTTGTAACCGACATAGATCGAGGTGCCGAAGAAATCATTATTTCAATGATTCTCGAATCCTTTCCCGATCATCAAATATTGGCAGAAGAAACGCCGGCAATTAATACTTCTTATCCTTTCAGGTGGATTATAGACCCTTTGGATGGAACTACAAATTTTATTCATCGCTTCCCTGTTTTTGCCGTGTCAATTGCAGTGGAATATATGAATGATATCGTCATCGGGGTTGTCTATGATCCGATGCGTGATGAACTGTTTTCGGCAATTAAGAACAACGGGGCATTTCTTAATAAAAATCCGATTAAAGTGTCAACCGTTAATAAATTGTCCGAATCATTACTTGCCACCGGTTTCCCTTATGAACTTCAAAGCAACTTCAATTTGAATATGGATATATTCCGTGAAATGTATCGAAATAGTCAGGGAGTTCGACGACTCGGCTCCGCCGCGCTGGATTTATGTTATACCGCCTGTGGTCGCCTGGACGGCTTCTGGGAGTTCGATCTGAATCCCTGGGACGTCGCTGCCGGTGCTCTAATCGTCTCCGAAGCAGGTGGTAAATTGTCCGATTTTTCGGGGAAAGATTTTTCTATTTATGACAGGCAGGTTCTGGCGACGAATGGGATTATTGAATCAAAGATGCTGGAGATTTTGTCTTTAACCTGACAAAATCTCTGTCAGACTTATCACAGACAAATGAGGGAATAATGGACAACAAACATGGTTTTATCGCTTTTTTTCTGACAACATCATTTTTATTTGCAGGGGCGGACTGGCAAAATTCAGTTGACTATAAAATTAAAGTTAAGCTGGATGACGAAAAGCACATTCTGTCCGGGGAAGAAACATTAACATATTTTAACAATTCCCCTACCCCGTTAAATCGAATCTGGCTGCTTCTCTACCCCAATGCTTATAAGGATGAGACTACCGCTTTTGCAAAACAGATGGAACGGAACTCGTCGACGCAATTTCACTTTAGTAAAGAAGAAGACCGGGGCTGTATTACGTTCGAGTCTGTAACGATCAATGGTGATACGGTAAATATCACATCACCGCCCGATTCCATAGATGTAGGTTATATAAATCTTACAAATTCTCTTCAGCAGGGTGATTCTATTTCTATACAAATGGACTGGACGGTAAAAATACCGAAGATATTTTCACGATTTGGTCATGTTGATCAGCATTACGAAGTGGCTCAATGGTTCCCAAAAGTTGCTGTCTACGACGAAAACGGCTGGCATCCATATCCCTACTTAAATCAGGGCGAATTCTATTATGAATTCGGAACGTTTGACGTCGAGATCACTCTTCCCGAAGAATATATTGTCGGAGCTACCGGAGAGCTAATTTCTCCAGCTTCCGAAATATCCCGACTTGATTCACTTGCTGAAATTGGCAATCGTCTGATGAACTTACCTGAAAAGGAAATGAAAAAAGAATTTAAAAAGATTACAAAACCAGTGAAAAAGGACAAAAAGAAAAAAGAGCAGGATAAAGAAACTATCAAGAGCCTCAAAACTCTCAAATATGTAGCAAAAGATGTTCACGATTTCGCCTGGGTTGCCGACAAGGAATTCTATGTCCAAAAAGGTTTTTACACATATCCGGATAAACAGGACTCTATAACTATCTGGAATCTCTTTTTACCAAAAAAATATAAACCCTGGATACACACAATTGAAACAGTTCAAAATACTCTGGAAATTTATGGCTCTTTTTGCGGACCATATCCATATCCTGTCGTCTGGGTTATCGACGGAAGCGTTTCGGCAGGCGGCGGCATGGAATATCCTATGCTGACCATCATAAACGCGGTAAATATTGAATTTATTATGGAAACTATTATTGCACACGAGGTAGGTCATAACTGGTTTTATGGAATTTTGGGCTTTGATGAGCGCGAACACGGCTGGATGGATGAGGGGATTAATACATGGGCAGAACACCGCTATGTCGAAAAATATATCCCGGAAACTAATCAGAATTTCCTGCCGAAAAAATTCCGATTCCTGTTGAAGGATTTCAATCACCAGTATATGAGCCGGATAGCCCTTGATCTCACTACCAATAAAAACCAAGACCTCCCATCGCATCTCTCTGCTGAAAAATATCCGTTTTTACAATACGTAGCCAGTATTTACTATAAGCCGGCTTCAGGTATAAGGCTCCTGGAGAATTATGTTGGCAGGGAAAAGCTCGACGGCGCTATGAGAGAATTTTATAACGATTGGAAATACCGACATCCTAAACCTATTGACATGGAAAGATCGTTTGAGAAGTCTCTGGGCGAAAACCTCGATTGGTATTTTCACGACTTTCTTAAAACAACAAAAAAAGTTGACTATAAGGTCATTGATTTTTCTACAAAAGATAAAGACGGTCAAAGGAAGACAATTGTTAGAATTGAAAATCTTGGAAAATTGAGAGTTCCTGTAAAATTAGCCCTTTTTAATAAACAGGAAATTATCTTCGGCAACTGGATTTTCCCTGATGAGGACAAAGCAAACTATACTATCGCAACTGATCAATGTCCAACGCATGCTGCGCTGGACCCCGATTTGCTTACTACTGACATTGATTTCAGCAACAACTCAAACAGACTCTCAATTGATTTAGATCCTTTTGTCAACGTTTCTAAACCTGACAAATTCCATGTCTTTTATTCGCCAATTATTGGAGCTGATTATATGGATGGGTTTCATATGGGAATGGCTCTGTTTCGGAGAAATATTACACCATTGAAACACAATTTCTATATTAACTCATCGTACGGCTGGAAGTCTAAAAATCCTCTCTGGTCTTTTGGATATGATAATACTGTTTATGATAAAATTGGCACTGAGTTCAAATATGGCTTTAAAGCCGGGGAATCTATAGGTAAGCGACTTTATACTGTATCTGCTTCAGTTATACAGTATCCCAAATTCTGGGGTACATTTAAACACTCTTTAAATTTCAGGGGTGAATATATTGATATTTTTAACAGCGAATTTTACGACTCAACTTATTGGGATATCGGAACTTTTACAAATGCTGTTGCCTCATGGAAATATTCAAAACGCTGGTTTTTATCACGATTGAATCTTGAGACTAAACTTAAAATTGGTTCAAAAGGTTCCAGTACAAACAGCTTATCAAAATATGCCAAGATATCCTTTGAATCTTCCTATAGTTATCAACTCAGTCGCAAACAGCGGATTCAATTCCGATTATTTGCCGGTACATTTTTAAAAGCATCCAAAAATCTTCCCAAACAGGAATATTTCTATGCAAATGGCGGGATTGATCCGTCATTTGAAGACCGACTTGTATTAGACAGGTCTGGGAAAAGCGATTGGACACCAATGAACCATTACTATATTTCAGACGGAATAAACCTTAAAGGTTGTCCTGGATTATCAGGCAATTCTTGGGCAGCAGGTTTCAATATAAAGTACAGGTTCTCAAATCTCTTTGCATTTTTCGACATTGGCGATGTTCTAAACGAATCTGAAAAGTTTGTTGGGCGTTGCGACTTCGGGATAGGATTAAGATCTGGTCCGCTTAATTTCTATTTGCCTCTATACCTTAGCCACCCTATTGATGGATATAATAAACTATCTGACATCAATGCACTAAAACAACGCTGGTTAGTTCAAATTGACTTAAAAAGTATTCGTATCGGGATTGGCTGATATTATTTCTAATAATAGAAATTTAACGCCACCCCTACCCTGTTTCCGGTAAGATCAATATTTTTAAGGTCATATTCTTTGAAATTATCAGTAACCTCGTCCATATCCATTAGCCTCATATCAAGATTCTTGCGGTTCCATTCAATTGAAACGCCAAAGAACCGGATGGGTCTGATCTCGAACCCAATGCCATAAATAAAACCCCAGGATTGATACAGGGGTCCGCCAAGGGATTTCTCATTATAATAGGCGTTCATGAATAGCAGATTATAGCCAAAACCCACATCAACGTAGGGATAGAAGAGCGGATATCGTATAGGGGCGAAACGTAGATTCATCATCACTTGAGGACTCCAGGTAACCAGTGAATAACTCTCATTACTACCCTTATCCATATTGGAAAACCACTTATCTAAATCTCCCCGATAAATTCCCAGACCAAATTCAAATCCGATATTATCACCTAGGTGACTAGAGTTGTAAACCTCAATGCCGTTAAACGAATTTATTTTGGAAAAAGGATCATGTTGAGAAATCGATTCCTCAAAAAGTTGATTATGATCCAAAAGCAGATTATTTATCTGATTTATTTGGTTATTGATTTTGTCTATTGAACCTGTTTTGATATATTTTACCCGAAATCCTTTCGATATTGATCGTTTTTTTTTCGGAGCTTCTCTTACAATTATTTGCGGTTCGATTATTTTCGATAAAACGATGTTAATGTCCAGCAGTTGCCCCTCAGATAAAGTAAATAGTTTTTCAAGGGTATCGTAGCCTTCTTTTACAGATCGTAAAATGTAATCGTCCGGATCGAGTTCAATTTTCAGGGGAGATTCACCACGATAAACGCCATTGATATAAATCGCTGAATTTTCAGGATCTGTAATAATATTGACTGCTGTTTTAATTACGGTCTTTTTAATCTCAATACCGGCTTGACCGGAGATTTTTTTTGCAATGGACGGCATAGCTTGAGTAAGAACGATACCCAATGTCCCCTCGACATCTTCAATTGCCGTCGCTTCGATTCTACCGGTTTCGACATCGATTAACCGGGCGCTTACGGTAAAATATTCACCTACTTTACTTATCGAACCGGCAATAATCTTACTGACACCAATTAAGCGACCGATTTCAATAGCACATTCATCGGAAGTACAATCATTTAGGTGAAATTGCATTTCATCGAGAATGCGATTCATTTTATCCCGTTCCATAACTTCATAAACGTCAGCATTGAAAATTTCTATGCGCAGGCGATCGGATAGCGCTCTGGCCTCCGGTTCGCTAACACCGTTTGGATCAAGTTCAAGAACAGCAACAGCCGTTTTGACTTTTTGCGGAACACTTTCTATAAGTTTATCCACAGAATCTACTGCTGTCGCCGATAACACAGTTGAATCTTGAGTTATTGCCGAATCCAATAATTTAAATTTTTCCTGAGCCTGAAGTGATATACCCAGTATAAAAATAACTGCAAAAATAAACCGTATCGTTTTAACCATCGTATATCCCATTTAATAATTAATTGCTTTAAACCTATTCATCTTAATTAATTTACAAAAATTCAATTGTCAAACCACTACCATTTTTGTTAACAATCGTGATATCTATCACTAATGTGGAATATTATTAATTAGAATGAGCATATAATCATCAAAAATATAGTCACGAACAGATCCAAATTCAAATGTAATGACCATGAAAGTAGGAAATATAGAAAAATGAAAGATTATCACACTTGTAACGATGTAAGAAATTTGATACATTTATATTAAGATGAAAAGGAACAATCAAACAGTATATTTCATTTTAACCGGTTTGGCGCTATTGATAAACCTGCTTTACGGATTTGACAAATCCAAATTGGTTTATAAAAAATCAGTCCCAATTTTTAGTCCCTATCTTCAAGCACGTATAGACGGCAGCGCTTCATCTGATACTTTAAGTGTCTGGATATATTTTACTGATAAAGATATATTTACGATCGATGAATATGTTTCGGCTAAAGATATTGCCGAAAAACGCATGAATCCGCGAACCAGATGGCGAAGAGCTAAAGTAAATCGAGAAAATGCAGATTTTTCCGATATTCCTGTCTGTCGTGATTATGTTTCAAAAGTACTGCTTTACGGAGCAAAACTAAGGACAACATCAAAATGGTTGAATGCAATATCGGTCAGCATACCGGTTGATTCACTGCCTTTGCTGGCACAATTAAAATTCGCTTATAAAATCGACTTAGTGCTGAAGTTTAAACTTAGTCCTGAAATCAGTAAGTCGCCTATTCCCGGCAGTCTAACCAAAGATATATTTGCTCCGGCGGCGACTTTAAATTATGGCGAATCTTATGATCAATTGAACCAAATCAACGTTATAGCGGCACATGAAGACGGATACGCAGGGCAAAATGTCTATGTTTTAATTTTAGACACGGGTTTTTTAAAAGATCATGAAGCTATACATAAAGACCAGATAATCGCCGAACGGGATTTTATCAATAATGACGGCAACACTCAGGATAAGCCCGGTGATACTGTCTCACAACATTCTCACGGCACCTACTGTTTGTCTGCATTAGGCGGTTCAATGGACTCCAAACATTACGGACCTGCATACGAATCAAATTTTCTATTAGCAAAAACCGAATGTCTCGCATATGAGAAAGAAATAGAAGAGGATTGGTTTGTTGCCGCCTTGGAATGGGGCGATTCTCTCGGCGCCGACGTTGCTTCGGCTTCTCTGGGATATATCGACTGGTATGAATTTTCAAACCTTGACGGTAAAACTGCCGTTACCACAATAGCAGTCGAGCAAGCCTATAAAAACGGAATTGTGTGCGTATCAGCTGCCGGCAACGAAAATAATAATCCAAATTGGGGACATATTGTCACTCCTGCCGATGCAGAACATGTGATTTCAGTTGGCGCTGTTGATACAAACGGCGTCATTTCATCATTTAGTTCACGCGGACCAACTTTTGATGGTAGAATAAAACCGGAAGCTGTAGCACGAGGAGTTAATACCTATTGCGCTTTAGCCGGAGGACAATCTTCATACGGTTATAAAAGCGGAACTTCTCTGGCTACGCCGCTTGTCGCAGGTGCTGTTGCGGTAATATTGTCCGCCCATCCCGACTGGACGCCCGACGAGGTAAGAGAAGCAATGATGATGACCGCTTCAAATTTTCGGAATCCTAACAATATTTATGGTTGGGGATTGATAGATGTAATGGCGGCAATCGATTATGATTTCAACGGTATCAAACCCGGTGATATAGATTTTGACGGACGTTTCCTGGTAACGGATATTGTGAAACTTGTTCGTATCGTTTTGGGAGAAGTTAATCCTCATGAATTTGAATTTCAGGCGGCAGATATGAACGATGATGATGCTATTAATATTTCAGATATTATGATTCTTGTTAATAAAATATTAAATGATGGTAATGGCATATAAATGAATGCAATCTCAAAACCCATAGAAATAATTGGAGTATGAAAATATGCTAAGTGAAATACATATTCTGGACATTTTGTCATCAAACTTTAACCGGATTCGTACATCCGAAACGCTCGATGAGAAATGTCAGGTATTAATCGATACGTTACGCAAAACCGGCTGGGGTCGTGTAACCCTATCATTTTTAAACAGTAAGTACGAAACGAAAAAGACTCTTTATTCTGGATATACCGAAGATTTGATTAAAATTGCTGAAGAAAAAAAGTTAGCGCCACTGAAACGTAAAGAATTGCTCAGTTCCATGGTTGAACGCTGGCGAATATCATCGTTTTACTATATGCCGTGGCGAGATGTTAAGGCTCGCACAATTGTATCCAGTGGTAGAACTACAGAAATTCCAATTGAAACAAAAGATCAGTGGTATCCAATGGACCTCCTCTACGCCCCCCTATATTATAAAACACGACCTGTTGCAGTATTAACGCTTGACGAGCCCAAAGATCAATCTACGCCTACAAAAGTGAAACTTCGAGTTCCACAGATAATTCACAGTACTATCACACAAGTCATCAGCGAATATATTTCTCAAGAATATTTTACGCATTCGAAAGAATTGAATGAGGTCATCATTAACAAAGGCACAATCGGCATTATCGAAATCGCCCATAATGGAAAAATGACTAATATCAATCTTGCCGGCGAACATATTCTAAAATCGAGAAAAAAGGACTTATCAGGACTATTATTTCTAAAGTATTTTAATGAAAGATTTAAGACAAAAATAAAACCAACCTTTGAAGAAGCAGCTAAAACACTCAAACCATCGTTAGTTCAAACTATCTATTATTTTCCTGATAATACAAGCAAGGACCTGATTATTGAGTTCTTTCCCCAGCATGCCCTGTATGAATATACCGGTATGATCTGCACTGTAAATTACCATGAAAGTAAAGATTTATACCGGTTGTACTCGAATATACTTGATCGTTTAAGTGAATTGAGTAATACAATTACCGGAGATTTTTCCGAAATCCGGCAAAAGATTGTCGCTCTGCTGTGCAGGCAATTTCACTTCCGATTTCCGCGGATTTACATGCCATCTGATGATAAATCGACTCTTGAGTGTATTTTATCATTTGATGAGGAGACACAGGAATTAGAATTTTTTGATCACCCTTATAATCGTAATAGCCTTGGTTCAACCGCAATCATAGATGATCAGATCATATTCACAACGAAAAAGGAACGACAGATTCGCGATGTCAGACGCATCTGGGAACGACTGGATACCCCTGGAGCGATTGCGATTCCTATACATGTAAACGAAACAATCAAATCCGTGCTCGTTTGTGATTTTCTCGAGCCGGTTTTTGAGTTAGATATTTCCAAGGAGATTATCTTTAAATTCTTTTCCATGGTACTTGGAATGACTTTGCAACCATTATTTAAAGAAGATAATTTATTATAAAATGGTTGCAAGTATATAAGAAGACCGCTAATTTTCCTTAGTGACAAACAATGGCACAATTTTATGAATAAGCCAGCTTTAGCAAAACATCTATATAGCCTGTTGTTAATTGCGATTTTATTCACGTCCTGTTCACAATCTGTCTCGATAAAAATCGTTGTTCCGGAAGATTCTTTCCCGGCAAGTGGAAATTCACTGCACCTATATCTTCTCAATTCGGATGAATATCAAGAAGTAAATGCAGTTAGAGCCGGAAGTGCCGGTTATTTCAGAAAAAAATCTCTTGGGATGTTGGATAGTTTGCTGAAAATAAAAAGAACATACGATTTTACTGTTGAAAAATACCAATCGACTTTAAATAATTGTTCGACGTTAATAAAAATTTTGCCGGTTGCATATTGCGCAAATATTGATATAACGCCTGTAAAAATCCAAAAGTACGGCGATGTCTGGCAATTATGGATTGATGTTTTAAATAAAGGCAACGATGATATTTGTGGGCTCGTTCTTTCCGTTCATTTTAAGAATGATCTTCTTATAGAAAAAGAGCAGATATCTATTTTCTTAAGACCACGAGAAAATCTAATATTTAAGAAAGTATATTTGGATCTGAGCCAAAATATTCCTCTTCAATATAGAATGTCCACATACACCGGGGGACTTAATAAATTACTTGAAGAAGCGATTGAAATATCGGTTGATTCCACAATCTCTACATTCAGTCATTCCCTATCGACCTGTAAACAGCAATCGGAACTTCTCAAACAGGATCTGGAAAACATCGGCATACAATACGATACTTATGTTGATCAGATGTATGAATACCTGGATGAAGCTGTGGTGAAACCTACAAACAAAATAATTGAAAATAATCTTTTAAATAGTAAAAAACACACGACTGTCAGTGTTGCCGATACTGTAAATTTTGACCCGTTGGAAATAGGCAATTATAATCTGCTGATTTATTCAAATATTGAAAACGATTCATTGCAATGGCTGATTCCGGTCGAGCTATTACAGGATTTAACAATAAGTATTAGAAATTACCCTCCAACATTATTTTTCCTCAATACTGAAAAGTATATGATCAGAGTTCCTGAATTAACGGAATATTAATTTAATACCTGCACAATTTATCAGATCTGGCGAGTCAGAATTGGTATTTTTGACAGGAAAACGATCTATTAAAGGAAATTATTTTGATTTAATAATTTTAGGGATTTTGATATTCTTGCAAATCTTGAAGATTCTGCTCAGTCATTATTATATACTGAAACCTGACAATTCGGGAATTTCCGGTATCAGCTATATAAAGGATATTCTGATTTATTGCAATTGCTTCCGGTTTTTCAAGTATTATCGCCAATTGATAAGAAAGTGTAGAGTCGATTTCAACGACAGAAGAATCAACAATAGTAGTATCAAACGGAAATATCGTAGAGTCGATTTCAAATGAATATACAGTTTCAAGAAAGGTGGTATCAACTATTACTTCTGTAGTAGCAACATTGCGAAAAAAATTACCCTTATTATCAAATGTCTGAATATGGTTATTTCCGGCATCCACAACATAAATAATTCCCCTGGAATCGACACTCACATCCCAGGCGCTTTTAAATCTCCCTAAATCCAGAATATCGTCTTCACCGGGATTAAAAAGAGTACGATAAGAACCTGCAGAAATCCCGTGACAGGAATACACTCCTCCTGTTTGTGTAAAATATATATTCCCGCTGGCATCGATGTTTATACTCTTTGGCTCCATCACAAAGCCGGCTCCTGTTCCCTGCCCGGTAGCAACCTCGCTAAAAATAGCTTCGTAACCAAAAACTACTGAAAAATCCGACATAACAAGTATGTATTTAGGAATATATTTCAATTTAACAATTCTATTGTATCTTTTATCCAATATGTAAATACCATTGCTGTAATCTTTCCCAAAGGCTACCAAATCTACGATTTTTGTGTTTCTGGTATCTCCATAATCATCCACAAATTCCCAATTTTTTGGATCATTGCCATCAAACAAAACATGAGGAGCCAAAATACTATTGATCAACTCCTCAGAACTATCCGGTTTCACATTGATCAATGTATATCCGTTGGTCAAATAATAGTTCAAAGAGTCTATTCTGCTGCTGTTCATTATCGTACCGGACTCCGTATGTTGGAGGGTCACCTCAGTACTGACATATCGGATGCCAGCGTTATTATAATGCTGGTTCCAGGCATATATTTGATTACCACCATCAACAAACAGAAGATTCATTTTACTGTCCTGACCAAGCCGTAAAGGTTGAATATCTCCCTTTCCGGGAATGCTTATCTCAGCCAAACCTTGAAAATTATTACCATATTCATCTTCCGTAATAGTTAATCCGGCTTGATCTAACACTACAATTCTACTATTGCCGGAATCGGCTATAAAAAGATATCCATCATTCCCGACTATAATATCTTTTGGTGTATTGAAATTGTAATCTTCCTTTTCCCAGCTTGGGAACATCTGCACATAGCTGGTATCACCCTGTTCAGCTTCACTGACTGTCGGAAGTTTTTCCATGTGCCCGCAATTAAAAATAATGATGAGCATAAAGAAAACCACTACATATATTAAAATACTTCTTTTCATAGTGTAATTTTCAGCGTGAACCTTTGAACATCGGTTAAATGCAACATACTTGAATATGAATAATCGAATAAAATGGCTTTCCCTCTAATCGGCAATTTAATTCCAGCGCCTACATTAAATTTCTCTTCAGGGTTATTTAAATTAACCCCACCTCTGATGAATAATAGTTGTGCCAGTACATTTTCAAACCCAATTGAAAAAGTTTCAGCATTATCGACAGGATGATTTAGCTGACATGCTACGGTCAATTTATTTAGTTTAGAGTCAAATATTTCCATAGCCGTTCCAATCCTAAAAATTGTCGGCAGCGGAAATCCCTTATATTTGACATCTACAGTACCGCCTTCAATGACCGGTTTAGCATATTTTCCGCTAATCATAGCCTCCGATCCGAAATTTGTTAACGAAACTGCAAAACGTAACGATTTAAAGCCGGTCCAATAAAAAGTACCAATATCAATCATCGGAGTTTTACTGGAGACGTCGGCTATACTCTCTTCAATATATTTAAAAGTCAGTCCCCATGAAAACTGTTGGGTTATCTTTTGAGACAATGTAGCTGCCAGAAACATGTCACTGTAATAAAATTGTTCACCGGTCCCATGTGGCATATATTCAGTGGTCACATTCATCGGGTCTGTATGTAAAAAACCTGCGCTAAATCCAAAAGAATAGTTCGAGGATATTTTATATACAATTCCAAGAAAATCGTACTTTATTCCGGCAGGCCACTCGATTCGGGAAGAATAAAATTCCGATTGTTTCATTTGCGCCGCTCCGGCAGGGTTCCAGTATAAACATGAAGCATCGTCGGCAATACCTACAAAAGCCCCACCCATGGCAGCGGCCCGGCTTCCGATCCCAATTTTTAAAAATGTCAGTGCCGAAGTGCCGGCCCTTCGGTGACCTAATTGTGGATATATCTCAAAAGCATAAAGAAATTTAGAGCTACAGAAAAATAAAGTAATAATGAATAGATAATATTTAATATTCTTAATCATCTAAAATTTCACCTTAATACCGATCATAATATTTCTGGGTTCTCTATACCGCGAAGGGTTATCCTGTGGTAAATCAGTTAAATCATCACGCCAGGACATAGGTATCGGATCCCCCGGTTCCCAAGCCCTACCAGTAACCGGATTGATTATTTGTGATATCTTAGCGTTGAACAAATTTTCAACCTGGCAAAAAATATTAAAATTAATGTTATTAACATTATATCCTTTGGTGATTTTAAGGTCGCATAGTTGCCATGGTTCAGCTAATGCCGAATACGCGGTTTCATCATATTTTTCCAGTTCAAGATCGACCATTGGCGTATATCGTCTGCCTGAGGATATTTGCCAGTGAATATTAATACCAAAATCATTAGGCATCGGTATGTTTAGTATTCTAATATTTTCATTTCTGGGAATGTAAAAATTGAAATCGGTAGATAGCCGAAATGGAACATCCCAGTACATAAATGATTCATCAAGAGATTTTTCCCGGTTTACTGCGAGTTGTTCCAGGGCTTCATTCGGAGAGTTGCTTTTCCCGGTAACCATTGAGTATGTACCGTTTAACCTGACAGAAAGAAGCTGTGAAAAGCGGCGTTGTAAATAGACTTCGATTCCTCTTGAACGCGCATAATCCATATTAAAATACATAAACGGTCTTTTAAGTGATTTTTCACCTTTAATAGTAAGCTGCTCCGATGTTGCATAATCAAAAAGATCTTTATAAAACGCAGTAATATTGAGAACCTGATCTTCACTGAATTTATGTTTGACTCCGATTTCATAGGCAACAGTTGTAGTAGGATTTAAATCAGGATTTCCTAATAAGGGGCTTGCACCGAGTTTGGTCTTATTGAGACTTGCATAAATATGTTCATAATTTGGTCTTTGGGAGAAATGACCGTAAGAGAAAAACAGGACATCATTGTCGGTTAAAGGGTGCGATATTCCCAGGCGGGGACTCAAATGGGCTTTTCCCCGTCTATCAAATATTTTAAAGGTATTATTTTTAAAATCTTCTCTAAACTTTTTCGAAAGATGGGGCGAAATATTCATGTCATTAATGATATCGGTCGCAATACTTCCCAGTAGCATATAGTCATATCGCAAACCTACATTTATTATCATACCTTCATATACAATTTTATCCTGAATGAAAAAATCGCCTGCTCTGGGTTTTACCCGGCAAATATCCCAGGAGCCGCCAAAACTATTATTAGCTCCTTTTAACCATGGATCATCAATATCGATCACCTGCATATCAGTAAACTCTGTTGTAAAACCGGCCTTTAGTCTATTATTTGAGGATATTTGACTGGTTAGTTCGGCCTTTAGAGTCCATGTATCCGAATAGTGATCATGCCAGTTACTGGCGTCCCCGGTATCATAAAAACCGTCTCTGTTCCAGACAGTAATATCACCATCGGGAAAGTCGGCAAGATACTGAATTGGATTAAGGTCGTTGGCAATTTCGTATTCATCAAAGTATTTACCCTGTACAGCAGAGTGTTTATTTATGAAGACACGCCCAAAATCTGCTTCTATGAAAGTTCTGGTATTAAAAGAATGTGTAAGTAATAGATTAGTCTGGATTCCTTCCCACGTGATTGTATTGTAATGGTCCAGCCAATTCATATATCGATAATTAAATCCGCCCTGGTTAATCTGGAGGGATCGCTTGTATATACCGGAAATTTTAGTGTTTTTGTATTTCCAGGTTAATTTATAAAGTGCCGACCAATTGTTTTCCTGTCTTTGAGAAAAGGGATCATATTGCCTTAACGATGGTATTAATTTTGAAGCATGAGGAAGATACGTATCCGAAAGAAACATATATCCGTTTGTAAAAAATGTTAATGAACCGGGAATGTTAATGCCCAGTGCGGGTAATACATTGTTGACGAATGGTGCGGGACCACCCAAAGATACTTCAATTGCATCTTTATTGAAATTCTCTATTTTTTCCATTCCAATATGATCGGATTTCATGGAAATACTACCGTGATATTCCTGGCCCCCCTCTTTGGTCTTTACCTCAATAATACCGGACATGGCCTGCCCGTATTCGGCATTAAAACCACCTGTAATTACTTCGATCTCATCTATAGCATCAACACTCAGAAAAACGCCGTAGCTTCTCCCGGTCAGAGGATCTTTGGTTGCAACGCGATCAATTATATACAGGTTTTCATCGGCTCTTCCACCGCGAATATGGATTTCATCATCAACTTTTACTATTCCCGCCTGATGTTCCAGTAAATCATCTATATTATCCGCTATTTTATTTTCTATTTCATCGCTGTTAAGTCGCTGCAATGAGCTTGTCAGATCCGGTTGAAACAGAGGTTTTTTTCCGACTACAACAACCTCCTGACCAAAAGCCAGAACAGTAGGTTCCAACTTAATATCCAGATTGACAATAGAATTATTCGTGACCTTTACACCTGTGTGTAACTGGATTTTATAGCCGATCACGCTTACTTCAATATCATAATCTCCCGGAGTCAGCCCGGTAATATAAAAATTGCCGTCAAAATCAGAAGCTGCCCCTTTATAGGTACCTTTTATTATTACATTCGCGCCAATTACTTCTGTATTAGTCTCTTTGTCGATAACTCTTCCCCTGATACTTCCGGTTTCGGCATAAATACTTGAAATTGTTGTAAGGAGAAACAATATGATTATTGTAATTAAAAAGGCGCCGTTATGTGATTTTATTAATTTCATCTTCCTAAAAATTCCCGTAAAACTTCTATGACATTGTCATATCCGTTGGCGCTATGCAGTGTAAAAGATAGAAATATTAATTTTGCCGGAGCATCGTGCGGATATTTTAAGCCGATTACCGGTTCTCCCACCCATTCTTCCCTGGTAGATAAAGGCAGCTGGTAAAGTGTATCGGCATCGGCGCCGAGAACCAACCCAACAGGATTTGAGATAATTTTCCCGGGAGTAACCTTTAGATCGACATAATTTGTATCCCGGCTGTAAATAATCTGCCCCGGGTTGATGCGATAATCTCCGGTGGTTTTGAATGGATAACTGCTCCTTACAAGATCGGTTGCATCCGAGGATAAGAAAGCAAAGAGCGAGTCATTATTATCGGTTGCGTTTATGGAACTTATCAAAATATGATTATTCTTATTCGGCGCCATAATATATTTTAATATTTCATTCGAAATATTTGACAGATGAGAATAACCGTCAGCATAATAGACAATGTAATCGAATAAATTGAGTGTTTCTTCAATATCAATCTTTGAATAGGGTATCCTGTCTTCGATATGCCATACTGAATAATTCTTTTCGCCAAGAATTGTATCAAGGCTTGCCGGGTAAATCTTATCCCCGTCGGTCGCATTCCCATAATCATCAATGAATAATGTTCCGCGCAATACGGGCTGTTCGACCGTCCATGTTCCTTTTTCTTTGGGATATTGAATGATCGTACTCGGCTGTCCGGCTATATCTACCGCAACGAGGTAAAAAACCCATTCACCGCCAGGTATATTTCTAAGCGTTACAAATCTCTCCACGCCATCAAGAACACCATTGATAAATCCGTTATTGAAATCGTCGATATTTTCCGGAGGCGCGGCTTCCTTTGGAAGAAGAGCATAGTAAAAAGAAGTGATTGACTCATTTCCGTCCGGATCATATCCGATCCAATAAAAGCTCCTCGTGGTAAATGTCTTTACTTTAATTGTATCCAACGGATTACTGCCGTATACAAAACTAACATTCGGCGGTGAATTTTTAATCGGGAACAGTGCATATGCCGGTGTCGGATCAACCGCAGCTGCCGTATCAGTTGGCGCTAAACTGTAAAATTTATCTCCCCGTAATGTTTTGAGCACATCACCGAATTTAGTCTGTATCCCGGGAGTTTTACCATCAAACAGGACAACGTCCAGACTGTCATATATTCGATGTTCGGTTCCTGTATCAGAAAAGTATTCATCATCTGTTTCGGAAACTGTGGGTTCCGGGTAATCCCATCCGGCTGAATTATCGACGGCTTTTATTTTAAACCAGAAATAATCGACATCCTGACGAATAGGAACATGAAACGTATCCGATTCCGAAGTTGTCCAGATGAAAGAGTCCGGATACTCTTCTCCAAAATAACTCCACTGATAATAATAACCCATCACTTCACCGTCAGGATCACTTCCCCACCAATGCAGGATTTGTGTGCTGATAGTTGTATCAAGGCCACATGTATCGGGCTGAATAAAAAGTTTAGTATCAGGTAATCGGTTTGGGTACGGTTCTGAAATGATCCCTTTTTCACATGACAGATAAAGTATACCTGAAGTAAAAAATGCCAATACTAATGCAATTAGGAATAGATATTTTCTCAATTATTACCTGCTGAATCGGATGTAACACAGATTGGAGTAATGGAGTGTTGGAGTGTTGGAGTACCGAGATAAAGATTACATGATTTCATAAACTTCACCACTTTTATTAAGTGATCTGTCCATTCTACGTCATCAACCCTTTTCCCAATACTCCGCAACTCCATTACACCAACAATTCTGATCTAATTAACCCTATTAATGGTTATGTTCCTTATTTCAAAAATACCATTTTCTTTGATTTTACGAAATTATCGGAAATAATTCGATAAATATAGACTCCATTTGGAACCATCCGGTTATGATTATCCAATCCATTCCAGGTTATTTTGTATGTGCCGCCATTTTGGCTTGTATTTACAAGTGTCTTCACTTCCTGACCCAGAATATTATAAATAGTCAAAGTAACAAGTCCCTCTTTGACTATTCCATATTGAATAGTGGTCGTCGGGTTAAACGGATTCGGATAATTCTGATTGAGGCTATATGTCAATGGCAAACCGTTATTATCCTCATCAATTTTAACAGTTACAGTTCCCATATCCGTATCACTTCTTAGCAAGACTTCATATTTGTTATAGGAATAGGTCAGGTTTCCGGTTATGAACTCGATTTTATCACCGACAACCGGAGTATAATCATAGGCATCCGAACCACCAATCTGAACGATAAAACCCGCCGCATCCGTTACCGCAAAGTCTCCATACGTCAATATTTCGGTAACCGTTACATCATTGATTTTAATAAGTGCACCTTCATAAGGTTCGGAACTTGATGAATCGGCGGCAATATCCGCTGAAGTAACAACTTCTGCAGTCACAGAGCCGGCTCCAATTTTGTTTACCGACGCAACATCGACGATTTCAGTCAAACCATAATACTCTTTTACCGATCCGACAATTTCTACTTTATCCCCGACAGCATATTTATTAAAGGTCGAAGTATAAACCATTACTCCGTTCCAGGCTGCGCCGGGATGAGCAGTATTATCAAAATCCTGAACATGGAATGAAGATGTAGTGGTAGCTGTGTCGGCCGTAATTGTACCGGTGAATTTAACTAATTGACCAACATACGGTGAACTCAGTGGATTATCAGTATATTGTATATCGTAAATAGTCAATTCCTCAGGCCCGCTTATAACAAAAGAGTAGACGGAATCTGGCGCAGTTTCCGGGTCGGATGCGGAATTTGCATCGTTATCTGTTGCGGTAACATAATAACTGATCGTGTCTTTGTTGGCAAAGGGGCCAATCTTCACTTCATAAGCGCCGCCGGTTGTTTTTACTAAATTAAGACTTGTATAAGTGCCGCTATTGACAGAATAAAACAGTTTTGCCTCGGTAATAGTGCCATCATCCATCAGAGATGTAGAGACCGTTATCGTATCTTCAGGCTGAGGATTCGCGGGACTGTAGCCGGTATTGGTGATCATCGGCGGACCCTCAAAAAGCACAATATCCGAATCATATCGCGGAAGAAAATTATAATTTCCCCAGTGATCATACATAACGCCGGTAACGGACTTAAATAAAGTTCCCTGGGGCGGATCATCCATTGTTACACCGGTATATCCCAGACTTGTCAGAAATCCGCGTCCGGTTTCATCATCTAATCTTACTCCATAAGGTGTCACTACAGCAACTTTAACATTGGAAACTCTAATTAAACAATTTTCCCATTTTTCCGCCTCATAGTTGAGATTCACAAATTCGGGATCATTAAAGTAGTAATTGGGAGCGGTCGAGGCATTGTAATAGAGGCTATCATTAAAAATCTCGGTTTTTACATCGGACGTATCAATTCTTGCGTCTACACCCCATACAATGATTTCTTCCAAAGCATTAAACTCTGTCGTATTTCCCCCGGATACATATTCAACTATTTGACCGGTAACGGTTACTGAATCACCCTCAAATACTGTCGGCACATTAGTGCTGACATAATCATAAACCATTAAACCGCTGAAGGCGCCGCCGCCGGACTGTTGCAGATAGTATTTTTTTCCGCTGCCTGCATAAAATAATCCGGATTTCACTGTGACTATTCCGGTTATCGTCACAGTATCCTCATTAAATAATGTCCAGTCATTTCCAGTTAAAACCGCACTTTCACGTACATGTTGAAGTCTCTGGATACGGATGCTTTCACCGGTTTCTTCGATGTCATAGGCTAATCTCGGAAAGATTTTGGTATTACTATAGGAATAGTCCAAAACACCGACTATACTTTTTAGGCTGTCGTATTTTGTGGGATCGAAATAGTATTCTGCTTTATCATCAACCATGCAAGCGCCAGAGCCGTCATCGATTTCCCATTCACCATAACCCATGTCAGGATCCGTGATACCAGCATTGACAACTTTCACTAAAACACCTTCATAGGCTTCGGCGTTCGCACCGCCGGTGCCAATCTCGCCGGATGTGACCAATGTCGGTTCAACTTCATGTCCCTTACTCAGAACGGCAAAAGACGAGACATTCTCTAATTCGGTGAGCCCCCAATATTCAGCTACCTCTGCAGTAATCAGAATGCTGTCGCCATAGGCGGCGTCATTGTCATAATCGTACACATATACTCCCGACCATGGACCCGTACCGTCCTGAATATAATAAGCGCCGAATGCGTAACTTTCGGCTGAAACAACACCCACGACATTAACAACCTGACCTTTCAATTTTGAATCGCCACTGCCCGTGCCGGTTGTATCCTGAATATCGGCAATAGTAACGACATCTGATGCAGCTATTACCTCGATAGCATTCTCCAGACTTATATCCCAGTAAGTCGAATCGGTAAAATCTAGACCGGCATTTGTAATCAGATAGCCTAAGTTAAAAGTCCCTAAAGTAGCTCCGGTTGCCATTTTCACATGTACATTGAAGAAGGCAGTATCAGTTCCGGCAGTATAAGCGGTGTTCGCCTGATACACAACCCATTGTAAATCTGCGCCACTCGGATAGTGCAACTCGATAGAATCGGCCCAAAAATCTACCTGGCCACCTGGATTTCCATCAACACTATCGGGATGTAGAAATTCTCCAACCCCGGAGTAAGCGCCTTGAAAATACACAGAATCAATTGTCCAATCATTTGGGACCAACAACCCTAAAATTCCATATTTAGCATTTTCATCATCTTTATTGGTACTCATTTTCAGATCTACCTGAAAAGATGTTGCCTCAGTTATTACTGTTGGCTGGGTTACTTCCCAAATAGTAAAACAACCATTCAGGAACAATGTCATTGATAAAATCGTAATCAACAACACAAAACTTCTAGCATTTTTCTTCATCATTACCTCCTATTTAATTATTGCAAACTTTCCTATCGTTATATCGTTTGTCTCCAGGTCTTCTACAGAGAATAAATAGAGACCTGCAGCAATTGCCTGGTTATATCTTGTGATCAAATCCCAGGCATGCTCACCGCCCGAAAATTTCGGACTTTTCCCAAAAACAAGATCATTAAGCAGACGAATATCGGAACCGTCATAGGTATCTGAGTTATGCTCGATTATTTCTATCACTTCTCCTGAAAGTGTATAGATGCGTATTTCAGCTTTGGGTGGTAAATTTGTAAACCAGACCATTCGATCTTTCTCACCAAAACCGTCCCAGTCTGCGGTTGCCCTGTAAGGATTGGGATACACTCCAACTTCACGTTTCAGCCCCGGGTTTTTCACCGTTCCGGGGATAGCATAAGCTTTGATAGCCGCGCTTTCGGCGCTGGGAATTTCTTTCTCGGCATTGCCATAATCGAATGCTACGACTGAATACCAGTTCCGTCCGGGCCAACCATTCTTCAGATCATAATCAACATATTTGTAATGAAATGTCATGGTATCGCCCTCAACAACAAACTCTCTGGTAGTCGGATTTCCATCTTCATCATATATTCTGATCAGATCAAGACCCGTATTATAGTTGATGAATCCTATCGGCGGTACTTCAAATTCATCAATTATATCATATTGAGCGATTAAGGTTTGCTCTAAACCTACTCCGGTCTTCCGCCCGCTGTAGATACGATACCCTTCGAAATCTATTATTTGTGAAACCGGATCGTAGGCATCGGCATTTGTAGAATCTTCGGGAGCATTATCCCAATAAATTGTTATTTGTTGATCATCCGGAACCAGGTATATATTTGGCGGCGGCGGCGGTCCGGGCAACTCATAGCCGAGATCATACGCCCGTTGCGCCCAGTTGGCATTTTCGTATAATATACCCCGTCTTTCTTCAGTGTCACTCAGATCATCAGTGTCCCATAAGCCGCATACTATAGCAAAAGCAAAATTGATTTTTTCACCGGGTTCCCAGATCACTTCAGGCGAATATGGGTCAGCTGTATTGCCTAAAGGTCCCGCAGATAGGAATGACATCCAGCTGGCTGTTTCTGTAATTGTCATGTATTCCGAACCGGGATATAAGTGCATCCTCTCATAAATTTCATTATCACCGATAGGCGTCAAATGGTGATTTACTCCGGCAAGCTGTCCTCCGTTCCAGGGCCACTGATCATAGAAAACATCAAAACCTTCTTCATTGACGACATTCTTTGAACCGAGGTATTTCAAACCGAAATAACTCTGCGCCCAACCCTGATCTCCATCCAGATCACTTTGAATTGCCATATTAAGTGAGTCTACATAATCGTTGCGGTTGTCATACCAGTTCCATCCGCCGCCAGGTTCACAGATACTCGTAAAATTCATATTCCCAACGGAATTATCAGCCCAGATTCCAACATACGGATTATTAATTTGTTCACCTGAAATATTTTCTATTGTGTAATCAAGAATTACAAAGGAATTTGCGTAAGGGTAATTCCAGCAATATGTTTCCAGATGAACTTTGACTCCGAGAGGTGTATGAGGTACCTGTATATCAGTTCCGGGGATTACCATGGATGTATCAGTGAACTCAGCGATCATGTCCTGATGTGATACGGCAGTGCTGTCATAATAGCTGGCAAGTTCCCGAATAACAGGATCCGATATGGCTTTATTGAAAATGGATTTTATTTTGATTACGTCTGCTGAATCGGCGCTGCTGGTAAATTCTCTCCCCGCGGGTCTGCTGCCGTATTCATCCGAGACAAATCCGTCGATGATAGCGGAAGACACAATTGTTTGGCCGTTTTTTATTCCACCAACCCACAGTCCCGCATACGAGAAGTGCTCAATTTGCTCCTGTTTATACTCGGAATACAGCTTGTAACGACAGGACGGCTGGACACAAGATTGATAGCCCTCCCCTAATATTCCGTAATTGGTAACAGTCATACCGATCTGACCGGCAAATGTATAGTGCGAAAAATCACGTATGGCAGTTTTAGAGAGTGAGTTTCGATCTGGTCGGTCAACTTGAGAAAACAGTAAAAAAGGAGTCAAAAATACGAGTACTGTAACCAGTTTTTTCTTTCCAACCATGAAGTTCATATCCTAGTAAATTACCCCCTTACTCGAATAGATGGGTGTATAATTTATTCGATAATTTCTATTTTCCAAATTTTTTATAAAAAATTATTTTGACCATTGTCAAACATATTTGATTTTCATTAAAGAAATTCTCAACAACACTTTTCATTTGAATAAAAGACCTCACAATTTTATAATAATCTCAGAATCGCCGGATTCAAAAAGCCGATTTACTTGATAAGCACAAACTTCTTCACGTCAAAAAAAGCGCCGGCTTGAATTTTATAGAAGTAGAGCCCTGAGTGGATTCCCGAGGCACTCCATTGAACGGAATAATATCCGGGATTTTGTTGCTCATTTACTAATGTCCGGATTACCCGTCCGTTGAGATCATATATGGATAGATTTACATGTGACTCACCGGGAATATCATAACTAAAAACCGTAGTCGGGTTGAATGGATTGGGATAGTTTTGCCTAAGCGCAAATTCGGAGGGTATATCGATACCTGATTCTGCTGAACCGGCCCCTTTAAAGCTAAAGTCAAAACTGTCGCTCCAGTAGGGATGATCATTGCTGAAGATTTGAATCTGCACTCCGGTACTGTTCGGTGGATTCGAAGTAATAAAATTGTAAAACGTATAACTCTGAGCGGTTTGACCGGGACCGATATCTCCGAAATATCTGTAATTATCCTCAATCGTAATGCTGGTATCACTCAGAGTTAATTCGGCATTCACGCTATAGGCAGTTGCCATGGAGCCTGCGTTTCGCAACTTCATCCGTATGCGGTAGGTGTCGCCAACTTGCTGTACGATAATCATGCTGTCATATATGATCGGTCCAACGGTTGTGAACCGGGCGGCGTCATTAACTACATGGTAGAAACCGGAATCCGGCGAAGAGCAGGTTATGTTCACATGATAATACCTTTCTTCAGACGGGACGGGCCAACAGGCTCCATAAATGTTATCACCGGCAGCGTTATCATAATGAGTGCCGTCGTCGAACATAAAGATGCTATCGGCGAAGCTTTTATCAGCGTTTTCAATCACAGATTTTACTTGAATACTCTGACTGCCCGGATTGATTATTTTAGATAAAACATGCAGTGTATCGATTCCCGGAGCAAGATAAGGTTTACTCACCGAACAATCTTCTGCAAAGGGATTGGAAAATAAACTGACCGTCACTGTCTGCGTTGACAAAGGCTGAATATCA
>Ga0265594_1000869_pt1 | contig 24297 bp, 24 predicted proteins | sample saktaG_11_FD_190147 | JGI IMG/M metagenome (GOLD analysis project Ga0265594, IMG submission 190147) | Saline water microbial communities from Sakinaw Lake, British Columbia, Canada - sak_2011_5_24_80m | ecosystem: Environmental > Aquatic > Non-marine Saline and Alkaline > Saline ... | reverse complement strand
CTCAAAAACAATAACTACCTTGTAATATACAACACCTTCAATCAATTTCTCGGCTGGGTCAATTGATACTACTCTGCCAGGAAAAATATCATCTGGAAAAGCAATCAAGGAAATATCTACTGGGTTGCCAACGTTAATCTTAACAATATCTTCTTCGTAAATATCTACTTCTATATTAAAAGGATCAGCTGGTAAAAGAGTAATAACTGTGTCTTGTGATTGAGCCATCTCTCCCACCCTCTTTTCTGTTTTCGCTATCTGTCCCCTAACAGGACTGCGTAAATTAACATCTTCTATCTGATTTTCCAGAATATCAACTTGAGCTTGAGCTTGGTCTAATTGAGCCTCATAAAGAGTAATGTCTTCTTGTCTGGCTGGAGCCGTTAATAAAGATAAATCATCTTTAGCTTTTTGAAGTTCACCTTGAGCTGTAATAACAGCCAATTTTTTAGCAATAATTGTCTGTTGGGCATTAACAACATCAGTCAACACATCATTAATATTGTCCCGCTCAGTGTTAAGAGAAGTTTTATTAGCAGAAGAAACTAAATCACGATAAGCAACCGTTTCACAGATTTCACGAATAACCTTTAAACTGTCTGAAATATCAGCTAACTCATCTTTTACTTGAGATAAAGCTTTTTCAATGTCTTCATCTAATCCTGTTTCCCTGGTTGTATCAAGAGAAGATTTAATTTGGAAAACAGCTGTTCTAATTTTCTCTTCTTCCTCTCTAACAACAATCCCCTCTTGATTATTCCCCGTAAAGTAGCTTCTTTGAACTGTATCGACTGAATTTTGAGCGTTATAGGTTTTTAAAAAAGAATCTTCTAAAACATTCAAAGAGTCCTGATAAGCATCATCTAGATTTTGCTCAGCTATCTCCAAATCAATCTCTTCATTGTCAACTTTGGTCTGAGCAACCTTAATTTCTTGATTAGAAGAACCAACCAACAGTTTATCCAACTCGGCTTGAGCAATAATTAATGCTGATTTAGCTTCCTTAAGCTCAATTTCAAGCTTGCTTGTCTCTAATTTTGCCAGAACCTGTCCAATGTTCACCTCTTGACCAACCTCAGTATAAATACTCTTAATTTCACCTGTGCTTTTAAAGCTCAGATTTATCTTGTCTCCTTTTTTAACCTGACCTGTTTCTGATACTTCTTGGCAAACAGTTCCTTGATATACTTTGACTATATTAAAAGAAGGTTTTTCTGGACCAGAAAAAACCTTTATCAAAACTATTACAGCAAAAATTATAACAGCAATTGTGATTAATTTTTTATTCATAAAACAATATGGAGATGGCGGGGATTGAGGGAGTCGAACCCCCATCAACAGTTTTGGAGACTGCTATTCTGCCATTAAACTAAACCCCCATCTTTAATCAACAAGCGATAGCGAAGGTAAAGAAGAGATTTATTTCTTCGCCTCCTTATGCAAAGTATGTTTTTTACACCATTTACAAAATTTCTTCAACTCTAATTTACCTTTTTTGTTGAGCATTTTGGATTTACGAGTAAAGTAATTTATCCTTTTACATTCTTGACACTGAAGTTTAACAAATGGATTTTTTTTAGCCATAATTATTTCAAATATTAATTTTGAGCCGAGAACGAGACTTGAACTCGTGACCTTTCCCTTACCATGGGAATGCTCTACCAACTGAGCTATCTCGGCAACAAATGTGGGTGGTGAGGGATTTGCACCCCCGTAGGCCAGAGGCCGTCAGTTTTACAGACTGATGCGTTTGACTACTCCGCCAACCACCCTGAGCAATGCTTATCTTATCAAACAATTAGTTATTTTTCAATCACTTTCTGATGTTTTTTTCTCCACTCTTCAATCTTTTTATGATGACCAGACAATAAAATCTTTGGTACTTTCCATTTTTTACCCTTAATCGGTTCAAAAACCTCAGGTCTGGTATATTGAGGATATTCAATAAAACCTTTTTCTTTAGTAATTCTTTGTTTTAATAATTGTTTTTTCCCCAAAACACCAGGAATTAATCTAGACACTGTTTCAACTATTATCATGGCCGGTATTTCTCCTCCCATTAAATCGTAAGGGCCAACAGAGAGCTCAATATCAGCTATTTTCTTAGCTACTCTTTCGTCTACTCCCTCATACCTACCACAAATCATTATTATTTGATTCAATTTAGAAAGTTGATAAGCTATTTTCTGATTAAATTGCTTGCCTCTTGGTGTAAAAAGAATGATTTTTGATTTTGTATTTGATTTTTTAATCTTTTTTACTGCCTTATAAATTGGTTCGATTTTAAAAACCATACCCAATCCTCCACCAAAAGGACGATCATCAATAGTTTGATGCTTATCCTTGACCCAATTCCTTAAATTATGGACTTTTATTTTGATTTTTTTCTTTTTTTGGGCCTTTTTAATAAGAGATTCTTTGAAATAAGAATCAAAGATTTGAGGAAAAATTGTAATAATATCAAACTGAATCATACCAAGATGATAGCACATAAAACAAAAACTGGCTACCTTACGCAGCGCAGTTTTTGTTAATTTAGCACGGATTATAATTTTAGATCTTCTAGTTCTTCTTTAGCGGGAGCTGCTTCCTTTGTTTCAGCTGGAGCTGCTCTGCCACCTTCCGGTTCTTCAATCTTTAAATTCACTCTGGCGTGATTTTTAAGACCAACAATACGAACCAAGCTTCTAATGGAACGAGCAGTGCTTCCTGCTTTACCAATGATCTGGCCCATGTCTTCGGCATGTACTACTAGTGAGAGTAAAACCCCCATTTCGTCAACCGTACGATCAACTTTAACATCATCTGGGTGATCAACTAAAGCTTTTACAATAAATTCGAGAAAATCTTTATCACTGTATTCTTTTGCCATAATCTTTTCTAGTTTATTCATTTATTCATAGATCGACCTTTCAATTCTATTATCTGTTATTATACTCTGTTTTTAGTTTCTGTCAATTTTCTTTAACAGTTTCCTTTTTACTTTCTTTTGCTTCTTCTTTTTTTTCTTCTTTCGCTTCTTTTTTTGTCTCTTCTGGTTTTTCTTCTGCCTCAGGCTTATTTTCTTTTTTCTCCTTTACCTTAGCTTCCTTGGATTTTTCTTGAATGTCTTTCTTTTTCTCTTCTACTATTTCCGGCTTAATCTCTTTTTTGGGCTCTTCTTGAATTTCTCCCTCTGGCTTTACTGCCTCAACTTTTTCTTCAGCAACCTTTTTCTTCTTAGCCTTTTTGTGCTTAGCAATTTTCTTTCCTTCAATGATTTTTTCATCAATTAAAAAATTGTGAACAGTGTCTGATGCCTGAGCTCCTTTTGAAAGCCAATACTTAATTCTTTCGCCATTAATCTTTCTTTCTTTTGTTAAGGGGTTCCAAAAACCAACCCTTTCTACAAATCGACCAGCCTTGGCTGATTTCCTTTTGTCAGTAACAACAATTCTAAAAAAGGGTTGATTTTTTTTACCAGTTCTCAATAAACGAATAACTAACATAAATAAATATCAAATATTAAATAATATTATTAGTTTACCAGCCTTTTATTTCCAAAGCCTTTTTAGCAGCATCTTCTTCTGCCTCTTGTTTTGAAGATCCCTCGCCCTCAGCCACTAATTCTTTTTCCAAATAAACTCCGATAATAAAATGTTTAACATGGTCTGGACCCCATTGTTTTGAAACTTTGTAAATAGGAGTAATTCCAACCTTTTCCTGTGATTGTTCTTGAAAAAGAGATTTAGAATCCTTATACAACCCAGCTTCAATTATATGAGGCAGATCTTTTATTAAATATTTTTTAATAAATTCTTTACATTTTTTATATCCTAGGTCAAGATAAGCTGCTCCTATAAAAGATTCAAGAGCATTAGCTAAAATATATTGCCTAGCTTTTCCTGTTTCTTTTGTTTCTCCCTTAGAAAGCAATAAAAAATTATTAAAATTTAATTCTCCAGCTATTTTAGAAAGTTCATTAGCATTAACCAGAGAAGCTCTCCAATTAGTTAATTGTCCCTCTGGTTCGTCTGGATATTGCTGAAATAAATATTCAGTTACCACTAATTCTAAAACAGCATCTCCCAAAAACTCTAATCTCTCATTATGATTTAAATTGAAATCTGGATTTTCATTTAAAAAAGAACGATGACAAAAGGCTTGTACCAATAAATCTTTGTTTTTAAATTTTAATCCTGTTTTCTTTTCAAGTGGTGAAAAATCTTTTTTCATTATTTCTTTATTTCTTTAAAAACTGTTCCTAAAACACCATTAATAAATCTTCCTGAACTTTCTCCTCCAAAACCCTTAGCTAATTCAATTGCCTCATTAATAGCCACTTTTGGAGGGACAGCTTCTTTGTCTCCAAACAACAGTTCATAAAGGCCAATTCTCAGAATGTTTCTGTCAACTATATTAATCTGATTTATTGGCCACTGAGGAGCAGCTTTTTCAATAATACTATTAATTTCTTTAAGATATTGAATGACACCGGTTACTAATTGCCAAACAAATCCATCATTATCTTCTAATCCTGGCCCAAATTCTTTTATATTTTTCTCAACTATTTTTTTTAAATCTTGTTTTTGGTCAAAAAAATCCCATTCGTACAAACTCTGCATTGCTATTGATCTTGATAGGTGCCTAGAAGACATAAAATTAGTAATTAATAAACGTTAAATAATAATTATGATTTACGTGACAATTCTTTCAAGCTTAAAGTTTTATTTCTCGTTTCTTTTTTCTTTCCTTTCTCTTGAACAGCCATTTCTTTTGCCTTAACTTTTCTTTCCTTTTTGGTTAACTTTTCTAAAACATTAATGACCTCCTTGTTTTTGTAATATCCACAACTTGGACAAACAATATGTGGCTTCTTTGGTTTACCGCACTTAGGACAAGAAACCAAATTTGGCTCTTTAATAAAGAGGTTTCTTCTTATGTCATTTCTCTTTCCTTTAGTATGTTTTCCCCTTGGAACAGCCATAATGTCGTTAATATACCAGAAACTTTTATGTTTTACAAGGACCGAATCGGTCTAAAAGTCATCCTATGTATCTTGCAGGGACCATGTTTTTTAATCATTGTCCGGTGTAACTTGGTCGCATATCCTTTATGTTTGTTAAATCCATATTGAGGATATTTTTTATGATATCTTTTCATAATTCTATCTCTTGTTACTTTAGCGATTATGGAAGCAGCTGCTATTGAAAAAACCTTACTATCCCCTTTTCTAATTGATTTCTGAGGAATGTCTAAATCGATTTTAAAATTTCCATCTAAAATTAAATAATCAATTTTTAAATTATTTACTGCTTTTTTCATTGCCAATTTAGTTGCTTCTAAAATATTGATTTTATCAATCATTTTTTCTGAAACTTTACCTATTCCCCATTCTATATTTGGCTCTTTTACTAAAAGCTTATAAAGCACTTCTCTCTTCTTAGGACTAAGTTTCTTTGAATCCTTCACTTCTTTCAATAAACCTTTAGCTTTAAATTGCGGTCTTGCGCTTTGCCTTTTGCTCTTTACCCTTATCATTACTGCTGCTGCCACCACTGGCCCAGCCAATGATCCACGACCAGCCTCATCTAAACCAGCCACATATTTATATCCTCTTTTCCATAATCTTTTTTCTCTATTTAAATTCATTCTCTCATAATAGCATAATTGGGGGATGTCCGACGTCCCCATATTAACATCAATCTAAACCTTGACTATTTTAAAAAAAGTATCTAAAATAAAATAGATCCTTATGGTAAATGGAATCTCTGATGGAATAGCGGGGCTAATGCTGACGATAGAAAAAGAGCTCGTTAAAATATCAAAAAAACCAGATCCAGAAATTGAAAAACTGATTGAAATATTCATATCTATACATAAAAAACTCTTCTTTTCAAAAGGGTTTATTACGGACATGCCAACAATCTTCTTTGGCGGAGCGGGTATATCACAAAGAAGGGCCTTAGATCTTGGAACAAGATTTGGCCAGCTTGGCTTCAGGGTTGGAAATCTTGATGACGGATGCGTTACCAATATAGATACGGTAATATATTTCTCATCTTCTGCAACAACTCTTAAAACTGTGAGCAATTTCAATCTGGTCAGGGAAACGGCCCCAGGGGCCACAATAATTGTTTTTACTTCAAATCCGGATGAAGAAATGCCAAAGAGAGCTGATTTGACAATTTGGTTACCCGGCAGAACAGATGTCCAAGATGAAGAATCTCCACTTGCTTTACTGGGTGCTAATTTTGAATCAGCTTGTGATAAACTAGTAAGCATTCTTGTTCATAAAATAAGAGAGAAAATCGCAGAATCAGAAAAACTGCCAGTAGAAGAAAGTTCTGTGTCAGAAACCGCAATGCGAAAACGTCACGCTCCAGTCTAAGTGTTCTAAAAGGAAGTACTCACACTTCCTGTTTTTTATTCTTTTTTTACTTTTTCTGTCAAGATGGTATAGTAATATAATTTTATGAAATTTACCCACCTTCATGTTCATAGTCATTATTCTTTACTTGATGGTTTATCCAAAATCGATGAACTTCTAGATTATGTCAAGGAGTTAGGCATGGATTCAGTAGCAGTCACAGATCATGGAAATATTTACGGAGCAGTAGAATTCTATAAAAAAGCTAAGGCAAAAGGAATTAAACCAATAATTGGATGTGAGATTTATTTGTCTTACGAAAAGATGTCTCAAAAGAGACCAAATATTGATGACAAGAGATTCCACCTAATTTTATTAGTTAAAAACGAACAAGGTTATAAAAATTTAGTAAAGCTAATAACCAAAGCCCATTTAGAGGGCTTTTATTATAGGCCAAGGGTTGATGAAGAATTATTGGCTCAACATTCAGAAGGCTTAATTGCTTGCTCAGCCTGTCTTCAAGGTAAGATTCCTCAATTAATTCTGGCCAAGAAAATAGAAGAAGCAGAAAAATTGGCTTTAAAATATCAACAAATATTTGGCAAAGGTAATTTTTACCTAGAACTTCAAAATCATCCCAACATTAAAGAACAAGGAGTTGTCAATCAAGAATTAATTAAAATCTCTAAAAAATTAAATATTCCCTTGATAGCTACTAATGATAGTCATTACTTAAAACCAGAAGATGCTGAAGCTCAAGATATTTTAATGCTTATTAATACTGGAGGCGATCTTAATGATCGTGACAGATTAACTCTTAAGGCAGATGATTTTTCTTTGAAGTCTCCTCAAAAAATGATTAAAGATTTCAAACATGTACCTCAGGCAATTGAAAATACTCAAAAAATTGTTGAGCAATGTAATTTTGAATTTATTTTAGGCGAAACAAAGCTTCCCAAATTTCAAGTCCCTAACGGAAAAACACCAGACGACTATTTAAAAGAATTATGCTTAGTAGGTATTAAAAAGAGATATCAGATTATTAAACAAAAAGAACCAATGAAAAGGTTAGAGTACGAACTTTCAATAATCAAAAAAATGGGTTTTGCTTCCTATTTCTTAATTGTCCAAGATTTTGTTAATTGGGCAAAAGAAAATAGAATTGTTGTTGGACCTGGGCGAGGAAGTGTAGCCGGTTCAATCACCTCTTATGCCCTAAACATCACTACTGTTGATCCTTTAAAATACAACCTTCTTTTTGAAAGATTTTTAAATCCTTCCCGCATTTCAATGCCTGATATTGATTTAGATTTTACCGATAGAAGAAGAGATGAGGTTATTGATTATGTAAGTCAAAAATATGGAAAAGATAGAGTGGCTCAAATTATCACCTTTGGAACAATGGCTGCTCGAGCTGCCATCAGAGACGTAGGAAGAGCTTTAGGATACCCTTATGGATATTGTGACAGAATTGCTAAATTGATTCCCTTTGGTTTTAAATTAGATCATACTCTTAAAAAAATAGTTGAGTTTCGTCAGATCTATGAGACTGAAGAACAAGCAAAAAGACTCATTGATTTTGCCAGAAAATTAGAAGGAACAGTTCGCCACGTATCAACTCATGCCTGCGGTATTGTTATTTCAGCTGAACCTTTAGACAACATTGTTCCTCTTCAACATCCAACCCAAGATGATACATCTATTGTTACTCAATATGAAATGCATGCTATTGAGGATCTTGGTCTTTTAAAAATGGATTTCTTGGGATTAAAAAATCTAACTATTATTGAGGATACCTTAGCCAGAATATATGCAATTCGAAAAAAAAGCATTGATATTGAAAAGCTTGCTCCAGGAGATAGAAAAACATACCAGTTATTGCAAAAAGCTGAGACAATAGGTGTTTTTCAATTGGAAGGCGAAGGAATTAGGAGGTATTTAAAACAGCTAAAACCAACAGAATTTGAAGACATTATTGCTATGATTGCCCTCTATCGACCAGGACCAATGTCTCTTATTCCTGAGTATATTCAAAGAAAAGAAGGGAAAAGAAAAATTGAATATATTCATCCCAGCCTAGAAACCATTCTAAAACCAACTTATGGAATAATGATTTTTCAAGAACAACTTATGCAAATTGCTCAAGAATTGGCTGGTTTTTCCCTTGCTGAAGCTGATATATTAAGAAAAGCAGTTGGTAAAAAAATAGAAAGTTTACTCGTAGCCCAAAAAGAAAAATTTATTGATGGTGCAATAAAAAATGGGGTTAAAAGAGAAATTGCTTCTAAGGTTTGGGATTGGATTTTACCTTTTGCTCGTTATGGTTTCAACAAAAGCCATAGTGCTTGTTATGCAACCATTGCTTATCAAACAGCTTATTTAAAAACACACTATCCAGTAGAGTTTATGTCAGCTCTTCTTACTTCTGAAAAATCAGATACTGAAAGGATTGGTTTTCTAATTGATGAATGTAAAAAAATGAAGATTGAAGTATTAGCTCCAGACATAAATGAAAGTTTTAGAAACTTTTCAGTTGTTCCCAAAACTAATAAAATAAGATTTGGTTTGTTTGCGATTAAAAATGTTGGCGAAAATATTGTTAATTCAATTATTTCTGAAAGAAAGGCTGATGGGCCATATAAATCAATAACAGATTTTATTTCCAGAGTTGACCCTCAGGTTATTAATAAGAAATCTTTAGAAAGCCTAATTAAGGCTGGGGTTTTTGATAAATTCGCAGAAAGAAATCAACTTTTACATAATATTGAAAGATTATTAAGTTATGCTCGAGAAAATAAAAATCAGAAAATTTCAGGACAAAAAATTCTTTTTTCTAAAAAAACTTTCAACTCAGACTTTTATCTTGAACCCGCTCCTCCAGCCAAAAAAAGTGAAAAATTAAATTGGGAAAAAGAATTGTTAGGACTTTTTGTAACAAGTCATCCACTAGATGACTTCCGAGCTATTTTAGCAAAAAATGCAGTTAGAATTTCTGAATTGACTCCATCTCTTAATTATAATCAAGTTAGAATAGGAGGAGTTATTTCTAAAATCAAAAAAATTATCACTAAAAATGGAAAGCCAATGCTTTTTGTTAAATTAGAAGATTTAACAGATAAAATTGAGGTTGTTGTTTTCCCAAAAGTTATGGAACAAAATCCAGCTGCTTTCCGGGAAAATAAGGTTGTTTTAATTCAGGGCAAATTAGATGATAGGGGTGGAGAGAAAAAACTAATCTGTAACAATATTGAAGAAATTACAGAGGCTTGACAAACATTTCTAATATCTTAAAATAAAAACAGATGTTAATTTGTTTAAAAAAATTCAATATAACAACCACAACAACTTCTTTTTAGGTCAACTGAGGATATTTTTTAATTTTCAGCTGGCCTCTTCAAAAAGAGGTTTTTGTTTATAAGTCGAAGGATATTATTCACAGAGCACTGTTTTCGATAGAATACTGTACTCAAAGAGCTAAAGCTCTTTTCGACAGAGTCTGGTGACTCTGTAATTAAAAATTAAAAAACTAAATAACTAAAAATATGGCTAAAATAGAAACGATTAGACATTCGCTGTCTCATATTATGGCAGCAGCAGTTCAAGAGCTTTTTCCAAAAGTAAAATTTGGAATTGGACCAGCGATTGAAAATGGTTTTTACTATGATTTTGAGTTTCCTAAAAATCTGAGTCCGAACGATCTACCTAAAATTGAAAAGAAAATGAAAGAACTTATTAAAAGAAATGTTCCTTTTAAAAAGCTAAGTGTTTCTAAAAAAGAAGCTCAAAAAATCTTTAAAGGACAACCCTATAAACTGGATTTAATTAAAGAATTAAAAAGCAGTGAAGTCAATCTTTATCAAAGTGGAGAGTTTACAGATTTGTGCAAAGGTCCTCATGTCAGGTCAAGCAAAGAACTTTCTCTTCATGCTTTTAAGTTAACCAAAATTGCTGGAGCTTATTGGAAAGGAAGCGAAAAAAACCCAATGCTTCAAAGGATTTATGCTCTTGCTTTTAATTCTAAGAAAGAATTGGATGATTTTCTTAAACAAGAAGTAGAAGCAGAAAAAAGAGACCATCGTAAATTAGGCAAAAAATTAGAACTTTTTATGATTGATGAAGAATTTGGGCAAGGTTTACCTTTATGGCTTCCCAAAGGAGCAATTATCAGAAAAATTATTATGGATTTTGCTCTAAATACCTACTTAAACAGAGGCTATCAATTGGTTGCCACTCCCCATATTGCAAACCTGAAATTATGGAAAAGATCTGGTCATTGGGATTTTTATCGAGAAAGCATGTATTCTCCAATAAAAGTAGAAAAAGAGTTTTACATGATTAAACCAATGAATTGCCCTGGTCATGTTAAAATTTATGATTCAAAAATAAGGTCATATAAGAATTTACCTTTAAGATTTACCGAGATGGGAACTGTTTATAGGTATGAAAGATCAGGAACCCTGCATGGCTTGGTAAGAGTAAGAGGCTTTACTCAAGATGATGCTCACATTTTCTGCACTCCAGAACAATTACACTCAGAGCTCTTAGAAATGATTGATTTAACCTTATATATTTTGAGAAGTTTTGGTTTCAAAAAGTTTGAAATTTCTCTTTCTGTTCGTGATATAAAAAAGAAAAAAAAGTATTTGGGAGATGATAAGGTTTGGAAATTGGCTGAAAAAGCCTTAGAAAACGCTTTAAAAACCAAAAAGCTTTCTTATACTCGCTATCTAGGAGAGGCGGTCTTTTATGGACCTAAGATTGATTTTTTGGTTTCAGACGCTATTGGTAGAAAATGGCAATTAACAACTATTCAAGTAGATTTTAATTTTCCAGAAAAATTTGATCTCAATTATATTGATAAAAAGGGGAAGAAGAAAAGACCAATTATGCTTCATCGAGCACTGTTGGGCTCTTTAGAAAGATTTATTGGGGTGCTGATTGAACATTATGAAGGTGCTTTTCCTTTGTGGTTATCGCCCATCCAATTCATGATTATTCCAGTGGGTTCAAAACATAGAAACTTTGCAAAAAAAGTTGCCGAAAGTTTAAAGGAGCAAAGCTTCAGAGCAATAGTAAAAGATGAAACCGAAACTGTTTCAAAAAAGATAAGAGAGGGAGAAATTCAAAAAATCCCCTATCTCTTGGTTGTTGGTGATAAAGAAATGAAAAGTCAATCAGTTAGGGTAAGAAAAAGAGGAAAAGGTGATATCGGAATAATGAAATTGTCTAAATTCTTAGAAAAAGTTAAAATAGAACAAGAGTCGAAAAAATAATTAATTGAATAAACTATGTTAAACAAAAAAAGAGTGTTTTTTCTGAGCATTATTCTCTTGGGTGGTTTAATGCTTGGCGGTTTTGTATTGGCCCAAGAAAATGACGATCAAATTATTGATCAAGCAATAGTTCTTGATGAAGACATTGAGGCAGAAGATTTAGGAATCGGAAAACCAATCATTCTTCCTGACAATCCTTTTTATTTCCTAAAAACTTGGGCAAGAAACATTAGACAAGCTTTTGCTTTTAGAAATGTTGTTAAAGCAGAATTAATGGAAAAATTTGCTAATGAAAAGCTAATGGAGCTTAAAGAAATGGTTAAAAGAGAAAAAAGCGTAGAAGTTATTAAAAGAGCTGCTGATAATTATGAAGAAGAAATTGAAAAGATAAAAGACGTTACTGGTAAAATCAAAGAAAAAGCCCAAGAAAGCCCTGAGGTTGAAAGATTTTTAGATAAGTTTGTAAAACATCAGATTTTGCATCAAAGAATTTTACAAAAATTAGAAGATCAGGTTCCTGCGGAAAACATGGAAAAAATAACAGAAATGCGAGAAAAACATTTGGAGACATTTGGAGAAGTAATGACTAAACTGGAAGATAGGTCAGAAAAGCTTAAAGAAACACTAGAAACTAAAATGGAAGAAATTGAAGGTTCAAAATATAAAAATTTCAAAAATTTAGAAATTTTATCAGAATTAGAAGAAATGGTTCCTGAACAAATAAAAGAAACTGTTAGGGAAGTTAAAGAAAATACCTTAATGAAATTCAAGGTTGAATTAGAAAAAATGCCTGTTCAAGATCAAGAAAGATTTGGTGATTACTTAGAAAAAATTAGTGGAGAAGAAGAAAATCAAGTCAGAGTTTTGGAAAGTTTAAGAATGAAATTAAAAGAAACACCAAAAATTGAGCAGAACATCATTCAATCTAGAGATAAGGCCTTGGAGCAGGTTCAGCAAAGAACTCAGGAAGAAATAAAGCAGGAAACCCAAAGTGAAGTCCAAGAGCAAACCCAAGAAAGGATTCAAGAAAAAAAACAAGTTTGTATAAGTTTGTGGGATCCTGTTTGTGGCGCTGACGGAAGAACCTATTCTAATGAATGTTTTGCCGAAATAGCTGGAGTAGGCATAAAATACAGAGGAGCTTGTCAAAAAGAAAGTGTAACACAACCCATTGATCTTCAACAAATCAAAGAAAGGGTCAGACAATCAACGGATATTAAGTAAGGCAAATGAAATATTTTGTAATCACTTATGGCTGTCAGCTAAATCAATCTGATAGCGAAAGAATTATTTCAGTATTAGAAACTGCAGGATATCAATCAGCCCCGACAATGAGCGGGGCTGATTTAATTGTGATTAATATGTGCTCTATCAGACAATCGGCAGTTGATAGAGTTTATGGTAAAATACAAGATTTTATTAAGCTAAAAAATAAAAACCCAAATATTAAAACACTACTTTCTGGATGTATTTTAAAAAAAGATTTAAAAAAGTTTAAACAACAATTCGATTTTATTCTTCCAATTAAAACTTTAAAAAAATGGCCTGCAATTCTTAATAAGGAAACTTATTTTTATTATCCCAACCCAAGAGAAAATCAATTTAATAAACAATTCTCTACTAATTATTTCTTTGTTCAAACCAAGCCTCTAAATGATTTTTCAATACAGGTTCCCATTTCTTCTGGGTGTAATAATTTTTGCACTTATTGTGTTGTGCCATATGTTAGAGGATCTTTAATTTGCAGATCTCATAAGGAAATTTTAAAAGAAATACGTGGTTTTATTAAAAAAGGATTTAAAGAAATATGGCTCTTAGGTCAAAATGTTAATGATTATACCTCTCCTTTCGATAAAACAATAAACTTTCCAAAACTTTTAAAAATGGTTAATGGTATTCCAGGTCGTTTCTGGATTCGTTTTACTTCTCCTCATCCCAAAAACTTTTCTAAAGAACTAATTGATATCATGGCAAGTTGTAAAAAAATAACCCCATATCTTAATCTACCAGTTCAGTCAGGAGATAATAAGATTTTAAAAAAAATGAATCGTCCCTATACTGTTGAAAAATATAAAAGATTGGTAAAAAGAATCAGGAAAAAAATTCCAAACATTTGTTTATCTACTGACGTAATTGTTGGTTTTCCTGGAGAAACAAAAAAACAATTTGAAAACACTGTTAAGCTTTTTAAAGAAATAAAATATGACATGGCCTATATTTCTATTTATTCTTCAAGGACCGAAACAGCTGCTTTTAAATTTAAGCATGTTATCCCCCACCATGAAAAACAAAGAAGACATAAAAGATTAACCGAGATTCTTAAACAAACTGCTTTAGAAAATAATAAAAAATACATTGGTAAAACAGCAGATGTTTTAATGACTAAATCTAAAAACGGATTTTTGATTGGTAAAACCGACACATATAAAACAGTTAGGTTTCAGGTTTCAAGTTTCAAGTTTCAAGATTTAATTGGTAAATTCGTAAAAGTCAAAATTATAGATGCTTTTCCCTGGGGACTAAAAGGAGTTTACATGGAATTGGTTTGTACTTGACAATTTTCAATAATTATATAAAATAAAAAGTAGGTGTTTCAAATGCAATACTGTAAAAAGAAGGATGCTGAAGACGATGAGTGAAAATAAGGCGGGTTCTTGGGCGAGTAAGTATGGTTTCAAGACTGCTAAGGAATATGTTGACTACATGGCCAAGTATGGTCTATGGGGCGGAGACGAGTATATAAAGAAGAGAGGAACGCGGAACAAACTACTCGTCATTTTAACAAAAACTAAAATCCTATAAGGGCTTTCAAAACAAAAATTGACAGCCTATTTTTTTTGTTCACTTAAAATGACTTTGACAAATTTCGTGCGATCGTTTAAAATTTGCCGAAATTTATAAATTATGTCAAAATTAAAAAACATTAAAAGGTGTGACAAAAATCGGACGATCGCATAATTCTTGCCAAATTAACACTATCTCTAACCTGGGGGTTAAAAGGCATTTTACAAAAATAACCTTTGGTGTGTATAATATATAAGGATTAAAAATGCCACCCAATGAAAATAAATATCCGTATTGTCACAAACAAGAAACTTATGTGATAATGAAGAAATACTATTACTACTACCCGCTGCTGAAATGCAACTATAGTCTCAATCAACACTTTTTTTAAAAAGTGTTTTATTTTATTTTTTTTTCCTTCATAATGAGATAATGTCAAAAACATTATCAAAATTAGTTGTAATTTTAGGGCCAACCGCTGTTGGAAAAACAGCTCTTTCTGTTAAATTGGCTAAAAAATTCAATGGAGAAATTGTTTCTGCTGATTCAAGACAAGTATATAAAGGAATGGATATTGGAACTGGAAAGATTATTAAAAAAGAAATGAAGGGTATTCCCCATCATCTTTTGAGTGTAGTTAGTCCTAGAATCAAATTTACAGCTGCTAGATACAAGAAATTAGCCCATAAAGCAATTAAACAAATTATTCGAAACAATCATATTCCTTTTCTGGTAGGAGGAACTGGTTTTTATCTTCAAACAATAACTGATAATATAATAATTCCTCAAGTAAAACCTGATTGGAAATTAAGAGCTGAGCTAGAAAAATTAAACACTCAAAAACTTTTCCAATTATTAAAGAAAAAAGATGGTAGAAGAGCCAAAACAATTGATTCAAAAAACCGCAGAAGACTAATCAGGGCTTTAGAAATTATAGAGAAAACAAAACAACCAATACCTGTTTTTAAAAAAAACAAAGCTGAATTTGATCTTTTAATAATAGGAATAAAAAAATCTCAACAAGATTTAAAAAAACTTATTGAGAAACGACTGTATAAACGATTAAAACAAGGAATGATAACTGAGATTAAAAGATTAAAAAAACAAGGTCTTTCCTGGAAAAGATTAGAAGAATTTGGCCTAGAATATAGATTTATTGCCCAATATCTTCAAAATAAAATCACCCATAATCAAATGATAGATAAGATTCAAAAAGAATCAGAACATTATACTAAACGTCAAATGACCTGGTTTAAACGCGATAAAAGAATTCACTGGATAAATAAACGAAAACAAGCTGACAAGTTGATAAAAGGTTTTCTAAGATAATAATTTCTTTAATATCTTAGTAGCAATTTCTGGACTTGCTTTGCCTTTTGTTTGAGCCATTACTTGACCAATTAAAAACTGAAGGGCTCCTTGTTTGCCATTTTTAAGATCTGAAACTGCTTTTTGATTTTGAGCAATTACTTGTTCAACAGCTTTTTCAACATCAGATTGGTCAGTCATCTGAGTTAATCCTTTTTCTTGAATGATATTAGAAGGATCAGCTCCTGTTTTGAACATTTCAGGAAGAATAGTTTTAGCAATCTTGCTTGAGATAGTATTTTTATGAATCAAGGCAATAAGTTCAGCAAAATTCTCTGGACTAATCAAAAACTTTTTATCTTCTACCGACAAGCCACCCAATAATCCCTGCAAATCAGTAATTAGATAATTAGCAGTTAATTTAATTAATTTCAAAAGCTCTTTATGACTAAGATTAGGTTCTAATTCGCTTATTACTTTTTCAAAATATTCTCCTAAATTTTTATTAGAAACAAAAATCTCTATTGCCGAGTTCTGCAAGGTGGAACGAGGCGGGAGATGAGGTGAAACCTCAGCGACCTCTTTGTCTAAAACCTCATATTCTTTTTTAAAACGTTCTCTTCTTTGCTCAGGCAATTCGGGTAACTCAGCCTTCATTTTATCAATATCTTTTTGTTTCCACTTAATCGGAGCTAAATCTGGTTCAGGAAAATACCTATAATCATGAGCTGATTCTTTTTCCCTTTGACTTTTGGTTATTTCTTTTATAGAATCCCATCCTCTGGTTTCTTGAACAATCTTTTTTCCTGATTTTAATATTTGAGCCTGTCTTTTAATTTCATACTCAATTGATTTTTCAACTACTCTAAAAGAGTTTAAGTTTTTAATTTCAACTTTTGTTCCTAATTTATTTGGATTTTTAGATAAAGAAATATTAACTTCAACCCTCATTTGTCCTTTTTCCATATTAACATCAGAAACATCAAGATATTTCAAAATCAATTTGAATTCCTCGGCAAACTTTTTAGCTTCCTGAGCTGATTTCAAATCAGGCTCAGTCACTAATTCCATTAAAGGAATTCCTGCCCTATTAAAATCTACTAAAGAGTAATCTGCTTTTTCTGGATGAATAAGACGCCCGGTATCTTCTTCTAAATGAATCCTGGTAATTCCAATCTTTTTCCCCATAATCTCTAAGCTACCATTTTGACAGAATGGTTTGTCATACTGAGAAATCTGATACCCTTTGGGCAAATCAGGATAAAAATAGTTTTTTCTATCAAACTTTGAAAAATAAGGAATCTGACAATTCATGGCTAAACCTGTTTTGATTACCTTTCTAACTGCTTCTCTATTGATAACTGGCATGGTGCCAGGATGACCCATGCAAATAGGACAAATGTTTAGATTGGGCTCTTTTTCGTCTGGATCATTCAAACAATCACAAAACATCTTTGTTTTGGTTTTGAGCTCAACATGAATTTCTAAACCAATAGTTGGTTTGTACATAAAATTACAATATCTTTAAAACTTCTTTCCAAACCTTTTCATGAATCACCTCGGGCAATAATAATTCTCCATTCTTATAACACCCTATCACACATTTCTTTTCTGGAAACTCTTTAGCCCAATCCATATATGATCTTTCGGCACCAACCAAATGACTTAAATCTCTCTCGTGAATATCTTTGCTTCCCTCCCCCAGATGCTTTCTTTTTTTAATTTTTTGTTCATCTCCAGCTAAAGATTGAGATTTCTCTGGAATGGATTTAAAAATAATAGTTATATTAGGTTTTGGTATATTCAATAAATAATATTCTATCTCAAAAAGCCAATCTAAATACTTTCTCCATTCAGATTTGTCTTTCATTTTACCCCCTTGATGACCAACGTTAGAACCAATATACCTATCACAAACTATCATTTTTCCTTCTTGCAACCATTTTCTTATTTTAAAACTTGCATCAAAACGATCACAAGAATAAAAAATTGATGCTTGATAGGGACTCACGTCAGAAGCCTTGCCATACTTTCCGCTTAAATACTCTTCAACCAATCCACCAGCTTTTGTGCCATATTGAGGAAAATGAATAAAAGCAGTCTTAAATCCTGCTTTCTTTAAATTATTAAGTAAAAGTTTACTTTGGGTAGATTTGCCAGAACCATCAATGCCTTCAAATACAATAAATTTTCCTAAAACTTTATTGTTCATTTTATGATAATAGCATTAATTTTGAACAAAAAAAAGAAGCGAAGAGCTCTTTGATTTTAATTCTGTCAAACTAGATTAGTTATAAAGTAATCTTAATTTATTCCCACGCCATCCATTTCCTGTAAACACTTTCTTGAGTTAGAGTAGCTTTTTCAATATCAAATTCTAACACCTTAACTCCTTTTTTAACCTCCCCTTTAGTGGGAATATAGATTGAAGAAGCTTTGTTCCTAAAAGGACAAACAGGATAAAAAGGATGGGGATTGCCAGTTCTTACTCCAGTTACACCACTTTCAGGACAAACACCTCTTGTAAACCCCCTACATCCCACCAAGTCTCTCATAATGGGAAGTTTTTCAATTAATTCAAAATAGAGCTGAGCAGCTATACAACGTAGTTCGGGTGAAGATCTGACACAAAGTCTTAAAGAAAGAAAGTTTAAAAAAGATCTTAAATTAATAGTTACATGATAAATACCAACTGCCTGAGCGAAAGGTAAAACATATCTTGCTATTTCTTTAGGTATTTTTTTAGAAAGCAAATCATCATAAGTATCAATTGAATGCCTTATCCCTCTCAACATGTCGTCTTTAACTAAATCATTATTAAGCAAATGAAAAGGCACAATTATCTCATAAATAGACTTATCTTTATGAAAACCCTGATTAACTTTAGTGTATCTCGTAGAATAACCAGTGTGACTTACCATTCTGTGCTCTAGAAACTCGGGAGCATTTCCCTTGGTCATTTTCATATCAAACTTAATAATAATATGCTCTAGAGCAGAACCGTAATCGTTTTTCACAATCATTGCGAATACGTCTTTGTCTATAATCTTTTTTGGAACACCGCTTACCCGAGCCGAATAAACAACTTCCTTCCAGGCATCTTGTTTCTTAATAGTTTCAAAGTTCCAAATCCTTGGCTTTACTAAAGCGATTTCTGTTTTTTTATCTTTGTTATTCATATTAACCTTACTCTAACAAAATCCTACTTTCTGAAAGTTTTTCCTAAAATTAATTACTTTTTTCCTTACGCTCTCAGGGTTTTTCTTATCTAAAATTACTTCTTTTATAAACAGAGCGATTTGTTTCATCTCTTTTTCTTTCATCATATATCTAGTCATTTCTTGAACTCCAATTCTTAGTCCTAATGGATTTTTAACGTCCACTTTTTCTGATCCCGGCAAAACATTTTTATTTAAAATAATGTTGGCGTCTTCCAGTTTTTTGGCCACCTCTGTCCCTCCTCCATTCTTTTCAACATTAACCAACACCTGATGGCTTTGAGTAAATCCCTTTTCCTTAGCCAACACATCAAATCCTAAATTATAGAGTTCTTTGGCTAAAGATTTTGAATTTTTAATAATCTGATTAGCATATTTTTTACCAAATTTCTTCATTTCCAATAAAGTGATATAAAGAGCTGGAATTCTGTGAAGATGATGATTAGACAGAACGCCAGGGAAAACCTTATCTCTAATTCTTTTCTGATACACTTTATCAATATTGCCTAAAATTATCCCGCCTTGTGGCCCAGGAAAAGTTTTATGAGTAGAAGAAGTAATTATGTCTGCACCCTCTTTAAGAGGATTCTGGAAAAATCCAGCAGCAATTAAACCAAATACATGAGCAGCATCATAAATAATTATTGTTCCCGTTTTCTTACAAACTTCTTTTAACTCCTTTACTGGCAATGGAAAAAGAATAGCCGAACAACCAATAATTAAAAGCTTGGGCTTAATTTTTAGAATCTTCTTTTTTGCTTTTTCTAAATCAATAGTAAGATTCTTTTTGTCAAAATCTAAATGAAAAATATTAAAGCCCAAAATACCAGCTGCTCCTGGTTTTTCGTGAGAAACATGAGACCCCCCCTGAATTCCCAGGGTTATGACGTTATCCCCTCTTTTAGCCAAAGCAGCAAAGGTAGCAAAATTAGCTGACGTTCCCGAAATGGGACGAACATCAACAAAATTAACTTTAAAGTGTTTTTGAAAAGCTTTAATGGCTTTGTCTTCTATTAAATCAAAGTATTTAAGGCCCTGGTAATATCTTTTATAGGGCATGCCTTCGGCATATCTATGCATTAAGTCAGACATATAAGCTTTTTCAGCCAAAGGAGACATTGTGTTTTCAGAAGCAATCAAATTAATACAGCTTTTTCTCCAACTGTTATGTTTTTGAACTAAGGATAGAATTTTTTCCATTGCTCTTTTGATTAATAATAATTAGCCCATTATAACACAGAGATGCAACCAAATAAAAAAACCCCAAGATATTAGGGTTTGTAAATTATTTATCTGTACTACCAATACCTCCCCGACTCTGTTTTCTTATCTCTGAAACTTCTTGCCATTCAATAATGTCTACTGGTAATAATATCCCTTGGGCTATCTTTTCTCCTCTTTTAATCAAAGTATCTTGATTAGAAAAATTATAAAATTGTGCTAAAATTTCGTCGTCAGAACCACAATAGTCCTGATCTATAAAACCTACTCCATGTGGTATTAACAAACCTTTTTTTCTTGGCGTGCTAGACCTGGAAGTTATTACTAAAACATATCCATTAGGAACCTCAATTATGATATTACAGGGAATCAATCCTGTTTCTTTAGATCTAATTAAAGTATTCTCTCTGGTTAATAAATCAAAACCCACCGAGCCTTCAGTTTCATAAACAGGCAAAGGTAAACTTTTATCAATTCTTTTAATTCTAACCTTCATTTTGATATATCTTACTTTCTTCTGGTAACTTGTTCTAAATATATTCAGACCCCTTTAAAATTGCATAAGGCTTTTTTGATTCGGAAGACAAGCTTTCAAAAACTAATTGTTCAATCCTAATTCGGAGTACACCGATATTTGAGGACAGCTTCTATTCTTAAAATTTACCCATCAGCTCGTCTACTTTCTTATGAAATTCTTCCAAAGAGCCATTATTCTCAATTTTATAATCAGCCTCTTTGCCTATTTCCTGAATCAAAGATTCAGTTTCTGATTTTTCTAGTTCTAAGAACTTTTCATAAGAAGCGCTGTCATCCTTTTTTTCTCCTCTGTCCTGCAATCTCTGCCATCTTAGCTTAGAATCAGCTGTAATATAAATTATTTTACCTTCCATTTTCTTAACCATATTAAACTCTTCTCGATATCTTATACCATTTAGAATTATTAATCCCTCCTGAGTATTATTTATTTTCTTTTTAATAGCTTTGGCTAAAATATCTTTTCCAAATCTTTCTCTTAACATTATTGCTAACCATTGTTGATCCTCTCTACTAACTTCATCAAAGAAAATTGTTAAAACTTCTGACAAAGGATCAGAAAATTTAAAACAAAAAACAGGCCCTTGAGATACTTTTGCTATGTGGTCACAAAAAGTATCTTTGCCTGCCCCCATTTCTCCAGTTAATCCAATAATAATCTTTTGCATTTATTTTTTACTAATTAATCCAAAAATGTTACTTCACTATTGGGCCTTTCCAGGACATCTACTTTTATACCAGCTTCCTTGAAAAGATCGACAAAAGAATTATCAGCATATTTTCCAAAGGATACGAATCTTTTTATCTTTGCATTAACCAACATCTTGGCGCAAATGATACAAGGAGTATGAGTACAGTAAATAGTAGCTCCTTCAATGGAAGTACCGTGCAGAGCTGCTTGAATAATAACGTTTTGCTCAGCGTGAATTGCCCGACAAATTTCCTGTCTGGTGCCAGAAGGAACATTCTTCTCATCTCTTAAACAACCCAGTTCTAAACAATCTTTTAAACCAGCAGCTGCTCCATTGTAACCTGTAGTTAAAATATATTTATTTTTAACTGCTACTGCTCCAACATGGTGCCTTAGACAAGTTGAACGTTCAGCTACTACTGAAGCAATTTTAAGAAAATATTCATCTATTGATAATCTTTTCATATTATTTAATCCACAATATCAATACCTATTGACTTTGCTGTTCCAGCAACAATTTTCACAGCAGCCTCAATATCAGTGGTATTAAAATCAGACATTTTCTTTTGAGCAATTTCTCTAAGCTGAGCTTTAGTTATTTTACCAGCTTTTGTCTTTTTCTGAAAACCAGAACCTTTTTCAATCCCAAGCATGTTTTTAATAAGGTGAGAAGTCAAAGGTTGTTTTATTTTCAAATCAAAAGTTCTATCCTCATAAATAGTAACTTCTACTGGTATTATTAAACCCTCCTGATCTTGAGTTGCGTCATTAAACTGCTGACAAAACTCAGCAATATTTAAACCGTGTGGAGCCAGCGAGGGTCCTACTGGAGGAGCTGGAGTTGCTTTGCCAGCTGGAATTTGAACTTTGACATTAGCAATTATTTCTTTAGCCATTTTATAGTTTTTTTATTTGGAGAGAATCCAATTCAACTGGAGTGTCTCTTCCAAACATATTAATTAATACTTTTACTTTTCCTTTTTCCTGATCAATCTCTGAAACCTTACCATCAAAATCTTTAAAGGGACCATCAATAATCTTAATTGGATCTCCCACCTTAACCTCAATCTTATACCGAGGAGATTCAACCCCTATTCTTTTCTTTAAATTATCAATTTCTGCTTTAGAAACTGGAATTGGAACAGTACCTGCCCCCACAAATCCAGTTACATTGGGAGTATTTCTGACCACATACCAAGAATCATCAGTCACAATCATTTCCACTAAAACATAACCAGGATAAATTTTTTCTTCAACCACTCTTCTTTTACTGTTTTTTATTTTAATCTTTTTCTCTTTTGGTACCAAAACATTAAAAATTTTATCTTCCATACCCAAACTTTCAATCCTTTGTTTAAGGTTTTTAGCTACTGCCTCTTCATAACCAGAATAAGTATGAAGAACATACCAATTTTTCTCTTGAGAAGTTTGTTGTTTTGGCATAGATAGTTATTATATCAACTTATTTAACAATCTAGTAAGCAAAAAGTCAATCCCTCCTAAATATAGAGCAACTATTGTTAAAACAACAATCACAATCAAGGTATATCTTATGGTTTCTTTACGACTAGGCCAGTTCACTTTTTTTAATTCCAGCCAAGCTTCCTTAAAAAATGCTTTAATTTTTTTAGTTTTCATATTTTAAATATCTAAATTCTTAACCTTTTTCGCATGTGTTTGGATAAATTTCTTGCGTGGAGCAACTTCTTTACCCATTAAAATATCAAAAATTCTATCGGCCTGGTGAGCCGATTCAATGTTCACCTGTAATAAAATTCTGTTTTCTGGATTCATGGTTGTTTCCCAGAGCTGTTCTGGATTCATTTCTCCCAAACCCTTGTATCGCTGAATATTAATTTTAGACACTTTCTTTTTCTTAATTTCTTTAATCAGTCTATTCTTGTCATCTTCAGTATAAACATATTCCAGTTGTTTTCCAGCCCGGATTTGATAAAGCGGAGGCTGAGCAATATATAGAAAACCAGCCTCAATTATTGGTTTAAAGTAACGATAGAATAATGTCAAGAGTAAAGTAGTAATATGATGACCATCAACATCACTATCAGTCATAATAATAATTTTATGATATCTTGTTTTCTCTAAATTAAAATCTTCACCAATTGATGTTCCTAGAGCAATGACCAAAGATTTAATTTCTTTTGAACTTAGAATTTTATCTAAACGCGCTCTTTCAATGTTCAGTATCTTGCCTCTTAAAGGCAAGATAGCTTGAAATCTCCTATTTCTGGCCTGCTTTCCGCTATTATGAACAAAAACACCAGAAGCAAGAGCAAAGTTATGAGTATCTTCAATCTCTATATCGTAAACATCAATTTTCTTTTTAAGCTTAATTATTTTCTTAATCTTATGATTATAATTCAAAACAGCTTCTTTCAATCTATTTTCATCATTTTCAAAAAAACGTTGACAAATTGTGTTATGTCTCAGAAGACTTTTATCATTTCTTCTGAGTCTCTCTTCGTTGTATTTTTCTATAGTGAGTTCTCCATATTTTTCAAAGATTTCTCTCATCAATTTCAAAGCTTTTTCTTGATAAGTCCGATTGTAGGCCTTTTTTCTTTTAATTCTAAACTCTGGCGTCCATTGTTCTTGAGTTTTTTTGCTACGCCATTTCAAAAGCTTTTCGTCTTCCCATTGCTTCTTAGCAATTTGTGAAAGCTCTTCTTTTTTCTTGGGATTCTCTTCAAAATATTCTTTCACTTTTTCAGATTGTTTTTTTCTATTCTCGAGATTGTTCCAATACTTTTTCTGAATTTTATACAAAAGCTCATTATTTCTTTTCCTATAATCTTGATTGTTTGCATAAAATTCAAGAAATTTCTGTTTCATGTATTTCTTATAATCTTTATTCTGCCATTGCTTTTTTGCTCTCTTACTTAACATTTTTTTCATCTTTGG
>Ga0265594_1000868_pt1 | contig 24326 bp, 15 predicted proteins | sample saktaG_11_FD_190147 | JGI IMG/M metagenome (GOLD analysis project Ga0265594, IMG submission 190147) | Saline water microbial communities from Sakinaw Lake, British Columbia, Canada - sak_2011_5_24_80m | ecosystem: Environmental > Aquatic > Non-marine Saline and Alkaline > Saline ... | reverse complement strand
CAATTAATCTATAATTTTTATTTTCTGCTTTAATAACTTTTTCAAAACCGTATTTTTTAGATATTTGTTCTAAAAATATTTCTTTCCAGCCTTCTTTCCCATTTGTGAAAGTGCCATCATCGCCAATAAACTCATTTCCTTTTGGCTCTATAAAAACTTGATAAAACAATTTATTTTTATCTTTTCCTTTTAAGAATAAAAGAAAGTCAGGTTGGAATCCTCTTCCTTTTTCAAAATCATAAATTTTATAAACTTCTTCATTTCTTAATAAATAAATCTCTTTATATTTATCTTCTAAATTTCCAATAGTTCCCTTAATAAAATCAATAAGTTCTTTTTCTTCGCTTGTGCCAACAAAACTATCTAAAACATACCATTTATTATCATTTGCAACACTATCATCAATATTTTTTTCTTTTATGCTTTTTGTTTTTTCTTGTCCAAATAATTTTTCAAAATCTCCTGTTTTAAATTCACTTCCAATTTTGGGATTAAGAGTATCTTTTAACTCTGAGAATACATTTTCCAAAAACTTCAAAATAATATTTAGTTTGTCATCATTTGAAATGTTATCATATTTTTGATTTTTATTAGCAATTATTTTGACATCAAAACCACCCAAAAATTCATCTTTTAATAAATCTTCGGTGCTTTCAATTTCCAATTCCTTTTTTAGTTTTTCAAACTGAAACAAAGAATTTTCTTGCTTTGCTTTAATATTTATTGCTTTTAAGAAAATATGCTTTTCAATATCTTTGAATTTTAAAGTAATGGTCTGCAATTCTTTTTCTTGCAGGTTTAATCTTTGTAAATCATCTTGATTTTCAAAATCAATTTCTTGTTCTAAAAATTCTAATTTTTTTATTTTGTATGGCACAAAAAAATCTTTTTGAATATCTTTTAAAGATTTTTTCTTTCTATCTGGATTATCTTTTTGCTTGTTATACCATACTTTTATTTTTTTATAAAAATCGCTTTCCTGAAATTCTTTTTTTAATTTAAATGTTTTAAATACTCTATTATCTATTATATATCCATCTTTTTTTAGTTCTCTTTTTAATTCATCAATATAACGATGTTCGCTTGTGCTATAAAAATATAGCTCTTCCAAAACTCTTAGTTCATTATTTAAATCCTTATCAAATTTCCTTTTATTTTTTAGTTTGTCTTTATAAGCAAAAGGAAAATATCTAACACCCCTGCCAATAAGCTGTTTTTCTGCAATTGTAGCACTTCCTGCTTTTCTGTTGCCTGCTTTGTCTTTCCCTTCATCACGTCCTTCATATAATCTTACAATATCAAAAAGGTTTAGAACATCCCAACCCTCAGTCAATCTTTGAACCGTAAAAATTGCTCTAATATTATTGTTTTTATCCTCTAAACTATTGAGTAACTTTTCTTGCTCTTCTGTGGTCTTTTCTTTTTTTGTTTTATTAGTTTTTGAATTAGTAATAATTAAATTTTTTTCTGTAAAATTATTTTTAATAAAATTAGCAATTTCAGAAATATGTATTTTTTCATTTTCAATAAATTCCAAAACTTGTTCTGTTCTGGATTTTCCCATTTCAAACAAAGTTGGTTGTTTTGCTTCATAAATTTTATCTGCAATATCCTTTAAAAAATCGAAATCTTGTGCTTCAATATTATTTATCCAATTTAAAACCTCTTGATAATCCATCTTTGATTCTTCTATGGTTTTACTTCTAAAAAGAATTACCGGTTTAAAATTAGCAATATCATTTTTTAGGGCAATTTTGTGTCTATACCAATGAAAAAGTAATGCCTGTAAAACTCTTTCTTTTTTATCAAGTGTTGATGAAATAAGATTTATTTCTTTTGTATAACCGGCTTCTAAAAATTTTTTTAATCCAAATTTATAAATTATTTTATCGCTATATTTTTTTGCAACTTGTTCATTGGCAGGTATAGTAGCAGTAAACTCTAAAAGTACATTTTTATTTTTTTTATCTTGTCCATTTTTGTTAAGAATTAACCTAATGACAGTATTTTCCCAACCTTTTTTTTCTATGTCTTTTTCACTTGCTTTGTTTGTCAACTCTATTGTTGGGAAAAGTTCTGTTTGTTTACCATTTTTATTTTTTGTATCTGCATTGAGATGGTGAGCTTCGTCAGCAAGCATTACAATATTTTTTTTATTTAAATCATCTAAAGTGGTTTGATTTTCTCTTTCTAAATGAATATCATTATAGAGTTTTTGAATAGTGGTAAATTTTATTTCAATACCATAACTATCATCACTAAAAGTTTCTACTTTTTTGATATTTATTGTCTTATCATCAATAATAATTTTTTCTTTGAAAAGATATTTTGTGTGCGTGCTGTTAATAAAATTATTTTCTGTTTTATCTACAATATTATTTTGATTTACAAAGAATATAAAATGTCTGTATCCTTGTTTGTAGTAATATAGCATTGTAGCAGCCATCAAAAGTGTCTTTCCTGTTCCTGTTGCCATATTAAACATGAGATGTGTTGGTTGTTTTTTATAATCTGCTTCATAAATTAAAAAGTTTTCAAATGCTTTTTTTTGCCAATCGAAAAATTCGTATTTTAGATTTTCGGAAATATATTTTGGTATTTCTAAAATTTCCGGCTTATATTTTCTTATAGCTTCTTTTTGAATATCTATTGTTTCGTAAAGATTTTTTATTTCTGTCATAGTTAATTTCTATTAATTAAATCGTAAGCCAAACTTGCTAAAACAATATAATAGATTGCAAATTTTTATTTATTTCCTTTGATGGTATACTATATTTTTTTTCATAGATATAATTGTTAATTTTAATTATGAATTATCTGGTAATGGCAATTCATATGAAATGGAATCTGCATCAAAGAAAACAATATTTTTTCCCTTAAAAACTTTGTTTGCTTGATCATAATTTTTTTTATAACTCTGTTCACGAGTAGAAATATATAGAGTTTCAATTTTAGAATTATTAATTTGATCAAAAATATGTTGATCATTATCTGACAAAGAACAACCAATAATTATTATTACACCCGAAAGTTCAGATAATTTATTATAAGATTTTTTAAGATATTCACTTTTATTTATCTCATCAATTTTATTTTCGGATTGAAAAATACAAATAATCTCTCTTTCTTCATTATTTAGTATCTCTTCAAGCTTATCATAAAGTGCCTTATCTGTAGATTGTGTAATTTTTTTTTCTTTTTTTCCGTCGCTATAAATATGAAATGCTCCATGTAAGAAAAAAAGATTTTGTGTTTCTTTATTAACATCAAAAATAAATTCTTGAGAATTACCAAATAAATTAAGAACACTTCCGTCATCTACATTTTCCAATGTATATTTTTTTTTCTTCTTCTCTTCTTCTAAAATAGATTTTACAACTCTTTCAATATCTGAAGTTTTCCAATTTTTATTACTATCCTTTGAATATATCTCAATCTGGCTTATAAAATTCTTTTTTGTCATAGTCCCCATTGACTTTAATATACTATTCAAGTTTTGTCTAAAACTTACATTAACAGTCCCATTTTTTCTTGCTTCTTTTATCTCACTATAAATATCATCTTGAACATTATTCATATCATCTTCCACAAATTTTAGTGATGGTTGTATTGCAATAGTTTTTTTGTCATTACTGTTATCTAATTTGAAATTCAAAAGAAGTAAATAAAGAAAAGAATCATAATTTAATGTAAAATAGTTCGTAAAATTTTTAAGAAGCATATATATTCCCTCATTTTTTTCAGCATAAATATTTTTAATTTCAGCTTTTACCAATCCATGTGCCGCTTTCATAAAATCATATTTAACCTTATTTGCTACATATTTTCTCAAAAATAAATTTTTGTCACTAATATCATCAACTAACTTGCCAATGAATTTCTCTAAATCATCTTTACTCTCCGCAACAATGGCTTGTGCATCTTTATATATTCCATGGTCATTTTCTGTCATTTTTTTAAATATGGCTTTATAACTTGTGTCTACACCAAACCCTTGATTAAATCCATTTCCAAGTAATAAATGACATTCTTTATTTTCTAATTTTTGAAGAATATCATTATAATTTAGTAATGGTATTAGTTTTTTATCTTCCATAATTATTTCTCACTATTATAAAATTCAGAAGTTAGTTTTTGATCTTTTTTATCAATTCCAAACTTTTTATCTGCCATTTCTGTTTTCTGGACATATATTTGATTGAGGTCAAGCATCGTCAAAAACATTCTTTTTTGTTCCTCTAAAGATAAAGCTTTGAAATTGTCTTCTTCAATAATTTTTTCTTTAAACTCTTTAATTTTGAGATTATAATTAAGGAAATATTTGTTGTAAAGAATATCAAAAAGTTTTATTAATCCCTCTAAACTTTTACAATTATTTATTTCTTCTTTTGCTTTTTCGTTCCATTTTGCAAGTTCCATATAAACAAAATTTCCGCCACCTTTCCAGTTTACGGATTTTGAAATTCCGCCTTGTTCGCCTGCAATTACTTTTTTTAATCTTTCAACTGTAATAGTTTCTATGTAGTCCATTTGCTCAATTCCAATATATTGCCTTCCCATTTTGTGAGCTACTGCACAAGTTGTTCCACTTCCAAGGTGATAATCAAGAACTATGTCATTTTCATTTGTCGCTATATGTATTATTTTTTCCATCAAAGCTTCTGGTTTTGGTGTTGCAAACTCCTCTATGTTACCAAACAATTTTTCTATTTCTTTTTTTCCATCCGTTGAAGTTCCGTTAAATAATATTAAAGAAGAAGTATTAGTTTCTCTTTTTTCATTTTCAAAAATTTTACATCTTGGAGTATTATCTCCGTTTTTACCCCATGAAATTCTTTTATCTTGATTCAATTTTTCAAATTCCTTTTGAGAGACATCAAATTGTCTTGTAAAACTTTCACCACTTGGAGAAATAACAGTATAATAATTTTTATGATTTTTATTAGATGCTTCTTCTATTCTTGATATACTACCAGAAAGCCAATTTCCTCTTGGATCATTATCGGGATTAGATTGTTTGTTTTCCCAATTAGGAGTTTCTAGTGATTTATTTAATTCTTTTTTGTTCTTAAAAGCTACAATTATATATTCGTGGTCTTTTCTAAAAGTAGTAGTGTTTTTCATTTTTCCGTCTCTTCCTACACCACTTTTTCTCCAAACAAAACAATCACTATTCCCTCTTCCGAAAAGATTTTTATCATCCATTAAAACTTTCAAATATGCCTGTTCATTATCATCACATTGCACAAAAATAACTCCATCATCTCTCAATAATTCTCTTGCTACTTCCAACCTGTTTTTCATAAAAGTAAGCCATGTAGAATGATTAAAATTATCATTGTATTTAAATCCATCATTTCCAGTGTTGTATGGAGGGTCAATATAAATCAGTTTTACTTTCCCAGTAAATTGCTTTTTCAAATTCCACAAAGCCAGTAAATTATTCCCTTTGATAATTAGGTTTTCTTTTATTGTTCCGTTTTCATCTCTTTTTATTTCTTTTACTTCTTGTTCTCCGTCTTTTGTAAATCTTTTCCAGTTTACGAGTGCTTTTTCATCAAACAACCTATCAATTTCATCGTGAGCCAATACTTGATTAAAAAATATCTCCTTTCTTTTCGCTTGTTTTTGTTCATATTGTTTTGTTTTTTCAGAATATTCAAAATATGCATCTGTTCCTTCTTCTGTGCTTTGTCCGCCTTCCAGAACGCAATCTTTGAATGGAAAATCCAAAACAACTTCACTTCTCTCTTTTAAAAGTTTATTTCCAACTTTTAATCCGATTTTATTAGCATATTGAGTATAAGAATTATTGACTTTATTTTCTTCCATAAAAAAACGAAAGTCATTTGTCTTGAAAACATAAACATCTTTGATTTTGACAAAAAACTTTTCTCTTGTCTCTTTTTCTTGAAAAAGTAAATTAATAACTTTTTCATCTGTTTTTTCTACAAAATCCAAAAGCAAAGTTTGATTAAGTTCTGTTTTATCTTTATTCCAAAGCCGATCATCTTGTTTTAAAATTTTTTCAATTGTTGATTTAAATTTATTGTTATCCATATTAATCGTCATTTATATAGTTTAAACTATTAGTATTATATAAGTTTTGTTCTTCTTTTTAATTTATAAATAAATCATTTTTGTAGTGAATCGGAGCATGATTTTTTAGCACATATTGTGGGCTTTTGGTTTTTAAAATGGTAAATTATCTCCGTTTAAAGCATTATCATTTTTCGCTTGGTTAATTTTAAATTCTAATTTATCTTGATTTTTAAGTATCCATGACTCTCCAGTGTCAGTTAATTTGCAAGCTATATACTCCTCATTCTCCTGTGCATCTGTTACATTGAATGTTTTAAGTAAAGAACCTCTTTCTAATGTTCTAATTCCTACACTTGTAGCAATATCTGTATAACCTATTTTATTCATTTCATTTCTAAGCTGATACACAGATATAAAGTCCTCGCTGGTTATTTGGTTTTCCATAATCAACACAAGCATTGCTATCTCATGACTTTTTAGCCCTTCTCTGTCTGCAATAGGAGATGAACTTATTGATTTAACGGTCTTTCTTTTGCTTTTATATGCGTTAATTTTCCTGGTTATTGTATCTTCAAGGTTTTCGAAATCACTTTTTGAACTTGTTTTATAAGTGATTATCTGGCGATGTTGAATATCAAATGGAAATTTCCCTGAACGTTCATCTGAGCAGACCATTATAACATCTTTTTCGCAGGCAAATGCATATCCTAACTCATACCAAATATTTGGGTTATCAGACGTTATCTCAGCAAAACAAATTTGAGATTCGAATATGTTTTTTTCAATCTCATCAATCGGGATACGAACACTTAGATCTTTGTCTATTCTATATGCTTCAAATCCAGCATTTTCAATCGCAGGTTTAAAAACGTCTTTAAATCTTTTATCAAATTTGTCATTATCAAACGGTTGAATTACGAAACATTTTTCCATGATTGTTAAGTTTTATAATTGTGGCTAACGTATTTTATATAAAATCCAAAAATACAAAAAATAAATTTAAAAATAAATCTTAAACAAAAATGATTTTTTACCTTTGCAAAATATAAATAATTAAATATAATCAATTAAAAAAAATAAATATTATGGGTTTAAAAAAAATATCTCCAAGAATTATTTTTATCGCAATATTAATATTAGTTGGCGCCGGATTTAGATTAATTCCTCACTGGCCAAACTTTACACCTGTTGCAGCTATTGCATTATTTGGCGGCACTTATCTTAAAAAAAAGCATCTGGCATTTATTATTCCTTTTGCAGCTATGTTTTTAAGTGATATTATCATTGGTTTTCACAGCAGTATGTTAGCTGTTTATACATCATTTGCAATAATTGTCTTAATAGGTTTTTTGTTAAGCAAAAATGTTAAAGTTACTAATATTATAATAGCTTCTTTAAGTTCGTCAGTATTGTTTTTCTTAATCACCAACTTTTCTGCCTGGCTCACAATGCCATTTTTATATACTCATGATTTTGCAGGAATGATAATGTGCTATGCAGCAGCCATACCTTTCTTTTTTAATGGCTTGGCAGGAGATTTATTCTTTAATGGCGTTTTATTTGGAGTTTTTTATTTTGCTAATGTAAAATTTCCTGTTCTTGTTAGAGAAAGAAGTTAAAGTAATTTTTCGGCATCTTTCATATTGCGGTTTACACTTTCAAAAACTCTGAAAGAGTTTAATTTTCAACCTGTTGATGAATTTTTGCAAAGCAAAATTAATCAGGCAACTGCCTGATTGTCTTTTCAGAAAAGGACTCTTTATATTATTTTGGCTCTTCGGTATTTTTTATTGATAAAGAAATATGGTAACCGTTCACAGCTTATTATTTTATAACTGTTTGTATCATTAAACATATATTAATTAATTGACCTAATTTCTAATTGACCTAATTGACCTAAAAAATGACCAATACCTAATGCAAAATGACCAAAATAATGACCAATGCCCCAATTTAGACATTGGAAATTAGTGCTTGTTTAGGTCAATTAGAGTAATTAGAGCAATTAGAAATTTATATTATAGACAACAATGTTGGTAAATTTTTTTTCTTAATCGACTAAATCTAATTATAAAAAATAGAGTGTGAACGGTTACGAAATATGTTAGGTGTATATGTATATAAGAATATAAGTATATAAAGGTATAAGGGTATAAATTGGATAACTTATTTTTTTTATATCCCTTATATCCACTATTTCCTTTATATACTTATTTCCTTATAACATTTTTTCCACACATTTTACCAAAGAACCATTATTTTTTTATATCTTCTACCAAGTATTTTGTTATTTGTATTTATTTGATAATCAGTAATATACGAAGTGCGGAATGTAAGTTATAAACGAACAAAAAAATGGAACCTTTTTTAAAAAAAACAGCAAATTATTTATATCAACAGTATGGTGATAATATAGGTGATATATGTGTTGTATTACCTAATAAACGTGCATGTTTTTTTTTAAAACATTATCTTCTTCAGCAAGTTGAAAAGACGATCTGGGCACCGGAAATATTATCAATAGAAGATTTTATAGAAAAACTGTCAGGACTAAAATTTATTGATGAAACAACTTTGCTTTTTGAGTTTTATGATATTTATAAAAATATTAAATTAAAAGATGCTGAAAATTTTGATGTGTTTATTGAATGGGCACAGACACTTGTTAATGACTTTAATGAAATAGATAAATATCTTGTTGAGACAAAAAAACTTTTTAATTATATAAAGGATAATAAAAAAATCGGGATATGGGATTTGCAGGCAAGACCATTAACAGAAGCAGAAAAAAAATATATAAATTTCTTTGAGACATTTGAAAATTATTATAATAAACTCACTAAAAAACTTAAAGAAAAAAAACAAGTTTATCAGGGACTGGCTTATAGAACATTAGCAGATAAAATAGAGAATATATCAATAGAATGGAAAAAAATTATCTTTATAGGATTTAATGCTCTTAGCAAGTCAGAAGAAAAAATTATTGATGTTTTAATGAAAAATCATAAAGCTGAGATATTACTGGATATTGACAAATATTATATTAATGATAAGCAACAGGAAGCCGGGAGATTTATAAGAAAATTTAAAACAAAATGGAATATAGATAAATGGGAACAGGACAATTTTGCAAATAACAATGAACCCAAAAATATTAACATTATTGGTGTGCCGCAAAATATAGGACAAGTAAAAAAAGCAGGGCAATTATTATATGATTATTATTCAAAAAACAATAAAAATGCTCTTAAAAAAACAGCTCTTGTGCTTGCTGACGAAAAATTATTAATACCGGTATTAAACAGTATTCCTGAAAACATTGAGCAATTTAATGTTACAATGGGTATGCCGATAAAACATACTAACATTTTTAACCTGTTTGATGCAATATTTACACTTCACGAAAATGTATATAAATTAGGCAAAATAAAAAATCCTGATAATTATAATTTTTATTATAAAGATATATTAAAAATATTAAATCATCCTTATTTTTCAGAAATTTTTAAAACAAATCAGGTCTCTGATAACAATTTAATTCAAAAAATTCAATCATCAAACAGAATATTTATTACTAATAAAGAAATAATTGCTCACATTATTAATATTCCTATCGCTGATAAGTATAAAGAATATCTGAATATACTTACCAAAATATTTGAAAGCTGGCAACAGGAACCAGCCAAAGCTATTGAATGCCTTTCCTCTGTAATAGGTTTTATCACAAAACAAAATAATAATACTGAATCAGGCGAATGCCTGACAACACAAGCTACTGATATAGAATACATTAATAATTTTTCTGAAATCATTATGCAAATAAAATCTTTTTTAAAAAATTACACAGCAATAGACAAAATAGAGACCTTACATAATATATTTAATAAAACAGCAGAGTCATCTGCAATATCTTTTTCAGGTAAGTCACTGGCTGACTTACAGATAATGGGTATGCTTGAAACCCGTGTCCTTGATTTTGAAAATGTTATACTATTATCAGCAAATGAAAAAATTATACCTAGTTCTAAGGCAAGTTCTTCTTTTATTCCTTTTGAAATAAAAAGGGTCTTTGAACTTCCTACATATAAAGACAGGGAAGCAATATTTGCATATCATTTTTATCATTTATTACAAAGAGCTGAAAATATTTACTTAATATATAATGCTGATAATACTGAAAATAATATTTTTGAAAAAGGAGAAAAAAGCCGATTTATAACTCAAATAATTAATGAACTGCCAAAATATAATCCAAATATTAAAATCAAACAGCAATTTCTGAACACACCTGTTGAAGATAAAATTACTTCTAAAATTGAAATTCCCAAAACAGATGATATAATTGAAAAATTAAAACAGAAAGCTTGTGAGCAGGGATTGTCTCCAAGCACTTTAAACACATTTATAGCATGCAGTTTAAAATTTTATTTTCATGCTGTTGCCGAGATTAAAGAACCTGAAGAAATTGAAGAGTCAGTTGATGCAGCAACATTTGGAAATGTTATACATAAAGCATTGTTTGATATATATAAGCCATTTATCAATAAACAGATAACAGAGTCCGATATAACAGATATAACAAATACAGAAATTGATAAGGCAACACAAAAATCTTTTAAAGAATATTATAAAAACGGAGATATTAAACACGGCAAAAACTTTATCTTAAAACAAGTTGCAAATAAACTTATCCGAAACTTCCTTAGCAAAGAAAAGGACTTTATAAAAACAAATAAAGACATTAAAATACTGTATTTAGAAGAAAATTTTGAAACTAATTTACCAGTAAACATTGATTCAAAAAGCACAGATATAAAATTAAAAGGCAAAATAGACCGTATAGATGAAACAGATAATGCTATAAGAATAATTGACTATAAAACAGGAAACACAGACATTAATGAACTAAAAATAAATGACTGGGATGATTTAATAAATAACACAAAACTAAATAAATCCTTTCAGTTGCTTAGCTATACTTATCTGTTTCTTAAAAATAATCCAGCTCAAGCCGTAATAAATAATAAAAAAACAGAATCAGGAATTATATCATTTAGAAATTTAAAACAAGGTCTTATGACACTATCTATACCAGATACTGATAACTATATTAACGTTTTTGAAGAAGTTTTAAAACAACTCATCTCAGATATTTTTGATACTACAAAACCATTTACTCAAACAGAAAAAACAGAAGATTGTAAATATTGTCCTTTTAAAACAATATGTAACAGGACTTAATTTTAATTTAGATTATCAATATGAACTATTCCAGATTGACAGTTGTTATATTATTATTTTTATTCAGTTATACAAATATTACTGCTCAGGATAATAATACCAAATTGATTTTAGCAGCAGAAAACGGAGATGAAAAACAAGTAATAAAGTCATTATTAGACACAGCTGATATAAATTTTCAGGACATTAACGGATATACTCCATTAATATTTGCATCACAAAATGGATTTTTGGATATTGTAAAAATTTTAATTTTTAACAATGCAGATGTTAATGCAAAGGGATATGATAGCACCACAGCTCTTATTCAGGCATCAAAATACAATCATAAAGATATTGCAGAGCTTCTTATAAAAAAAGGTGCTGATATAAATGCTGTAAATGACAAAAAAATTACTTCTTTGATTTATGCTGCTTCTTACGGATATTATGATTTGACAGAGATGTTAATCAAATACGGAGCAAACTTAAATATAAAAACCAAAGACGGAACAAATGCAATAATATCAGCGACAATAAGTAATAACTTAAATATTGTTAATTTGTTGATAGATAAAGGTGCTGATATAAACTCTTCAAATAATGCTGGCTTAACGCCTTTAAGTATTGCGGCAATAAATGGATATAAAGATATAGCAGAATTTCTTATAAAAAAAGGTGCTGACATAAACTATAAATCAAACAAAACAAACTCACCTGTAAACTTAGCCAAAATATATGGTAACAATGATATAGTAAAATTATTAAAGGAAAATGGAGCAAAAATCAATATATATCCTCACTTCAATAAACTATCATTAGGTCTTGATTTTAATTTTAATATTGATGATAATATCTGTGGCGGAAATATTGGAATACAGGAAGCAAAATATAATACAGCACTTTATACAGGATTTGATACAAGAGTTTGGGCAAAAAGAATTTTAAAAGAACAGCAAAATAACATATACGAACAACTATGGGAAAGACGCTCTATGTTTTATATTAATATTGAAAAAAAAATTATTCTAAAGAACTCATATAAATCCAAACAAGGTATTTTCCTGTGTGCAAAAGAAATATATACTTATGGAAATTATTACGGGTCAAACGAAAAAGTTAAAAATGCCTTTAAAACCATACCACAATTAGGATTATTTTGGATGAACAATGATATAGCTTTAAAAATAAATTATGAATATATTGACTTTGATATTTACAAAGTATCCCCACACAGAATTAACTTATCATTTACGTTTTTTATTAATATTGATAAATACAGAAAATATTATACTCAAAACTATTGGCTATAGGGCTGAAAATATTGATGATTGATAATTGATAATTGATGATTAGAACTTTGAACATTGAAATTATGAATTATGAGTTACGGATTATGAGTATAAGAATAAAGATTAAACAACAAAAGCCAAAAGCTAAACTTATAAATACCTGATAATAAACTAATTACAAAAATATAAACTTATGAAAAAATTTACTCATATTGATGAACACGGCAAAGCTAATATGGTTGATATAGGCAATAAAAAATTACAACTCCGTATTGCTAAAGCTAAAGGACATATAAAATTAGACAAAACAACTATTAAGCTCATAAAAGAAAATCAAATAAAAAAAGGTGATGTGCTTACTATTGCTGAAATTGCAGGTATTCAGTCAGCAAAACGAACTAATGAACTTATACCTTTATGCCATCCTTTGCAAATTACCAAACTTGACGTTAAGGCAACTTTAGATGATAAAGGAGTTATTGTTAATAGTATGGCAAGATGTATAGGACAAACAGGTATTGAAATGGAAGCATTAACAGGTGTCAGCGTTGCCCTGCTTACTGTTTATGATATGTGTAAAGCTGTTGATAAATATATGGTTATTGAAAATATTGAACTTGTTGAAAAAACAAAAACTGATATTAAATTATAACTGTAAAGTTTACTTTCAGTAAAATTGCTTCGCTAGTTCACAACGTTGTTCCAAAAACAAAAAATTATTTTATAAATAAATTTTATAAAATAATAATGTTATTTCTAAAAAAAAAATTATCTTTGCATTTTCAAAAATATAAATAATAAAAAAAATGGCAAAGAGTAAAGATGCAAGAATGCAAGTGATATTGGAATGTACTGAGCAAAAGAAAACAGATATTCCCGGTATATCAAGATATATTACTACAAAAAACAGAAAAAATACACCTCAAAGATTATCATTGAAAAAATATAATCCTTTTTTAAAAAAAGTTACTGTTCATAAAGAAATTAAATAATTAAAAATTATGGCAAAAAAAGCTGTTGCTTCAGTGCAATCATTAGAAAAAAATCTTATCAAGGTTATCAGAACAGTAAGATCACCTAAAACAGGTGCTTATACCTTTACTGAAAAAGTAATACCTAAAAAAGAAGTCGAAAATTATTTATCTAAAAAATAATTCGGTTTAGGCAAAAAAATATATTTAAAAAAGCTCTTTTATATATAAAAAGGGCTTTTTTAATATAGGTCTGCTAAGAAAATCAAATTAGTTCCGATAAATATCACGATAAATTTTTACACTTTTGTCTGCAAAAAATTTATCTTGGCAGTTTCCCATTTTGAGGTGCCAGAAAAATTATTTTATTTTAAGAGGTAGAGATTCCTCATTCCGAACGAAGTGGGGAATCTCATTGTTCTATAAAAAAATAATTTTTGCTACCCAGCACTTCAAAATAGAATTTAGCCCTTATCGTGAATTTATTTCAATATCATTTTTTTTAGATATATTTGCCAGTATATTTTTAATGCAAATCCGTATTAATATTTTCGTTTCAATGAAAAATTTTTTAAACAAACCCGTTGATAAAGTAAAAAAAAGAAAAATTACTATTATACTGTTATCAGTTTTAATAATATCAATAGTTATAATAGGATATAATTATTACAAAAGTATTAAAGAACCTGTTTCTCCTGCTCTTAATGCAATACCCGACAGAGCTACTATCATCTTTAAAACAAAAAACACAAATAATTCATGGCAAAAAATATCAGAATCTGTAATCTGGAAAGAATTAATAAAAATAGATTTATTCAAAGAATTAAATAAAGAGATATGCTTCATGGATTCTGTTTTTAAAACTAATGATAATATCTCAAACATAATTAATAAAAACAGCACTTATATCTCTTTACACTTTTCAGGATATGGCAAATTTAACTTCCTCTACCTTATAAACCTGCCTAACATACACTATGAAAGCTCTATTGACAACTTTATAAAAAAATCCTGTAAAGATAAAATCCTTTTAAATAAAAGAAAATATAAAGATGTAAGTATAACAGAAGTTAAGTTCCCTGATTGCAAAAAAACTCTTTACTATACAACAACAAAAGGGATTTTTATAGCAAGTTTTTACTCTTTACTTGTTGAAGATGCTATAAGACAACTAAACTCAGGAAACTCAATAAAAGATAATAATGCCTTTAATAATGTATATACTACATCAGGCAAAAATGTAGATGCTAATATATACATTAATTTTAAATATTTTTCACGACTTTTTACTCTGTTATTCTCAAACGAGCATAAAGATAATGTTAGATTTATTGCTGATATAGCAGAATGGACAGAACTTGACGTAACAATTAAAAATGACGAACTGCTTCTAAACGGATTTACAGCAACAGACACCACCAGCCAATATCTTGACCTGTTTACCGACCAAAATGCTCAAAAAACTGAACTGACAAAAATATTGCCTTACAATACTGCAATGTTTATGTTTTGGGGATTTGAAAATTACAACAAATTTCTTATCAGGCATAAATCATTTTTAAAAGAAAAAAATAAAATCAATTCATATAATAAAGAAATTGAACGGCTGAACAATGAATTCAAATTTGATATTGAAAAAAATGCTCTCTCATGGATTGGAAATGAAATGGCACTTGTTGTAACAAAACCATCAGGCAGCTATAGTTCAGCTACTGACGAATGCCTAACAAATGTTAAAGATAATACATTCGCTGTCTTTAATACTGCTAATATTGATACTGCTTTATTACTTCTTGATGATATTGCAAATAAGGTAAACACAAAATTGTCTCTTAATCCGGATACCATAACTTTTAAAAAACACTTTATAAACCATATTAACATACCTCGTATAATGTCAACATTATTTGGCTCTTTATTTCAAAAAATTGAAACAAACTATTATACCTGTATAAATAACTATATAATATTTGCAAATAGCCAAAGTTCATTACAAAATTTTATTAACTCAAATCTATACGGAAAAACACTTAATACTACAAATGCAAATAAAAGCTATAATAGTTTTTCTGAAAACATATCTGACAATTCCAATCTCTATTTATACTGTAATATAAAAAAATCTATAAACCTTCTTAAATATTATGTTACACCTAAAACACTTAAAAATATTCAAGAAAATTATTCTCAAATCAAAAATTTTGAAGCAGTTGGCATCCAGTTACGACCGGATAAAAACATGTTCTATACAAACATATATCTAAAATACAACCCTTCTTATGCTGAAGAAGATAATTCTTTATGGAAAATAACCTTGGATACTACAATAAGCTCACAACCTTTCATTATTAAAGACCATATAGATAATACACACAAAATTATTGTATCTGATATTAATAATAATCTGTATCTTATTGACAGAGATGGAAAAATATTATGGAAAAATTCTGTTAAAGAAAAAATAATAAGTAATGTCCAAATGATAGATTATTATAAAAATGGGAAATTTCAATATGTCTTTAACACAGAAAATTATATTTATATAATTGATAGAAATGGTAATAATATTGAAAACTATCCAATAAAACTAAAAGAAAAAGCAACAAACGGATTATCAGTATTTGATTATGACAAAAATAAAGATTACAGATTTATTCTGGCTTGCAGCAACAAAATTTATAACTATCTTCAAAATGGAAAAATAAATAAAGCATGGTTCATCTCAACAACAAAAAATACTATTATAAAACCTGTTCAGCATATAAAAATCAATGACATAGATTATATAATAGCTTCTGATAAACAAGGAAATGTATTAATACTGGATAGAAAAGGAAAAGAAAAAATAAAACTCAAACAAAATTTTATAACATCGCCAAACTCTTGCTTTTATACAGGAAACGCTATTGACAGAACGAAATTGCTCACAACAGATGAAAACGGAAAAATAGTCGCTATCTTATCTGATGGAAATGTTGAGACAATGTCTGTAAAAGATTTCTCTCATTCTCATTTCTTCTTGTATAAAGATATTAACAACGATAAACTAAAAGATTTTATATTTCTGGATAATAATGAACTATCTGTTTATGACCATTCAAAAAAACTTCTGTTTAGTCATATTTTTGACTCAAATATTAACATAAAACCTGCATTTATTAATATGCCTGCTCATAATAATCTGATAGGAATTGTATCTTCCAAAACAAAAGAGGTCTTTTTGTTTGATGAAAATGGAAAACTAAAGCAAAACTCACCTTTTACAGGAGCAACACCTTTTTGTATAACCAACTTAAACAATGATAATCAGTTAAATCTTATTGTTGGCTCAGTAGAGACCATTCATAACTATATCTTAAACTAAGGCGTTGTGAAGAAATAAAATATTTTAAATATGATTTCACTATTATTAATACCTTTTATAATTGCTATGTTTTTAGCAATTAATATGGGCGGAAGCGGAACAGCACCATCATTTTCAGCAGCTTACGGTGCAAATGTAATACGTAGAAATTTAATCCCCGGATTATTCGGAATTATGGTCTTCCTCGGAGCAATTATTGCCGGTAAAGAAACAACAACAACAATTGGGAAAGGTCTGTTAGATCCGGAAATGATGACTCCTTTAATTGCATCAATAATTCTATCTTCTGTGGCTATAACCTTGCTTATCACAAATTTATTAGGAATACCACAATCTACTAGTCAGGCAACAGTATTATCCGTTGTTGCACCAGCAATATATTTTAATACCTTAAACTCTCAAAAATTATTCTGTGAAATTATTCCTACATGGTTTATATTACCTATAATTTCATTTATTATTTGTTTTCTTATTGGCAAATATATATACAAACCTCTTAGAAAGAGAGGATATACTATCTCTAAAAAAATCAATGATAGTTATATGTTAAAAGGACTGATACTTATTATGTCATTATTACGTAGCTTTTTCAATAGGAGCAAATAATGTTGCAAATGCAGTAGGACCTATTTCAACTATGACAATTAATGAATTAAATATATCAAATGGGAACTCTGTATTTATTGTGCCTTTAGCAACATTAATAGTTGCACCATGCTTTGGAATTGGAAGTTCTATCTTTGGACATAAGATTGTTCAAAAAACAGGTAAAGAATTAATTTTATTTGGTAAAATTGAAGCAGCTATTATTGCATTTGTATCAGCAAGCTTATTATTGTTTGCTTCATTAACAAAAGGAATTCCTACATCTTTGGTTCAATTAAATGTTGCTGCAATATTAGGAATTGGAGTTGCTAAACTTGGATTTAAAAATATCTTTAAAAGAACAGAAGTAGATAAATTTTTTGTAACATGGATTATTGCTCCTGTTATAGCATTCTCATTATCATTATTACTTACATTTTTAGCTGATAAAATGGGATACTTATAAAAATTATGGTAACTATTTACCCGGTCAGGCATTTCTTTTTAGTATAATATAATAAAAAAAATATGTTTCAGAAAATTAAATATTGGTTAAACTCTAAATCAATTGAATTTAGAGAAGTTCATCACAAACCAGCAAGGACATCGGAAGAATCGGCAAAAGCACGTGGAGAAGATATCTCAATAGGAGGAAAAGCACTGATTTTAAAAATCAATGACTCATTTAAAATCTTTGTTCTTAGTGCTTCCAAAAAATTAGATTCTGCTATAATTAAAAAATATTTTAACATAAAAAGAATTAGGTTTGCTAACAGAGATGAACTTATGGATTTAACAGGTTTAGAACCGGGATATGTTCCTCCTTTTGGAAAACCAATAATTGATTTAGAACTATATGTAGATAATTCAATTGTTAATAATCAAAAAATAGCATTTAATGCCGGCTCCCCAACAGATTCAATAATTATGTCAGTTAAAGATTATTTAGAACTGACACAACCAAAAATATTTGATTTTTCAAAAGATTAGAACTTGTTATATAATATTCTATTTAGTGCTTGTTCGTAAAGTCGTCATCAGGCAGTTGCCTGATTAAAAGCACCAAATAGCAAATTCCAAAAAACAACTTAGCGAAGCGATCTCACGAATACCTTTGAACTAGCGAAGCGATTTCATGAACACCATTGAAAATAAATATATTGTGAGTAAAATAAACAACATTATGAGTAAATAAATCTCAAAATCCAATTACCAAATGACCAAAAACAGTTTAAAACTGGTGTGTTAATTTTGACGTATTTATTATAAATATTTTTCCTGCAAAAATTAAGTTTTTTTTTAATAAGGTAATAAGGTTGAAAAACTGACAGGATTTGCATTTTTCTACTAAGGTCTAAAATCTTTAAAATAAGGTTTTTAAAACCTTATCATAAAAAAATAACCTTAGTAGAAATATTGAATACGCTATAAAAATAACCTTATTACCTTATTTAGTATATACAAAATTTGTAGGAAATTTTTTGGCGAATTATCCTGCAAAATAAACATACCAGTTTAAAACATTGGAATTTCGGTCATTGGGATTTGTTTGTAATTTGATGATTATGATTTGTTATTTTTTAATATTTAGCATAAATTTTGACTTTATGAACAAGCACTAATTAATTATCAAACTTACAAAAAAATTATCAGATATACTATAAATGGTTAAAATTTTAACTTTTTTATTTTTTATTTACTCACCCCAACCCTCTCTACTAGTAGAGAGGGAGTAATTTGTAAAGTTAAAATTTTAACCGCTTGAAGTATACCTGATTAATTACTTCGTGAGATCGCTTCGCTAAGTTCATAAATTTTCAGAATATATATATCATTAGCCCCGTCAGGCAACTGCCTGACGGGGACAAGGATAATAAAATATAATTTAATTTCAGATTTCCTGACCCAATAGGAAAACTGACTGACACCTAAAAAATCAGACAAAAATCTTAATATGATGATGTAAATACTTCAACAAGTTTTGTAAATGTAATGAATATGGTTAAATACCTATGGCATTCTAATGATTTTGCTATCAAAACAAGCATTTATCCTTTTGCGGTGGATTTTTATAAGCAATCCACAAGTGAACGAACTTTAATTTATAAAAAAACATTTAAAAACTTATAGATATTATTAATGGATAAAAAAAATTATAGTTATAAACGGCTTGGATTGCGGCAAGAAAAGGATAAATGTGTAAGTTTTGTGCAAAATTATTAGTAAGCCTTGATTTTTCTTTTGTTACTTTTCTTTGTATCAAGACAAAGAAAAGTTATAAGAATTTGTAACAAAATAATTTGTCATTTTTCATCAGGCAGTTGTCTGATTCCGGAAAAAGGTGTCATTTTCATTTTCTTATTTATTTTTTATACATTTTTATAACTTACTGTCCATCAATTTGTTACAAATAATAGGGTCAGGAAATCTGAATTTAATTTATGAATAATTCAGGTATAACTGATTTATTGAATGATAAATTTTTTAGTGTAAATAGTGTTATCATCAGTTTTTAGTAATGACTTTTTCTTTACAGTATAAGAAAGTTTTACAAAATATATTCCTTTTGAATAATCAGATAAATCAATCTGAATAATTTTATTTGTATTATTTACTTCAATATCAGAAATGATTTTACCTGATGAATTATATACAAAAAAATTTATTTTTTTTGAAACAATATTTCCGATTTTCAGGTTAATAATCCCTGAACTTGGATTAGGATATAAAATAATTTCATCAGATTTTGTAACTTTGTCATTTATCCCATCATCAATATAAGGGTTAAGTTCATAAATTGCAGTAAACAGACCTCTTCCATGTGTAGCTGCCAGGACAGTATTATCCTGTTCTCTGATTTTAAGCATATCTACTCTAACATTTGCAAGACCGTTAACAGAAGGTTGCCATGTAACACTGGTTTGTGCAAGTTCATTTGTTGACCAAACTCCTATTTCAGTAGCCAGCAGAGCTTGCTGAGAGTTTTCCGGGTGATAAATAGCCCATCGTATGGGCATATCAGGGAGATTACCTTCTTTATTTTGCCATGTATTTCCACCATCATAAGTTTGCCATACAGAAGACACCCCATAATTAGAAAAAGTTACGAGTAAAGTATCTTCCGAACCACCAATAGCAATGCAGGATATATTTGCAGGTGGAAAATCAGTGCTTCCGATTTCTGTTATCTGTGGTATGGACTCGGCATTATCCACTCTAAATAATCTGCCGGATTGTGTGCCAAAAAATAGTGTTGTCACACCTGAAAGAGCATAAGGCGAAACTTTTATACAAGAATAAGGAACAGTTGAACCTGTATTCATAGGAAGATAATCACCATAAACGCCATCAGGAATTCCTTGGATTCTGCATAATTTATCTTCATAATTTCCGGAAAAACTCATAGCATTTGCATATATAGTGTTATTTTTATAATCATAATCAGCAGGGTTAATAAAAATTCCGCAGGAATAGTCAGAGATACTAGCATAATAACTTTCGTCAACAAATATATAATAGTTATTATCATAATAAGAAGAAATAAAAATATTTGGTTCGTCTTTGTCAAAAAAGCAAAATGCTCCATCACCACCACTAATCATACTATTGATTGATAAATCAACACCTGTATATATAAGGGTTCCATTATCCTGGAGTCCGCCTGATAAATAATTATAATCATCAGTTGGATATATATCACAGGTATAAAATTGTAGTGTGTTATAGTTTCTGTTTCTTTGAAAAAACACAGGTTGGACATCTGTTCCGTTTTCAGTATAAAAGATACCGCCATCAGTAGCAAACAGTATTTTATCAGAAGAATTAGGTCTAAAAATAATAGCATGTTGGTCAGCATGAATATAATCATCTGCTCCTCCGGAATACATCTGAGCCCAATCAGATAACCGTGTCCATGAAGTTCCTGCATTAGTGGTTCTGTTCATGTCTAATCCTCCGGCAAAAAGTATATTAGGGTCATTAGGGTCAACAGCAGCAGTAAGAGCGTGCCAGGCTATGGTAGCCCAGTTACCTGACGGTGTATTTATTTCTGTCCAGGAAACTCCTTTATCATCTGAACGAAGAATATATCTTGCTACAAATGTTCCAAAGCTTTCACTCTGATAGACATTTGTGCCAACAGCAAACACAGCATATATTATATTTTCGTCAGAAGGAGCACATGCAAGCATAACTCTTCCGGGTATATTATATTCAGGTTCAGATTCAATAATAATTTTATAATCCTCATATTTTGTCCAGTAGCCAACAGTTCCACTGTCAGAATATAAAATAACAGAGCCACCGTCTCCATTAATATTTCCAACTGTTCCTACATATATCCTGCCATCAGCACCTATTTCTATATCAGAAGGTGCATAAGACACTGTTAATCCTGTTATTTCAGGCAATACCTGTGTCCAGTTCAATCCATTATCTATTGACCTGTATAAACCATCGCCAGGTATGCTCTGGTGAACCTGTCCCTGATACAGGCCTGAAACAACTCCTGCATAAATTACACTATTGCCATTTTCATTTCTTACCTGTATATCTGTAATATATGCAAAGTCCTCTGTTGAAGACAATAATTCCCATGAACTGCCGGCATCAACGGACTTCCAGATTCCTACACCTCTGCCGGAAGATTCCCTGTAAATTGTTACTGCTGTTTGCGACTCTCCTGTGCCTGCATAAAATATCTGAGGATTATCAGGGTCAGAAGTAATGCAGCTAATAGAAAGATTATCCCAGAAATCATTAACCGGTATCCACAGAGAATCATCATTTGTAATATCATTATTATACCATAAGCCGCCTGTAACACCGCCTGCCCATACTTTTTTATATGTTGTGTCATTAGGGTCAAACATAACAGCACGTGTCCTGCCTCCCATATTAGAGTGTTTTTCGTTCCATTCTATTGAATTTGATTTAGCTCCTGTCAATTTTTGTAAAGCAATTGTTTGTTTATATGCTTTTTTAAGTCGCTCTAAAGGGACACGTCCTAATTTATAATCAATTGTCATAAAGTAATCCCGCAAAGCAGACAAACCGGGGTTATCAGGTTTATTAGTTGATTTTTCTTTACAAAAATCAGGTAATTTCTTATATTTTTTATTTAAGAACATCTCATACTTTTCTCTTTCTGTCATTTCTTTTTCAGGAAGAAAATATAGAAATAAAATCAATAATAACGAGAATGGGATAATAGCCAATTGTAATATTTTATTTGTTTTCATATATATTATTTTTTTTATAATTTTAACACAAATATACATAAAATAAATTTATTACATATAGTCTGCATTATTACTTCGTGAGATCGCTTCGCTAAGTTCATAAATTTTCAGAAAATATATATCATTAGCCCCGTCAGGCAACTGCCTGACGGGGACAGGGATAAGAGCACGATACCCTCTGCGAAATTTGCAAAAATTTCTTTGTAATCCTTGCGCCTCTATTGCGTCTATTGCAGTTAAATTTTCATTCTGTAAATTTCAAAAGGCAACTATATCTCGTTCTAAAAAAAAATTACAGATTAATATTAAAATTCTGATACAAATTTACACTTTAATTTTAATTACTCACTTTGTTCGTGAGATCGCTTCGCTAAGTTCTGAAATTAATTTACTTTTTTTATCCATTTTTCATAATGTAGCAAAAGTAGTTTACACTTTTTAATGATTAAATTTCCCTAAAAGGGAAAAATATGAATAACCACGTATAAAATGCGTGGTAAAAAAATACTATATAGAGAGAGAGAACCCCGAAGGGGTTCAACCCTTTCAGGGTTGTTTGTCAATCGTCTATTGTTAACCATAGATTGTATCTATGGTTATTCATATTAAACTCTTTCAGAGTTTAAAAAAAGTGTAAACCGCAAAATGAAAGATGACAATTTATTTTATATTTGCGGGTGAGTAATTACAAAAAAAAATTATATCTTTGCAAACATAATAATTAAATATCAACCAATTAAATATCAACATTATGAATAAAAAATATTTACTTTTCGTTTTATTGCTTTTTATCTCAGGACATTTGTTATCACAAGATACCATTAATTTTACCATTCCCGAATGTCCCAACATAGGAATAAAATCAAACTTGTCCACAAAAACCCCTTTGAAACTATATCCCAATCCTGTTCAAAACATACTTTTTATTGAATTTGATGATGGTTTTAATAACTATCAAATAGACATATATGATGTTTACGGTAAAAAGTTTTTTTCGAAAATCAAAACAGGGACTGACAAAAAGTACCTCGGTATAAATGTTGAAAAACTTTCAAAAGGAATTTACATTCTCAGTATAAAAGGCAGAAACACAAGCTATCAAAAAAAATTCATTGTTTTTTAATTTTTAAATTTTTAAAACTAATAGTTATGATTACTACAAAATACAAAACAACGTTTATTTTATTAATTTTCTTGATTACAATTTTTTCATACACAACAAAAGCACAAACATATTCATATTGTGAGGGAGATTCAATATTGTTGAATGCACTGGATTATACAGCAGGCGAAGTGCAATGGCAAAAATCTACGGATAGTATAAACTGGATAGATATACAAGGTGCCGACACGCTTAGCTATATAATTTACCCAAGCACATCAGCTTATTATCGCCTTTTAATAACCGATAGTTTATGTTTGCCTCCATATTCTACAATTGCCAAATATGTTGAAATTATTTCCTGTCCTGCTACACCGGGTGCAATCTCTGGCACAACATCTGTCTGCCAAAGTCAGAGCGGTGTTGCTTATTCTGTCGGTGCTATTACAGGTGCCACCGGTTATGTGTGGACTTACACCGGAACTGGCTTTACTATTGCCACAGGAACAA
>Ga0265594_1000867_pt1 | contig 24355 bp, 29 predicted proteins | sample saktaG_11_FD_190147 | JGI IMG/M metagenome (GOLD analysis project Ga0265594, IMG submission 190147) | Saline water microbial communities from Sakinaw Lake, British Columbia, Canada - sak_2011_5_24_80m | ecosystem: Environmental > Aquatic > Non-marine Saline and Alkaline > Saline ... | reverse complement strand
TTTCTTTGGGGTGGAGAACTTTCTTTCTTTTCTAAAGAAAGAAAGGGCTCCTATGAGTCGAGCGCTCTAAACCGAACTGAGCTACGGGCCCATTTATTTTTTCTTCCTTCCGTGCCCGTTTGCTCTAGGTCGTCGAGGCATCAGCCGAAGACGGCCTTTTAGTCGTCGGCTAATTCCGACAACCGAACTGAGCTACGGGCCCGTTTGTGGGTTTATTTATTGGGTTGATGGATTTAAATAATTTATAAAGTCTTTTCTACTATATGTTACTTTACTATGGCTTTGATTGATGTTGGGCGCGTTTGTGTTAAGGTCTGCGGGAGAGACGCTGGCGGACTGTGCGTTGTTTTAAGCGCTCCTTCGGACGGTAAGGTTTTGGTTGACGGGATTGGCGTTCGCAGGAGAACTATCAGCATTTCCGATGTTGAGCCGACTTCAACTGTTTTGAAGGTTAAGAAGGACGCGTCATCTGATTCTGTTTTAAAGGAGCTTGAGAAGGCGGATCTTCCTTGGTGATGGACTCTCCGACTGGTTTGGGTGAAGTAGTAGTCAAGTCTGAGGATGACTTATCCTTGGATTGCGGTTGCACGCCAGCTGAAAGATCCATGAAAGAATATCTTACGAAGGGTATTGTGATTGTTGATAAGGTTTCTGGCCCCACGTCCCACCAGGTTACTGTGTGGGTGAGGCAGATTGTCGGATTTAAAAAAGCAGGTCACTCTGGGACGTTGGATCCTAAAGTTACTGGTCTTCTTCCAGTAGCTCTTGGTTCAGCCACAAAAGTTGTTGGAGCGCTTCTCTCATCCCCGAAACGTTATGTAGGTATCATGCGGGTGCACGGTGAAGTAAGCAAGAAGCAATTGAATAGTCTCTTCAACGAGCTTACTGGTGAAATCTATCAGAAGCCGCCTTTGAAGTCGGCGGTAAAGCGGGAGCTTAGGAAGCGTACGATTTACTCCCTTGACCTTATCGAACGTGACGGCAGGTATGCTGTGTTTGACGTCTCCTGTCAAGCTGGGACTTATATTAGAAAGTTGATTCACGATGGAGGATTGATTCTGGGTTGCGGTGCCAACATGCAGGAGCTTAGAAGGACTAAGGTGGCTTTGTTCAATGAGGATGATTGCGTGATACTTCAGGATTTGAAGGACGCGTTCGTAGACTACACTGAAAACGGGGTCGAAGCGGGCTTAAGGGAAATAGTCCACCCCATGGAGGAAATGGTCGCTCACTTGAAAAAGATTTGGGTGAAAAACTCTGCTGTTGGGGCGATAGCCTGTGGTGCGAAGCTCATGGCACCGGGAGTCACTAAACTTCACGATTCAATCAAGGCTGGGGAAGGCATCGCGATTATGACCGGGAAAGGCGAGCTTTTAGCCTTGGCTAAGGCATTAAATTCCTCGGATGAGATTTTAAACTTGAATCGTGGGGTTATCGCAAAGCCTAGTCGAGTCATCATTGAGGCTGACGTTTACCCTCGAATATGGGGGGACAATAAATAAATAGTTGAGAGGATAGTATAATATAAAATGACATTGGACAAAAAGCTTTTGGACATCATCGCCTGCCCGAAATGCAAGGGCGACCTGAAATACACGGACACGAAGAAAGAACACAGCCTAACCTGCAATGCATGCAAGCTGAAATACCGCGTCGAAGACGACATCCCGATAATGCTCATCGACGAGGCCGAGAAAATCAAATAGTAGGAGGCACTAGCGAGCGTAATGAGCGTATGTGCCTCCCGCATGTGAACTGGGCGTGACAGTTCGACGAGGCCGAAAAAATCAAGTAGGTGACCTTAAATTAAAGCCCAACAAAAAACATTACAAGAAAAACTAGGGTAGACCATAAGGCTAAAGAAAAACATCTTTTTTTAAATTTAACACCCATAATATTCTTCCCGTCTAACAAAACATAAAACAATACGCTGAGGTGGCGGAGCATGGCTTAACGCGCGGGACTGCTAGAACCCCTTTTCTTTCTTTAGGAAAGAAAGAAAAGGTGTTTCATCCCCAAAAGAAAGAAAGGATGAGACAAAAGAAGGTTGCAGTTATCCCGTTCCCCCTGCGGGAGCCTGGGTTCAAACGCACGGAAACCCACAAGGTTTCCGGCGCACAGAAACCGCATCCGCAGTTTCTCGTGTCCCAACCTCAGCGATCCCAAAGAAAGAAGAAAAAACGTAAAATACCTTTTTTTTTATTGAACGCCCATATCTATTTCCTGAACCACACATGAAAACAATTGCTGAGGTGGCGGAGCATGGTTTAACGCGCGGGACTGCTAATCCCGTTCCCCCTGCGGGAGCCTGGGTTCAAATCCCAGCCTCAGCGAACCCCTTTTCTTTGTCGGAGTTTCCCGACGAGAAACCGGGGATAATTGAGGGGTTTTTCAACCCCTCAGTAATGCACGTTTCACTCGATTTTTCCGAACAGTGTTTTCAGCACGTCTGCTTCGTGTGCGAGTTCTTCAGTCTGCCCGGGGTCTTCGGGCATTATCATGTCTGCTCTAATGCTTTCATAGGTTTCAATTAGGGTGTGGGCTGCTCCGGCAGGGTCTCCGCCAAAGAGGTCTCCGCGGCCTGCGATGTGTTCAAGGGTTGCGGCCACGCGCGAGAATTCGGGCAGGTTCCCTACATTCAATCCCGTCCAGTAAGACGCCTGCTGCTCGTCTGCGTGCTGGATGAATGATTGAGCGTGCGACGGGCTCACTTCCAAATCTTGTATTGTTGCGGCGAGAAGTCCCGCCTGCGTTCGAACGTCCTCGGGATTGCATAGACTTAAACCCTGGTTTTCAAGGCTTACTCTAACTTCGATTGGTCTAAGAGACTGGGCGATCTCACTCCACGGCACAACAGGAGTCTTATGTTCTTGCTTTTTCACCGGTTTAGGACTTCGTTTAGAGTCACCTTCCACATCAGTTGCTCTTTTCCGAGGGCTCATTCGTGAAAGCTGCTCGGTTTTCTCGACAGCCATCTTAAAATCTGGTTTTACCTGGAGGGCTAAAGCGTAAGCTAAGCCTGACCTGTCGTATTCGCCGATGAGCATGTGGCAGTTTCCTATGTTTGTGAGCGCCCAGGCGGCGTGCTTGATTTTCCCTGCCTCAAGGCCACCACCTAAGGTACGCTGTATTTGTGGGAGTGAACGAGGGAATTTTTGGAGGGCGAGTGACGTATAGGAGTGTTGCATGCTCTCTCGAAGCATTTCCCCCCCAGTTTTCATGTCGTGTTTATCGTGGACGAGGTGTCTACCCCTCTTGTATCGGAGGCTCGCCGCGGTTTCAAGCTCTCCCAGAAGAAGTGTTCTCTCCTGCCCCGCCTCCTGGAAAGGTGCAACAGATGCCCCACCTCGAATATGCTCTTGCGTGATTCCTCTGGCTTCGAGAAGTTTTCTGGATGTCTCGATACCCAAGATTATTTCACGGTCCATCTCCTCCGCCCAATTTGGAATGTCTTCTTCTAGCACGTGCTTGCTTGCCTTATTGCAGATGTCGCAGAGCTGGTGGGTGGCGAAAAGATTCGTCGGGTCTACCGCGACCGCCCGCTCGAGGAATCGGACGGCATCGAGGAGTCTGTGTCTGTGTATAAAGGATGATCCGAGGATTGTGAGGGCTTGAGAAACGTATGGTGCTTCCATGTTTGGGACGCTTTGTTCAAGTTTTCCCGGGGAATGAGTTAATACTTGTTGAATTCGAACTTGTAGTGGAGTTTCCTTAGTTTCAATTCCCAGGGATAAACTTAGACAATCCCAAGCTTTGTAATCAGCTTGTTTAAAATTACCCTCCTCTAAGGCTTGAAGGGATTCTTTAATCTGTCCTCGCATACCCCAGATCTTGCCTTGGGCTTGATCTTGCATTTTGGCAACTTCAGGCGAAATCCCTTCTAAATGAGCATGAAGCTCTTGGAATCCGGAAAACACTTCGCCAACCTTAACCTTGCTTTTATGAGCCATCCTATTTTATGTAGTATCTCTTTACTCTTTTTTTAGACCCTGATCTTGGATTAAATTTAGGTACTCCACTTATTTTAACTTTCACTCCTAATTAATTCTGAAAGAATTGAGGTGATTTTCATGCCAGACGGATGGTCTGACCTTGAGGATAAACTGAAAAAAATCGACGGAAAAAAACAGGTGGAAGCACCCAGCGCATCTGAAACTCCTTCAGAGTCCAAACCAGTTGAGGTGAAACCTCGGAAGGAATGCAAGGGCGGTTTCGCCGAATACATGGAGAAAGTGCAAAACACTTACAAGGATGCGCGATCGCAAGGTCCAACATCATTCAAAGACAAGTACGAATCGAGTTTCGATAAGAAGGAGACACCCACCCTCAACAAGGAGGGTGTGGGGGGGACTAAACAGTTTAAGGGTTTTGAGAAAAGATTTCTGAAACGACACTAACTATTGTTTTAGTCGTCAGAAAACTTCTGCCCTGAAATACAATCCTTGCACACTCCCCGAACAGTCAGACAGTTCCCGCACACTCTCCTTCCGCAGAGCATGCAAGAGTATAGTGCTCCTGCTTTCCCGCATGAGTCGCATATTGCAGGACTCGTCATCGTCTAGGCCGCTTTCGAGTTTTTGGGTTTGACTTCGACTTTGGGAAGTTGCATTGGAGGTGGAAGCTGCAGTTTCCTGGAAATACTTACGGATTCTAGCATGGCCTCCCTAAGTATTGCGGTGGAGACCTCCTCCATTACTTCGCGTTCCACAGACACTTCCTTGTCCTTCTTCGTCACTACCTTCTTCAACTCCTTGTTGAAATACCAAAGGCTTCCTTCAAGGAGGATGTATCCGATATCAGGCTCGTATTTCACAGTGTACCTGTATGAAACCAGAAGGTATTCTCCAGCGTTATCGTCTTTTTTAATCTCCATCTTCGTTATCATGGAGCTTGCGTTCGCCGTAACACTTGAAATAGTTTTGTCTTTCTTTTCCCCGTCGATTTTTGTAATCCTAAAGTTTACAACAGTCATCGTATATCACATCAAATTTTTTTTTGGATAAATTATGGTAGACCCCATTATAAATAAAGCTTTTTTTTTTAGTCTGCGAAAGCAGTGTTTCTAATGTAGATTTCCCCGAACAAATTGTCTTGCGTTAAAAAGAGTTTAGAGTCGTTTGAAAGATGAAGGAGGGAGAGTAAGACTGACACTATCTCGTCGCGGGTTTTCGCAAGCTCTGAAAACAATACCACCTCTTTATTACTCAATAAACCCGCCACACGAGAGTAAGTCTCCTCAATAAGCTTTATGATGTCTATGTCTTTTTCAACCACGATGTTGCGGTCCTCACCCTTTTTCGCCAGAGTCTTCTGCCTTCTAGCACCCTGCTCTTCAAGCGCTTTCTGAATTGCGGAAATAAGCTCTTGCGCAGTTACACGCCGTTTAGGCACTCTCTGGGGGCGTAAGGCAATCTCGAATTCCTGAGTCTCCTCATCGCTTAAAGACTTGAGCAGTTCCCCGAATTCCCCATCACACAAGTAGTTTAGTGAGTCGGCGAGTTCAGCGTAAACTTCGCTCTTGTTTGGAGTTAGAATGTCGGCTTTCATCCGCAGTAGGACCGATGAAACCAGAATCACGTTGGCCGGGATTTTAAAGCTCATCTCCCTCATCTGCTTCACGCGCTGGGAGTATCGGGAGGCGAGTTCGCCCAAGTTAATGTCCCAGGGGTCTAAGCCGGTTAATGTCTCATAGAGTATGTCTCTCCAAGTAAGTTCGGGAGTCTCTATGAGGGTGGTTATCCTATCCATTTGTATTATATCACGCCACACAACTGCCAAAACCACCCCTGTATGAGTTATTATAGATTGCGCATATAAATATTTGATAAAACTAACTATTTCTTTGAGGTGATTTTTAATGGTTCGTGTTGCAATAAACGGCTTTGGAAGGATTGGTAGGAATGTCTTCCGTGCCGGATATAAAAAAACCGATATTGAATTTGTCGCGATAAACGATTTGACTGATTCAAAGACTCTTTCGCATCTACTCAAATATGACAGTGTATTTGGGAAATTCCCTGAAGATGTTGGTTTCGGAGAAAATTATCTGGAAGTTTCTGGGAAGCAATTAAAGGTCACTTCTGAAAAGGACCCTGCCAACCTGCCTTGGGGGGAATTGGACATCGACGTGGTTGTTGAATCAACCGGGTTTTTCCTCGACAGGGATGGCGCCTCAAAACACTTGACTGCTGGAGCGAAGAAAGTCGTAATTTCCGCACCTGCAAAGAATCCTGATGTTACTATCGCGCTTGGAGTAAACCAAGGCATGCTTAAGCCGGAACACAACATCATCTCGAATGCTTCATGCACTACAAACTGTCTCGCGCCGGTGGCTAAAGTGTTGAATGATACTTTCGGGATTGAAAAGGGTTTGATGACTACAATCCACGCGTACACTAGCGATCAAATGCTTCTTGACGCACCCCACAAAAAGCTTAGGAGGGCTCGATCTGCAGCACTTTCCATGGTGCCCACGACCACTGGCGCGGCCGCTGCGGTATCACTCGTCCTGCCCGAGCTTGAAGGTAAACTGGATGGTATGGCTATTCGTGTTCCCGTTCCGGATACTTCAGTCGTCGACTTGACAGCCGTTTTGTCACGGGATGCTTCTACCGAGGAGATTAACAGGGCATTCAAGGAGGCTGCTGAAGGTGACTTAAACGGTATACTCGACTATACTGAAGAGCCTCTTGTCTCAATTGATTACGTTGGCAACCCGCATTCATCCATAGTTGATGGTCTGCTCACCAAGTCCTTGGGAAACACGTGTAAAGTGATCTCTTGGTACGACAATGAGTGGGGTTACTCAAACAGGGTTGTGGACTTGATAGGGGTTTTAAAGTCCATGCTGTAGGATGGATAAGAGGAAGGAGACGGCTCAAGGATTCTCTAAGAAAGGGGATGTTTTCTACGGTAAGGGTGATTTTGAAAAAGCTGTAGTCAACTACAAGAGGGCTGTTGCGCTTGATCCGGCGAATGCTGGGAATCATTTCGGTTTGGGGCTTGCCTTTTACAGGAGAGGTGATGTTGGTCAAGCCCTGGGTTGTTTTAAAAGAACTATCCGTCTGGTACCAACCTTTTTCGACGCAATCTATTATACTGCTCTTTGTCTTGAAATGGAGGGCAAGTTCGTTGAAGCTGAGAAATCTTACCTTAAATATCTTGAGGAGAATCCCGATGACGTTAAAGCAGTCAACAGGTTGGGTTTAACATACTTGAAATTACACGACTCTAAAAATGCCAGAAAGTATCTTGAAAAGGCTTTGAAAGAGAATGGCGCTACACAGCCGACATATTTTGGACTGGGTTTTTTAAAGGAGATTGAAGGTGATTTAGAGGGTGCCTTAAGTTTTTACGAGAAGGCCAGTGAGATTAAGTCTGATTCCAAGGGCTTGTGGTATCAGACGGGTTTGTGTTACCGCAGGTTAGGCAAGTTTGAGAAAGCGCTTCCGTGTGTCGAGAGGGAGCTTTCGCTTTTTCCAAAAAGTGTTGAAGCCTTGTATCTTAAGGGTGTCATTCAGTTGGATTTGGAGAGGTTTGATGATGCGGTCTCATCTTTTAATGGGGTTTTAAAGGTGGATTCCGGTCGTCCTGAAGCTTATGTGTCGCGTGGGAATGCTTATAGTCTGTTAGGGGATTTTGAGCGTGCTGTAGACGACTATCACAGTGCCATTGATGCTGACGCAAGTTATGTTCCAGCTTATGAGGCGTTGGGTGTATTGTTCAGGTTGAATGGTCAGTTTAGGGAGGCTTTAGATTACTATCATAGCGCATATGACGTTAAGTCTGACGAGCGCATTAAGAAAATCATGGATGAGATTCGAATTCAGATGAAAGTTTAACCCCCTTTTTTTAACTCATCCCTAGTCTATTAAATATTATCTGGTCGACTGCGTGCGTTTTCTCAGCATATACTACATGACCTCACCACTAATGAATATCTCCCCCACACTGTGTTTTTTTACTGTTTTACCTCCAATATTCACTGAGTAGACTATGTCGATGGGTATGCTATACTTTTCAGCCCAATTAATGTACCAGCACGGCTCATTTGAGTGTTGCACATGCCAACTCTGAGTACTCACAACAGATACTCCGAATGTTGCATACTTTGGAATGACTAAAGGCCCACTAGATTGAATGCACTCACTTCCAGAGCACGCCAAGTCTGGACAGTAGGCGGTTTCATTATCACAGTCCCTTGAAATTGCTGATCCCTCATACTCAACAATCATTTTCTGACAAGTCATGTTATTCACACTAAAAGCAATGTGTTGGATTTGTACGTCAATTCCCCACGTGTTCTTAAAAAGACATGTGAATCCGTTGTAATCAAAGGATTCTGGGAAAAAAACGTCTGAACCCATCTTACAGCTGGGAAGCAGGGGTTTAAGCCCCTGGAAGCCGTTGCTTATTGCTCCTCCCCCGCTCGACCGAAAAAATCCGAGTTGCCAAATGGCAAATCCGACAACTAATACTATGAGGATAGCCCAACCATAACTCATCAGAAATTCAAGTGCGGTCATCCCCCTAACTTTCATTTTATTATTCTTTTGGTTTTCTAAGATTAAATTAATTATTAGAAGAATTCATCTTCCCCATAAAAATACTGTCTATCAGATGTTGTGAATTCAATGGAGACTATGTCTCCCATGGGGGGAGTATAAAATGAGTCGTATGTTATTCCTCCAACAATCAACCCGACAATATCATGTTCGAACACACCCCAACCTGTTTTCCACTCTCACCCTCTCTTAAGACAAAGTATATTACACGGATATGACTATCTTCCTTGTATGAGCTGACATCAATCTCATTTGGAGTAATCTTTTTTTAAGGATTCAAGCAATCCGAAAAAATTATTGCGAGGATTATTTATTCAAACGTAAGCTTCTTAAGATACTACTGATTCCTCACCGTATTTTTATGCAAAGTTCAGATAGCATGAGTCTGATTTTTTCCCGTCGTTTGTGATTCTCTGGCAGAATTTAGGGTTTTCACTGAATTTCGCCAGATACAGCCAGCAATCATTGTCTATCCCGCAGTTCTCGTAATTACCGCTTAGATTTAAAACTTCAGCCTTGCATAACGGGCGATATGCAGGATATATTATTTCACTGCATTTTCCCTCATCAAGGTTTTTTAAAGCAACTACAGTATTGCATTCATCCTTGTAGGTTATGTATCTACGTTTCTCATTTTCCGGATTTAGAGTGTCTTCATCGACTTCAAAGGCTAGTGGCATGTCGCATAATGATTCATCACTTAACTCTATTCCGATGATGTGTTTGCATGCCGTCCTGTCGTTTTCGTTTGAAATCAGATTATTGCATAGTGTTGGATCCCTGTTTTTTATGGCCGTGCCTATAATGCAAGAGTCTTTTTCTAAAGCATCTGAAATGTTAGAACAGTCTTCTAAATCAGGGTTTTCAGGTTGGATTATTGTCGACGATGATGGTGAGTCAAGTTCTACAGGGTATGTGCCGCCTTCACCGCCAGGATGATCATCAATCTTACCGTCATCAATGCAACCGCAGGTCAGTAGAACAAAAACCGTAAGTAGTGCTGGTTTTTTCAGTTGCATGTTGTCGGGATGTTTATTGAATTACAGACTTTGTTTGAAGTAATTCCACTCCTCGCAAGGTATAGGCAGTATTTTAATTCATGGTCTTGGGATATGTCCAAGCTTGCTTGGATTAGCCCCACATCCTCTTTTGTTCCCAGTTTATTCGACAACACTTTTTTCACTTCAGTAATTTTAGAGTCTACTAATATGTCGTAATAGATGTGGTGTAATCTTCCATCTTTGAGGTAGTCCCATCCATTGTTTGCTTTTCTGATTTCTTTCATGTCGACTTCGAGAAAAATATTCACTCCGTCAATGCAATACATAGTATCTTCCATACATTTTTGACAATCCTTGTGCAGTTTTCCTCTTTCAGGGATGTCGGATCCTTCGAATTCATCATAGTTTAAGAATTCATAGTGGTCAAATCTTAAGTGGTATGATTTTAAGGTAAGGTGTGATTTATCGGGTGATGCGGATTTGTCTTCATTTAAGGGTGGTATTGCATCTTTCACTCTCTCCACGCATCCACAAAACATTGTGAAAAAGACCACTAAAGCGAGGATTTTAAGTTTCTTCACGTAAACTAATTAACGGTATAAAGGAAAAAAGATTCTTTCTTAAGGAATAATCCCCTCAGGATTAACATCAGCTCAAAATCAACTAAAGGTGACGCTCCAACCTTCAACAAACGACGCATACATGCACAGCTACTTTACGGACTACAACTTTGGTGGGAGAGTATACATCCGCGCAGCAACATTCTATGAAAGACACATATACATCCAATTCGAACTACCCTCGCCCCCATCATGCAGCAAGGTCGATAAAGCCACTTCATCTTTATGGCACTATTTATCATGCTGCCGAAGCAGCGGGGAAAGACAATACGGGATATACAGGATAACAGAACATTGGGGTGAAAAAACAATAACATGGATGAACGCTCCCACCACGGAAATCCTTCCAACCGACATAATCCCGCTGGACCAGACCCTCGGATGGAAAAACTGGGATGTTACAGCAGACATAGCGGGAATAATAGGCGGCGCACACCCAAACTACGGGTGGATGATAAAAGACCTGGAGGATACGAGGCGCTCATACAGCAACTTCTTTTTCGTAAAAGACAGTTCAAATTCTTTCAGCGAGAAGAAGCCGAAACTAGAGATTACATACTATCTAGAAGACTGTGACTGAAGTCACATGCATCTTCAACATGCCTTACGATACCCGAATCTCGGACGACCACTGGTGTAAACCGCTTAACAACGGGCATGTAATAAAATAGGTAGGCTGAATTAATATAATCCTATGGCCCCCACTACAATTCCGCCTTCAGGATTTTTGTCTCACACCTGTTTTCAATATCCCAGAGGGATCTCACCTCATTGGGACAGATGAAAGTCACAGCTTTCCCGCTTGCCCCAGCCCTTGCAGTCCGCCCAATTCTGTGGACATAACCTTCCGGTTCCTTAGGTACGTCGTAATTGAATACGTGGCTTACGTTGTCAATATCAAGCCCTCTCGCCGCAACATCAGTTGCAATCAAAAACTTAAACTTCTTCTCACGAAAGCCTTCCATGACCCTCTCCCTCTGCTTCTGAGTCAAGTCTCCGTGAATGGCCTGACTGTTAAAACCCCGCTGCCTCAAAAGCCTACTGAAGGTTTCAGCCCAACGCTTCGTATTACAAAAAATAATCGCACTACTAGGATTCTCCCTCCTAACCACTTCTAAAAAAACATCCAATTTCTCCTTCTGAGAAACTTCATAATAACACTGTTCAACCTCTTCAACTAAGAGTTCATTATCCCCGGTCGCAACAATATGCGGATTGCGAGCGATGGACTGAGCCAGCTGCGTAACCCTCTCACCGATTGTGGCTGAAAAAAGCATTGTCTGCCGTTCCTTGGGAATGTGGGATAAAATCTTTCTGATATCGATGATGAAACCCATATCCAACATACGATCAGCCTCATCCAACACCAGCATCTTAACTCGGTCAAGTCTTAAAATCCGCCTGTTAATCAAGTCGAGAATCCTCCCCGGAGTCCCAACAACAATCTGCGCCCCCTTCGCAAGGGCTTCAGCTTGGGTTGAAATCTTCCTACCACCGTAAACAGTCGCGACAGAAAGCCCCTTCTTGTATCCAATCTTTTTCATCTCCCCTGAAACCTGCAGTGCAAGCTCACGGGTTGGAGTGATAATCAACGACTGAACAACCCGTTCAGACGGATTTATCTTCTCTACGATGGGGATGGCAAACGCAAGCGTCTTACCCGTCCCCGTCTTAGCCTGCGCTATCAAGTCATAACCATCCAAAATATACGGTATGGCCTCGGCTTGAATAGGCATCGCCTCTTGGAAGCCATGGTATTCCAAATCTTCCATAACATGCGAGCTTAAATCTAGCTCGCTAAAACTAATTTCATTCATAATATAATTCACCTCAAATGTGTAGAATCAGGCTTGGTCTTACTCGCAATCAGATAAATGATTTCTAATGAAAACGAAATAACGACAAAAATTTTTTTCCAAATTCTACTCTATATCTCAAATATAACACTTTGGAGGTTAAAAATCAATTTTTAAATTAATTCTCATATTCTACTCTTATGGTTAGCAAGGTCAATGCAGCACATATCCTGGTTTCGGGCGAGGGCAAGGCGAAGGAGCTTTTAGGGCGAATCCAAAAAGGTGAAGCTTTCGGAAAGCTGGCCCAAGAGTTTTCAGAGTGTCCGAGCAAAAGACGCGGGGGAGATCTCGGCTGGTTCGGCCGCGGTCAGATGGTCCGGGAATTCGAGAAGGTGGCATTTGAAGGTGAGAAAGGCTCTGTAGTCGGCCCAATAAAAACACAGTTCGGCTGGCACATCATAAAAATACTCGACAAGAAGTAGGTGTTTTTATAACACGAAAAACGTGGGGAGATATCTGACAAGAAACTTCAGGAACATTAGAAGATACTACTGGTTCGGTTTCAACGGAGCAGGTGCATTCAACAACAATACCGAGCAAACAAGAGAGGTTGAGGTTGAATGGAATGAGTGGGAGAAAATTTCTGGGGGATTCGAGTGTAATTAACACTCAATTACGAAACGTGGAAAACCGTTAACACCAACCAATCCAGGGGGGTTAGGTTAGAATCAACGAGTATGAATTGTATGTGTTGTTGACCGACATGATCTATCCTAATTGTGGCACTTTCTCTCGCAAAGTCTTTGATAGTGGTATCCTTGTCAATATCCAACCAGTTATCGCTTTGCCTTATTACGGAATCGATTATTCCACTTAATTGACATTACTGTTCAATTACCATTCATCTGAATAGTTGCTGTCATCTGCATTGAAGTAGTCTTCAGATTGAATTTCCTCGACAGTGTCATATTCATCGTCTATAACCCTCGGATCCTTCCGATTTAACATATTTTGCTTTTTCGTTACAGCCTTCTTCTTTAGCGCATCTTTCTTTGTCATTTACTTCACCTCTGCTATGCTTTCACAATATTTTCCTCCTTAATGCTCTAAACAGTCTTCTCTCCAAGCGCAATTCAGCTGGTCGCAGAAGTCTTTCGCAGTCCCAAAACAGTCAACATTTCCTTCTGCCAGTTGTATGGATTTTATCAACTCGGTTTTATCCATACCTCTCTTCACTTTCATACCTAATTCTTTAGCCCTTTTTTTAATATCACTCATTTTCATTGCCATCACCCATATCCTGTTTTACACATTTTTTTATTTCATTCACCATCTTCTTATTTTCCACTTTGATGAAAATGGGTTCAGTATATTCGAATACATCCCCCATGTAGTTCCTGAGAGTGAGTTTATCCTTCGTCTTCTTCACGAGATAATCTGGTTGAATGGGTATCTTCCCCCCTCCACCCGGCGCGTCAATAACAAACTGGGGCGCACACAACCCTGAAGTGTGTCCTCTAAGATTTTCGATGACATTCAAGCCCACTTCTAGTGGCGTCCTGAAGTGTTCGTTTCCCCGAGCTAGGTCGCACTGGTAGAGGTAATACGGTTTCACCCTCATTTCCACGAGCTTTTGCATAAGCTCTTTTATCACCGCTGGGTCATCGTTGACCCCTTTTAAAAGAACAGTCTGGCACCCCAATGGGATGCCGGCATCTGCGAGCATCCCGCAGGCTTTTCTGCTTTGTTGTGTGATTTCTCTCGGGTGGTTGAAGTGAGTGTTTACGTAGATTGGGTGGTATTTCTTAAGCATCGTGCACAGTTCGTCAGTTATTCTTTGGGGTAGAGTGCAGGGTACGCGCGTTCCAATTCGTATGATCTGGATGTGAGGTATGCTTCTTAGTTCCTTGATTATTACTTCAAGGAAGCTGTCGTTTAGCATAAAAGGGTCGCCGCCTGAAAGGATGACATCTCGAATCTGAGAGTTCTCTTTTATGTAGTCTATACCCTTCAATATTTGGTTCATTGTTATCTCCTTTAAAGGGTCTCCGACTCTCCTCTTACGGGTGCAGAACCTGCAGTACATCGCACACTGGTTGGAGACGAGTAAAAGAACTCTGTCTGGATAGCGGTGTACTAGTCCGGGGACTGGGGAGTCTCCCTCCTCATTTAACGGGTCTTCCACGCCGAAGTCTTCTAACTCTAGTCTGTCGGGAATGCATTGCCTCCAAATGGGGTCTCCTTCTCGTTCAATAAGGCTTGCGTAGTATGGGTTTACGCGCATTGGGAATACGTTGACCACTCCTTTGATTTCGCCCCTTTTTGGTCTGCACCGTTCGGGGAGGTCGCCGGGCCTGTTAATGCTTTTGGCAATTAAACCCCTCCAATCCATCGTTTCCTCTTTATCGATTCGTTTCACGTAAATGATTTTATCGCTTTTCTTGTTGTAGAAATCCCGTATACTGGCTTCCTGAGTGTACCCGCACTTTTCGTAAAACTTACGGGCGCTTGAATATGAAGGATCGGATTCTGTTTCTGCCACAATCATCCTCACCCCCTCTTGTTGCATCTCCTCTTCAATGTACGACTGAAGTAGCTGGCCAATTCTTTTCCCCCTGTTTTCGGGAACTACCACAATCCAATAGAGTTCAAATAAGTCTTCAGCTATCGAGTCAGAGCCATAGGAGGCGAAACCGGTAATGCGGTCGCCTTCTCTGGCGCATATGAACCTGTACGTTTGTTTACCGTTAAAGTATTCCTGCAGACATTCCATGCATGTCGAGACGTCTTCCTTGTCGAATTCTGGAGTGGAATTCAAGATTTCTTTCATTTCCTGAAAGTCCTCTTTTAATGCGGGTCTTATGTCCATCTAACGTCCTCCAAGGCGTATTCAATGATACTCTCTATTAATTTTTCGTATGTCAACCCCCCCACCTTCGCAGAGCGGGCTACTCCTGTGTCGGTGCCTATGTCGGGGTTTGGATTAACTTCAAGTATCCATGGTCCGTCTGCATTCACCCTGAAGTCTACCCTACCATAGCCTTTAACGCCCATGAGGTGGTAGGCTTCCATGGCAATCTCCTTTAAGTTGTCTGAAAGCTCGTTGTTTATTTTTGCGGGGCACTCCGGTATTGTGCCCTTGTATTGGTTGCTGTTTTCCACCCACTTCGCCTTGTATGATACTATCTGCTGGTTTTTAACCATTCTCACGAATTTTATCTCGGAGATTGGGAGGGACTTTGGTTTTCCGTTCCCCAACAGGGCAACGTTGAACTCTCGCCCATCCACGTATTCTTCCACGAGGGCGGGTTGATTGTAAGTCTTGATTACTCTTGCAACAAGTTTATGTAGGCTTTTCTTGTTTTTTGCTACGGAATCGTATTTTATGCCTATGCTCCCGTCCTCCCGGCTCGGCTTGACGATAACGGGGTAGTTTAAGTCGTTATCTAAGTCGTCCTCGTTTTCCGCAACATAGAATTCGGGCGTCGGCAGGCCGTGGTAATACAATATCTTTTTTGTGTAGGCTTTATCCAAACACATTGTAAGAGCATCGTGTCCGCTCCCCGTGTAGGGTATCTTCAGGACATCCAGCATCGCCGCAACGTGCGGTTCCATCCAGGCTTGACTGTGGAAGCCGTCGTCGCACAGGTTGAATGCAACATCAACGTCCATTTTACGAAGCTTGTTGAAGGCGTCTAAATCCATGTTCACGAAGGTGACGATGTGACCTAGTTCCTTTAATGCACTGGCTATGGGCTGTCTCATAGGGCTTTCGTCTCTCCCCTCGAAGTCTTTGGGGTATGTCTCTTCCAGAGAGCATTCATCGAGATAGAGCACTGCAACCTTCATTTTATCGGGAGTGGGCTCCTCTTGATTGCGTGGTCGAGCACCGTATTGATTGTTTCATCGTATGTTAGGCCTGCGGCGCGGGCTGCTGCTGGGAAGCGGCTGTTGGCTTTCGGGTTGGCTATCATCCCTGGAAGAGCGTTCACGTCGAGGACATTCGGGGTTCCTTTTTCATCCAGGCGTAGGTCTATCCTGCACCAGTCTCGGCAGCCTAGGGCGCGGTATGTTTTAACGGCAACCCTCTTAATTTCTGTAGTGAGTGTTTCATCAAGGTCTGCTGGACAGCGAATGCAGTCGAGGGAATTCTCTGGCTTGTCCCATAACCATTTTGCCTCGTAGCTGTCAATACCCCTTGCCCCCTGCGGCAGGTCGTCGAAGACGACCTCAACAATCGGCAGCACATTCGCCTCATCGTTGCCGAGGATTGCGACGGTGAACTCCCTGCCCGGGAGAAATTCTTCTACGATCACCGGTTGCCTGTAGGTTTCAAGTCGCTGGAGGACGCGCTCGGAAAGCTCGTTGTGTGTGTCTACGACGGAGTCTTCGAATATTCCCTTGCTTGAGCCTTCGGAGACTGGTTTCACGATTGCGGGCATTGGAAAGCCGTTTTCGCTTTGTGGGGGTTTATCATAGACTTTGAATCTTGGGTTGGGTATGCTGTAGTATGAGAGTACCTCTTTGGTTTTGGCTTTGTCTAATGTCACGGCTAATGTGAGGGGTCCGCTGCCGGTATATGGGATGCCGAGCATTTCGAGCATGGCTGGTATCTGGCTTTCTCTTGATTCTCCGCGGATTCCTTCCGCGATGTTAAATACGATGTCTGGTTTAAGTGTCCTGAGTTTCTCGTAGGCGTTTTCATCGGCTTCAATCAGTGTGACATTATGTTCTTTTGATGTTAAGGCGTCTCTTATTGCGTTTACGGTCTCCGGACAGTCGCATTCAGCATAGAAGTCTTCTGGTTCGCCAGAAGGTATTTCTGCCGCCAGATTATAGGCCACACCTACGTTCAGTATCATTTATCTTTTTCTAAAACGTATATTGCGTAACATACTTATGTTACATAATATAAAAATGTTTCCTTTTTTCTTATAACCTATCTCAGATGGAATAATGCTAATATAAGCAATTAAATCCAATTGTTTTCATTTTTAAAGCCTGAAATGCAATTATTTTACGTTTTAACTAGGATGACTCAATTACCTTATGCAACTGTAAAAAGGATTATGAAAAATGCAGGGGCACAAAGAGTGAGCAAAGACGCCGTTTATGAGCTTATCGGACTTATGGAAGCATATGCTGAGAAGGTGGCTTCAACAGCTGTATCCATAGCAGAGAATGCTGGCGGACGTAACACCGTCATGAAAGATGATGTGAAGATTTCAGCTGAAGAAATCCACGGTGTAATCAGCTTATAATATGAAATTGTGCCCTACTTGAGTGCCTCAGGGAGGTAAACAAGGAATTTTTCTATTCCATCTAATCTCAGAAAAAAACATTGTTTTGGCCATGACAAGGCGAAGGTTCGCATCGGATTTGCGTCTTCTCATCTGCAGTGTGGTTGGCTTGATAGTGTTATTTTAAGGTTGATTTTTTTTCAGTTTTGTTTGGTTTTGAACGAGAAGATAATTCTGTCGACCCAGAAGAATATGAGCCCTCCTACCAGGTTGGCGATTACTACTGCGTTCCACTTGCTTATGGAGGATAACCCGATTAATACTAGTGCTAGGATTGGTGTGCTTAACTGCCATCTTGCCAGGTATAGTATGTATGTTTTTGGGTCTACGGTCATTTTGTCTTTGATGTGTGAAATAATTCGGCGGCACCGACCCCTAAAGGGGTCGGCTTCCTCGCTCACGGCCGAACCTTTGGTTCGGGTGTGTGTTGCGACTTTAGTCGCACACATCGCTCGGCCGCCGAATTTTTTACACGCAGGTAAACCGTTCAAATCCGTCACTTAAAAGTGACGGTTTACCTAGCGTATCAAACATTCTCTTGATAGTATATAAACATAATGTTTTTAAATAGACAAATCTTATATTATTTGTATGGAGTCAAACAAAAGTATCGCCCAACTCGTGAAAGACCGCGTAGAAAAAAACTCCTTCCTAGTAGACTACCTAAACAGGGGCCTAATAAACGTGGCAGCCCTTGCAAGGGAAATTTTACCTGAAATCGAAAAAGAGAATCCTAACGCAAACACGGAATCAATCGCAATAGCGATCAAGAGACTGCCAACAAAAAAAGACCAAGCAATAACAGAGCAATTGAAGAAGATAGTGTCAAACGTACAACTCAACGTACGAACAGACATACTACTGCTAGTCTTCAATAAAGACGGTGAGCTTCCAGACAAAACCCTGTTTAATCAAGACGACATCTACTTCGTAAACCAAGGCTCAAACGAAGTAACCGTGATAATAGATGGGAGAAACGAGAGATTGGTCAAAGAGAAACACATATTCAAAAAAGACAATCTTTCAACGATATCGCTCAGAGACTCCCTCCTACATGAAGGTGAAAACTATAGGACAACTCCCGGTTTCGTCTACATCTTCCTAAGCAATATCAGCAAGAGGGGCATAAACATAGAAGACATAATATCAGCGTACAGTCAAGTAACATTCGTCGTGGAACAAAAGTACCTCCCGGAAGTATACCAGATATGCCAGGACGTTGTGGATTTAAAGTACCTCTAGGATTAGTACAACCACTTTAGTTAATATTGCATGTTCACATAACCAAGATTATCGGAGAGGTTAAATTGGCGGGAGAACCAAGGAAACTGAAGAAACTGATAAAGGCTGTATGGGTCTTCAATTGGTTTAATTCATGCGGTTTCACGGAGTTAATACCCCTGGTAGGGTCGAGGTGGGATATGGAGAGATTCGGGATGATTGTTACCGGGACACCCCGGCATGCTGACGTGTTGTTTATCGCCGGCTACCAAACACTCAAGTCCATAAAGAGGGCTCAAAGGATTTTCGAGCAAATGCCCGAGCCGAAAGTAGTAATTGCTTTGGGGTCATGCACCATGACCGGTGGAATGTACTGGGATTCATACAACACGGTAAAGCGTCTTGAGGATTACTTGCCAGTTAACCTGTATGTTCCCGGGTGTCCGCCGCGACCGGAGGCGGTATTCGAGGCCTGCGAAAAGATATTCAAGCACGTAGAGGAGATGGATTAAAGGATGGGCAACGGCTTAGACTACGAGAAAGAACTCAGGCTCCTGGAGAAAATAAGTGCCAACTTCGATGCTGAGGGAAACGTGCAGGGAATGCGGAGGGTGTGGGTTTCAGCCAACAGCAAGGATTTAATTGACGTATGCGCCTTCATAAAAGAGGAGGGGTTTGAACACTTATCCGCAATATCCGTAACCGACTGGATAACTGAAGGAGAATACGAGCTTACCTACCACCTCTGGTCATACCGAGAAAAAATTCTTTTGACCGTAAAGACAAAAATCGATAGGGATAAACCAACCATCAGCTCTACCACACCTGTGTGGGGGGAGAGCGCTCAAATACATGAGAGAGAGCTACATGAGCTTTTCGGCGTGAAATTTGAAGGTAACGCCGACTTAACGCCGCTCTTTTTGGAGGACTGGCGGGGGCCACCTCCCTTTAGAAAAGACTTTGATTGGAGGAAATACGTGAGGGGAGAGTATTATGACAGGGAAAATGAGCGGGAGGAAGGTTACTGGGAGGTTATGCCGCAGGAGTTATACAAAAAGCGGGAATCCATTCCAAAGTTAACAGTAAGGGAAAGAACCGGCAACTTCAGGGAGGTCTCGTTAGGTTACAGTGAGAAGGCAGCTGTAAGAGAAGCCTCCAGATGCCTGCAGTGTAAAGAGCCCACACCCTGTATTGAGGCATGCCCCGCCCACCTGGACATAAAAAAGTACGTACGGGAAACAAGTGAAGGCCAATATAAGGCGGCTTTAAACACCATTCTAGAGGGGCTGCCATGCATTGGTACTGTGGGGAGGGTGTGCCCTCACCCGTGTGAAGAAGCATGTTCCCGGGCAGACTTGGAGGAGCCGATTTCCATTCGGGCAATAAAGCGGTTTGTCGCCGACCAGTGTACGGACGAAGACTGGTATCCTAAAGTGCGGGAACCGCGCGAAGACAAGATTGCTGTAATAGGTACAGGTCCTGCCGGACTCACGGTAGCCCGCCAGCTGGCATTTGCGGGGTATCGAGTGCACGTGTTTGACTCCAGCACCCAATTAGGGGGGATACGCGCTCAAGCCATCCCGGATTATCGTTTGCCCCCTGAAGTTCCTAAAAAGGAAATCAAGGAGATTAGGAAACTGGGGGTGCGCTTTAAAAAAGGCAACTTTGGAAAAGACTTCACAACCGATTCCCTGCTTGAGCAAGGATACCGTGCAGTATTCTTGGGTATTGGACTACATAAAATGCGGAAGATGAACATTCCAGGTGAAAAACTGAAGGGGGTGTACTCCGCCCTATCTGTACTCAAGGCTATTAAATCAGGCCGGAAGACTCACAAGTTTAAAGACAAGGATGTTATTGTAGTCGGCGGAGGTAATGTAGCCATGGACGCGGCACGCTCAACCTTGCGGCTGGGAGGCAGGGTGACTGTCGTCTACCGCCGGGACTTACGGCAGATGCCTGCTACAGAAGAAGAAATTCAGGAAGCCCGGGAGGAGGGAGTAAACTTTAACCTCCTTGTGAACCCAACGAAAATCCTTGGAAAAGGAAGGGTTGGAGAGGTTGAGTGCGTTCGAATGAAATTAGGCCCTCCAGACGCTTCCGGCAGACCCCGTCCCGCACCCATTGAGGGCTCCGAGTTCAGGATGAAGGCGGATTTTTTCATTGAGGCCGTCGGACAAGTACAGGAACCGGGCCTGCTTGAATCCATGGGTGTGGACCTAACCAAGCGGGGTTTAATCGAAGTCGACGATAACATGATGACCAGCATTAACGCAGTATTTGCCGCCGGAGATTCAGTTAAGGGGCCGTCCACAATCATTGAGGTAGTAGCTGATGCCTTGCAGGTCGCGGAATCTATGATAAAGTACCTCGAAAAAAATGAATGAATACGAGCTACTGTTCGGGCCGGCTCATCCAGGGTCGGGAAACTTTTCGGTAAGCCTTACGGTGGAGGGGGAAAAAGTAGTATCGGCTAGAGCGGATCCAGGATACTTGCACAGGGGATTCGAGAAGCTGATGGAATACAGGCTGCCCATGCAGAATGCTATATTATCCGATAGAATCTGCGTATTTGAGGCCCTTAACTGGAATCTAGTTCACGCGGAGGCGGTGGATGAGTTGATGGGGACGGATGTGCCAGAGCGTGCTAAATACATCAGGGTGATAATGGCTGAACTCTCCAGAATCCAATCACACTTCATCTGGTATGGTGCAATGTCTATGGGTCTTGGTTTTGACACTGGATTTAAGGTGGCTTTTGGGTACAGGGATTATATACTGGATGTGTTCGAGTTGATAACAGGTGGCAGGGTTTACCCGGCAGGTTACATATGCCCTGGGGGGGTAAGAAGAGATTTATCTACGAAATCAGTGGAAAAAATTGGGTGGGTTTTAGGCAAGGTTCGTGAGATGCTGCGAAAATGCGAAAGATTTGAGAACAAGACGATTTTGGCGAGAACAAAAGGGGTTGGTGTTTTAGAGTTAAAGGATGCTGTTAGGTCGGGTGCAACTGGACCTGTATTGCGGGCTTCTGGGATGAAAACTGATGTTCGAAAAGACGACCCCTATGAAGTGTATGATGAATTTGATTTTGATATTCCAACAAGGAAGGAGGGAGATGCCTACGCCAGGTGCATGATTAGGAGAAGAGAGATTGAGGAGTCAATAAAAATCGTAGAGCAGGCTTTGGATAAGCTACCTAACGGTGAGGTGAGGGAACCCTCCTTGAACCCTAAACTCTCCGTTAAGATACCTGAAGGAGAAGTATTCATACGGAATGAAATCGCGAGGGGTGAAGGAGGCATGTACATGGTTGGCGTCGGGGATGAGCGCCCGTACAGGTGCAAGATTAGGGGGCCCTCCCTCCTGCACATGATACCCGTCCTCGAGCACTTGCTGAAAGGCTCTCAGATAGCGGACGTACCCGCCATATACTGGAGTCTGAATATATGTCCGGCAGACATGGACCGGTGAGTTAAATGACGTACTCCCAAATATATCACCCTAAAGGGTGGGGTTTCTTACACAAGCCCCCACTTAAATCTGTCGATTTAATGTGCGGTCTTGCTGAAAAGAAACCCTCTAAATCTCACACCTTTGTTTGTTCGCTTACGGCGAATAAAAACAAACAAAGGTGTTCGAGATGGTTAAAAAATATCCTCACTTCAATCCGAAGAAGTACAAGATTGATGTCAAGATTGCTTCGGTCAAGCGGAGCTTTCACTGCAAGTACAACCTCAACTATCACTTCGTCTGGATACCCAAATACAGGCGACATATACTCAAAGGCAGGGTGGTCTACGTGTTGAAACAGATTATTCACGGCAAATGCTACGAAAACGGTTGGGAAGCGTTGGCGTTGGAAGTGCAACCAGACCACATACACCTTTTCCTCTCGGCTAAACCAAAGTGGAATCCATCGCAGATAATCAACATACTCAAAGGCAACACGGCAAGGCAGTTACGGTTGTGTTTCCCTGAACTTAAACATCTTGGCTGGCAGACAAGAAAAATCTACAAGAGCCTTTGGGCTGACGGCTACTATGTTGGCAGTGCAGGACACGTAAGCCAGGATTCAGTAAAAAAATACATTCTCGAACAACAGGGAAAAGACATCTTCGAGTACAATATTTTCGGATGCCCTGACTCACAAAAAACAATAGGTGACTTCACAAGTTGAAAGCCCCAATTATTCTTGATTTGTGTGGTGGTACTGGAAGCTGGACTAAACCATACGTTGGAGCAGGGTATGATGTTAGAGTTATTGACCTCAAACGAGGTCAAGATGTGAGATTGTTTACACCTCCTAAAAAAGTTTTTGGGGTGCTTGTTGCACCTCCATGTAGATATTTGTCTAAAGTAGGGAATCGATGGTGGAGTAAGTGGGGTGATGAGAAATTATTGGAGGCATTATCTATTGTTGATGCTTGCCTCCGGATAGTCGTTACTTGTAACCCTAATTGGTGGGTTTTGGAAAATCCAGTTGGTAGATTACACAGGTACTTAGGAAAACCAAGAATGTATTTTCATCCCTATGAATATGGTGACCCCTACAAAAAAAAGACTTGTTTGTGGGGTAATTTTAATCCTCCAGGAAAATGGAGACCAATACAACCAATAAACTCAAAATCTAATGCGAATGCCATTGATGCTTATATTCAACATGTCAAGGGGGAAAAACTAACCAAGGAGGAGCGTTCTAGCTTGCGGTCTATAACTCCCCCTAATTTTGCTAAAGCCTTTTTTGAAGCTAACCAACATCTCACATTCAAATTTAAAGAGGTGAAAACCCCAATTCCTCCCACCCCTAAAGGGGTGGGTATCCTTGGGGAATTTTTATGAAGTTGACGATAATCTGGGAGTTGTTAGGAAACCTCTTTAAAAAGCCGATGACGGTGAGGTTTCCCAAGGAATCAATCCCCATACCCGAGGGATACCGGGGGGAACACGAATACGATGCAGAGAAATGTATAAGTTGCGGGCTTTGCGCTAACATATGCCCTAACAGGGCCATAGAGCTGGTGAAGGCACCCGAAGAGTATAAGGACGCGTATCCAAAGTTTTACCCCCAGATTGATCTAGGGAAGTGTTGCTTTTGCGGGCTCTGCCAGGATAGATGTCCAAAGGATGCCATCACGCTTTCGAAAAACGTCTACCTCTCAACATTCGACTCAACTACAGTAATCAAACAACCTGTTCCAAAGGTAGACGATATTACGGATTAAGAAAGATACACTACATCCACTCCAATAAAAAGCAAACCAAGCACTGACATCAACACGGCGGGAACCCAGTAGACGTAGACTACTTGGTTGATTCTCAGCCTCGCAGTTGAGACGCTAACCAAGGTCGAGCCTACAAAGATTACAGCAAACAATTTAATTAGGTAGAAGATAGTATCTGATGCCGCTCCTAAAAGTCCTGAAATACCCAGCAGGCTGGAGGGGTTCCACGGCAGGAACAAGGCTACGGTAAGGGAGGCTAACACCACTGTTTTCACGGCGCCCGTGAGGTAAAAGAGGGCCAAGTTCCTGCCCGAATACTCGGCTAGTACTCCGCCAGCGATCTCCGACTCAGCCTTAGAAACGTCAAAGGGTATTTTTCCCGTCTCTCCCGGCATCACAAACAACAGGACTAGAAACAATAAAAAAAGTCCTATAAAACCCAGTGGACCTACCAGACTCCAAACGGGGTTACTGCTTATTACCTCCAAGGAAAAAACGTTTAGTCCAGGCTTTACTGAGGAAAGCAGCCAGGCGATGGAGACGGAGGCGATGGCGAGAGGGAACTCATAGCTCATCATGGTAATCATCTCTCTTTGAGCCCCTACTATAGCGTAAGGGGAGCCTGAGG
>Ga0265594_1000865_pt1 | contig 24391 bp, 18 predicted proteins | sample saktaG_11_FD_190147 | JGI IMG/M metagenome (GOLD analysis project Ga0265594, IMG submission 190147) | Saline water microbial communities from Sakinaw Lake, British Columbia, Canada - sak_2011_5_24_80m | ecosystem: Environmental > Aquatic > Non-marine Saline and Alkaline > Saline ... | reverse complement strand
GGCACTTTCTCATCTCAACTACATTTTTTTACATACTATATAGATTGCCATTCAGAGCAGGATAATTCATGAAAATAGGGTGAGATGCATTGTAAGGATGTCTATTTAGTGCTCTATATTGTCTGATTCATACAATGACGTATCTCGTATGACTGTGATATGAAGACAGAAGGAAATCATCAACATGACCATATGTCCAGCTTCAGCTCTGATTGGTATGATTAAATGTCATGTTCTGGCATTTGAAAAATGAAATATACGCATTCGGTACCTTTTGTAACTACTCATAAAATCCATACATTCTTTTGGGTTAATCTGGTATTATGTGTGGGACAGATAATCAGGAGGAGGTATAATAACGCAGGAACAATGGGCAGTCCGGATTAATAAAAAACAGGGTGAAGATACCAGGCAGAAATTACTTGCTGAAAATCTCATTGATCGAAACCTGAAGATTGCACAGGATGGTGATGATATCCTGATTCCGGTGATATGTCCTCTGCCTGGAACTATGCGATCTCACTTTGACATCCTGCATCAGCATGAAGAATTACCCCGGCATGAACTCATTGGTGGGATTGCAATAATGCAGGAGAACGATACGCATGGTGCAGCACAAATCCTCACTGTCAGACCATCAGTTCATACCGTTCTCTATGCAACAAGTGCCGTTGCAGGCAGGTACAGAACACGGGAATTTACGGTCCTTGCAGGGGAAGATACTACAAAAACAGAATACACTGAGTATAACCAGACCTTTACCATTGACCTTGCTAATGCGTATTTTTCTGCACGGCTGGCAAATGAACGGCAACGGATTAAAAACCTGATGAATGACAAAGAACTTGTTCTTGATATGTTTGCAGGTGTTGGTCCTTTCTCGATAGCACTTGCCGATCGGGCATCGGTAATTTATGCCTGTGATATCAATCCGGCTGCTGTTGTGCTAATGCAAAAAAATATCAGAAAAAACAGAGTACATACGGTCATCCCCGTTCTTGCTGATGCCATGATACTGCCTGATATTCTGCAACCAGGTTTTGATAGAATTATCATGAATCTACCTTTATCAGGTTCTCAGTTTCTCCCTGTTGCGTTCTCACTCTGTCGTCGGGGAGGTATCATTCACTGGTATGTTCTCGTGAGCACACAAGGAGAACATCTGCGTGATATCTATCAGCTGGGAGCTGTAAAGATACAGGAACGGGTGGTCAGATCATATTCTGCAGATCGATTCCATACAGTATATGAGATTGTAACGAGTTGATAATACTAATTGTATGGGCAAGCCGATAGAATTTCTTGTCCCTGATTAATTAACCAAAACAATAACTGAATTACCACTTTTCATGTACTGATTAAATACATGCCCGGGATATAATTCATGGGTTATATTGATAATAACACTTTTACAAAGTCAGTTGTTCTGGATGGGGGAAAAGAGATAGTATCTGATTATCATGCAGGAAATTTTTCTCAACGTTATATCGTAATGTGCTTTAGGTAATCGTATCCGGGTTAATGGTATAGTCAATTTATTTTAGATGGTAATTTTTATGATGTATTGTCCTATTTAAGTTTAGGAATGCAATGCAGTCATAAATCACATCACCCAAGGAGTACAATACCAGAATGCCGAGGATATTGTGCGTTATATCGTAATATTTATCCCTGAATGCGGGCATCTATAATTATGCGCACGCAGGAGAGCTCCTTTTTTATCCGCAATTTTCTAACGGTATCAGATACAGAGACAAAGATAGAAACTGATGAGGAGACAAAGTATTCGCCAGATTCAATCGTTGCCGATCTTATGTCGTTTCAGTCTCCTCTCATTTCTGTCTTTTCAGATAAGCTCTTTTCACCTGCATTACACACCATCAGGCAGGCTGCACGACTTTTGGATTGGTTACAATGGTACCCTACCGGAACAGAAGCTCAGATCCGGTATTATATAGGAACCGGCAGATGGGACAGACTCACTCATTATGATCGGTTAGCAGTACAGGCACTTTTTGATCTCATTATTAACGAAGAGAACTGGTCAGAATCGGACCTGTTTTCAGCACTTGCCAATTTTAATTCGCAGACTGTCCTTTCAGTTCTGCAACAGACACTGGCAACATCTAAAGGAGCCGCAGGAATTATCAGGGCTTTTGCGCATATATCTGATTTTAGATTATATCTCCCCCTTCTGCAACTTCTTGTGATAAAAGATGCCAAAAACCATGAAGAATCTATCAGGGCAATAGTACGTTCAGATATCAGCTGGGTTCCCTGGCTTGTAATGCATCTGTGTTCTGAAGAATATACAATGATACAAACGGTATCACACCTTTTAGATGAACTTGGATGGTATCCAACCGGTCAGGACTATCGTATTCGTTATTATATTGGAACTGACAGATGGGATAATCTGGTACAGACTGGTTCTCCCGGATGCAAATCCTTTCTACCGATCAGCGGATGCAGGGAGGAGAAAAGATTATGCCACTATATCTCAACACTTCGAAAGTTTAGTCTTCAGGAAGTTATTCATGCGTTATCCTCGCTGTCAGAAAAGGATCTCAATACTGCTATTCACACTCTGACTGCTGTCACAGAACCTGATGATTTATCCTATGTCCTTACCCTTTTTTCAGATGAAGACCTTCCTTCTCATCAGTTCCTTATTGCCCGATTAGAACCTGTGCGTTTTTTGCTCATATCCTTTATTGAATCATCTCTCTCTCTCATCAATCCGGATTTTCTTCCCGCTGCTACGAACCTCCTGCGCTATTTGATGTGGTATCCTACCGGTGAGAAAAAAATTTTATACTGGGCTGGTCAGAAGAAATGGAAAGAAATGCTTGACTATCTTCCTGCTGCCCGGGAACTGGTAAACCCGTCTGTGACCGAATGGATTGCTTCATCTCTTCCTCATACCGGATTGATGGATCTTTTCTCCCTTGCATCTGTTCTTACATATACTCAATGGCACCCTATTGGATATTTCAACCAGTTAGCCTATGCTATCGGTCGATATGACTGGAAACAGGTCAGCAGTTATGGTCCTCCAGCCATAAAACCCCTTATTTATCTGATCCACGATGCCAAGGGCAGCGTATGTACTGAAATGATTAAGGTTATCACTCAGTCTGGTTCTGTTGCCCTTGCATCGGTATGTTCAACGCTGATTTGTGATGAAGAGAACATCCTTTCCTTTATCAGGGCCCTTATTGATAATGTAGATTTTCTCAGAAGAGAATCATCAGTCACAGACACTCTTTTATCTGCCTTTCTCTATGTAATTACTCCTCAAGAATCATCAAATTCTTTGCCAGAACTTTCAAAACCTGTTCGTTCATCTCTGATATCACTATTAACGAAACTGATGCCGGCCCTTTCGTATCATAGTCTTATCAATGCCTGTACTCTTCTTGATACTCTCAAATGGTACCCAACCGGAGAAGAGTTGCACATCCTGTATTATATCGGGAAGAAAGAATGGGATGCCATCGGACGCTATGGTCCTGCAGGGGTAGCATCACTGCTTCTCTATGTTGATAATATCGCAGTATCAGATGATTTTCCATATCAAAAGGCCTTGTCCCGATGCATGGTGCCAGATATCATTCAGACATTTTTCCGATTCCGGACCTATAACAAGAGACCGGATATCATTCAGACGTTTATGCACCAGTTGATGCAGGTTATTGATTCAACTTATCGTACTTTCTTTATTTCACTCCTTGTGGCAGGGGATGAAGAATCTACCAAAATATCAGATCTGCTTACTGATACAGAAAAAGACATCCTGGCATCCTGGATTCTTGACCAGATGAAGAGTGTCACCTATCCGGAACTCTGTTCACTCTGTCTCATTCTGACACGACTCAACCGGATGCCACTTGGAGAAGAAAACCGTATTCTCTATCAGATTGGAATGAATAATGGTTCAAAGGTCACTTCATTTGGTCTTCCTGCTATTATACATCTTTTCCGTCTTATTACTATTACGCAGCCGGATCAAACTTCAAATCTCTTTATGATGCTGAGATCATTCCCCGATTATCTGGTTTGTTTTGCATTAGCCAGGATGGTTTCAGATGAAAAAACAGGATCAGATCTGATGCAGAGTCTTACCCATATAAGCGATCCCGGTACCATCCGATTCCTGGTTGACTGTTTTTACAATGAGAACGATCTGCAGGAACTTGAGTCAGCCCTCATACAAAACAGGGCACAGGTTGTACCGTGGCTCTCTCTTCAACTGCTCTCACATGATGAAACTCTGATCAGCAGGTCAGCTGCCCTTCTCAGAAGGCTTGCATGGTACCCGGTTGGAGATGAGAAGCGATTTATCTATTTTGTTGTTACTCATGACTGGAATAATCTCATCCGGTTTCCTCTCTCAACACGTACTGATCGGACCTTTGTACTCCCGTTTATATCTCATGCTGTGACCTCGGCTTCATATGATGATCTGGTATTACTAACAAACATTCTTAACCAGATGGAGTGGTATCCAACTGGCAACGAAGCGACGATTCTCTATCTTGTCGGGTCTCATGATACAGACGGTATCAAAAACGCAGGAGCCGCTGCAACACTACCACTCATTCATCTTATGGGGCGATCAGTATCCCACCCGGAACTTATCCGGATGGCGGGACTGACAGGAGATCCACGTGTGGTTCCCCTTCTTATAGAGGCACTTACAGATTCCTCCCCTGTTATCTCGACTGAGGCAGAACAGACCCTGAGAAGAATGAGTAACACAACTCTGCATCAGGGATTTGAGATATTTTGTACTGGCAGGGATGGTACGACTGCTGCAACATATCTTCCTCTTATCACAAAAAAAGGAACACTCTCACTACTTCTCTCTCTGATTTCCAGTGCTTTAATTGCAAAAATGAGCAGTAGTCTTAGACAAACAGTTGCAGCCTGGCTTATAGATCAGATGGACAGTGTATATTATAGTGATCTGGCTTTCATTGCACAAATTCTTGACACTCTTAATATCTGCCCTGAAGAGCATCAGAATGAAGTGTACTATTGGGTAGGAAAGAGGGACTGGAATCGTGTCTGGGAACTTTCTGGTAATGACGTCACCCCCCTGACCGTTGCATTACGGCATGAGACACGGGATAACTGTTATGCAATCATCAGGGTTCTTGGACATATTGCAAGTTCAGAGTCAACAGATGCACTCATCTCGTGTTTGTATTACAAAGATCCCGGAATTCGCAGGGAAGCTACACATGCGTTAACCCGTATCCATGATGCAAGAAAGATTTGTCCTCTTGTACATGTTCTGGCGGATCAGGATCATGAGGTCCGAAAAGAGGCTCTTTTAGCAATTATCAGATATGGTCAGACATATGGAACCGGGGAAGTGGTCAGTTGTCTTATCTCCCAGGTCAGGAGTGTATATGCCGGAAACAAAAAACCGTATACTCCGGTCATTCGTTCTATCATTGATATTGATGACCCTGATCCGGTCAGATACTTTTTGTCGATTTTCTCTGATACATCTCTGTCATTGCATGATGAATTATTTGACCATGCACTCATCGAATATAAGGTTCAGATCTGTGACTGGTTAACCAGGATAGCAAAAGACCCGCGTTATGATCTGCAACAGATTCAGATTATATATCAAAGACTTGGGTGTCGGGGATACCAGACAGATTCCGGTGGTCAGAGATAGAGGAAATTGCATCAGCAATCGATATTTCTGCACTGAATTTACAGACTGAAAAAAGAGTAAACAGGATCAGGGACTGTTTGTATTACTCTCAAAGAAAGAGACTTTTACGTCCACATCTTTTATTGGTTTACCTTCTGTATTCGCTACTTCCACCATCACACGGATCGGTTCAATAGATCCGGTTTTTATATCCGGAAGTACTGATGTCTCTGTTGGAAATGTCTGTATAAGTCGAATCTGACCGTTGGTTCCATCATCTGATGTAATAATATAGCTCTCATTTGCAGGAGTAACTGAATCCTGCTGGGTGCAGCCAGATGTGAAGAGAAGGATGGTCACAATACCCATCAGAACAAAAAAGCAAATTTTCTTCATATGAATCTATTTGAAGAGTAAATATAAAAGGAATTCGATTGTCTCTATATCAGACAGGAAATACAACGCTATGAGGTTTTGTCTATTTTTCAAGTGACATTGGGTGTTGTCGATTTTTCCAGTTAAAATGACATTCGTTTGATGATAGAAATGATTTACCGCAGAGGCACGCAGAGAACGCAGAGAGACTGTTTCAGAATCAATAATTATTCATTCGATTGAAATGAGGTAACCCTGGAGGGGAGGGAGGTTCACAGAAAATTAGACACTTGGGTCCCCCCGCTCTGCGTTTCTCTGCGGTTTGAATTCTCAAGTAATAAAACGCGATGATGCAAGACGTCAGGCTCAACTTATGAAAATGAGGATCTATTTTCATGATAAAAAATATGAAAATCAGAATGTCATGTAATTACATCCGGCTCAAACATGATGAGGTATGACTTGTTTTTCAGACAGAGCCGATATGAACAACGCTATGAAACTACTTTTTTATATTTATGGCAATTCAGATTGCTCTCGTCAAAAAAATCAGAACTATTTGTATCTGAGTTACTGATCCTGAAACATCCATTCAATTAATGCCAGTTTTGATATGATACACGGTAACTATTGTATGTTATTCTACACTCATCTCATCAACAAAGGGTAAAATGCCTGTAATAAGGGGCTGGTCACTTGAATCCGTACGATATGTTCCAACAAATACTATCTCCACCAGGAGTGGTATAGCTTGTAGTGCTTCATCAAACAGGGGATTCATCTCACGTTGAAATGAAAGAAACTGTTCAACCCTGATAAACGGTCGTTCATGTTCACCTGCATCCTTCCAGGCTACTATATCTTTTTCATAGGTGGAATTTCTTGCCAGTTCCTCCTCAAAATACAGGACAATTAAAAGACCATACTCATTCATTACCTGATTCAGAACCCGGATGTCAATTTTTGTACCTGGTGTTATTCCAATCTGCTTACATTTCTGAGTGAAGGTATCACCAGGTATATTTTTTAATGATTTCTTCGCCATTACTGGATCCTCACAGTAATCCCTGAGTGTGAATCGCTTCAATAATCCGTTCAAGAACTTCCCGACGTTTGACTGATTCCTCAGTCTGTTCTTTCAACACCAGGAGAAGTTCATCCTGATTTGCAAGTTGATGACGCTGAATTTTTATCAGTTCATTCATATATTCAATCATCAGACCGCTACGTGCAAATAGCTCCTGTTGTATCTCTAAAAAACGGACTGAGTAATTATAAAATTCACCAGTATAGGGTTGTTCTGTAACTTCAAGACCGTTCACATGAATAATAGGTTCATCTGGTGCCCAGAGATCTTCAATAAACAATAAAAGAACATCATCCTCACCTTCAGCTATAATTCTGACTGATCCGTCAGAGAGATTTTCAGTAAATCCGGTTATCTGATGATATGCTGCCCGTGATGCAGAATATCCCCGATATCCGACACCCTGAACTTTTCCGGTAACAATAATCTCATTTCGTTTCATGAAACTATCCTGATGTTCTAATTATCAACCATCCTGCTATTTGGTGATTTCTATACATTGAGGGTATTCGGATATTCCCCCGGGATGTTTACGTCCGGGTAAGATACCATAAAAAAGAGCTAACCCGGGAAATGTTGTATTTGTTGTATATTGACCAGAGCAAGTAATTTTTTGTGCCTTTAGAGGGTTACTGTGCAGTATCATTCAATAATAACTACTTGTGATAGGAGAGGTTTTTGATTTCGTAACAGGTGTGGTATTGACATGTCAATGATGAAAATCTACCGGTAATTGCTGATAAATCAAAAAACATGTGGGTATCAGGAATTGTGGCCCTCATATATTATATCCGGATATATGTAGTGGTTACATTCATCCCACGATATCAAATCATTCAAATAATAGTGTAAGGATGCCTTTACATCCTATCTCTACACCGATTATCGAGATATAATTCCCATGTAATACAGATGTGACACCGTATCAAACCAGAGATATCAGTTCTCCAGAACCCGCAGATCCAGTTCAACCGCAGCCACCGGCTGATCCAGATCAAACGCATTCAGCACAGCCGGATGAATCTCACCAAACACACCTGCCATGGTTCCCGAAACGAAAACCGATGCCCGTCTGCCCGGGATGAAAGCATCGTCATCTGATTCCTGCACTTCATATTCCAGACCAAGTTCCCGCATCAGGGCATCAGCAGCCGCATATGCATGTGAAAAATCTGCACCAGAATGAATAGAGACTCCTGCCACCTTTTGATAGGTTACTTCACCTTCCACCACATCTCCGGTAACAAATATCTGCTGTGGTAGTTCCCGTCGTTTATTCATCTGCAGCATTTCCATGAGAACCGGAAGTAAATCTGTCCTGATTATAGTCTGCTCTTCGCTAATTGGGTGCAACATACGCAGACTTTTACTGTTTCGCGGCCGCTGCATCTTATCATACATCACCCGTTCATTCGTGAGTGTAAATGGCATCACTTCACAAAAACCCATACCTGCCATGATCCCCCTGACGGTTGTTGCAATCTTCATCACCGGGTGTTCCTGACCAATAGTGGCAGTAGGAGGCAGTTCTACTGATATATTTTCGTATCCGTATCCGATACAGACATCCTCAAAGATATCCCAGTCATGCATAATATCTGACCGGTAACAGGGAACCCTGACATATACCAGATCATCACCCTTAGGTTCTGCAAAGAACCGCATCCGTTGAAGAATCTGTGCTATTTTTGATGCAGAAAGATCAAGACCCAACAGAGCATTACATTCAGAGACAGATACAGTCCGTTCAGTCGGTGACAGATCAGGCCAGGTAACACCATCTATACTCACTTGTTCACAGGATCCACCAGCTGATATCAGGGTTGTACAGAGAATCTGTACTGCTGTCGTGACTGCCCTGAGATCGGTTCCGGTCACATCAAGAATGATATTGCGTGTCTTTTCAGTCACCCGTGTCAGTTCCCCGTTGATAATCGGGGGAAATGAAAGAACATTCCCGTCTGCATCCTCAATAAGTGGCATCAGGGGTTTATCCTCAACAATATATGCATACATCCGGCCTTTTGGATGAACAGAACAGATCTCTTCAAGTGTCATCTCCTCTTCAAAATCCAGCGGGACAAATGATCGGCTCTTTAACGCTCCATAATACCGGAATGGTGGTCTGACCTGGTCAAGGTCATGCACACCGATAGCAACCTTGGCCCGGCCTCTTCCGACTACCCAGTGTAGCGCTTCCTGGACACCCATCAAAGATAGAATGGCTTCATTATCAAGCGATATCCCTTTAATAACCGCAGATCCAATAAAAGGACGAATATCTGCAAGATTTGGATCTACGGTAAACCTGACATCTGACTGAGATACAACAAATTGTTCCTCACCCGTTTTCAGCCCCAAAAATCCCTGCATTGCCCTGGCAACCCCTTCCGTAGAGAAGAGATCAGGTCGACAGGGAAAGAACTCAACATCAATCTGGTCCTCAAGGATTCGTTCTATATCACTCCCCATCATCGGCAGTCTCGTAATGATGGTATCCCGGTCAGCACCGGTAAGCCGTTCAAGATAGGAATAAGGTAGAGAGATAATAGGCATCAGCATTCACCGCCGTCTTTTTTTTCCCGACCAGAGTGGGTTGGTGTTTTTCTAATCCAGTCAATATCGCTCTGGTAGAGTTCACGCAGATCGAGAAGCCCCATTTTAAGCATCGCAACCCGGGAAACCCCGAGACCCCAGGCAAGGACAGGGCAGGTCACTCCCCACGGAGCAGTTACTTCTTCACGAAATATACCTGCTCCACCAAGTTCAACCCACCCAAGACCGTCCACGTACACTTCAGGTTCTACCGAAGGTTCGGTATAGGGAAAATATCCCGGTCTGAACCTGACATTCTCAAATCCCATCCGATGATAAAATTCACTAAGATATCCCATCAGGTGACGAAACGTTACTCCCTCATCCATTACTATCCCTTCCAGCTGTTCAAACTCAGGGGTATGGGTGGGATCAATTGCTTCACGCCGGTATACTCTGCCAATCCCAAACGCCTTAACCGGTGGTGTTTTATGAGACACCAGGTACTGGATAGAAAGTGACGTAGTATGTGTCCGAAGCACTGTTGCCCGTGCTTTTTCTGGATCCCAGACACCGCCCCAACCGGTTGAGGAAGTATTTCCTCCGTTCTCATGCATTGCCTGAATTGCTTCCCAGCCATCAGGAAGGGGCATTGTTCCGGCAAGATGAAACGTGTCCTGCATCTCCCGTGCCGGATGATCCTGCGGCTGAAAGAGAGCATCAAAGTTCCAGAATCCGCTCTGAATAACGCTGCCATATAGTTCTGTAAATCCCATATCAAGAAGAATCCTGCGCATTTCATCAATAAGATGTTGATATGGATGTGTTTTTCCGGGATACAGTGGCCGGGGTCTTTTTGTAATATCATACCGCCTGAGTGGCAGATTTTTCCATTCACCTGAGCTTATCTGATCGCTGGTCAGAGTCCCAACCTCTTCCCGTAAGTCAAGACCGGCTTTAGCCTTTTTCTCACCATCTGGAGTGATAACGATGGTATACGAGATAGATTCTTCCGAAGTGATAAGGCCCCGCTTGATCAGTTCCTGTACAGTCTTTGGATCTTTTGATGATGGATTATTGAGTGCAGCTTCGATATGTGATCGGGGAGCATCACCGGTCTTTGTTATTATCCCGTTTTGAATTGCTATCCAACCAAGTCGTTTCATCCAGCCGATACCAATCCGTGAAAGTGGGTTATTGTTCAGTTCTGCCACCGGTATGGAATTATCAAAACTTTCATACAGCTGCCGTTCCGGAAGGCCATCTTTGATATAGTGTTCTCCTTCCAGAGTTCGTACATAACTGACTGCCACTTCTCGGGTTACCTGACAAAGACCCCGATCCTCAAGAAGGTAACCGTACTGTATGACCGCATCTTTATCCCTGTTTATTATCTTTCCCAGATCCTCAGGGGTTCCATTGCCCTTCTCATAGAGGGCTGCCAGAAGTAGTTTTTCATTCAGAGTCAGAGCCATCCGCATTCCTCAACCTGGTGCTGTACTTCATCCATCTTCTCTTGAAATGTAGCTAAAAAGGTCTGTACCCGTTCAGCGGTGTCTTTTTTGCACTGTCCACACATCAGTTCTCCATTAACACATTGACGGTGAATCTCAGCCAGTTCTGTATCATCATCAACCATATGAAAGAGATTGAGAAGGAAAACAGGGCATTCATCTGGTTGCCCGCCCTGTTCTTTCTGCTCCGCAAGTGTCTGACGGCCACCGGTAAGTGCTGCCATTACTTTCTTTTTTACTGTGGTCTCGTCCTCACCAAATCCTATAATACTTTCAGGAACTGATGATGACATTTTACCCCCCTGCAAACCTGGCATAAACCGGTGAAACGTGGCTGATGGAGAGACAAAACCATATCCACCCTGTGCAATCTCAATACTTCGGACCGTTGTTCGTACAGTTTTATATGATGCCTCGAAAATATCAATGTGACCAGTATATCGTTTTGACTCTGGGAATGCAACTGCTATTGCATCCATTGCTGAAACAGGAGCATTCTTTGATCTGACGCTGATATGTTCTTTACGCTCTTCTACTGTAAACATTCTCATTTTGTGGGCTATCCCCCGGGTGAGTCTTATATGGGGATCCTGGTCAAGCCCGACCGGGACGACGGTAGGTGCAGGAGAACCGGCAACCTGTGGGTAGAGGATATCTGCGACCTGGGTTGTGACACTGATGGCATGACCCAGATCAGTATCAGGACCAAATCCATAGATTGCAGCAAGTTCAGAGAAATTTACCTTTGTTGATGCTTCAAAACAGAGATCCTGAAGATGCCTGTTCTTTCTTTGGCAGTAGGTCTCTCCGGTATAACCAAGTGCAAACAGGCAGGTGAGATATTCTTTTGCAAACCTGTCGCAGTCATCCCACGAGATATCCCTGACAGCATGGGCTTCGCGATCCGCTATGCAGATAGACCCGGTTCCGCCATTCTGTACATGCCAGACCACTTCTTTCATGACCATTAGATGTCCAAGATGCGGGTGACCTGATGGCATAAATCCGGTCATCACATAAAATGGATTTTTCTGCCTGATGGCATCTGTAATCAGATGGTAATCCCGGTGCCCAAATATGATACCCCGTCTGAAAAAATCAGGGGTTTTGTAAAGTGCATCCTGTACCCAATCGACAGGTTCTATTCCAAACTCTGAAAAAAGACGTTCGACTGAGAGACTGGACTCTGATGCCCAGGGATTTATTGATGATTCTTCCATGTATTCACAACCACAATTAGAGTTTTATCCGGGCAAATTCGATATATACGATGCCTTCTGTCTGTACGCAGGCAAAAAACATCTGTTTTTTAACACTATGAGCCATTCTGACGGATCGTGATATAATATTCATGGGAAGAGTCATCTGCGTTGGTATTGCCTGAACAAGCATCTCAGAGTGGACTTTTTTCCCTGAATACACCCGGAAATGATGTCCAAATTTATATCCGGTCTTTGGCGTATACCCCAGATTCCGAAGATCTTCATATACCGCAAGTTTTTCATACATCTCAGTATCTCCCTTCTCAAGTTCCTGTAGGAACTGATCTGCAGAGACTGGTTCATTATTCCGGTTGAGAAGAAGAAGTTGTGACCGCATCAGCCAGACTGCCTCTACATTAGAGAGCATGAGACGTTCATTGTCAAGTCTTTTTCCAAGAAATGCATCATCATATGATGACTCAGGTGAGACCTGAACCACAACTGAACGACCTGCAAGAGATCCTGTTGCCGGTTCAATTACTTTTTTCTCATCAATAGAGATTGGTTTTTGTCTTTTTATTTCATAATAGGTTATCTCGTTTTCATCATCAACGACACCAATCACGTGCTGTTTTCTCATATGTGCGGTTGCGCAGAGATCTGAGTGTATCTTTGAGAAATCAATCAGGTCGCGTTCTGATATGACTCTGACCATATACAGTGATTCACCCCGGCCAGGCCGGTGACCCCGCCTGAATACCCTGAAATCCTGTGGACCCGTCTGAATCGCATATCCCCGCTCCCGAATATCCCAATACACTAAAAATTGCCTGATAAATCCGGAATCCTGACTGAACAGTGTTAATAATGTATCAAACGTATGGTCTGGAACTTCAATCTTCCCACGATGGACTAGATAGAGCGCTTCTGCCGGACTCAGTCGAAGCCCGGTTCCAATCGGCCGACCATATCCGCTCTGCTCATATAGAAGTTTCCCTTCTTTCTCAAGCAGTACCCATTGCCCGTCAAGTCTGGCTTTCACTACAATCACATATCGTTTAGTCTTCTTTGATAAAGAAATGGTTATGAGAAAGATACGATTTTTTAGAGAATATCATTTTAATTGGTAAATCCGTGAACTGCACGCCATGTAGATGCATGAAATCCGCATCTGATATTGCATGGATGATACAGCACTTGATTCATGATACCTTCAATCAGAAACAAAGCCGGATAAATGCTATCTGAATAATTAATTTCACAGATAATTATTTATGGTAATAAAACAATGGAGATACAGTCACATGACAATGCGGGATGGTTATTATGATCTGCACCGCAGCAGAAAAAATAGAACAGTTAAAGAAAAATGCAGTTAGCAGATGCAATGAGAGACTTATGGTAGCAGCTGCCAAAAAAGGCAGAGATATAGATTCACTGGATATCGATTATCAGGATAATCATATTACTTCACGTCTGCGAAAATTACATGGATTGGGATGAAATACCCTGATCGTACTAAAAATCTGATGAACATGTGTATTATACCTGCATATTAGGTATAAGACTCCAGATATCCCTTTTTTAGCTTACAACTATTGATATTGGTATCATCTGATAATCATACATATCCTGTCTGCCAGAAACCGATTTTGATTAAACTAAAACCGGTTGAATTTTTCTCTGTCTTTATTATATCTTGTGTCATTTTGGATTGAATTGTATGTAATGGTTTAACTCGTTCCATAAGTCAGAACAAAGTATGGCACATTGAGACGATTATCAAAATTTCTGCAGTGAAAAGCATCCACATTAGTTATTGTAAAAGAAGCAATGGCAATGCCCGGATGAATCCCACGAGAAAAAATTAATGATTGGAATAAATTTTCTCTGAGTTTCAACCATTAAGCACGTTCAATAATTGATCTGATAACATTCATCCGCTCATTTGTTTGTGGTTGTATATTATCAGGCAGGGATGGTTTATTTACTTTGTACAGGATCCCAAGCGGGATTTTTGTATCATCATTGTAATTCCATTCCCGCGCTGCTAATGATGCCAGATCAAATGATTGACTGTTTTTCTCTTCTCTCTCATACACCAGGTTTTCATAGACTGAAGTTACGTTAAAGAAACTGGCACATATCTGAAGAACATCCACATGTGCAAACCCGGGATGGAGGATAGCTTCTCTTATAAGACGTTTTAACAGGGGGAGACGGCGGGAGTAGCCTCTTGCAATAAAGGTTGCACCTGCACTAAGAAGTACTTCAAGAACATTGAGCGGGTACTCATGGACTCCCAGAGGGGTTGATTTTCCTCTAAAACCATATGGTGATGTTGGGGTGTACTGGCCGGTGGTCAGCCCATAAACCCGGTTGTTATGGCAGATAACCGTAATGTCAATGTTTCGTTTTGCTGCATGTATGAGATGAGCTATCCCTTCTGCATAGAGATCACCATCTCCTGCAAAACAAATAACTTTCAGATTTGGGTTTGCCATCTTTATCCCTGTCGCAACCGGAATGGTTCTTCCGTGCAGTGAATAAAAACTGTTCAGCTTCAGGTAATCTGCTATCTTTGCATGACACCCTATCCCGCTTACGATAACAATATTCTCCCGGGGAATACCTTCCTGTTCGAGCCCTGCAACAACAGCGATAAATGCATGCTGGATAGAGTAGTTACCACATCCCTGACACCAGGTGTTTTGTGCCTGTGTTATCAGAGTATTATCACTGGCCATGTTGTACCCTCAAAACTTCATTGATAAGTTCTTCAACCAAGAACGGTCTGCCGTCGTACCTGAGAATCTTTTTATGAACAATGAACCCTTCTGATGTAAGAATCCGGTCAAGCTGACCGCTGGTGCTTTCTTCTACAAGTATTATCGTTTTACTTCCCTTTATCGCATCTGAAAAAGTATTTTTTGGAAACGGAGCAAGCACAATCGGAGATACAATTTTCAGTCCCAGTGATTCTGCAACTTCACTCACAACTCCACGGGTTGAGCCCCAGCAGACTAAAACAGTTTCACACCCTATTAACCCGGCTGTATAAACTGCATCAGGGACATCTGTTTCTGCTGCCAATGCGGCTGTTTTGGCCAGCCGCTTTTTAACACTTGCGATGGCAGTTTCCGGGTCTTCCGTGGTAATTCCGGCTGAATCATGGGTATAACTGTTGACTTTTATAATCTCTCCGTGATATGGGGGGGCTAAAAATGGTGATATTCCGTCAGAGCCGTTCGCATACCGCTCGTAGGGAAACGAGGGAGAGGTGAGAGGTGCAGCAACCGGACTCTCCGGGAGGGATTCGCAGGAGAAATATCCTTCTGAAAAGTTCTTGTCTGAGAGGATGATTGAAAGGATCTGATATTTCCAGGATTTATTAAGAGCTTCAGCTGAAAAGCGATACGCTTCATCTGGTGTTCCGGGAGCAACGATGTACCTGGGGAATTCTCCATGTCCTGCATGACAGGCAAAAAGAAGATCGCTCTGGGCATTATAGGTGGGGATTCCGGTGGAAGGTCCGGCACGCTGTGCAAGAACGATTACCAGTGGTATCTCTGCCTGACCTGCAAGTGAGATTCCTTCTGTCATAAGACAGAACCCTCCTCCTGATGTCCCGACTGCAGTCTTTTTTCCTGCATATGCACATCCCTCGGCCATCAGAACTACGGCGATCTCACTCTCAGGATGATAAACTATGATACCTGTCTCTTCTGCCACATCCGCAAGGAAATGGAGTACTCCTGAAGATGGAGTCATTGGATAGGCAATATAGGCATCAAGACCGCCTGCAAGGAGACCCAGCCCTATCCATTCATTGCCAGAGAAGAGGGGATAATTGGCATCCACAAGAACCGGGATCTCAAACAGCGGGGTGGCAGATGCATAAGCTTCCTTTGCAATCTTAAGATTTTTATCTGTCCCTTTTGGAAACTTCTTCGTTAATACCGGAAGAACCCTTTCCCAGGGGATGCCTGCTATTTTACATAATGCACCGATAACTGCAGTATTTGCCATAATCGGTTTACCCTCTATTTTTTTTACAATAGCCTGAATTGCAACCCCCTGTCCTTTTGCGCGAACCTTTTCATTATCATAGATGATAACGCCTTTATCGTTTAATTTCTCTGCATGAAGATCCACAGTCTGCTGATCTAGAGCGAGGAGAAAATCGATTCCGGATCTATGGGCAGATATGGGTTTATCAGCAGCACGAAGGATACAAAAATTGTGTCCTCCACGGATCAGTGACTGATAATCGACATAGATGTACACATGATACCCCATACTTGTAAAGAGGGATCCGATGACCTGTCCAGCCTGTGTTATTCCGTCCCCTGCTTTTCCCCCGATAAGGATTGAATATTCAGTCATAATACTCATTTATAGTTGTTTTCATTCTTTTCCTGCCTTTAAAATTAAATCCGGTATCTTTTTTCATATCAGGCCAGAGAAAACCATTCCTGATAAGTACTATGGAAATATCATCCAATTCTGTTAATCCACGTATCGTAGGATGGTGTCACCTTATCATATCTTATATATCTGCTGAGCAGATGTCTATGATCCGGATCGATCTCTTATATAGTGCATACACTTTCTCATATTAATACTTATTCCGGTCAATTGGTATTCTGATAGCTTTTCTTTACCTAATGAGCCGCTTAAAAATCAATATGACTAAATCTGCTATGGATAGCAGATTCTCTCTAAAGTGGTTATTTCTGCTGAAAAAAAAGAGAATAATCAGTTCTGTATCGGATTTGAGATCAGCTCGGAAAAAAACCTGGCAATCTCTTTTATCCGTTTCATATCAAAAGAACCGGCAGCTTCACTAATGTCAACAGCAACCCGTTCTAAATCCTGACTGTTGTGCTCCTGTGCAAATTTCAGTATCTCATCAGCTAGCATTGCGGCCTTTTTTTGTGAAAATGCACCATTAAGCCGGTTTATACGTTCCCCAAAAATGGCCTGTGCATCTTCTGCCACATCTGGTAGGAGACCATGTTTTGTATATGATTGTTTTTCTGTTGCATCGGTATCATCTATTTTCTCTTGTAGTACCGGCAGATATAACAAAAGGATGTGGATTAGTTCTTTTGGAATTATTGGTTTATTTAAAACACTGTCAAAATTGCTCATATCCACAGTATTTCCTCCTGAAGAGAGAGCTGTAACTGCAACAATGGGAATACCTGATAATTCGTTTCTCTTTTTAATCTCTTTTAAAAGTTGATCCCCGCTCATTCCCGGCATTCGAAGATCGGTCAGAATGAGTGAAGGATGGGAATATGAAAGTAGCCTTAGTGCTTCATCTCCACACGATGCGACAACCGGGGTCAGTCCCATATGCTGTAAGAGGTCAGCAAGTACAATCCGGTTATTCTCCACATCATCAACCACCAGTACTGATGCGTCATGAAATCTGACATTAATGGCCATATCATCTAACCGGGTGGAATTAAACAGTCCTATATCTGCGATTTCGACATGATACAGAAGGAGGGTAAAGATACTTCCCTCTCCAGGTTTACTCTCTACTGTTATCGTTCCACCCATCCTTTCAGCAAGTCTTTTACTGATAGTGAGTCCAAGGCCGGTTCCGCCATATTGTTGCATTACTTCAGGGTCCTGTTGTTCAAAAGCCTGAAAAATTCGTTCCTGATCATGAAGTGGTATGCCAATACCGGAATCGTGGACAGATATCATCAGATTACACATAGTACTGCCTGCATCCTGTACGGTGATAACCAGGGATATATGTCCCTGATTGGTAAATTTAAGTGCATTTCCAATAAGATTTAAGAGTATCTGTTTTATTCTTGCTTCATCAAGCATGAGTTGTGGGGCTGATTCCGGCACTGAAAGGGTGAATAAAAGTCCTTTCTGCTGCATCTGCTGTTGAAACATCATCTGTAATTCATCTGCAAGAATATGGATATCTGTTGGTAATCGTGAAATCTCGAGTTTTTCTGCATCTATCTTTGAGAGATCCAAAATATCATTAATGAGGGAAAGCAGACCCTTACTTGAAGCATTGATAGAGTCGACATACCTTTTTTGTTGTGGTTGTGTAACCATTGATGCCATAAGGGCGCTAAAGCCGATAATGGCATTTAAAGGAGTACGAATTTCATGACTCATATTTGCGAGGAATATACTCTTCGCTCTGTTGGCAGCCTCAGCCTCTTTTTTTGCAGTAAGAAGATTCTGATGTGCGATGATAAGCCGGCTGACAAGATCTGATAGCACATGGGAGAATTCAGAGATTTCATCTCTCCCGGGAATGATGAGAGTATCAGGATCAATCTCCTGAGGATTCTGAATCTCAGCAAGGTTATGTGATAACTGTTTCATTCGTTTGAAAAAATCCCTGTTGAGTGTTAATAGGACGATAACAATGAACACAATGAAGATAATACCAATGGTAATGACGATATTATCTTTAACTTCAAGTATCTCCTGGACATTTGGCCGTAGGGCTGTTATAATCAGGATAACTCCTTTATCATCCAATATGGGAGTGAGTTGCCGATATGCAGTTATGGTTTTATCGTCAAGATATACCTTTCCGATAATACTGACGGAAGGAGGAGCAGGAAGAGGTTCTCCTTTCTTTAGATATGGTGCTGCTTCATGGTAGGGAATTATTTGTACATCAGCTTCCATGACTGAAGAGAAGTATTTTTCGTATTTTTCAGTTAAAAATCTGCCTCCTATCAGATATCCAGCCGGTTCAGTGTTTAATTCACGATAAATTGGTGTTGAGGCAACCATCATGATATCATCACCAAGATCTAAAAATCCGGATCTGGTTTTTGGAGTTTCTTCACTGATGAATTGCCGTGGATTTATCTGAATAAGACTTTGAAGTTGGTTTAATGACTGGTTATGCAGTAATTGAGATTTTTCTGCATCTTCATAAAAGAATATCTCTCCGTTTTTCGTAAGAAAACAGAGCATATCAAGATGGATAATATTTAAGGCATCATCACTGAGGGTTTTTTTTATATAATCATCCTGCTGTAATGCCCCCCCTGATGAAATGAACATATAGGTATCGCTTGAAAATGCCAAACCCTCCACAATTTCTTCGAGCGATCTGGTTTCATGATCAATGATATTCATTCCCTGGCTGATTGAGGCAAAGGTAATTGAATTTTCATTTTTAATTAGTTCTTCACTGATATAGTACGAAGGGATGAAGTATAGCAGGAACAGGGCAACAAGTGCGACAATACCCAGTTTTAATAGTACTTTCTTACGCAGGCTGTATCTGATTTGGCAAGAACCCGGAGGGATAGTACCGTTTATATTTTCTTTAAGGGTAGTCATGATGATGATGTTTGCGCAGATATTCCCTGATCTTGTCAGACTCGATAAAACCCTTGTCAATCTGATCAATAACTGCGTCGATTCGCTTTAATGCTTCAATAATGGACGACCCATTCTCAATTTCACTCATCTCGATCATGGCTACCGCAATAGTTAAGGGATTTCTGATCTGGTCATTAATTGCAGCCAACATCAGTATGTTTTTCTGGATTTGTTCATCCAGTGTCTGATTGAGTGTAACGAGTCGTCTCTGATACCGGCTTTTGTCTATATGAGATTTAAGACGGGCAAGGAGAACTTTCTCAGAAAACGGCTTTGTGACATAATCAGACCCGCCAATTTCAAGGCCAGTTTCAATGCTTTCATCCTCATCCATGGCAGAGAGAAAGATAACCGGGATATTACAAAGATTTTCATCTGATTGCAATCTCCTGCAGACCTCAAGTCCATCCATCCCTGGCATCATGATGTCAAGAAGTATTATATCAGGGTATTCTTCAGTGGCAAGCTCGAGTGCATGCACTCCGTTAGAAGCAAGGAGAACCTGGTATCCTGCGTTATGAATTACTTGTGCGGTTATCTGAAGATTATTTTCATTGTCATCAACGATGAGAACTACGATTTCTTCATCCTGTGTATCAGGTGTCAATTCTTTGGCACTCAATTCAGACAAATTCTTCCTCCTTTTTTAGTAAATACACCACAACCGGGTGTTATGTAGTAATGAGATGATTATGGGATAATCTTTATGTTTGCATATCAGGGTCTGCCTGGTAGTTACCCTGGAAAAGTAATCTGCGATGCTTCCAGAAACAATATCGGTATTTTTGATGTCTTTGAGAGTATGTGGTTTTTTTATTGTTTAAATATTCTGATGTATCAGTGTATAACCGGTATCATTCATGTATGCTGGTATGCAGGTTCTTGAAGCATATCAGTTTTTTCACTCATTGATACTATGGAAAAATCCAGGTTATCACTGATGTAATAGGTTGTATCCTGGTTACAGACAGAGATAATATTAACAGGGTAACTCTGTCAGTTCTATCATCGGTGATTGTGAAAGAAGGGTTTTTATGAGTATGCAAGCGTCAGTGTATGAGATGCAAGAGTTTCAAACCTCTTGAATCTAGGGTATAGTTCGTGCGTGCACCGGATTTTATACATTTATGTGCTACTGACTGGTATTCCTGATAGAATCAACAGTCCTCATACATGGTAACGATATTGCCGTTTTCGTTTTCAATTCTTTTTTATGTTCATTTTTTTTGAGATTGAATGCAGATTAATCCTGGCTTATCCCAGGTTGTTCAGGTCAGGTTTGTCAGCACTTGGAATTGGTAGAATATTAAGGCAAACCATTCTTATATTTATCATGAGATGCACCAGGTATAACCTACGCATTACGAGAAGAACGAATGGCAGGTCTGTAGGGTTTTACCTATGCTTACGATTTCGAACCAACTCAATTATGCGGATGATGGGCATGCATATCTGTGCAGTTGCCACAAACAATCGAAAGGTAATCCCTTCAAATTCCTGGGCAACATCCTGTAATCTCGCTGGAATGGGAATGTGTTGTGGGCAGGCTTGTATACAGGTATTACAGGTTCTGCACAGAGAAGCCCGGGATGTAGTGCCTAATGCTCCCCCAACCCGCCCGGCATAGGTAAACCAGGAGTGTTTCACATCTTTGAAAATGTGTCTTGTGTTATAGATCTCAAAACAGGTAGGGATATCAACACCAAATGGGCATGGCATACAGTATCCACAGCCAGTGCAGGGAATTTTCATAAGGGACTGATAGGTATCTGCCGCCCTTCTGATTAGTTCTACCTCGGCTTTGGATAATGAACCAGGAAATGCATTGGAAGCTATTTTCAGGTTCTCCTGTAGATGTGTTTCATCATTCATCCCTGATAATACGACTGTTATCTCCGGATGGTTCCAAAGCCACAAGAGTGCCCATTCTGCCGGTGTCCGCTTTATTTCGGCTTCGTTCCAGACTGCCTGCACTTCCTGTGGCGGGTCTGACGCGAGCTTTCCCCCGAGAAGCGGCTCCATGATAATGACAGCAAGGTTTTTTTCTGCTGCATACATGAGACCTTCTCTTCCTGCCTGATGGTACTCATCAAGGATATTATACTGGATCTGGCAGAATTCCCAGTTATATCCATCAACAATCTCTTTAAATGATGCAGTATCCTCATGAAATGAGAATCCTGCATTTATAATTCTTCCATCTTTCTTTGCTGTATCAAGAAAATCAGTCACGCCATAATCCAGTAACCTATGCCAACTTTCACGGTTGAGGCTGTGTAGAAGATAATAATCAATTGTATCGGTTTTCAATCTATTTAGTTGCATATTCAAAAACCGGTCCATATCTTCTCTGTTTTTCACCACCCACTGTGGTAGTTTTGTTGCAAGTTTCACCTTCTTTCGATACCCATCTTCTAATGCCCTGCCTAAAAAAGCTTCACTCTCTCCTTTGTGGTATAACCAGGCTGTATCCAGGTAATTTACCCCATTATCGATGGCTTTTCTGAGTAAGTGTATGGAACGTTCTTCATCAATAAATCCCATCTTTTCAGGGAATCGCATACAGCCGAATCCAAGAGCTGATAGTGAGTCATTTGTTTTTGGTACCGTTCTGTATTGCATAGTTACTCCATATTGATTGTTCTGTCAATCCATTCATGAGTGAGACGATAATCTTATTGGTACACCCGGCAATTCCTGTATCAGATACGCATATTCCATCATAAAAAGAATTCTCCGCACCCGATATCAATAGACCATTAATACTTTTTATTAATGGGCCTGTTGCATGGAGTTGGTTCAAAAGATAAGATACACCATATTATGATTAAATATATATCTTAATAATTACATATTAATAATAACAAATGGCGCAATTTAAAGTAGTTAATTTATTCCAAATGCGATTACTTCCTACAGATCCACGCAAGTGGATAGAAGATAACGACCTAATTTTTTTCATTAATGGAATTCTAGATGAGCTTAACCTCAATGGGTTTTATGAAAAATATCGTCCCGATAATTGGGGCGGGAAAGGATATGATCCAAAAGTTATGCTTATTATAATCATGATGGGATATTGCAATGGAATAAGAGAATCACGACGGATTAGAGAATTGTGTAAAACTGATATTCGACTACGAAGTCTTCTTGGAGACGAAATACCAGACCATTCTACTATTTCCAGGTTCATTCGAAAATTTTCTACCGAAATTGAAAACTTGTTTGAACAGGTTACTGATCTTTTAATTAAAGAAAATATCATTGACACAACAGTCTTTGCGATAGATGGAACAAAAATGCGGGCAAATGCTTCAATGCAGTCAAATAAATCCCTTAATTCAATATTAAAAACAATTGAATCACTACAAGAAAAGATTGTCAAATCAACGGAAAATATGTTAAACGGGTTGAACTCTGATCAGCCAATTAATCGATTACCGATACAAAAGATTGAAGAGCAATTGTCACGGTACGAACAAGCAAAAGAGATAATTGAGAATCGACACGCTGAAGATTATGATGAATATCAAAAAAAGTTAACCGAACGAAATGAAATTGAGTGCAGAACTGGCAAAAAGATTAGGGGGAGGAAGTTAACCCCGGTTTCTAAAGAAACGAATACAAAATTAAAATGCAACACCAGTGATCCCCAAAGTGTCATTCAGAAAGGGAAGATTGGATTTGTTCAAGGATTTAATGCACAGATAACTGTTAGTAAAAATCACTTCATCATAGCAGCAGATCTTGTAGCTGATCAGAATGATTTGAATCAATTATTGCCAATGGTTAATAGTATTGTTGAATCTTTTTTGAGGAATGATCTCAACCCACAATCGACTGTTCTTTTAGCGGATGCTGGATATTGTGTATATCAGAATATGCCAGAAATTTTCGAACACGGTTTTGATCTTTATATTCCATCTCAAAAGGAATATAAAATTCCATCCAATGTCTCGAATGAATTGTTTGCATTAGCCATAAGTGACATCTCGATTATAGGATTAAACAATATAGTACCTTGTGTTTTAGCAACTTATGGCGAATATGTATACCGGGAATGGATGAATGATGAGTTAGATTGGGATTATAACAAAGTAATCCATGATTTAATGGCAATAAAAATGTCTTCTCCATCTGGTAGGGAAAATTATAGAAAGCGAAAATGGATTGTAGAATCTATTTTTGGATACCTCAAAGAAGGAATGAAAATTCTGGCTTTTTTAAGGAGAGGACTAGATAGGTGCAGATCTGAATGGAAATTCATCTGCACCTGTTATAATCTTAAAAGAGCGTGGAAAAAAGGATTTTCTAGCCGATTGCTTGCGGAATAAAATTAAGGTTCAAAAAAAATTTGGGGTACTGTTGGGCAGAATTTTTTAAGTGTAGTCCTGACTTTCAACAGTTAAATTTTATTTAAAATTTTTTATATTAGTAAATATTTATCATCGTTTTACACATATCTAAAAAATCTTCATGCAACAGACCCTAATGTGTTTCAGAATAAAGTTCTTACTTCCGCTCTGCTGGATCGAATTACTCACAGGGCCATTATTCTGAATATGTCTGGAACAAGTTTCCGAAGAAGGGTAGAGTAGACAAAAAATCGACGATT
>Ga0265594_1000864_pt1 | contig 24396 bp, 29 predicted proteins | sample saktaG_11_FD_190147 | JGI IMG/M metagenome (GOLD analysis project Ga0265594, IMG submission 190147) | Saline water microbial communities from Sakinaw Lake, British Columbia, Canada - sak_2011_5_24_80m | ecosystem: Environmental > Aquatic > Non-marine Saline and Alkaline > Saline ... | reverse complement strand
GGTCAAGCGGACACATCACCCTTATCCCGATCCGACCGCTCGATGGAGACCTGGATGCGAAGTGGGCAATTTCGGGACGGCAGACCCGTGGCTTTGACCATAGCTTAATATCCCGCTCACAATATAGGTATCCGATAAGTATGCCGAAACGAGTCTTGATTTTGACGGGGGATGCTGCTGAGACGCACGAGCTATTCTATCCGTTCTGGCGGCTTAAGGAGGCTGGAGTTGCGGTTACTGTGGCGGCACCATCAAAGAAAGAAGCTTTGTTCACCGTTGTACACGACTTCGAGCCGGGTTGGGAGACGGTCACCGAGAAGCAGGGATACCGATTTCTTGGGGTTGACGCGGCCTTTAAAGATGTTAACCCTGCGGACTATGACGGCTTGCTCTTACCGGGCGGGCGCGCGCCGGAGTACATGAGGATCTGCCCTGAACTGGAGCCGATCGTACGGCACTTCTTTGAATCGGATAAGCCCGTCGCAGCTATGTGTCACGGCGTTCTCTTGATCACGAAATTCGGCCTGGCGAACGGTAGGAGAATGACCACCTTTAAGATTATTGCACCGGACCTGGAGCAAGCCGGAGCCGACTATGTCGACCAGGAAGTGGTCGTTGATGGATCCCTGGTCACGAGCAGAACTTATTTTGACCTGCCAGCCTTCATGCGGGAATTTCTGAAACTCCTTAGTGTATAGTGCACTGGAGTCCTCCAAATACCTACCTACTGGGCAGTCAAGAGAGGGCTTACTCCGCTTCTCCGATGGCCGCCCTGCCCAAAGCGTCCATAAACCAGAGACGAACCTCAAGCAAGCCACCGAGCTGAAGCTGTATCTTCTTACGGCTTCATCAGCACTTTTATGGCCCCCTCCTGGCGTCCTTTGGCCACGTCAATCGCCTCCTTGAAATCCCGTAGCGGAAAGGTATGGGTGACAATCCCGCGCGAGGTAATCAATCCGCGGGACAGAAGATCAATGGCGATGGGATAGGTGTGAAAGGCCAGGTGAGCACCGATGATCTCCAGCTCTTTTATGTCCGAGATGACAGACCAGTCGAAGGAGACATTCTCGGCGAACACCGAGAACTCCATGAGCCGACCGCCCCGCCTGAGCATCTCAACGGCCATCAGGACACTGGCGTTTGACCCTGCTGCCTCCAGTACGACATCGCAGCCCACGCCATCCTCGGTGAGTGCTTTTACCTGAGCGACGGCATCCGCTTTGGTGGGGTTTATGACCATATCGGCCCCGAGCTCCTTCGCGACTTTGAGCCTCGTATCATGTCGGTCTACTGCAATTACCATCCGGGGGTTCTTGAGCTTTGCCGCCTGGACCATGAACAAGCCGATAGGCCCGCCACCGATGACCACCACCGTCTCCCCGAACTGAATTTTCGCCCGATTGACGCCGTGGATGGCGCAGGCCAGGGGCTCGATCGTAGCGGCATCTTGCCAGCTGACAGTTTTGGGCACCTTATGGACTATAGAGCCCTTTGGGTAGATCATGTGCCTGGCCCATCCGCCACTATACTTTACAATGCCAAAGATGGCATGTGGCTCGCAAAGATTGTACCGCCCTCGCCGGCAATAGTAGCACTGTCCACAGGGAACGATATTCTCAGGGATGGCCCTGTCCCCTATCGCCAGTCCAAATTTATCGCCAGCACCCGGGCCAAGCTGCAACACACGTCCCATGAACTCATGACCTGCAACAATGGGTGCATAACTGTAAGCGACCCTGGCAAAATAGGCCGTTCCGTAATAGATTTTAGGATCAGCCGCGCAAATCCCACAGCTCTCGATTTCGACTAAAACCTCCTCCTCTCCCGGCTCGGGAAGCTCAACATCCTGGTATCGAAAGTCCTCTTGACCATGAATCACTACCCCTTGTGTATGCATTACGCCTCACCTTTGGAATACATGTGTGGACATATATGATATACCTCATTCCCCGAACGTGCAGAATAAATGGATCGGTATAACCTTAGCAAAGCCTGGGTGGTGAATCACTCGGCTGAATTAGCCTTTTCCGCTGCCGCTGCTAAGAGACTAGAAGAAATCCTCCAGTTTCTCTATTCGTTCCTTCTGCCCGATCACCACCACAGTATCTCCCTCGAGTATCTCATCCTCCGGCCCGACGCTCGAGATGACCCGCCCATCACGTAGAATCGCCACGATGGACGCGCCGATTCGCTCCGTAAACCGCAGATCCTTGATCTTTTTGTTCGCGATCTTTGCGCCCGGCTGCACCTTGAAGCTCTCCAAAGACGCCTCACCCCTCTTCGTCGCGAAATCGATGAAATCGACCACCGCGGGCTTAGTCAAGCTCCGTGCGAGCCGCCGTCCACCAATCTCCTCAATCATCACCACCTTCTTCACACCCGTCTTGTGGAGCATCTTCGCCGTCCTCTCCGAGCTCCCACGCGAGACGATATCCAAATTTGGATTCAAGCCCTTCGCCGTGATGCTCAAGAAGAGGTTATCCGCATCATCCGGGAGCGTTGAGACCAAGCCCGAGGCGCGTTCCACACCCGCCTCCTTCAAGGTCTCCTCACTCGTCGCATCGCCCTCGACCACGAGTATCTCCTTCTTCCGCAGCTCCTTTACCCGCTCGGTGTTGTTCTCTATAACGACGAACTCCAGACCTTCGTCTCTAAAATCGTCCGCAATTACGCTTCCGGTACGACCACCGCCACAAATAATCCTATGATTCTTCATCTTTGCCACGCCCCGCTTTACTCGTGTTATGCCCAGGGCTTCGCGCAACTGCCCTTCCAAAACTAAACCTATCATACCGGTGAGCACATATAAGACAACTCCAACGCCCGTTAAGATCGATACCATCGTAAATATTTGTCCGTAGGGTGTATGCGGATAGTAGTCGCCATATCCTACCGTGGTAATCGTGATAACGGACAGATAGAACGCCTCGAAAAGTGAGAGGTCTTCGAAATACCAGAAGCCCAAGGCTCCTGTAGTCACCACGACGAGTAACAGAAAGAAGCCGGTAAGTGTGCGTCTTATTGCTCCCATAGTGCCGTGCTGATTTTTAAGTTATAAATTTAGTAATGCCGCCTATTATTCCTTTGCTCATTCTGTCGCCGTATCTCACCACCCCCTCATCGAATCAAGATCGATGCAGTACTGTTATAATAAGCCGGGAAGAGCTTATAAAAGGCTGTCCGAGGTTCAAGAACGAAACGACTCACATTCTGCTCTCCATCTCGGCACCACGTACCGAACCGTCGTAGAGCACGTTACCGGTATATCGCTTCTCCGAGAAGCTCGCCACCCGCAAACCGAGGATATACCGAACGGCAACGCTCAGACCTTCTTCGAGCTCTGTATCTGATACCACGGGAATGCCATAGGCAACCAGAAGAATGTCCCTCGTCGCGTCCGTCACCTTCGTGGCATCCGCATCACCATGCACATAGACGCACAGGATCCGTAAAGCATCCGTTAACACCAGCTCGCGCCCGCTCAGCCGCTTCATCCGAAGGCCGATCAGCAGCACCTCCTCGTCCGGTTGCGCGAATCGTACGCATAAGGGCGGCTCGATCTTGGCTGCATCGAATGCGCTGAAAGTGAGCAGCGTCTTCACCGAGGCGAGATTGTACGCATCCACAATGGGTAAAATCCGTGGCAGACCCTTACCCTGCACGATCCGCCGCAGCAGCGCCTCTGACGCTGGCCGCACCTTCGTGGGATCGACACCCAGCTGCCAGAAGAAGTCCCGCTGCCTTCTCAGGATTCCGATGTCCTTGACCGCGGCAAGGCTGTATACGCGTCTCAGCTCCGCTTCCACCACTGCTACTTCCGTGTCGAGCGCGTTCTCCTCTCGCTGCAACACACCACGTAGCTCTGCGAGACCGAGACTGAGCTCGAAGTTCTGCCGTACCGCCGCATCGATGATGACCCGAATCATTCTCCCTGCTCAAGCGTGATGGTATGCTTGATCAGGTCGATTTCGGCTATTCGTCCCGTAACCTCGCGCGTCTCGCCCAATATCCCGGTGAGCCTGATACGCTCGCCCTCGACGGCCACACGCACGACGTCCTCCATCACTAATTCTCTGGTCACCGCTCCTGCGCGCTCTATAAAGACATTCGATTCGCACATCTTTGCGCTCCTCTCGCTGTTTGTAGGTATGTATTCTTCTCACGCCACCCAAGATATAGCTTACCGGGCGTGATTTGAGGAAGTTTATTATATAAAAAATTGTAATATTACTGCGGAGCTACCGCAGGAGGATCAGCACCCATGAAAAGTTACCAACAGAAATTGGAAGAGGCGAAGACGCTCTCTGACGTCTTCGAGATTGTCAAGGAAGGCGTTCGGAAGGTAATGCACACCGGAAGGGCTGGATTGACGCTCGGGCTCGCGGATCTCGGCGGCGATGCCAGTACCTGGGTTGGGGCATTCTATCCCATCGGCTCGAACACGATTGTTATGAACCGAACGCCCTTACAATGGATTACGAGGATGGATCCACAGTTGTTCACCGCCTACGCCTTTCACGTTCTACTCCACGAGTATATCCATGCCCTGGGGTACACCGAAGAGGCCCGCACCCGAAAACTCGTCTACTGGATCTCCCGTGAGCTCTTTGGCGAGGAGCATGTAGTCACGCAGATGTCACGCGATATAAGCACCTTTATTCCCAATGTTGAGTATTCCACGGAAGAAGCTGTTCAGGCGAATCACGAAGGAGTAGCGCTCGAGATGGTGCCCGATTTCGATCGCTCAAGTGTCACCTATATCATGTGATTCTCTTAGCTTCGACTCGGACAAGCTGCGCTCACCGACTGCATCAGGTTCACCATCTGACGAAGGACTAAAGAGGTGTGCACCAGATCCCATCCACACAGCTTGTGCAGTGAATCGACACACAGAAATTGTCCAAAATCACTATATAGTTCTTGTCGCGCGGGCGATGGCTCCACTCCGACACAGGAACAGAGCGAGTACGTGAAGATGCGAGCCAGGAATTGGTGAGGCTATTAGAGGGATACGGCGAGCGAATAGCGAAGAAAGCCGTTAGACTCGCTCGCCAAGCATTCTGGCCGAAAGACAGTCAAAACTGAAGATATCCTGCAAGCTGTAGTGTAGCGTAAACTTACAAGCTCGTAAAAGGGGAAAAGAGCTGCAATATCTCACCCTTTTTTATAGTTTGGCTGGGGGGTTATGGCATCGTCTTAGATGACCTTGTCCGAGACGTATACGGCAACAATATGCCTGTAAATTCGCTCAGGTAAGTAAGTCCACCCTACTATTTGTTATGCGCCTCACGACGAGCGCAAACTCTGCGTATAACCCCCGGATTCGCACCAACACTGCCCGCCCAGCTTTACCAAGTAGGGTAAGGGACGCTCTATTGTTGATTACTGTACGGCAGCTGGAACGTGCGTTCTCGAAGACGAGTCACATCTTCTTGAGCTCGCCAACCACCTCGTTCACCTTGTCAGTCACCCAGTACATCTTCAGTGCCTTGCCCTTCGACTTCGGCTGCTCAGAGATCTCGTACTTGCTATTCACGAATCCGTGATCCTCGAGGATACCCAAATGATAGGAGACCAGCTTCTTCTTCTTCTCCTCGAGCGCTTTACTGATCGCATTGATATGCATCGGCTGTTTTTCAAGCAGTTCCACGATCCGAAACCGGATCGGGTGCAAAAGGACATGCGCTTCCTTCACGAGCTCGTCATCCAGCTTCATTGTCTATCCTTAGTAAATAGAAGTATAAAAACATCTTATATAACATTCCCATTTGTCATGGGGATCACTCTTTGGTATACCTGCCCGAATTGGGGCAATAACTATAAAACGGGCCGCCACCCTAAGGGGAATGGGGATCAGAAAGTGGAACACGAAAGAAGCGAACGCATGAAGGTCGTTATCTCGTTGGGCGGCATGTTCTTCTCTGAGGTCGAGAAGCTCAAGGGAGTGGCGGCGATTCTGGATGAACTCGCTCGCTCGTGCAATCTCTGCGTCGTTACGGGTGGCGGCACGCATGCCCGTGAGTATATCTCTCGCGCGCGGGAGCTGGGTGCGAATGAAGCCTTCTGCGATTATCTCGGGATCGCGCTCACCCGGATCAATGCGAAGTTGCTCATTGCCGCGCTGCACGATGCTTATCCCGAGCCGTTTCGAGATTACCAAGAGGCCGCCATGGCGCACCGGAGCGGCCCAGAGCAGCGAATAGTGGTGATGGGTGGTGTGAGCCCCGGTTATACCACAGATGCGGTCGCTGCACTTCTCGCCGACTATCTCACTGCCGAGTTACTCCTCATCGTGACCTCGGTCGACGGCGTTTATGATAGTGACCCGCACGTCAATCCAACCGCGCGGAAATACGAGAAACTCAGCCCGAAAGAGCTCGTGGCACTCACGATGAAAGCGGAACTAAAGGCCGGCTCACGCATCGTGATCGACCCGGTTGCCGCGAAGCTCATAGAGCGAAGCGGGATGCGGACGATCGTCATTGACGGCCGCGATCCACACGCGATCATTGATGCCGTGCACGGTAAGCATCACGGCACGGAGATCTCTGAATCTCAGTGAGCTTACGTTCGTGAAGGATTGAGCACGCGGAGGCCAAGCTCTGCCGCCGCCGTTTCGATATCGCCGCGCTTGCGCTTACCCACCGTCGCGGCAATTCGGACAGCAGTTCCCGCTGCCGCTGCCGCCGCCTCGAGCTCACCGGCATTATGAACGAGCAGTTCCCGAACGCCAGAAGGATGCAAACCGCGTTCTTCCTTCTTTCGCCGATAGCCCACCGTCACGATCGGACCCTTTGCCGCGATGTGCTCCCGCATCTTGTTATCATGCCCGCGGGGCCTTCGCCAGCTCTTGCTCAGCTTCTTCTTCGCGCGCCATCCATAACGCTCAAATTTGATCCTTCTTCGCTTCGTCATCGCGCCGCTTCCTTCTCTTAAACAGGAGGTTGTACAAAAGAACTTTTCACTTCTGAGGACGCCTCTGCACCGTCACATACACTCACAGCTTCACGAGCGTGACGTCAGCGATGTGGTTCACGTGCTTTATCTCTTCTATACTCGCCTCACTGACCATACTGTCCACATTGATTACCATAACCGCTTCGCCACCGATCTTCTCTCTTCCCACCTGCATCCCCGCGATGTTGATGCCCTTGTCACCGAGAATCATGCACACCGGGCCGATCACCCTTGGTTTGTCGATAAATGAGCAGATGAGCATGTAGCCCGAAGGCACTGCATCCACCCGGTGCCCGTTAAGCTGTACGATGCGTGGATCGTCCTTTCCAAAGAGTGTTCCGGCCACCGTTCGCTTCAGTTCCTGGTCTTTCGTCCGTGTGGTCGTGGTAAGACCAATCAAGGAGCAGAAATTCTCAATCTCTTCCGTCTTGCTCTCGGTCACTTTGATTCCGAACTTCTTCGCGATCGCCTCGGCGTTGAGGTAATTCACGCCATCGGTGAAGAGTGAGAGGAAGCTCTTCAGGATCGCCAGGGTCAAGATACGTGTGTTCTTCCCGATGGCGGTTTCGGCAGTTCCCAACTCGCCCTCATAAGCGATCTCAACTTGCTCGATCCGCCCAGATGGGGGGACAAGTTGCGCCGCGAGCAGGCCCAGCTTCTCGCCCAGGTGTAAATAGGGCTTTAAGATGTCCATGATCGCCTCGTCGACATAGATCATGTTCACCGCGTTCCGGACCGGTTTGTTCTGCAATGCCGCGATGACCTCATCTGCGATGACGAGAGCCGCAGTCCTCTGCGCTTCCGTCGTTGACGCGCCCAGATGAGGCGTCACCACTACTTCCTCGAGCTCTACCAATTCACGCTCCTCCGGAGGTTCCTGCTCGAAGACGTCGAGCGCAGCGCCGGCTACCTTGCCGCTCTTGATCGCTTCTTTCAACGCCTTCTCATCGATAACGCCACCGCGTGCACAGTTCACGATGCGGACACCGTCCTTCATCAGTGCGAATGCCTCGGTGCCGATCAGGTGGCGGGTATCTTTGTTCAGGGGCGTATGAAGGCTGATGAAATCCGCACCCTTAAGGACTTCGGATAAACTGGCGAGCGTGATACCGAGCTCCTTCGCCCGCTCCTCGGTTATGAAGGGATCATAGGCAAGGACCTTCATCGCAAGTCCCCTGGCGCGCTTCGCCACTTCGCTCCCCACACGGCCCAGCCCGACGACGCCCAGTACTTTGCCACGGACCTCGACGCCCATATACCGCTTCCGGTCCCACTTCCCCGACTTGAGCGAGAGATTCGCGGCCGGGATCTTTCGTGCGAGGCTGAGCATCATGGCAATCGTGTGCTCAGCCGCGGAGATCGTATTAGCCTCCGGTGAGTTTATCACCAGGATGCCCTTCTCTGTCGCCGTCTCCACGGCGATGTTATCAACTCCAACGCCCGCTCGCCCGATTACCTTCAACCGGCCAGTGCTTCCCGCTTCCACGATCTCCTGCGTCACCTTCGTGCCGCTCCGGATAACGATCGCGTCGTAGTTGGGGATACGATCCTTCAATTCCTCTTTGCTTAAACCTAATGCTACATCAACTTCGGCGAAGTCTTGCAGCTTGTTAACTCCCTCTTTTGAGAGATTATCGGTTATAATCACCCTTTTAGGTTCCTGCTCTTTTCCTTCCATCTACCATCACCCGCTCGTTGCTCTTACGATCTAACACCAGATAGGAGACCGTGTAAAATATAAGTTCGCGGAAGAAGACCTCCATGCTGTATGAAGACGGTGCGCTGCAGCAGTTCTCGGGTGGGCCCGTGAGTGAATGAATGCAGGGGCAAAAATTAAGGCAAATAGTAACAAGTAAACTAACTATAGACTGCGAGGTTGGTATGATGACGGTAATTGAGATAAGAAATCTTAAGGGGCGGGATATTCTGGACTCCCGGGGCAACCCGACCGTTGAGGTGGATGTACGCACGGCGAGCGGGTTTGGCAGGGCGAGCGTGCCTTCAGGTGCATCAACGGGGAGTAAAGAGGCGGTAGAGAAGCGAGACGGCGATAAGAAGCGTTACAACGGTAAGGGCGTTCTCAAGGCGGTGGAAGCCGTGAATACGGTGATTAAAAATGCGCTCACGGGCGAGAACGCGCTCGATCAGCGCGGGCTCGATATGCTGCTGCTCGAACTGGATGGCACGGAGAATAAAGCGAATCTCGGTGCCAACGCGATAATTGGTACCTCGATGGCGGTCTGCAAAGCCGCGGCAGATTCCTTACAGAAACCGCTCTTCACGTACATCGCTGAAGATGTTGCCGGCATGCAACTCACGCATGAGCTTCCTGTGCCGATGATGAATGTGATCAATGGCGGTCAGCACGCGGGTAACGAGCTGAGCATTCAGGAGTTTCTCATCCTGCCCCTGGGCTTCGAGCGCTTCCGGGACAGCTTACGGGCGGGTGTGGAGACCTATCATGCGCTGAAAAAGGTGGTGAGCGAGCGATACGGTAAAATCGCGACGAATGTGGGGGATGAGGGCGGCTATGCACCACCAATGCGTGAGACGCGGCAGCCGCTCGATGCGATAACGGACGCAATTGCCGAAGCGGGCTATTCTGAGAATGAGATACGGTTGGGCATGGACGCGGCCGCATCCTCGTTCTTCGACGCACGAACAGGGAAGTACCAAATCGATGGCGTCCTGAAAGAGGGCACTGAACTCATTGACTTTTATAACGATCTTGTGGCGAGCTATCCGATCGCGCTGCTCGAAGACCCGTTTGAAGAGGAATCCTTCGCGCTCTTTGCAGAACTTACCGCGCAGCTCTCAGGGATCATCATCGTCGGCGACGATCTCTTCGTAACGAACGTCAAGCGGCTGGAGCAGGGGATAATGCAGCATGCCGCGAACGCCGTTCTCCTGAAGTTGAATCAAATCGGAACGATCTCGGAGACGCTGGATACGATCCGATTAGCAAATCAAAACGGCTACAAGAAAGTGGTCAGCCATCGCTCGGGCGAGACGGAGGACTCGATGATCGCGGACTTCTCGGTCGCGATCAATGCGGAGATCATCAAGACAGGCGCGCCGGCACGCAGCGAGCGGACGAGCAAATATAACCAATTACTGCGCATCGAGGAGGCGATGGGCGAGACGGCACGGAGTACAGGGCCGTCTTTACGTGCCTGAGCAAGGCACGTGCGCACGTCACTACAAGCAAGCAAACATGCGTGTAAGCTATCCCTTCGATGGTGCGCGATACGAAGCGGCATCGCACTGTCAGCGTGAATGGGGTATCGAGCTCGTCCAGGAGTTACGGCTGAACGGGAATGAATCGATTCTTGATCTTGGTTGCGGAAACGGTGTGATCACGCGGGCACTTGCCGATCGCGTTCCGCATGGCCGCGTGGTCGGCGTTGACAGCTCGCCGTCAATGCTGAACGTGGCGGAGGCTCATAAGACCGCCAATATGGAGCTCAAGCTGCTTGACATTGCCGATATCGCCTTTGATGCGGAATTTAACGTGATATTCTCAAATGCGGCACTGCACTGGGTTTTGAACCATGGGAAGCTGCTGATGCGGATCTACGAGGCGCTCAAACCCCATGGCTTCGTGCGCGTGCAATTTGGCGGCGCGGGCAACATTGTTCATCTCATCGCAATATTGAGAGAAGTTCTTAGCGATCCCGAGTACGCTCCGTGGTTTGTGGTGTTTCGATGGCCGTGGTATATGCCGTTTGTTGAGGAATACGAAGCGCTGCTGGCGCAGACCGAATTCCGAAAGTATCGCGTGTGGATGGCGAACAGGGACCGGCATTTTACCGACGAGCAGGAACTGGTTCACATGGTAGAGGAGGCGGGGCTCGTTCCGTTTCTCGCGGCGCTGCCGGAGGAGATGAAGCCGCGTTTCCGGGACACCGTCATCGAGCACTTGATAGCGAGGACAAGACAGCCGGATGGACGTTGTTTTGAAACATTTCGGCGGATAAATGTGTATGCAGAGAAATGAGGTTTGTCGAAGCGAAGAGAAGGGTGACTAGAACGGGATGCTCTTAAAGACGCTTACACTGCGGAACTATCGGAAGTACAAGGATGCTTCGGTTGAGTTCCCGGATGGCGTTATCGGCATTATTGGATTGAACGGCGTAGGGAAGACCACGCTGGTAGAAGCGATCGGCTGGGCTCTATTCGGCCATCATGCGGCGCGAACGACGAAAGAGCTGATAAAGCGAGAGGGGGCATCACCGCACGAGCCCTGCAGTGTGAATTTGGAGTTTGAGCTCGAAAGCGATCGGTATGCCGTCGTCCGTGAGATGGCGGGCAAGACTCTGGTGCCGAAGGCGAGCCTGATGATCAACGGCAAGCTCGTTACGAGCAATGCTGATGAGGTCACCGCGGTGCTCAGGGATAAGATTGGCATGGATTATCTGGCCTTCTTCACCTCAGTCTTCGCGCGGCAGAAGGAGTTGAATGCGCTCTCGGTAATGAAAGCGGCGGAGCGGAAGAAGCTCGTGCTGCGCATGCTCGGCATTGAACGGATCGAGCAGAGCATCCAGAAGATACGGGAGGACAAACGCGGCAAGGAGAAGCGGATAGAGGGCATCAGATCGGCTTTAATTGATAAAGAAGGTCGGAAGAAGCTTGATGTGCTCACCGGCAAGCAAGAGGATCTGGAGCAGGAGCATGAGAGGCTCATGCCGATTATCGCCGAACTCGAAGCGGCGGCGCGCAGGAAAGAAGGGGAAGTAGCGGAGGCGAAGAAGATCTTAGAGATCGCAACGAAGACATACGAGGAGTATATCGATCTGAGCACGAAGCTAAGTGCGTGTGAGACGGAGCTGAGGACTACCAGGAAACAGCGCGCGGAGAAGGTGCTTGAGCTCACCGAGCTGAGCACGAAGCAGAGCCGGCTGGAGACGATAGCCGGGAAAGAAGCGCACTATTTCCAGATCCGCGATCAGAAGGAGCAACTGGAGACGCAGCGTGAGCAGTATCAGCGGAAGCAGGAATTAGAAGCGCGAGACCGGAAGACGGCGCACGAGCTTCAGATACGCAATGAGAAGCTGCAACGACTGAGAAAGCAGTTAACCACATTTCAAGGCGTTGAGGAGAAGCTGAGATCGGTCAAAGCCGAATTGGACACGCTCCAGAAGCAGAAGGAGCGGCTTCACACTGCGCTCGGCGCGCGTAAATCGCAGATACTCCAGGTGAAGAAGGAGATCGAAGAGCAGACGAGGAAGCAGAAGCGGATTGCGGATTTAGGTCCGGAGAGCGACTGCCCGCTCTGCGAGCGTACATTGGGAACGCACTATGAGGCTTTACTCACAAAACTCGAAGGCGAGCTGGATATCAAGCGTAACGCCCTGAAATCGCTGTTTACGGAGTACAAGCGCGAGAAAGAGGAGCTCGCCTTGACGGAACGAGCAGAGGAGGCACAGACGAAGGAGTTGAGCGCGCAAGAGCACCGCATGACTGAGTTGCGTGCTCTGGAGATGCACATTGCCCATGAAGCGCGCGAAGTAACGAGATGGCAGGCAGAGCGGGCATCGATCCAGAGCGATTTGAGCCCGTTAAAAATGCTCGAATTCGATGCCGCTGCGTATAAGGACGTCCTTGCGAGATTAACCGAGCTCGAAGTGGTGTACCGCGAACTATTGGGGTTACGAGCTGAGACAAAGCGGATAGCCGGGGTAGAACAGGCTATTCACGAACTCGCTGAACTGGAAGAAACGACTGATCGAGCCCAAGCGGCATTACAGCAGCAGATAGCGGATTTGGGCTTCGATAAGCAGGCTTATGAGTTAAAGAAGGCGGCTTACGAACGTACGAAGGAAGAACTGAGTGACTCAAAACTAGCGTTATTGGCGAAGCGAAATGAGCTTGAGAACGTGCGTCGCGAAGCGAACCGTGTCTCGGAAGAGATCGCGGAGCAGAAGCGGCTCCTGACGGAGCAGGAGCGGGAAGCAACCGAGGTGAGCTATCTCAGCGTGCTGGAGCAGCTCATGACCGAATTCAAGCTTTTCATGGTCGGGCGAATCCGGCCGATGCTCTCTGATTACGCGTCCGATATGCTGCGACGGTTGACAGACGGTAAGTACAGCACGATGGAGCTGGATGAGAACTACGATATTTACATTTACGACGAGGGGACGGCATACGAGCTCAATCGGTTCTCAGGCGGTGAGGAGGATCTAGCGAACCTCAGTCTCCGGTTAGCGATCTCCGCGGTCGTTACCGAACGCAGCGCGATCCAGACCAATTTTATCATTCTGGACGAGATCTTTGGCTCGCAGGACGCCTTCCGTAAGCGGAACATCATTCAGGCGCTAAACGCACTCTCGAAGAAGTTCCGGCAGATCTTCCTGATCACGCACATCGAGGACGTGCGGGATTACATGGAGCACGTGCTGCGGGTGACGGAGGATGAGGACGGGGTGAGTTGGGTGAGCTGGGGCGAATGAGCTTTCGCGCGCTTCACCACTGCGCTTTAGTTCCTGCGAGATGCCTCAGCAATCGCGTCTTTGAAGAGCTTTGCAAATCGATCGAGCCGTTCTTCTTTCTCTTCTCTGCTCTTCTCCCCCAGGTCCCGGCGCGACTTCTCCACGATCTCATCAAACACAGCAGGATCGCGAATATCAATGCCTTCCCGGTCATAGTAGAGCAGAAGCGTTTTCAGGTGGATCTCCGGAAACTGTCGGCAGCCCGCATAATACGCGATGAAACGCACCTCGAGGGTATGGTGCGCGGGATCGATATTCACCACTTCGATATTCTCATGGCCCAATTCCCGGAGCAGCTCACTCAATTTCTGCTGATAGCGCTTCAGGAACCTCGTATCGGTCTCGAGCTTCTCGATGAGCTCCGCGGGCAATTGAGATGGCTCATAGCGGAGCTTATAACCTATCTTGACCGCTTTATACACTTCCTTCGATATCACGCTATCGAGCAGCTCATCCAGTTGCATTCGCTCTTCTCCATAGTGCTGGTATCACGAAAGGAGTACTAAGCTTCTTTCTGAACAGTAAGCCCGATACGGGGTCACAGGACACAACAACATCTCAATTGCTTCTTCGGTTCGTTTTACCGTCTTAAATAATTTTCCCTTGCCAGTATACGCGCCCTCTCCGCAGCCTCGCGGCCTGACGCATCGTCTGCACCCAAAGCGCGTTCTCGAAACGCGGACCCCAGATCTAGGAATTGTTGAGAGATCGTTTGGTAGCTTTTTTGATGGATACGCGACCCGCACTGAAATCTTAAACATGAGCACAATCTTAATTAAGTTGGTGAGCGCCAATGGAGTTCCAGGACTGTATTTTATTGAGCCATGTGAGTCCGAGTTCGAGCTTCTTCCCTTTTATGGGGGCGAGTGTGGAGCGAGCAGATGAGTAAAATCGCGGTTCTCATTACTGATATGTTTGAGGATGTAGAGTACACGAAGCCCTCAGCAGCATTTATCAACGCGGGGCACGAGCTGGTTCACGTGGGCTTACTGGCGGGCAAAACGGTCAGAGGTAAGAAGGCAGGAACGCCCGTAACAATTGATAAAGCAGTCAAGGATGTCTCAGTGAATAAGTTCGATGCACTTTTCATTCCCGGAGGCTATTCGCCCGATAAGCTACGGGTCGATGCTGACGCGGTACGGTTTGTGAAAGCGTTTGTGGAGAGCGATAAGTTGATCTTCTCCATCTGCCACGCACCCCAGCTGCTCATTACCGCGCAGGTGCTCCAGGGGCGGAGGATAACCGGCTGGAAGTCGATCGTACCACTTACCTGACGAATACCTATTCTATTTATATATTCAAATCTCGCAATCGCAATCTACAAAAGCGCCCCTCTCCGCCCCCAGAAAAACTTTTGCACTTTAAGTTTTATGGCGTGACCTGTAACGCCGACCTGTAACAATCGTTACCCATCCAGCTAACTTCTCTCAGTCCGCTTACTAACATCGCTTTTCGCCATCTGCATCGCGCAAACGATATTGTAGGCCAAAGTGCTTGCTATTCGACTACCTACATTGATTGGAGTACTGCTCCTTCTACACCGTAGCCGACGACCTCAGAACGTAGCCCCAGAATCCCCAGAATCTCTGATTTCCCTCAGTTTGGCAACTCATCAATATCAAAAATAATCCGATAAGTATTTAAGCAGGGGAAAAATAGATACGTTTTAATCAAATGGCATTTTTCACGACATTAGCTGCCGATTCAAAGATGCATATAAGAGGGAGAGCGGAGTCCTTATTTAAGGGTTGTTTGGGGGTATGTTTATTGTCAGAGGGGGCCGAAGCTATTGAAGAAGTATATGAAGATTTCATTTCTACTCAATTTTCATCAATACCTAGAAATAGATATGTTTATAAATCTTCAGATATAAGGGAGAAATTATCACTATCATCCCCATATAGATTTATAAATGTTTTGGGAGACTTATACTCATCCCTTTTAGATATAGATTCTCTTTCTATTGTAATATTATACACAACTTTTAACACTCAAAAACTTCCTCACGTTACTTATTATGGCCATAAGAGAACGCCACAAAGAACTATAAAGACTATAAATTTTTTAGATAATCTCCAGCAATATTATTGTTACGTTTGCGCGTGGAAAGTTTTAAAAGAGTGGCAGTATAGATGTTGTGATGTCCTTTTAGACGCGTTCGAAGGAGAAATAACAAATTCTTGGGATGAACTTACCCATCACCATAATGTCAATATCTACTTTGGAGGTGACCAATGTAATCCATTAATAGCTTCGGCAGATATTATTACTAGATTTGTCGATGAACTTCTAGCATTTAAAAGACTGAAATTAGAATCAAGCGACATTATGACAGCACTAAACGGGTATAAAGCTGTCGGCGAAAAAGTAAAAGTTTATTATATAGGGCATACAGATTTACCAAATATTGTGCCAGCTATAAATAGGTCTGTTGATAAACATGTTTATTATAAGAAGCCATCGGTGTTTTTATTGCCAGAAGGGGTCGTTAAAAAAGAAAAAGCATGGGTTGAAAAATCTCCTGTTTATGATCGGTTGCTAAATTTTGCCAGTAAGATCGGGGGAGGCTTCAAACGTATTGATGGGTTTCAAGATCACGTCTATCTTAATCAAAGACCAAACAGCTTTTTAGTATACCAAGGAGAGAATGGTCAAAGAGAAGCAGAGTATCTCAAAGAGGTTTTAGCTTACCCTGTGAAAATTATTTCCATTAGGGATATTGATAATGGCGAACTTGGATAAAATCGAAAGCTTTATATACCCCCTTATAGAAACGTCTAAATGTGGGGTAATTCCTAGCCCAAGGGGTTACTTCATTCGCACACAGATATTCTAAAAAATATGATGGGGGGAGGTATATCCCCCTTCTCCGATTTCGTGTTATCCCTGTCGTAGCCCTTCTTCTTTACGCTTCTGCCACCTCCGCTCGAAAAACTTCACATGCTCTCACCATCCGTAACGCTACTTGTAGTGAATCTTACCCAAATGGCTAACTTCTCTCAGTCCGCTTCATAACATCGCTTCTTCTCGCTTCCGTTCCGCGCCGGGTATTACGCGCGATAAAAAAGGTGTTACGGGGTGCTATTTGTGGGTGTACTTGACCTTCATCAAGAGGTGCCGCCCAGCTAACTTCTCTTAACCCGCTTCATAACATCGCTTCTTCTCTACCGCTTCGCCCTTCCGCTCGCAGCGGCGAAGCGTGGCGAAACTATATAGTATATAACCAGATTTTTTGGTGTTTATTTTAAATAGGAGAAAAAAGGATTACAGATAACTGTGGGGATGATTATTATGGCAGAACCGATACGACTAGGCTTAATTCTTGAAGATGAAGATGCCCGTGAGTTCGAGGAACGCATGAAAAATCCAAAGGTCACTAAAGAGCAAGTGGCATTTTTCAGGGAGGCTATCGAGGTTTACAGTAAACACAAATTTTGATTCATGCCCACCCGCTTACCCTATGATGAGTTAGAAATATACCTATATACGGAAGGTTGGGATGTGTCGTGTTTTGAGTGTGTAACGTCAGACTTAAACGCTTTTTTAAAAGAAGATGCATTCAAAAATCAAGAAGAACTTTTCGGCAAAACATACCTTTGTTGCCACTCCGATGATTTAGTTGGATATATAACATTTTCTACGGATATTATCAAAAAGAAAGAGGTACCAAACGAAAACCTCGGCAGTGTTCCGTATACAGAGTACCCAGCTATAAAAATCGCACGATTAGCTGTGGATAAGAATTATGAGCGAAGGGGGGTGGGGAGATTCTTATTACTTGTCGCTCTTGGCAAAGCAGTTAAAATTTCAAATGAGGTGGGTTGCCGTTTTATAACAGTTGATTCAAAAAAAGAATCGATAGAATTCTACAAAAAGGGTGGTTTTGAATTGGTTAAAAAATATGAAAGTAGTTTTTACCCAACAATGTATCTAGATATATTACCAATAATCAAAGAAATGAAGAGAATAAAAACTACACTTGAAGATTTTTTGAAAAAATAGGGCAACCCGACCTATAACCTTCCTTACTCAACGGGCTTACTTCACTCACTACGCTTCATCACATTGCTTCATCGCCGCTCAACGCGGAACACTCCCGCGTTCGTGATAAAGGTCCAAAAAGCGAAACCTTTTTATACCCTCTAGCTAGAATGTTAGTACTGCGATATGGCGTAGTTGTTGCAGACGCAAAGATGGAAAAAGAGTTGCCGAGATATTGGGCAATATTATTCGCATTGGACTATCTTGGGGAGATATATAATAACTTTAATCTTCAGAAATATCTTTTCCTCGCTCAAAGGGAAGCACATGTGCCCATGGAATATGTATTTAGCAAAAACGACTATGGCCCTTATTGTTCAAACATAAAACAGGATGCTATGCTACTTGATACAAAAGGTTTTATAAAAATGTCATTTGGGCTAGGTTGGGAATTCAGGTTAACTGATAGAGGCAGAGAAATGTATAAGAAAATTATTAAATTAATTCCACCAGACGTACACAATTCGTTTATCAGAGTATTACATAAATATGGTTCGTATTCGCGAGTAGCATTAGGGGAATATGTTTATAAGAATTATATGAAATCTTTAGAGGAAATAGAGGAACTTAAACGGCAATTGATTGTGGAAGGTGATTTTTTAATTACAAATTTCCAAAATTTAGAAGCAAGCAGTAATACATTTTTCTTATTGGGCACTGTAGATTATTGCAAAATTGCCTTAAAAAAAGAACAGTTACGAGATGAAGTCCAAAAAGGTCACTTAGTTTCTGTTATTGAAAGATATATTGAGAAAATTAACGATTTTCAAGAATGTTTAGATGAAAAACTCAATATTTTATCTGACATTTCTCTAAATTGCCTAACTGAAGATTTTGGATATCTTCAAGATATTTGTAAAGGATATGCTGTTTTACCCGCATTGGATGATGAAAATCTGGACTTGGCAGACCTAATACTGGAAGAATGAGATGTTCAGAGAAAGCGTATAACAAAGTAATATACGACACTAACATAATACTTTATTATTGCTTTAATCACAATTTGAAAGTAAGAGGAGTAACAGTATCTTGTAGAGTGCCCGAATTTACAAATAAGAGCTTGAGCTATACGGAATATTTTGTAAGAAAACAGATAGCTATTGAAACCATAAAACAAGTTATTGATGAAATAATTCAAAAAGGTGTGGCTAAAATTGTTAATGAATATTGTGATGATAATCTAACAAAAGATTTAATGCGTATAAAAAGAAGTCGTAATGTTCCTCACGCGGTTAAATTAATACTTTATAAAAACACAGAGAGTAAAATCAAGAATTTACAGAATAAAACATGGTTTAATGTTGTTGACTATGATATGAATTCCGCGAAATTTGCTACGATAAAAACTTTCTTCAACTCGCTCGGCTCAACCCCTAAGATGATTGATCATATGCGTGAAAAAAAGAGGCGTTTCCCTTGGCCATCAGATGTCGATATGTTGCTTTTAGTATATTCAGAAGAAAAAAATTCTCCTATTTTGACGAACGATAAAGATTTTACAAACTTCATAGTGGAACTTGAAACTGGGGGGATATGCTTTGGAATTATAGGGTTAAATTGAAGGTGTTAGGTTTTTTGGGGGAATAATTTTTAAAATCAGAAAACTGATGCCCACAACATTGCACGTCTCTGGAAATTGACCAGATAAGTTATATATATGAGGAAATACTAGTGATTAAAAAATGAAATTTTTTGGTATTTCGCTAAGGCGGTTAATGATTCCTCTTATAGTTATTGATTTAGCTCTGTTAATTATTACTTTCAGTATCAAGAGCTGGATATTTGGATTTGTTTTATATTTCAATATTCTATTGGTGTTCGCCGCGATTTCTTCACTAATACCTTATTATATGTTTAAGCAAACGATGGATTCCACGGAATATTATAAAACCATTATCGATGTGGGATATACCTTTTTAGACGAAGGATTACTTTTTAAATTCTTTGAGATGAGAATTACGAACATGAGAAATTCGATATTTGCTTATCTCGCTATTTGGTTGACATTATTTTTAGCATCGGTGACTAATTATAAAAAATTATATGACTACTTAGGGAATCCTATTACAACAACAGTACTTGTAATTTTAATCGGAATGGCTGTAGGATTATTTTTCTTTGCCTCTATTGGAATTGACCGCGAGACGATAAAAGAATTTAAAGAATTATTAAAAGCAAAGGAATATTTAATTAAAAAAAGGAACGAAAAATTATAAAATATTGTGTCTTCAAGATCTGGGCACATGGTATATCTTAAATTTTTTCATTTTTATATTTTGGAATTTTGATTATCCAACATCTTTATACAAAAAATAAGCTCTCTCTGTGCTCCGATGCTCGCACGTAGAGCGCGTACAATCGAATTTTATTTGTGTCTCAATGTAAACTATCTGTGGCAACCTAATATTTCGTGAAAAGAAGAGCGGAGAGACGGTATTTTTGCCTTCAAATAAAATATGCTCTTCCGATACTCCCGAAGTGTAAACCTTTTAACTTCATAACTATAAACCTTTTAACCTATGCGAAAGTTTTATATACTCACTAGCCTTGGGATGTGCAGGAGGTAAAAAAATGAGCGAAAAGAAGCGGGTGGGAATCGCGGTCATAAACAGCGGCGTCACGACGAAAACGGACGTTTATGTAAACCCGACCGTTCGGATCAAAAAGCAAGAAGACGGCAACTATCTTCTGCGGATTGACGGCGGAACCTGTGAACTGTGTTTCCCCCCGGAAATATACGATCAGATAAGAGGGCACTAAGACCCGCGTCCGCTGCCTAGTGCCCCGTTGAAAAAGGGATTTTATCCCTTTTCTTTTTTTTCTTCTATTTTCTGTATAACATACTGCCGCATTTCTGGCGTCATCTTAATCAATTTTATAGCATCCTCTTTTGGGATGTCCAACTCTCTAATTTTGAGCTTCACATCAGCATCAAGTTCCTTAGCAATCTCCAAATCTAGCTCTATCGTGCGCCTAGAGACGTTGATTTTATGAGCAGTATCCACGGTGAACGTCGGTATCAAAACGCAATTTTTTCGTTTTGATTTTTTACTCTTTCTATCGCCGCCGTGCTTCGTTTCAGGGTGTAGTTCCTCATAGATTTGCTTGCTCTGCCTTATCGTTAATGAGTTGTGGCAGCCACATCACGGGCTGCTGCTTGCCAAATTTCGCTATAGTTTTATCTTTCCCACCCACCTTTTCCCTTAGATAATAATTACCATCTATGAAATGTATGTAAGCCATATCAGCGCAGAACCCCCGATATATTTAAATAATATCCTCGTTTTCTAGCGCAACACAAAAATCTCCCGTTTCGTTCCTGCGCCAAAACAATATAAACTACCATCAATTCTGCGCCTCACTCATTATTCATCCATTTCCCAAGCACTATCACCACTTCCGGGTTTATCCCTACCAAAACAAATAACATTCTCATCACGCCATACTTTACCCTTCTTCACATCTTTTCTAAGATACCAACTATCCCCCACTTGCACTAGTCTCATACAATTTCACTCTTCCATATATATTTTATCATACAAGAGATGGCCCTTCTGTATGATTATCTTTATATATAAGTTCATTTTTATATGAATCACACCCCGTGCAACCTCATACCCCTACTATCTCCGTGTAAGATCAAAGGGCTTGAGAATGTCGGTTTATCCCTACCAAAACAAATTACATTCTCATTGCGCCATACTTTACCCTTCTTCACATCTTTTCTAAGACACCAATTTCCTTTATCACAAATCAGTCTCATAGATTTCCTCTTTTGTATTTAAACTTTATCATAGAATCATTGGTTATTTCTATGATAATCTTTATATAGAAGTTCATTTTTCTATGAATCACACCCCGTGCAACCTCATATCCACAATACCCAAGAAAACTTTATTTTCGTCAACGGACTTCAGCCCCTTCTTGTACTCGGTCGGAATGTCGGAAATGTCGGATTCGACATTTTCGACAATATCAGAAACGCTACTATGCGACTGTAGCCCGAAGACTTTCCCGATCTCCGTTTGCGTCCTAAGAAGTACGTAGACCGCTAGTTTCTTAAAAGATTTATATAGAAGGATAGACATTTATGTAAACAGACGCAAACCTTAGCCTTCTGACGCTGTTATCGAGCACTCCACATCTCGACGGCACGGAAAAGAAAATAAAAAAGAAGAGGGGTCGAGATGGCTAATAAACACAAAGGACAGAAAGAACAGAGAGAGCTTGCTCTTACTATCGTCATTGTTATCGCTTTTGTGGTTATCTTCAAATTGTGCATGATTTACGACCCGCTCGCTTTGGCAACGAATCAGGGATTTACGGTCGAATCCATCACACTTGACCGCACAGTTTCTAACGATGCAGAGCTAGCCGCTGCTAATTTCATTGTTACGGCAACACTGGACGGCTCAAACGGCGGCATAGTTGGCTATCTGACCCAGGACGAATTTAACAATCGTTTATCAGGATCGGGCGTAGATGTTTCTTACCCCCTACAGATTACCGTTGATTCTGTGAATGAACACGCGCTATATATAATCAGAAACGACCTTGTTCCTATTGAATGGTTCACGTATACAACAGAATGGTGGTGCCCTTCTGATAGTATGCGCGTTCCTCCCGTTGGCGCTCCATTGCGACCCGATTATTGCGTTAAAACTCATTCTGTTGGCACCAAAGGCAGCTTTACCCGCATTGACACCTATTTCGATGTGGCAGTAACCGCAGAATCGCACGGCGAAACGATTACTGGCAGGCTCAACACCTACCCGCTCTCAGGCGAACAGCAGACAGCCGTGGATCTCAAAGATAGCGCGGGTAATTTCGTCGGTCAAGCGAAGTGGGTTGGCAGCCTACAGACGGGCGTTGGTATCCCGGACTCAGGCAACTACGTTGTCACCACAGGCGCGGGCACTAACTCATGGCGGGTACGCACAAAATCAACCTGGGATTGGTATTCGTTGAATTTTCAATCCCGTGCTAACTCTTTGAGTGATTGTGCGGCAACTGCATTATGCACGGGCGAGCATATTGAGACTTTGATAGGAGAAGCTAACGCCTATTCTTCACAGATTTTAAACGACCCGTCTGTAAACATTCTTGACCCGCTCGCTAATCAATTTGTCGGCGGGGTCAACGGTGAAGAGTATGTTTCTGTCAATCTGCGTGAGAACAATTTGATTTACTCCTATCCGCACGTCGTCTTTTACATCCCTGCGTATTGGGTGGGTGCCTATATCCCCGTCGGGCAACCGCAGATAGTAGATCCGGGCTTTGTCGAAGTCAAATCCGGGCAGACGGGCACGCTGAACGTAAAAATCAAGAACGTTGGCACGACGGACGCGAGCTTTGACGTCACGATCTTACAGCCGTGCCTCATTGAGCAGGAAGGCTTTGCACGAGTTACGGTCCCAGCAGGTGAGACACGGACGGCATCGTTGAACGTAAACACAGGCACGGCGTCCGTTGATCAATGGGGATCGTGCAGCCTCAAAGTTTACGCAACGAATAAGCCCTCAAATTATGCTATCGGCACGTTTACCTATCACGCTGAACAGGCCGTTATACCGTCGCCTCAGCCCTCACCGACACCCATTCCGCCCGTCCCGCAGGAGTGCGTAGAAGAGTGCTGCGCCGCTAAAACCTGCGGGATGGGGGTCACATTCACATCAAAGCTCTGTATCTGGGAGTGCGAAGTGATGTGCTTTTTCCAGTCCATGATGATGTGGTTTTTGGTGGCTGCTGTTGTTATCCTGCTCCTGCTGCTCTTTATCCTGCGTTGCGCTCCACATCTGGCAATCATTTCAAAAACTAGGAGGTGAACAGAAACGAAGTGATTACTACTAAGAAAATTGTAACAACGCTCGCAATTATGGCTGTCGTCTTATCGCTCACTGTTACATTAACAGCAGCAGACGCCGCACCCCATAGGACCTATGGAAGAGAACCGACAATTGCCGAGAAAATCCTAGCGATTGGTGGAAGCGGCGGCTATACAGCCGCTTTGAGAATCGGCCTGGGAAGCTCTGAATATGTCAGCGGGGGGCAGCATTTCGTTATCGAGCAGAGCGAGTTTGAGAACAGCGACAAGATCCTGATTATTGACTACCTGAACAACCCCAACGGGTTGGGGATATCGAAACGCGAAGGCGAAACACATTTCAGAATAATGGCAGGCGCGGACGCGGGCAGGGAGTGGCAGTGGGCGTTCTCTGATCCATGCAATCCATCATGGACGTACTCAAACGGAATCTGGGGCGACGTCGGCGGCTTCCCGGCATCCAACATTTGCACGGACTGCGTGGTCGAAATTCACACGCACTTCACAGTCGGGATTGATACCGAAACGGAAGTGATAACGATAGGCAGCCCGCAGACGCCGTCACCGACACCGACACAGACACCCCAAATTTGCACACCTGGGGAGCGTGTGTGTGGTGGTCCGCTAGTAAACGAAGTGTGGGAGTGCGTACAAAACGGGAACGGCTGGCAGAAGATCGAAGTCTGCGCCGTCGGATGTACTGGCGGCGTGTGCAACAACCCGCCTAGTCCGACGCCTAACATCCCCGGCTTTGAGGCGCTCATTGCGATTGCCGGACTGCTCGCGGTTGCTGTGATACTACTCAAAAGAAGAGCGGAAGCGTGAGCATAGGAGAAAGAGATTAAAGAATGTATAGCACAAAAAGGACGTATCGGTGCCCCTACAGCCCCGCGACGGAGAAAGAAAAAATTTTCCGTGAATTTTCATTGGGGCGATACCCAACGGAAATAGCGGGCAAGTTGTCGAGTAGAGCTCATAGCTTACCTCTTGTTGGAGTAATGGCTCCGAGGTTGCTATGAGCCCCCTCACAGAACCGGACGTGAGGTTTTCCCTCATCCGGCTCTTCAGGGGTACATCCTCTGCGTT
>Ga0265594_1000862_pt1 | contig 24403 bp, 23 predicted proteins | sample saktaG_11_FD_190147 | JGI IMG/M metagenome (GOLD analysis project Ga0265594, IMG submission 190147) | Saline water microbial communities from Sakinaw Lake, British Columbia, Canada - sak_2011_5_24_80m | ecosystem: Environmental > Aquatic > Non-marine Saline and Alkaline > Saline ... | reverse complement strand
AATAGCGGGGGTGGGATTTGAACCGCACGACCTCCGGGTTATGGGCCCGGCGAGAACTCCAGACTTCTCTACCCCACTATGATAAATTTAACTGCAAATCCCTTATAAATTTAACGATACGTTAATCCAATCTTAAAAAAAGAATTCTGAAAAAAATTATGAAAATCTCTGATTAAAATTAAATAATTATAAAAATTAAAGCTAACAAAGAAAATAAGATTATTGGGGTGATTAAAGCGAAAAAAGCTTTCCATTTAGAGATCTTGTGATTTATAGAAATTCCCAAGATTGTTAAAGCAATTCCCCAAAAATATGAAAATATATTGAATATTGGAATAACTCCAAATAATGTTTGAGGAGTAGAACCATAAATTATTGCTTTATACGTGTCTTTATATTTCCCGGTTCCACCATATAACTTAATAGATAAATGTGAAATTCCAGCCCCTATAAGACTTAAGATCGGGGCCACTATAAGTATAAAGACTACAAAAAATAAAAGAAGGACAAGAAGCATTAATGGAGAAACTAAAGAAACTGTTAAAGTATTATCTGTTCCAAAAAAAGAACCAAAACTTCCCAGAATAAAAGAAAAAATTGTTTCAAAAAATAAGAAAAAGAAAACTGAAAGAATAATCAAAGGAATAAATAAAATTATTATTTGATATTTGAATGCTGGGCTAATTCCTTCTGGACTAGTTAATTCAAAAAGATCTCTAGGATTTGTTATTGCCTTCCCAATTTTTTTAAAAATTCCTAATTTTATATTCTTTTGTATTGTTGGCTTAATATCCTTAACAAGATTATTTTGGGATTTTTGGAGGGCCGAATTATTTAAGGAATTTACAGAATTTGATGAATTTAATAAATCTAGGGAATTTTGGGAATTTAATGAATTAATAGTTTCATTAATTTCTTGCTTTTTAAATCCTGCATCTAATAATTTTTGTTTTAGAATTTCAATTTTATAGCCTTTTTTTAATCCTTCTAAAAAATAGTCTTTTATTCTCTGGTTTACCATCCTCTTTTTTATATTTTTGTGCTTCAAAATTATGCTTCAAAAATAAGATATATTAAATATTAGAAAATAAAATATATAAACCTTTTTAATCTTAAAAGGAATTATAATAAATAATAAAAATTGTTTTATAAAAAATATGAAAATTTTAGGAGTTGATGAGGCAGGAAGGGGGCCAGTAATTGGTCCGATGGTTATGGCCGGGGTTATGCTTAATGAAAAAGATTTACATTTAATTAAAGGATCTAAAGATTCAAAATTACTTACTCATGAAAAAAGAATTGAATTGGATAAAAAAATAAAAAAAAATGCAAGATATAAAGTTCTTGTCATAAGCCCAGAAATTATAGATAATGCAATTCTTTCTGAAGAATTAAATTTGAATTGGTTAGAAGCCCATAAACAAGCAGAGATAATTAATTACCTTCAACCAGATAAAGCAATTATTGATTGTCCTAGTATAAATATAAATTCCTATAAAAATTATCTTCAAAATTTAATTAAAAATAAAAATATAAAATTAATTGTAGAACACAAGGCAGATTTTAATCACTTGATTTGTTCTGCGGCATCAATCTTAGCAAAAGTAGAAAGAGAAAATCAGATGGATAAAATAAAGCAAAAATATGGTAATTGCGGTCCAGGCTATCCTTCGAATAAAACAACTCAAGAATTTACAAAAAAAAATTGGGAAAAATATCCTGAAATATTCAGAAAAACTTGGTCCACTTTTAAAAGAATCAAAAATTCAAAAAATCAAACAAAACTTTTGAAATTTTCTGAGGAAAAGGATTAATTAAAAATTATTTGGGGTGTGGCTCTTTTTAATGGGGGGGTCAACTTAATATCAGTTCAAGGAGCATAAATTCTTTTAACAACGTCTTTTCTCAATTTATAACAATTAGCCCATTTTGCATAAGCATTCCATCCATTAAAACTCTCAAGTATTTTTTCATGAGAAATTTTTCCATTTTTATATTCTTTGACCTTAAAAATCATATTTTTTATGTTCCTTTTTCTTAGTAATCTATAATAGTAAAAATTCTTGAATCCAACAAAGTCTATGCCTTTTGATAACTGAATTATTTTTGATTTTTGATTATGTAATTCTAATTTTAAAGTTTCTTTCAAAAATTTATTAATTCCTTGTTTCCATAATTCCAATTCTTCTTTTGAACTATTTAAGATAACAAAATCATCAACATATCTTATATAATATTTTGCTTTTAATTTATGCTTAGCAAAATAATCTAATTCATTTAAATAAAGATTAGCAAAAAATTGAGAAGTTAAATTTCCAAGAGGTAGTCCTTTCTTAAAACCTCGTTTGTTTGATTCTGTAATTTGCCTGTCGGGCAAATTGTTTAATATTTTTTCAATCAACCAGAGAACCTTATTATCCATTATTTTCTTTTTGATTATTTTTATTAAAACTTCATGGTTAACTTCTTGAAAATAATGTTTAATATCTGCTTTTAAACAAAATCCTTTAATCTGATTATTATTAAACCAGCCATTTATTTCTCCATTTCTTGAAACTTTTCTCTTAAATTTATCGAATCTTTTTAAAGCAAATAAATTCCCTTTACCGATTCTATTTGCACAAGAATCATAAATAAAAGTTTTGTCAAAAATAGGTTCTATAATTTTAATAAGCGCATGATGAATAATTCTATCTCTAAAAGCGGATTTTGAAATTTTACGAGTTTTTGGGTCTCGTAAAATAAATGTTTTTAATGGTTTGGGATTATAACTTTGCGTTTTTAATTCTTCTTGCAATTTCAAAAGATTCTTCCATAAATCTTTTTGAAATTCAATTACATAACTTTTTTTAGTCTTTCCTTTTCTTGCTTTTTTAAAAGAGAAATATAAATTAACTAAATTATAAACTTTTGAATAAAGATTTTTATAGGTTTTCATAATAAAAACCTGGTCTGCCCGTGCCATTCTGCCATTGTCATTCGAATTAGCCAAGTTATCGTTGTTGGAGTTCAAGTCTAAGTTCCTGTTCAAGTAAAGCCTAGACAGACAATATATAGCCCATTAATTAAAAATAAATCATCATCACTTCATTTTTCACATTCATATAATAATTACTAAATGTTGTGATTGAATTTCATGACTCAATTAAGAGTGCTATTAATAAGCGTGTGGCCCAGTCATACTATAAGCAAGACCAGGAATATTAAAAAGAAAATCTTAGTTTAAAAATTATTTGTTTTTCAAAACAGATTCTGCTTGTTTATATCTTTTATTAATATCTGCAATTTCTTCATCTCTAATTTTTTGAAGTTTTGCTACTTGTTCATCTAAAATTTTTTGCGAAGTGCCTTTAGCACTTACAACAACCACCCTGCCATCGTCATTCGAATTAGCCAAGTCATCGTTGTTGGAGTTCAAGTCTAAGTACCTGTTCAAGTAAAGCCCAGACAGACCTGAATTTCTTGTATAAAGGGTTCTGCTTGCTTTATCATCAAATTCAATTGTATAATCTGGATTTATTCTTGAAAATCTTCTTGTATTATTTTTATGAGAAAAATCAGGAGCTTTAAAAAACTCAAAATTATCCGCAGCTTCAAAGTTCAATCCATAAGGAGAATTATTATCTTCTTTTATTTTTAATCCATTAATAATTATTGGTTGGTTAAAATTTTTTTTGCTTATTAATTTGGCTAATGATTTAGCTAAATAATCATTAGTTGAATAAGAATTTCTATTGCTTCTTAAAACAACAGAAGGAGAATCCTCATAAAAACCTTTTAAAAAATCAGGGTTTTGTTCTGCTATGAAATCTAATTCAAGAAGTGTAACTGTTCTTATGCCTATTTGATTTAATAATAAAATCTTGAATAAATTTGAGCCCTTTTGCGGAATCTTTAAAGATTCTCTTGCTTTTCCATTAGAAAATTGTTTGCACGCTTCTTCATAAGCTATTTGCTGTTCTTTTGAAAGAAAGCTTGCCTCAGGAAAATTATAATTTTTTAATTCTCTTGGGATTAATTTTAGTGAATGTTCCATATTTTTACATGATTTTAGTGTTTTTAAATCTTTCTATTTGTTACTATTCCCAAGTTAATATCTTCTTTTAGTCTTTAAACTCTTTGATTCTAAAAAAATAATTGATACTAACCTAACAGCTTTCACTTTAACTAAATTTAAAAATACTTCTTCTTTTTGTAATCTATGCCTTATATTAAAAGATTAAAAATAAAGGGGTTTAAGAGTTTTGCAAGGAAAACCACAATTGATTTTGATAGACATACAAATGTGGTTGTTGGTCCAAATGGTAGTGGAAAGAGTAATATTATTGATGCACTTTGTTTTGTTTTAGGAAGATTAAGTATCAAATCACTAAGGGCTGCAAAGGCCTCTCATTTAATTTTTTCAGGAAATAAAGAATTTAAATCTAGTAAGGAAGCCTGGGTAGAAATTTCTTTAAATAATTCTGATAAATCATTTTCTTTAGATTGTGAAGAGATTATCATAAAAAGAATTGTTAAAAAAAGTGGTCAAAGTATTTACAAAATAAACAACCAAACTAAAACAAGACAAGAAATAATTGAGCTTTTAAATCAAGCAGGAATAGATCCCCATGGATTTAATATAGTTCTTCAAGGAGAAATAGAAAAATTTGTAAAAATGCCTTCTGAAAATAGAAGAAAAATAATAGAAGAAATTGCAGGAATTTCTATTTATGAAATGAGGAAGGAAAAATCCTTAAAAGAATTAGAGAAAACTGATGATAAATTAAAACAAATTAATGCAGTTTTAAGAGAAAGGAGCCATTATTTAAGAAATTTAGAACAAGAAAGAGAACAAGCATTGAGATTTCAAAAATTGAAAAACCTAGTAAAAAGATGCAAATTTTCAATAATTTATAATCAATTAAAAGAACAAAATCAAAAAGTTGAAGGCCTTGTTAAAAAAATACAATTAAAAAAACAAAGTATAGAAAAAAAACAAGTGCAAATTAATCTTATTCAAAATGAAAGTATTATTTTAAATAATCAGATAAAAAAGATTTCTTTGGAAGTTCGAAAAGCTTCTGGACTTGAACAGGATTCATTAATATCAGAAATTTCAATTTTAAAACAAGAAATTGCTGGTTTAACCGCAAGAAAAGAAAATTTTAAAAATCAACTATTAGAAATAAGCAGAAGAAAACAGGCTCTTAAAAAAAATATAATTGATTCAGAGAAAGAAATAAATGAAATGTCAAAACAAAAAACAAAAACAAAAAAAAATGAATTGAAGAATAAAAAAGAAGAATTAGAAAATCTTGAAGAATTAAAAAGAGAATATTATATTACAAAATCAAATTTTTCTTTAATTAATATGCAAATAAAAGATAAAAAAGATCAAATCCAGGAATTAAAAATAGATTCTAATTTAATTTTAAATCAGGTAAAAAATATAGAAAAAGAAATTAAAATAAAGGAAAATTTGGAAAAACAAGAAGGAAAAATTTTCGAATTGAAAAATTTCATTGAAAAATCCAATAATAAAATTTTAGAATTAAATAATTCTTTAATTTCTTTAGGAAAAAATTTGGCAATACAACAAAAAATTGTGGAAGAATCAGAAAAGATAAAGATTCAAGTTTCAAAATTAGATATTTGTCCTTTATGTAAAACCAAAATTACCAAAGAACATATAAAAAAAGTAATTGATAATTCTAATGAAAAAATATTGAAATCAAAAAAATTAATAGGGAGTTTAATAAAAAATAAGGGAGAAATAGAAAAAAATCTTAAAGAATTAAAAGAAGATTTATTAAAAAAAGAATTAGAAGTAAATCAAAGAAAAACTAATATAATCAATCTGAATTTAATAAAGGAAAAAAAACAAAATCTCAAAAAAAATCAGGAAAAAATAATAATTTTTGAATCGAAACTAAAAATTTTGGAATCAAAGTTTCAGAAAATACAACAAAAAATATTCAATACAAAATTAAGTGAAGAAAATGCTGAAAAATTAAGATTAGAAATTAATGAATTAGAAAGAAATGAAGAAAGAAATCTTTCTATTGAAATAATTACAAAACAAAGAGAATTAGAAAGAACAAAGGCTGCGCTTAAACAAAATAAAAGAGACAATGAAGAAATAGATGAAGAACTTATAGAGATAGTTAAAGAGTTAAAAGAAAAAGTAGAAATTGCTAAAGAAAAAGAATTGCAATCAGAAAATTTAAGAAAAAAATATCAAAAAATGTTTGATGAAAAAAATTCTATGCAAGATAAACTTAGAATTTTTGAAACAAATCTAATGAATTTGCAAACTGAAAAAAGAATAATTGAAAATGAGCTTAATGAACTTCTAATAATAAAAGCACAAATTAAAGCAAGAGCACAAGTTTTTTCTCAAGATTTAGAAAAATATAAGGAAGAAAATAAATCTATAATGATTGAACCCCTTAAATTACCAATAGATAAATTAAAAGAAAAAATTACAAAGATGGAACAAATTCTTTTTAAAATTGGTAATGTAAATCTTAGATCTTTAGAAGTTTATGAGGATATAAAAGAACAATACAATCAAATTAAAGAAAAACTAGAAGAATTAAACAAAGAAAAAGAACAGATAATGCAAATTATCCTAAAAATAGACAAAAAAAAGAAAAAAACTTTTTTACAAACTATTGAGGAATTGAATAAATTGCTCGCAAGAAATTTTTCTCAATTAAGTGTGAAAGGACTTGTTTATTTAGAACCACAAGATAAAAAAGAAATTTTTAACAAAGGAATTGATATAAATATTAAATTTGGTGCTGGAAAAAATTTTGATGTAACTTCTCTTTCAGGAGGTGAGCAGAGTCTTGTAGCCCTTTCTTTAATTTTTGCGATCCAAGAATTAAAACCTTATTGTTTTTATATTTTTGATGAGATTGATGCAGCCCTAGACAAAAGAAATAGTGAAAAATTATCTTATCTCTTAAAAAGATATATGAAAAAAGGACAATATATTATTATAACCCATAATGATTCTTTAATTTCTGAATCTTCAGACATTATTTATGGAGTCAGTATGCAAGAAGGAATTTCAAAAGTTTTAAGCTTGAAACTTTAAAATATTTAATTATTTCTAATTTTATTTCAATAATACTTGCTTAAAAAAAATAAGGAATAGTAACAATTAATTTCCAACGCCGATCATAATGATAAATATTTATTCCAGAACCCCCCGGAGAAGCACCAACATCACATTTATCAACCCATTCTAAAGGAAGTTCATTTTTTATACTTATCTGACTTGCCACTAATTTGCCCTCAGTACTATCTCGAATCGCAACTTGCCCTTGCTTTAGATTTATCTCATTATCTTGAAGATGAAGGATTATTTCATTAACTGCATATTTTTCATACTCTGTTAATCCAGAATTTTCTAAATAATCCCTTATAGCAGTTATATTTCCTTTGTTAATTACTTGATTTGAGATTTCATCTAGTTTTTCTATTTCTCTTTTGTTTATACTTCTTATAATAAAAATTTCTTTTATTTTGTTTATAATTATATTGATAAAGGTTGGTTTAGATTCTGTTTGTTGCAAAGGAGAGGTCATTTGACCTGTTCCTTGAATTTTAATCTGTAATAAGATGCCAATAATAATCAAAATCAACAATGCCAAAGAAAATAAAATCACCAAACCCCTTTTTTTATTCATTATTAAAAAAATCAACTAAACTTTTTAAACTTTTCTTATTCTCTTCTTTAATCTTTTATTCACAATTTTCAAACATTTTTTTTGATTTGACCAAGTTAAATATTTTAAAGCATTTTCATAAGAAACAAATTTATAATCTAAATGCTCTAATTTATCAATCTTTATTTTTTTAGAATTTATCTCTGCAGAAAATAAACTATAAGACTGTGTTAAAATTCCTTTACGATCTTTATATTCTTTAGGATATTTATATCTACCAAAAACAAAATATTTATGAATATTCTTTGGAATTTGGCCTGTTTCTTCTTTTATTTCTCTAATAACTGTAGATCTTAATTTTTCTTTTTTCTCAACACCACCTTTTGGAAATTCCCAACCCCTCCAATGAAGTTTTCTTTTAAGGATAAGATATTTAATTTGTTTTTTTTCCTTAAAATAAACTATTATAAAAACAGCTTTTCTTATCTTATTTTTTATCTGTTTATTCATTTTATCTATTTTTTATTTTATTTTTTCTTATTTTATTTATTTTTTCATTCCTTAAAATTTTTTAAAATTTTTTTAAATTTTCTCATATCTTAAACCAGACCTATTTAATAAATCTAAAGTTTCTTTTTTATATTTTCCAAGCCCTTTCCAATCTAATAAAACTTTTTTTATTTGTTCTTTTGTTTTACTTTCTGCTTGTTTTAACATTTTAGAAGTCAAAGGCAATACATATTTAGGAATTATATGTGAGATAGCATATTTTGTTTTTAATTGTATTTTATTAAAATTTGGGCAATAATGCGGTCCTCCAATCCCAATTACTGGAACATAATTCTTGATTTTGGTTTTAATTAAATTATTATTAAAATTCTGTAATGATAGAAGGGTTTTAGCAAGAATTTTGCCAAGAAAAGGATCTTTCCATTGTTCCTCACAACTTCCAATTTCAATAAAACAGCAAGGAATATCTATTAATGGGCCATGGTGAGTTGCTTCTAAAGTTATCTCAAATCTCTTTTTAATTGTTTTTGCATTTGTATTTAATTCTTTAAATAAATACTTTAAAACATATGCAGAAGTTAAACAAACTTCTCCAGATTTGCCGCCAAATTTTGCATCCCTCCAATTTCCAGGTGCATGCAAACATAACGCAAGAGTTTTTTTTTCAGATTCATGTTTACTCGCGAAAATAACAAAATCTAAATTTTTTAATTTAGGAAAAGATTTAATGTTCAAATTTTTAGAAAAAATTGTTTCTTTTTTTAATTTAATTATTAATATTTGGGGGCTAAAACTAATTTTTTTTAATTGATTAACTATATTTATCCCTGCAAAATCTTTTTCTGAATAAATTATACCAAAACGCATAATCTAGAATACATTAGAATATTAATAAATTTATGGAATATCGATAAATCTCTTAATCTTTTTGATTTAATATGATTTTATATAATTTTATTTGGTTAATACTTTTACAAAATAAATGATTTTAAAAAATCAACAGTTTTTTAAACAAATTCTTCCTTAATAATAAGAAAAAGAGGGTTAAATAAAAAACATGACAAATTATGAATCTTTCTACAGTGGAAATTCTTATCTTTTAGATCCCAATTATAATTTTACCGGATATAGAATTTCTGCAGGAGATCTTGGAGCTACAACAAGTATACAAACAGCAAACCAATTAAAAGAAGTTAATAGTCTTTTAAATCAAGGACTAAAAGTAACAGAAGTTTCGACAATTGATCCAAATGTTTTTGAAATGATGCCAAAAAATCATCTTAAAGAAATTCATAGATTAAATGAACTAACTGGTGCAGAATCTACATTACATGCACCGATTTTAGATCCTTCAGGATTTGACCAACAGAGTGGATGGTCTGAAGAGAATAGAAAAAATATAGAAGAACAATTTAAAGGATTTGTAAAAAGGGGTCATGAATTAAATCCCAAAGGAAATATTCCAATTACAATTCATGCATCCCTTGTTCCTGGTTCACAAATGATGCCTAATAAAGAAAAAAATACAGAAGAAATGAAACAAATGATTGCTGTTGATCAAGAAACTGGGAAGTTAATTCCTTTAGAAAGAGAAAAACTTTATGGTCCTGAAGAACCTAAAGGAAAAGCATATACCCCTAAAGAAAGATTAGATATGGCAAATAATAGTTCTTGGATTCAATCCATAACTAATCTTGCTTTTTATAAAAAAGAAGCTGATGAAATTTTGAATCAAGCAATGCCTTCCTTGCAACCTTTATTAGATAAAATAGAAAGAAAACAGAAAATCTCAAAAGAAGAAGAAAAAATCTATCTGCCTTCAATAAATCAAATGCAAAGAGGGCAACTTTTTCTAGACAATGTGAAAACTTCTTTTAGGGGTTTATTTGAAAAAGCAGCTAAATTTTCTTCAGGAAATGATGAAGAAAAAAAGCAAACAGAAAAAATCTTAAATCAGATTTCTAATAATTTCTTAAATTTAAAAAAAGAATATCAAAAAAATAATTTAAGCCAGATTGAATATGTTCAAAAACAATCTTTATTATTGGATGAATCTATAAGGGGTTTACAAATAATTCAAATCCCTCCAAAACAATATATTCCTGTTGAAAAATTTATTATGAAGAATGCTAGTGAAACTTTAAGTTCTGTTGCTTTGGATTCTTATAAAAAATTTAAAAATACAAGCCCAATTATTAGTATTGAAAATCCACCTTATGGTTCTGCGATTTCTAGTGGGGAAGATCTAAAAGAATTAGTGTGCGAAACAAGAAAAAAATTTGAAAATAAATTAATAAATCAGGGTAGATCAAAACAAGAAGCAAAAAAAATCGCAGAGAAATTGATTGGGGTTACTTGGGATACTTCTCACATAAATATGATAAGAAAACAAGGTTTTGGACAGGAAAAAGTAGTAGAAGAAACAAAAAAAATTGCACCATATGTAAAACATCTTCACCTTAATGATAATTTTGGAACCACACATACTGATTTACCACCTGGAATGGGGAATGTGCCTATGAAAAAAGTTATGCAAGAATTAGAAAAAGCGAAATTTAAAGGTAAAAAAATCTTTGAAGGCGGGAATTTTTTTCAACAATTTAAAACAAGCCCATTGCCTTACCAATTAGAATCTTCTGGTAGTCCAGTGTTTAATGGTGGGAATGTTTATTGGAATCAATTAGGAAACTTTGGGGATTATGATTCTGGAAATGGCCCAATAAATCCTCAAGTTCATCATTCTTTATATGGCACAAGCTTTTCTAATCTTCCAATAGAATTGGGGGGTGAAATTTCTGGAGCAAGAAACAGATTCTCTGGAACCTCAAATACATAAATAATATTAAAAAATAAAATTGTTAGGCTTGTTTAATTAAAAATCTAAAACAACAGATTTTTAAATAAATTTATCTTAAGTTTAAAATAAAAAAGAGATGAAATGAAAAAGAAAACAAAAAAAGAATTTCCTGCACAGCAGTTCCCTACTTTAAAACTAAAAACTGAAAGAAGTATTGCGATGGATTTTGCCCAAAGAGTTTATCAAAAATTCGATAAAATAATAAAATCAATAATTCTTTTTGGCTCTTCTGTGAAACATACAAATATTGTTGGCTCTGATATTGATATTATTATTATTCTTGATGATGCCAGTATTAAATTTGATGAAGAATTAATCGCATGGTATAGGGAAGAACTAGGAAAAATTATTAAAAAAAATCCATATAAAAAAGATTTTCACATAAATACTGTTAAATTAACAAGTTGGTGGAGAGATCTTTCTAGGGGGGATCCAATAATAATAAATATTTTAAGATACGGAGAAACTTTGATTGATTTTGGGGGGTTTTTTAATCCTTTAAAAATTTTATTGCAAAATGGAGAAATTAAAGCCACTCCTGAAGCAATATTTAATTGCTTAAATAGAATTCCGAATCATCTTTTTCTTAGTAGAAAAGCAGAAATTAGTGCAATTGAAGGATGCTATTGGGCAATGGTTGATAGTGCACAATCATTATTAATGGCAAGAAAAATTTTACCTCCAAATCCTGAAGAAATTGCAATTTTATTAAAAAAACATTTTGTGGATAAAAAACTCCTTAAAATAAAATATGTTTCAGATTTTAAAGATCTTTATGATCTGCATAGAAAAATAATGCATAATGAAATAAAAAATATAGAAGGCAAAATTATTGACAAATGGCAAGAAAAATCTGAAAAGTTTTTTAATATTTCTGTTAAATTAATTAAAAGACTTTTACAATAAAATAAAAAAATTGCAATAGAATTATAAAAAATAAAAAAGCCTATTGTAATGCAAGATAACTAAGATTTTTTGCAATTTGTTTTTTAGCATCTCCTTCAGAATCTTTATAAATTCCTTCTAAAAATCCTAGAATCTTTTTCTTAGTTAAATTTCCAATAGATTTTGCAAGTTGAAAATTATTTTCTGCCATATAAGAATTAAAAATCTGTTTTACATATATTTCAGAGAATCTTCCATATTGATATGCCACTTTTCTCCAATCCGAAACATTTTCCATTTTTCCATCAACATAACCCAACAAACTAGGATAATCTTGAAGGCTTCTTAATTTTCTTTGCTCATTAACAGTTTTTGAAAGAGTATCTAATTCTTCATCACTTTTTGCTTTAAAATTTTCTGGGATTAAATTAAAGAGCAATTTAATTAATTCTTCTTTTTTTAATTTATCAAATTTAGAAATAATTTTTGTTGAATACTTTTCAAAATAATCATTCAATTCTTTTGAATATTGATCTAATTTTCCAGATATAATTTCTTTCCCAGATCTAAAATCATTCACCACAACATCTGATGTTTGCCCAATATAAAATTTAGGATCTTCTCTTAAAGTCTCTCCAAGAAGCGCTCTTTGATTGGGTTCAGAAACATCAAATTTAGAAACTAATTGCTCTAAGTTTCCTGCTTTGCCTACGACTTCTCTAAAATTATGATCATTAAATTGCGCTAAAGTTTTATGTCTTGTCATTTTTCTTTAATTATTTCTTTAAATTTGATAATTTTGTTTGAATTTATTATTTTCTTCTGCCCTCTTTACTGCCTCATAAAAAAGTTCTGCTTTATTAAAATCTTTAGATAAAATATTTACTCCTGAAAGCAAATCTGGAGTTTCAGCTATGATCTCTTCAAGAAAGTTCATTTCTTCTTCACTTAAAAAATTTAAAGGAATTCTTTTATGACCTTTAGTTCTAAAAATTAAACTATTAATCTTTTCCATTTTTTTCATTCTCTTTTTAACCTCTTGATATCCTTTAATCCCATTCACACTACGTAAATCACAATCTCCAGGATAATAAGGATATCCAAAATAATCAATGCGCATTTTCCTCTTATTTTCCACACTATCTTTTGGAACTTTATAAAATCTTATCATATTTCTATTAAATTATTTGGCTTTATAAATCTTTCTATAATAGTAACTAAAGAGTAATTACAAAATAAGAAAGAGCGGAATAAAAAAGAATCATTTTTACTTATTGTTTTTTAATCAGAAAAATTACTGTATTCTTTAAATTGTTCTTAATTTCTATTATCCTCTGGAGAATAAATTCCTAAATTTTCCCCCCTAACTTCATCTTCTTCAAAATTATTCTCTTCAAAATTATTTTCTTCAATTTTAATTCCTTTATCTGTTGCATCTTCTCTTTGTAATTCTTCTAATTTTTCTTCTTCAATTTCTTGTTTTATTTTTTCAGATTTTTCTTCAATTCTTTTTAAATTATTAAAAGGTTCTACACTTGTAGAATTTCCTTGAAGATCCGGCATATTTTGATTTAATCTTTTTATTTTTTCAGAAATCCCATCATTTTTTTCTATATTTTTTTCAAATCCTTTTTTCAAATTTGGATCCGGCATTTCTGGAAGCTTTGGAATTTGATTATTTTGTAAACCCATTTTAAATCTTTTTTTTCTAAGTTTTTTCTTTAATCTTCTTTTTTGATTTTTAGTTAGAAATTTATAATTTGGAATTTTTTGGGGATAATTTTCTGGATGTTTTTCTGAATTGTTTTCAACAGGGGGTCTTTGATGTTTTTGGGATATTTGCATTGCTTGACTTGAAATATTTTGTTGATTTGAGTTATCTGATTGATTGGTCTGCTCTTCTAATTCTTTTACAAACAAAGAAATTTCATTTGCAGAATCTGCATTTAAAGAAATAGAATCAATTTTATTTTCAAATAAAAATTTTACTAAATTTTTATTACTTCCTGCTTGCCCACACAAACTAGTCTTAACACCATATCTTTTACAAATATTAATTACTTGTTTTATTTGGGATAAAATTGCAGGATTTAATTCATTGTATAAATATTGAACAGATTTATTCCCTCGATCTATTGCTAAAGTATATTGAGTTAAATCATTTGTTCCAAAAGAAATAAAATCAATTCCAAACTTACATATTTCCTCAATAATTTGGCATGCGGCAGGAGTCTCAACCATTATCCCAAATTTTATATTATTTCTTTTTATCTTTTCAAAAAAACTTTTTGCCTGTTTAACTTCTTCTAATGAAATTATTTGAGGAAACATAATCCCGAAATTTTTATTTGGATATTTTTCTGCAATTTTGCTCAATGCATTTAATTCTGCCTCTAAAATTCTTGAATGTTTTAGACTAAATCTAATCCCATGAAACCCTAACATTGGATTAACTTCTTTTTCAGGAGCATCTTTTAAAGAATTAAACTCATCAGTTCTAATATCACTTGCCCTTATCCAAATTGAACTAAAAAACTGTGCAATTTTTTCAATACCCCTCTCTAAAATTTTAGAATATTCTTCTAATTTATTTTCATTTTCAAAAAATAACGGATGTTTTCCAGATTGTGCAATTATCCCTTCTAATCTTAATAAACCAATTGATTCTATATTTGTTTTAGATGCCCTCGCTGCAAAATCTGGTAAATCTAAAATTAATTTTAATTGAATTTTATTTGTTTTAACAATTGGTTTTATTTCAATGGGTTTAATTCCTTTTATTTCCCCACTATAGACTTTTCCGTGAGTCCCATCCACAGTAATTTTCATTCCTTCTTTTAATTTAATTGTAGCATCTCCAGTTCCAACAATGCAAGGGATCCCCATTTCTCTACTTACAATAGATGCATGACTAGTAATCCCCCCTTCATCAGTTATAATTGCATGAGATTTTTTCATAGAAACTACCATATCTGGGTTAGTCATTTTAGTTACTAAAATATCCCCCTTAACAATCCTACTTAGATCTTCTCTGTCTTTTATTATTCTAACTATCCCAGTTGCAACCCCCGGACTTGCGCTTAATCCTACTAAAATAGGATTATTAGAAAAAACTTCATTAGAAATCTCTTTAGGAGAATTTAATGTGGTTATTGGTCTTGATTGTAGAATATAAATTTTATTATTTTCTATTGCAAATTCAATATCTTGGGGCTGTCCATAATGTTTTTCAAGTTTTAATGCATAATCAGAAAGGCTTAATACTTCCCCCTTAGTTAAAACTTTTGAATTAGATTTTTCTGGGCTTAAATTAATAATATCATTTTCTCCAGAACCTGTTCTAATTAGGGCAATCTTTTTATTTGCAATTTTACTTTCTTTTATTTTTAAATCTCTTGAAATAGAATAATTATCTGGACAAATTTTACCTGAAACAATTCCTTCGCCCAAACCATAAACTGCTTCTACAATAATATCTTCATTGAGATTTGTAGGATTTTTTGAGAATATAACTCCTGATTTTTCAGAATCAATCATTTTTTGAACTACGGTAGCCAATAAAGGTTTTGCTTCTTTAAATCCTTTTTCAGATCTATAATAAATTGCTCTTGCAGTGTATAATGAAGAAAAGCATTTTTTTACATATTTAATGAGGTCTTTATTTCCTTTAATACTTAAAAAACTATCTTGTTGTCCTGCAAAACTCGCTTCTTTTAAATCTTCTGTTGTTGCAGAACTTCTCACAGAGACAAAACCTGGCTCATAGGCATTCTTTAAAATATTCATAGCATCTTTTGAAATAGCTTGTTCATTGATTTTCTCTGAACAAAGAATATTATATGCTTCAAGAATTTCTTCTATTAAATCTTCAGGCAAATTTCTCTCTTCTATTAATTTTCTTATTTCCAAAGATTTTTCTTGTAATTGTTTTGTGCTTGATAAATCTATATTTTTTACAATAGTATTAATTTTTTCATTTAAATTATTTTTTTCTATAAAAAATTTAAAGGCCTTAGTTGTTATAATAAATCCTGGAGGGACTGGGAAATTATTATTATACATCTCACTTAAATTCGCGCCCTTACCACCAGCAAGGGGAATATCTTTTTTTGTTAGTTCAGAAAACCATCTAATATATTTTTCAGAAAAATCCCCTTTTTTTATGTCCATTATAGTAAAAAAAACTTGTTCTATTTAAAGTTTATGGGAGACTCAAAAAAAAATTAAGAAAATCGGAATCACGCAATATCCTGCAAGATTCTGCAAGATTCTGCAATATCCAGCAATATTTAAAAATGAACTTAGTTTATTAAACTTAAAGAAGTTTAAATTAAATAATTTCAAAGCTAGGATTTTTATCTTTAAAATGAAAAACAAAATTTATGATTTAATAATAATTGGGAGTGGCCCTGCAGGATTAACTGCAGGAATTTATGCTATTAGATATAAGATTGATACTTTAATAATTGGCAAACTTCCTGGAGGCCTTATGTCTGAAGCATATAAAATCTGTAATTTTCCTTCATATTATGAAATTTCTGGTTTAGATCTCGCAAAAAAAGTTATAGAACATACAAACAATTTAGAAATAAAAATTAGACAAGAAGAAGTTATTGAAATAAAAAAAGATAAATTATTTATTATTAAAACAAATAATGGGAAATATAAGGCAAAGAAAATAATTATTGCAATTGGAACTAAAAGAAATAAATTAAATATTCCCGGGGAAACAGAATTTTTAGGAAAAGGTGTAAGTTATTGTGCTACTTGTGATTCAAGATTATTTTTAAATAAAACAGTTGCAGTTGTGGGGGGTAGTGATGCTGCTTTAACTTCTGCTTTGCTTTTATCAGAATATGCTAAAAAAGTTTATATTATTTATAGAAAAAATAAATTTTCCAAAGCAGAACCTGCTTGGATTGAACAAGTTAAAAAAAATAAAAAAATAAACATTATTTTTAATTCAAATATTCTTAAAATTTACGGGGATAAAATGGTTAAAGGAATTAAATTAGATAATAAAAAAGATTTAAAATTGGATGGAGTATTTATAGAAATTGGTTCTTCTCCGGATACAATTTTTTTAAATCAGTTAAAATTGAAAACCGAAAAAAATTATATTAAAGTAAATAAAAAACAAGAAACAAATATTGCGGGGGTTTTTGCAGCAGGAGATATCACAAATAATCCTCTAAAACAGATTATTACGGCTTGCAGTGAAGGAGCAATTGCAGCTAAATCTATTTTTGAAGAATTGCAAATAAAAACTAAAATTTAGGCTTAATCTAAAAAACTTAATTTGAAGTTTCTTCTAAACTAATTTTTATTTTCCCAGGAATTTTAGATTTAACCTTTTTAAAAAAACCTTTTATTTTTGAAATATTCTCTTTTCCTAAAAAATGAACTGTAAAAATTGCTTGACCTTTTTTTAAAGTGCAAGCTCTCCCTTCTGGACGACCAAAACTTTTTCTCATTCCAGTTTGAACTCTTTCACCCTTACTAGCTCCTGAAAAAACCCGATTATTCCTTAAAATATTATGTGGATAAACATTACATCTTAAAAAAAAGTTTTTCTTAACAAATAATTTTACTAGATCTTTATGTATTGACTGTCTTACAGCCTCTAAAGCTAAATCTCTTACTTGAACTGGTTCCATAGTAGATAAAGAAAGTTTGAACTTATATGCTCCTTTTTCAAAAGATTTATAATCTCCCATATTAAATTTGACGATCTTTTGCGGGGGGACTGCTTTTATATAACTTAAATGATGCTTCCTCGACCTTCGAGTATTCACTACTGGTTTTTTCTTTGAATATGCTAATGCTTTTCGTGTTGCAACCATTTTAATATTTATCCTATTAATTTATTATAATTTATTTCTTTAATTTTATTGAATTTTTTATGAATTTTTTATTGGATTTTCAATTTTAATCTTTTATTTCGATTTCAGTATTTCTTGCTTGGCCTGGTAATCCTTTTTCAAATATTGCTCTTACAAGTCCTTTATTGCCATGAGCAAAACTAATCTTTCCTTTGATCTCTTTTCCAGCAGGACTTTTCCATATAACTTCTTTTCCAAGAAATTTCATTGCATCTACTCGAGATTTTGTTCCTATTTCTAGAATATAATGCTTTTCGTGAATCCTTTTTAAGCCCCTTCTAAATTGAATTACTTTTCCTTTCATAATTTTTTTGAGCTGAATTAAGTTTTTAAAGGTTTTGGGGTTTATATCCTCAAAAAACTATTTATAAACAAATCTTCTTAGAAAACATAAAATAATATAATTAGAATAATTTGATTCTAAAAAATTTTTGGATTTTTTTCACTAAAAATTAATATCAAATTCTCCGAATTCTTTTTCTAAAATTTTTAAAATTTCTTTAGATATTTCAGATTTTGCCTTTTTGTTTTGCGTTAAAATTTTGTTAAACTCTTCAGAAGTAGAATCTTCTATTTTATTTTTAGTTATCTTCTGGATTTTATCTTCATAAATTAAAAAAATGGGATTCGTTAAAAATAATTCTCCAGATTTATTTCTATTTTTGAAATATAATTTGACCTTTATTTTTTCTAATAATCCCAAATCTCTTCTCTGCCCATATTCGATTAAACTTTCGATTAAATAAACTGAACTTATTCTTAATTTTTCAAAAGAATATTTTGTTGGAATTTTTTTATTTTGATAATTTCTTTTGATGCTAATTAATTCGTTCAAAGTATGTAAAAACTTTGGATTTATTTTTCCTTTATTTACTAATTCTTTCTCAAACTCTTTTATTAAAAAATTTTCTTTTTTATTTCCGAAAAGAGAACTTAAAATTTTGAAAATATTTTTATAAATTTCTTCAAAAGTTTTTTCCTGCATTTTTTTCTCGATTTCTTTTCTTAATTCTTTTAATCTTTTTGAATATTCTTCAGCATTTTTTAATAATCTCTCTACTTCCTTACCAGAAATCTCTTTAATTTTTTGATGTTCCCAACCCTTATAATATTTAATCATAATCTCTTCTAAAATATCAAAATATTTTTTTTCAACTAATTTTTCCTTATCAACAAAAATCTTTTTGAATTCTTTAACAGTTTCGTAAACATTTGTTGGAGGCAACCCATATAACATTAAAAGTCCCTGAGTTGGCATAGATACTCCATAAAAAATATCCCCCAGAACAATATCTAATAATTTTCTTCTGGCAATTTCTTGAGTTTTATCCCCCACAGACATAAACCCATCAATTGCTTCTGGAGAAGGCCTAATTTTTCCCATTTTCAAAAGAAGTTTCCAAGGCAAAAATCCTCCACGATCATAAAATGGAACCCCGTCCCTTAAAAATGTATAAAAAATCGGATTTGCATCTTTTACTCCTTCCCAAAATTCAGTTAATAAATAAACTTGCGGACTTAGTTTATTTTTGACTCCTGCTAATTCTCCTGCTTGCAAAACATAACTATAAATGATATTTCTTAATTTTTCTTTTAATTCTAAACGAGACATTCTTTTTACATCTGTATCATCAATAATAATGTATACATCTACATCACTTGTTCTAATTGCCTCACCCCTAACTAAACTTCCACCAATAACATAACTATAAACATATTTCTCGAATTTCTTTAAAACTAAAGATTTATGAATTTGAGCAACCCTTAATGCTCCTAAAATTCCTTTATCATATAATGGAAATGCCATTCCAATAGCTTCAATTGCCTTATATTTGCTATCTATGCAAAGATCCCATAAATCTTTTTCTAAAAACAGATTAAGCCAGATCTTTTGTTTTATTTCTGTGATCTTTTTAATGATTGATAATTTTATTTTATTAAATTCCTTTCCTTTATTATCTGGAAGAATGACTACCAAATGCATTGGCTTACTTTTTTTTTCTTCCTCACTTAATTCATTCTCTTCATCAAAAATTTCTGATGCTTGTGGGGGAATTATTCCTATTGCTTTTATAAATTTATATTTTGAATAAATGAATTTTTTTAAAGATTCTAATTTTTCCTTAATCTTTATCATATCTTTTTTATTATTAATAGAATTTACTTTATCTTTATTGGGATTTATTGTTGGATTTTGATATTTGTTATCGTCGAGATTGGTCTTATTATTTTTAATCATAATTATTCTATAAATGAAAACTATTTAAATTTTCTTAAATCTAAAAATTAAGAAAATTTCTGCAAAAATAGAAAAATAAAACAATTAGCAAATTTTAAAAACCAAATCAAATTACAGATAATATAAAGGGCCTATAGTCTAATGGTAAAATAACTCGCTTACATCGAGTGGTCCCAAGTTCGATTCTTGGTAGGCCCATTTAAATAAAATAAGAATAAAATAAAAATCTAAAGAAAAAAGAAGATGGAAGAAGAAACAGAATTAGAAACAAAAAAACAGGAAAAAGGTAAAAGTAAGAAACTTTTACAAAAAATAACTGGGATTATTATACTTCTCCTTGGATTATATTTAATCCTTTTTTCAAAAAATTTTATTGTTCAGCCCTTTGGATATTTAATTTTAATTATTGGATTATTTTATTTTGGCGCTTCTTTTTTAAATTTTGGGGGTAAGAGAAAACAAGAATCAGAAGGAGAAAAGGAAAAGAATAATGAAGAGGAAAAGGAAGAAGAAAAGGAAGAAGAAAGTGAAGAAGAGGAAGAAGAAAGTGATGAAAGAAAGAAAGAAGAAGAATAAAAATTAAAATAAAAATTAAAAAAGTATTGATTAAATAAGGAATTAAAGATATTAGATTTTTCTTAGTTAATTTTTTAAATAAAGAAACATACAATTTCTTATGCGTGATTAGTTTAGTGGTAGAACGTAAGCTTGCCAAGTTTGAGACACGAGTTCGATTCTCGTATCGCGCATAAATCTTCATTATTTAAAATTATCTTTTTGAATTTTTTAATTATTTATTTAAATTTTGGAATAAATTTAGAATTAGATTTTATTAAAAACCCTTTATAGAAAATATATAAAAAAAGTAGGAGGGAAAAACCGAAATTCAACCCTCCAATATCCAACCGAAATTGGATAACCTAACCGAAATTAGGCATAATTATTAAGAAATCTGAGTTTATATGTGTTTCGGTAGGGGGATTTAGAATTTATGTGATGTATTTTGACTTTATTATGGATGCAAAGAATTCCCTTATTTATTATGATTTAAATTCTGAGATAAAAATCTATTCAAATCATAGTCACTTAACAAATTATCTGCAGGATTGCCTTTGGAATCAACTTTTCCATAAGAATTAACTGCGATAAGAAATTCTTTATAATTTCTAAACCCTGATTCATGAAAATGCTCTCTTAAACTTTTTGTAAACTCAATTTCTTGTTCTTGAGTAGTATAATTAGTAGAATAACCATAATTAGAGACATTATATTTATCAAGTGTGGTACATCTTCCAACAAAAGATAATAAAATAATCGCGACTAATGTTCTAATTTTAGATTTCATCCTTATAAATAATTAAATAACAAATACTATATAAATATTTTTCGTTAATTTTTGAATAATTTTTTAATCCATTCCAGAAAAATTTGGATAATTCGCGTGATTCCCTGACCCTTTACTATTATTTTTAGAGGAAAGAACATCATCTATTCTTAAAATCATTACTGCTACTTCGCTGGCAGAACTTATTGCTTGCTCTTTGATTCTTTTAGGCTCAATAATCCCCTTTTCTAAAACATTTTCAATTTTATTATTAAAAATATTAATGCCTGCGAATTTTTCATTATTATCATGTCTTGATTTTAATTCTGTTAAAACATCTATTTGATCTAACCCCGCATTTTCTGCAAGAGTTAATGGGATAAATTCTAAAGATTCTGCGAATGCTTTAATTGCTAATTGCTCTCTTCCAGAAACAGAATTAGCAAATTCTTTTAACTTTTTAGATAATTCCATTTCAATTGCCCCAGCCCCGGCAACTATTTTCTTTGTTTCAATTACAGAAACAATATCCCCTAGACCATCTTTTAATGATCTTTCCATTTCATCAATAACATGTTCACTTCCCCCATGGAGCAGAATGGTCAATGCTTTTGAATTTTCATTGCCACGAACATAAGTCATTATATCTTCTCCATTTTTTATTTCTTCAACAATTTCTGAAACTCCTAGTTCTTTTTCAGAAAGATCATTTAAATTACTTATAATTTTGGCGCCAGTAACATGTGCTAAGCTTTCCATATCAGATCTTGCAACCCTTCTGCAAGCATAAATCTTTTCCTTAGAAAGATAATGCTGTACTAAATCATCTATGCCTTTTTGACAAAAGAGAACATTTGCACCAATCTCCTTTATTTTATTAACAATTTTCTTAAGCATAAATTCATCCCTCTTAAGAAATTCTTGTAATTGTCCTGGATCTGTTATTGAAATTTTAGCTTCAATCTCTGGGTTTTTTAATTCTAAAGAATCTGAAATTAATGCTATTTTAGGATTGATTATTTTTTTTGGCATATCTATAGAAAGTTTCTCTTTATCAATAATAATGCCCTCAATCAGTTTTGTATCTTCAATTCCATAACTTTTATTCTTTATTATTTTAATATTCTTTAAATTAATATTGCCTTCGTGTTTTATTTTTTTTATTGCTTTGACGATTATTTTTGCAAATTTTTCTTTTACTGGTTCTGCACCTTTTCCAGTCATAGCAGTTATAGCAATAGATTTTAAAATATCTTCAGACTCAGAATCGACTGTAACACTTAATTCTTTTAAAAATTCTTTTGATTTTTCTGCGGCTAAACTATATCCTTTAGTGATAATTGTTGGATGAATTTTCATTTCAAGTAATTTTTCTGCATTTTCCAATAATTTTCCTGCAAGCATAACTGCGCTTGTTGTTCCATCTCCTACTTCTTTTTCTTGAGTCTTTGCAATCTCGACCATCATTTTAGCTGCAGGATGTTCAATTTCCATTTGTTCAAGAATTGTTACCCCATCGTTTGTAATTGTAATATTTCCTAAAGAATCAACAAGCATTTTATCCATTCCTTTTGGCCCCAAGGTTGTTTTTACTGCTTCTGAAACTAATTTTGCTGCAAGAATATTATTTCTTTGAGCATCTTTCCCAATAGTTCTTTCTATATTTTCTGGTAAAAAATAAATTGGTTGCTTTTCTGTCATTTTCTATAAATTAAAGATTATAAAATTACTTTTAAATATTCATAAAAAAAGAAATATATGCTTTAAAGTATATAATTAAAAGTATATGTTTTTATGTATATTAATTATAAAAATAAAAGAAACTTTAAAAATATATGAAAAAACTTATGCAAGAGAAAATGGAAATTGGAATAAGGGTCGGAGATATAATGACTAGAAATTTTATTTCAATTAGTCCAGAAGTTTCCCTTAGAAAAGCAGTTAAATTAATGGTGAAAAAAAGAATCAGCAGCTTAATTCTTAAGGAGGGCGGCATTCTTAAAGGGATCTTAACGCAAAAAGATATTCTTTGGGCTTTAACAAAAAAAGAAAATCTCAAAGGGATAAAAGCAAAAGATGTTTGCACAAAAAAAATAACTACAATAAGGCCTTCAGCAGATATTTACGAAGCATTAAAATTAATGAAAAAGAAAAAATTTAGAAGATTGCCGGTGGTTATTAAAAAAAGATTAGTTGGGTATTTAACCTTAAAAGATATTTTAAAAATAGAACCGGAATTATTTGAGATTGTAAAAGAAAATTATGCTATCAAAGAACATAAAGAAAAAATAAAAAGAAAAGAGACTGAACAATCTTTAGATGAAGGGCTTTGCGAAGAATGTGGAAATTTTGATATTCTTTATAATATAGACGGAAGATTAATTTGTGAATCTTGCAAAGATGAAATATAATAAAAGATTGAAAATCTTAAAAATCTTTAATTTTATAAGTTCTATAATGTAAATTAGAATTCTAATTATTTTTTACCTTCTAATATTAAAAAAGCTTTACATTGAGCGATTAATTCATCAATTTCCCCAATAAGTTTGTCACCATACTCATCTATTCTTGATTTTATTATATACTTGTCATAAATTCCTCTTAAAAACTTCCAGACGGGGGCATTTTCCCATCGATCTTCATAATCCTTAATTAAAATTGCTTTAAAGCTAATCCCTATATCTCCAGAATTCATATCCATTTCTTCACCCTCTTTTTTAACTTTTATATTTGTTAGATGACCAACACCCCATCCAAGTTTAATTTTAAATTCAAAATAATCTGATATTCTTTTTGAAGCCTCCCAAGAAATATCTATATCTTTTGAATTATTTGAAACCTTTTCTGAATATTTTGTTTCAACCACTGCATAGCCAGAATCATTTAGCCAACTATAAACAAATTTATAAAATTTTTTGAAATCAAAAATTCCTGTTTGCTTTAATTTGCTGGAAAATTGTAAATCTTTTTCTGCCATTTTATAAATAAATACTAATAAAGAATATTCTAAATATATTTAAATGTTTGGAGGGCCCCTATTAAACCCCT
>Ga0265594_1000861_pt1 | contig 24407 bp, 15 predicted proteins | sample saktaG_11_FD_190147 | JGI IMG/M metagenome (GOLD analysis project Ga0265594, IMG submission 190147) | Saline water microbial communities from Sakinaw Lake, British Columbia, Canada - sak_2011_5_24_80m | ecosystem: Environmental > Aquatic > Non-marine Saline and Alkaline > Saline ... | reverse complement strand
CATAATTATTTTGTATTTTTGATTTATTTTGTAAAAATAAAATATAAATCAACATAAATCCAAAAAAAACTATACAAGTTATTAACAATCAATTGTTTATAACTTTACGAACAGACACTAATTAGTGCTTGTCTATAAAGTAATATTTTTAAGTTTTAGTAAACCGTTAAAACGGTTATTTTATATTATTTGATTTCACTAGCCCACGACTTAAGTCGTGGGTTACAAGAATTTACAACAAAAACAGACCTGAATAAATTTGGCTCAATTATGCTTATGGGACTTTTCGGTATAATAATAGCAAGTTTGGTTAATATGTTTATGAAAAGTATATCTCTTGATTATATTATTAGTTTTATTGGCATTTTGATATTTACTGGACTAACTGCTTATGATGTCCAAAAATTAAAAAAAATTGGTTCAGGTATAGAATATGGAACAGAGTCAACTAAAAAATTATCTATAATGGGAGCTTTAACACTTTATCTTGATTTTATAAATTTATTCCTATTTTTATTGCGTTTTTTAGGAAACAGAAGGTAATATACATCATAAAATGAATTATGAATTGTGATTAGTATAATTTTAAAAAATAACTATTAAACTCCCGACATAGTCGGACAAAAAAATATTGTGTATGAAAAAAATTTATGTTTTTCCCGGTCAAGGAGCCCAATTCGTAGGAATGGGCAAAAATTTATATTATGATTCTAATTTGGCAAAAAATTTATTTGAAAAAGCCAATACTATTTTAGGATTTCGTATCACTGACCTTATGTTTAATGGCACTGACGAGGACTTAAAACAGACAAAAGTAACACAACCTGCTATCTTTTTACATTCTGTAATTCTTGCTCAAACGTTTGGTCATAATTTTAAACCAGATATGGTTGCCGGTCATTCTCTTGGAGAATTTTCCGCCCTTGTTGCTAATAAAGTTCTTTCTTTTGAAGATGGTCTGTATTTGGTATCTGAAAGAGCAAAGGCAATGCAAAAGTCCTGCGAAAAAGAGCCATCTACAATGGCTGCGATCATAGGCGCTGAAGATAAAACTGTTATAGATATATGTAATTCTATTGATGAAATCGTTGTGCCAGCTAATTTTAACAGTCCCGGACAAATAGTTATCTCCGGATCCATTAAAGGAATTAATATTGCATGCGAAAAATTAAAAGCAGCCGGAGTAAAAAGAGCTTTGCCTTTAAAAGTCGGTGGTGCTTTTCATTCCCCTCTGATGGAATCAGCAAGAGAAGACCTTGCTAAAGCTATAAATACAGTAAACTTTAATAAACCTATCTGTCCCATATACCAAAACGCTACAGCAAGGGCTACTATTAATACAGATGAAATTAAAAAAAATCTTATCGCACAACTTACGTCTCCTGTCTTATGGACACAAACTATGAAAAATATGATTGCAGACGGACTTACAACATATATAGAGGTAGGACCGGGAAAAGTATTACAGGGATTGTTAAAAAAAATAAATAAAGATATTGAAATGTATAGTGCCTAAGTTATTACTATAGGGGACTTCTATTAATACACTCATAAAGTTCAATTTTTCCTTTAAAAACTTTTGATACATCAGCTTTAAGCCATATATCAGAAAATATATTTTTATTTTTCCTAAAACTAATATTCAGATTTCCTCCATGAGTTTTTATATTAAAACATAGATTATCATTAAGATTCATTTTTAAAGAAGCGGCTATTGCAGATGCGGTTGCTCCAGTTCCGCAAGAAAGAGTTTCTTTTTCAACACCTCTTTCATAAGTTCTTACAAAAAGATGATTTTTTTGTATTTCTACAAAATCAACATTAGTTCCTGATTTGGCAAATCTTTTGTTAAAACGAATATCCCTTGCTTTGTTATAAACATCCAAGTCCTTAATATTTTCAACAAATTTTATATAATGAAGAGCGCCTGTATTAATAAAAAAATCCGAATCATCAATAATTTCTATATTATCCACATTTTGCATTTCTAAACTTACATTTGTAACATTTTTATTTTTTTTATTTATTTGAGCATTATATTCTCCATCAAAAGCAATAAATTTTGTCTGACGGCTGATAATTTTTAAATAATTTGCAAAAGCTACAATACATCTGCCGCCATTTCCACACATTACATTTCCTGTTCCGTCAGAATTGAAATAAATCATCTCAAAATCATAATTTTTTGATTTATTAAGAAGTATTAATCCGTCAGCACCAATACCAAACTTCCTATTACATAAATCTGATATTATTTTTTTGTTTTTCTGATATGGATTAAAAAAAGAAGACCTGTTATCAATAATTATAAAGTCATTTCCTGTGCCTTGATATTTATAAAATTCTATAATCATAAAAAAAAAGTTTAATCTATACTATTAACGGTTATTCTGACTAATGTGGATTACAATTTGTTCAGCAATTTCTGTATGCTAAAATAAAAAAATAATATTTAATAGCATTATAAATATAAAAATTAATTTTGTTTTTTAAAAATAAATAGTAATTTTATAAGTTTATAATATTAAACAAATTTAGCAACAAAAAATTGCTAAATTATTCAATTGCTTCATTGTTAAAAAAGTATAGGTAAATATAGCAATAGAACAATGTAACTTGTAATTTTAAATATTGAATATAGTTACTAATTTAATAATGAGTTAATTACAAAAATATAAATGCACTAGGTTATTATCCAACGGTATAAACAAATGAAAAAAATTTTAACATTTTTTATTTTAATATTATTTAATTCTTTTGTTTTTTCACAAGAGGTTATAACAGATTTATATGTTAATCCACAAATTATTAACAAAAAGAAAAGTTTAGATTATAAAAAAAATCTTAAACAAACCAGTTCTGTTATTTTGCCTTTTCTTGATGATTTTTCTTTTGATAATATTTTTCCCGACACTTGTCTTTGGATTGATAATTATGCTTTTATAAATACTGATTATCCTGTTTATCCTGTTAGTATTGGCGTTGCTACTCTTGATGCAATTAATGATACAGGCGCACTTTATCCTAATGCTGAGACATCTCCTTTTTTGGCAGATTATCTCACCTCAAAACCTATTAGAATGGATTCTGTGTTTGGAGGTAGTCCGGGACCAATTAGTATAGATGATTCTGTATATTTTAGTTTTTTTTATCAACCGGGCGGAGGAATAGGATATCCATGGGAAAGAGTAGGAAATGCTCCGGAACCTGAGGACTCACTTATATTGGAATTTTATTCATATAATGATTCTACATGGAACGAAATATGGAAAACAAAAGGAATTACCTTAGATACTATTTATGATAAATATAATACTTATTTTAAGCAGGTTATGATACCTGTTCTTGATTCTATTTATTTTAATAACAATTTTCAGTTTAGATTTAAAAACTATGCAAGCATTTCTAATAGCACGGAAGCAAGTTGGGCAGCAAATTGCGACCAGTGGCATATTGATTATGTATATTTAAACATAAGCCGTTCAAAAGATGATACAATATATAAAGACATAACATTTATAAAAAAAGCTCCAAGTGTATTAAAAAACTATCAATCAATGCCATGGTCCCAGTTTAATATTGACCCAAATGGAGAAATGAAAAATTCTTTTAGTTTACTGATAAGTAACCTTGACACTATTACTTATAATTCTTATTATAAATATGAGGTCTTTGATGAAACAGAAGCACTTTTACATACATACGACGGAGGAAGTTATAATATATATCCGTTTATTGATAGTAGTTATCAGAATTATGCACCACATGCCAATCCACCCGTAGATTTTACACTTCCTTTATTAAGTGATTCAGCATATTTTGAAATAAAACATATTATACGCGAAGGAATGACTGGCGATAATCTAAGGCAAAATGATACTATACATTTTATACAAAAATTTTATAATTATTATGCTTATGATGATGGCACGCCTGAAAATGGATATGGTTTGTCTATGTCGGAAGCTAAATTAGCTTATCGCTTTATATTAAATCATCCTGATACATTAAGAGCAATTCAAATATTTTTTAATCAAACTTATAATAGCGCAAATCAACAATATTTCTATTTAACTGTTTGGAATGATAATCAAGGGAAACCAGGTGATGTTATATATGAAAAAGCAGGAACAAGACCTGTGTTTGAAAATGAACTTAATAAACTTTATACATATAAAATTGAAGATACTACACTAATTATTACCGGAACTTTTTATATTGGAATGGAGCAAACAACAGATGATAATCTTAATATTGGCTTTGACAGAAATACTAACTCACAGGATAATATTTTGTATAATGTTGATGGTAGCTGGACTAATACTATGTTTACAGGTTCTCTTATGATAAGACCTGTTTTAGGAAAAGAACTTCCACAAACAGGCATTGATAAAACAGAAAAAAATATATTGAAATGTAAAATTTATCCAAATCCTTTAAACAATGGAATTTTAAATATTAAAATAGAAAATAATTATTCTGAAGAAATGTCAAAATCTTTTTTTATTAATATATATAATGCGATGGGAGAGTTGGTTTATTCATCTCCATATAAAAAGGTTATTAATATTTCTGATTTTGAAAATGGTATTTATCTTATTCGTATCTTAGATAACAAAAACAGCAAATTTTATACAGATAAGCTTATTATATCAAAATGAGTTTATTTAGGTCATTCTTACAGGACTTTAAATTTTTGTAATTTGCAGACACTGCGCTTCTGTGCAGTGCTACAAATTGTAAATCCCGCATCAGTATAAATTATAGAAATCTTCAAAAATTTTACCAATAAAGATATATTTTGGTTCTTCGGTAAAATTTGTGGAAAAAATATTGGACAGACAAAAATTATAATTGACCTAATTTCTAATTGTTCTAATTTCTAAATAAATCCCAAGAACCAAGTCCCAATTGGGTTATTGGAAGTTTGGGTATTTTTTAGAGTAATCCGCCTAAGACAGATATAAGATAGCGCTACGTAAGATAAATAAAATTTTATAAAAGACAAAAATTATAATTGACATAAAAAATGACCAATATCCAATGTACCGAGGTCTAATTGGTCATTAGAAATTGGGATTTGATTAGGTCAATTAGGTTAATTAAAGCAATTAGAAATTTAATTATCATTAACATGTTTTTAATGATAAAATTGTAAGAGACAAATTTATACCATTGGACATATATACTCTTTTACCCATAAAAAACACCGAAGTGCCTATATTTTTTTTACAAAAGTTCATTTGCCAGGTTAGCGAGTTCAGAACGTTCTCCTTTTTCTAATCTTATATGTGCATAAATAGGATGTTGTTTAATTTTATCAATAAGATAAGATAGTCCATTGCTTTGAGAATCCAAATACGGTGTGTCTATCTGATATATATCTCCTGTAAATATTATTTTCGTATTTTCTCCTGCCCGTGTTATTATTGTCTTTACTTCATGAGGCGTAAGATTTTGAGCTTCATCAACGATAAAGCAGATATCTGACAAACTCCTGCCTCTGATATAAGCCAGAGGAGTTATAACTAATTTTTCACTTTCAAGTCCATCTGCAATGCTTTTAAATTCTTTATCTTTCTCTCCAAACTGATGTTGAATAAATTTCAGATTATCCCACAAAGGTGTCATATAAGGATTTATTTTTGATTTTATATCTCCTGGCAAAAAACCAATATCTTTATTACTTAACGGGACTATTGGTCGTGCAAGATATATTTGTTTGAACTGTCTGCTCTGAGATAATGTTCCCGCAAGTGCCAAAAGAGTTTTTCCTGTGCCTGCTACGCCTTGTAATGTAACTAACTTAACATTAGGATTGGCTATTGCATGTAAAGCAAAGACCTGCTCGGAATTTCTTGGATATATTCTATATGCAGGATGTTTCTCTATCTTTTCAATTTTTTTACTTATAGGATTATAAAAAGCTAATGTTGAATTGCTTACTGATTTAAGGATGAAAAAATGATTTGCTATAGGATTTTTTATCCCAATATCTTCTGGCTCACAAAAACCATTTTTATAAATAGAATCAATGATATGGGCATCAATATTTTCAATCAATGTCTTTCCTGAATATAAAGATTTTAAATCTTTAACCTTACCAGTTTCAAAATCTTCTGCAAGGATATTAAGAGATTTGGCTTTTAGTCGTAAGTTAATATCTTTGGTAACCATTACAATTTTTCTGTCAGGATACTCTTTAGCCAACGAAAGGGCTGCATTAAGAATACGATGGTCTGGTTTTCCCGAATCAAATATTTTTCGGGCATCAAGATCAAGGTTTCCGAACTCTTTCATCACAACTTTAAATTTACCTCTTCCTGTATTACCAAGTGGTGTCCATTCCTGCAAAGAATTATTAACAGAAAGTTTATCTATTATTCTTATAAATTCCCGTGCTTCAAAATTTTTTATCTCATGCCCTTTCTTAAAATTATCCAACTCTTCAAGGACTGTAATTGGAATTGCAATGTCATTGTCTGCAAAACTATTAATAGAACTGTGGTCATATAAAATCACCGAAGTATCTAACACAAATATTTTTTTTTGTTTTGACTTTTCTTTCATAATATAGTTGTTTTTTAAATTATATAGATAAGTTATATCCTAAATCCAAGTAATTAATACAACTTTTCAAGGAGTAATTAAAGAATGAATTTTTCAGGACAAAGTTTAGTTTTGTTCTCTACTCATAAAAAAAATGTAAATAAAGTATATAACCAAAGGACAAAGATACATAATTTTAGTAATGAAAGTTCAAGAATATAAATAAAAAATAATGGGCTCTATCCCTTGAATTTATTAAATCCGGATTTTAATATATGCCATAGTTCATTTTTTTGGGCTAAAGCCCTGTTATAAGCGTTAGTTTTAATCCCTGACCTGAAGGTCAATGTCATTTAGTTAAGGCGTAACATATTGAATATCAGATTAGTACCACAATTTACCTGCCCCGTAAGGAGAAACGACTGTATCGGGGTTGTGGTGTATAAATGTAAATATTGTGTTTTAAAAGTCGGCTTTAAGCCGACTTCCAAGGATAAATAATCGCATTTTCCCACCATTCTAAAGAATGGTGCTAATCTGATATGCTCTTAACTAAATGACATTGGTCTGAAGGTCGGGGTAATTGATAATTCAGTATGTCTAAAAATTAACGAACTAGTTTTAGAGCAATAATTTATATACAGTATCCAAATTTAAGTGTCTGTTATAAGTAAGGCGTTAAAAAGAATACAATGACAATAACTACTGATAATATCAGAAACAAGTAAACAGAAAAAGAAAATTTAGTTTTTTTGCCAACGCACTTTAAAAAAAAGACAAAAAATATTTTTTAATTAATAAAAATTTATTTATTTTTGCTATTCAATTAAAAAATGTATTACGCTTAAAAATTTTAAAATTTATGAAAAACTTTAACTATTTTTTAAAAGTAGCGTTATTCACGTTGATGCTTGCTTTCAATCAGTATTCTTTTGGTCAAACCCAAGGATATTGGAATCTTGCACCAAATGGAGTAATGCAGAATGTTATGAGTTCTGGTAGCACTCCTATAAATGAGATGCAGTTAAATACCAGTTACAATACCAGAGTAAGAGTATTTAACAATGGTCAATGGCAAATTAATCCTTGGTCGGGAGCTGGTGGATATATCTCAACTCCAAGTGGTCAAGCCGATTATGCAACATTTAAAATTCGTGCTGGCGGAACATCGGGATTAGTTTCTTACAGTTTTCAAAATAGAGACTGGGGGCAGAACATTCAAAGTTATGTGGGACGTGCTCATACTGTTTCTTATGTGGTCAAATGGAATGGAAATGACAGATTTTATGTGGCTGGACAGGGCTGGCTATATGCAAATGGTGCTTGGTTCGACTCAGACAGAGAATTAAAGGAAGACATTAAGCCATTAGAAAATTCTCTTGAAAAAGTGCTAAAACTTAACGGGTATTCGTATCGTTTTAAACAAGAAAAACTTTGTGATGATTGTGATTCAACGACTTCTCCCGTAACAGATAGAAAATTAGAAATCGGCTTATTGGCAGATGAAGTTGAAGCAGTTGTTCCTGAAGTTGTAAGAACTATTGACGGTGACAAAAAAGCAATAGCATATCAAAATATTGTAGCTTTATTAATTGAGTCTACCAAAGAACAGCAGAAAACAATTCAGAGTTTGCACACGCAGGTCAAAATGATTACAGTTATTGGCTGTATTTTGTTTTTGATTATTTTGGCTGCTTTATTTTTTTGTTGCAAACGGATAAAAAAAACAAATTTAACCAAATCATAACTGTTATTGCTTGAAATTATGAAAACAAATTTTTCTATAATTGTATTGTTGCTTTGTATTGTTCTGCAAAGTAGAGGACAGGAAATAATAAATATTAATGCCATACAATTAAATATTGCGGGAGTTGACCAAATTGAATTAACATGGCAATCAACAGATGAGTATATGTGGTGTTATTTTGTTATTGAGCGGGATACAAATAATCAAGGAAATTTTACCAGTTATGATACACTAAATGCAGTAGGCACCACAACTGGTACAACAAACTATTTATTTACCGATTTTGGAGTTCAAAACGGAATTACTTATTGCTACAGATTAAGATTAGATACTTTGGATTTTAATGCTAATTGTCATTTTAACAGATATTCAGATACCACTTGTGTTCATTTTACTTTATCAATAGAAGGACATACATCTCCTTCTTTTTATTTATATCCCAACCCTTCAAACGGAAAAGTTATAATTAGCAGTAGTAACATTATAAACTCAATTAAAATTTATAATACCATTGGAGAGATTATTTATAAATCCTCAGGTTATCCCAATATATCGGGTCAATTTTTAATTGATATTTCTGATATTCCAAATGGTATTTATTCTATCGCCATTAATTCTGGTAACAATCTTTATTATCAAAAATTAATCAAGCAATAAGTAAAACAAAAAATCCCTTCTCAAAAAAACTAAATTTTCTTGCGACTGTTCATAGTATCAGATAAAAATATAACTTAAAAAAACGAATAGTAATAACACGAAAGAGAACGCCCTACTTATAATTGAGTAGGCGCCTGACCGATAAAAAAATTACTTTTTTATTATTTTTAGTATCTATTTATCTGGTCTAAATTTAAGTGTCTGTTATTTACATTTTCTTTTACGCAAAGGAGTTGTAAAGAGTTTATCCGAATATGCAAACCAAACAGGTGAATAATTATATTTTTTTTTAAAAAAAGTAATTTCCTAAAATTTTTGCATAATCAAAAAAAAATTATTATCTTTACATTTTATTTAAAAAGGATTGTAATATTTGTAACAAAACTTATGCTTTTTCTGTAAAATGTAGATATTAAAATAAGATAAATATAATTTTCTGTATGATAAATAATTTATTTACTCATATTATCAGACATATTAAGTTTTTATTAGTATTTTTATTGCTAATATCTGCTAATTTAAGAGTATATTCTCAAACTCCTGTAGCTGATTTTACTGCTGATGAAACCATAGGATGTGAATTTTTGCTGGTTACATTTACTGACTTATCAACAAACAGTCCCGACTCATGGCAATGGTATTTTGGCGATGGTGGCACAAGTTTTCTGCAAAATCCTACTTATGTATATAATTTTCCCGGCGTATATACTGTTATGCTTATAGCAACTAATGCATCAGGTAGTGATACAATAATAAAAAATAATTATATTACTGTTTTTAATTCTCCAAATCCTGACTTTACTACTGATGTCTCTTCAGGATGTGTGCCTTTAACAGTTAATTTTACCGATTTATCAACTTCCGGCGACGCACCAATAACAGGATGGCAATGGGATTTTGGCGACGGACATTTTTCAGCAATACAAGATCCTATGCATCAATTTACAGACCCTAATATATATCAGGTTTCACTTAGAGTTACTGATACTAACGGCTGTTCTGAACAAATTATATATTATGAGGATATTATTGTTGTGCCTCTGCCTGATATAAGTTTTGACTGCTCATCTCAATTTGCATGTGATACCCCATTTATTGTTGATTTTTATAATACCTCTCCGGATCCTAATTTAACATTTTTATGGGATTTTGGTGATGGCTCTCCAACTTCAACACAGGAAAATCCATCACATACTTATAATTCATTAGGATATTTTGATGTTATTCTTATAGCTACTGATACTGTTGGTTGCTCAGATACACTTTTAAAACCAAATTATATTGGTATTAGCGGCAATATTACATATACTGCAGATTTTAGTGTTACTGATACTGTTGGCTGTAATCCGCCTAATGTCCATTTCACTGACCAATCAACAATTGGAACTGATTCCTGGCACTGGGAATTTGGTGATGGCGATACTTCAGCAGTTCAAAGTCCTTATCATGTTTATGGAGCATCCGGAAACTATACTGTAACGCTTATTACTACAAATAGTATTCCGTGTGCTGACGTGTCAGGAGATACTGTTATAAAGAATGTTAATATAACTATATATGGAGTTCCTGTTATTAATTTTTCATTAGATAATAATGTTGGTTGTAATGTGCCTTTTTCTGTTAATTTTACCGATAGCACTATTGGTGCAGTATCCTGGCAATGGAACTTTGGTGATGGCGGCACTTCATTTGTTCAAAATCCTTCTCATATTTATAATAATACAGGAGATTATAATGTTTCTCTTACAATTACAGATAGTAATGGTTGCACTGACCAAGGAACAGAACTGATAACAATCTATGAGCCATTTGCTTATTTTACAGCTTCACCGGAAGAGGGTTGTGCCCCTCTGGATGTTGCTTTTACTGATTTAAGCTATTCAAATAGTACTATTATTAGCTGGCAATGGGATTTTGGTGATGGCAGCCCTGTTGATACTCTGCAAAATCCTCTTCATACCTTTGTTGATACAGGGACATATACTGTAACTTTAACAATTCAGGATTCCCTGGGATGTATAAAAACTTTAGTATTAGATGGTTATATCAAAGTGGGAATACCTCCTGTTGTTAACTTTGCTGCTGACGATACTGTCGGATGCCATCCTCTTACTGTAACTTTTTATGATAGTTCAAGTGTTTATACTGATTCATGGTATTGGGATTTTGGTGATGGCAATAATTCAGATGTTCAAAATCCTATACATACATATACTGATACAGGATATTTTGATGTGCAGTTAATTGCAAGTTTTAATGGTTGTGCTGACAGTATTTTATTTCAAAATTATATCTATGTTTTTCCACCAAAGCCCGAGTTTACAGTAACTCCTTCAGAAATAAGTTGTGAATATCCTTTTCTTGTATCTTTTATTGACCAGTCGCAAGGTGCAGAGACATGGGAATGGGATTTTGGCGATGGCAGTCCTGTCTCAACTTTACAAAATCCAACCCATACATACTGGAACCCGGGATTTTATACTGTGAAATTAACTGTCTCTGCTGATAATCCTCCTTTTTGTATGGATTCTATTATAAAAATAGAATTTATTAAAATCTCTGAAATAAATCCCGGTTTTACTCAAAATGATTCTACTACGTGCCAGTATGTTGGGGTTACATATACTGATACCAGTTATGCTAATACTTCTATAGTAAACAGTGAATGGCATTTTGGTGATGGTGCAACAGGAACAGGACAAATAATTACTCATCAATATGCTAACTCCGGTACTTATAGTGTGGAATTAGTTGTAACTGATGCTCTTGGCTGTGAAGATTCTATAACAAAAACAAATACTATAATCGTCTTTGAACTTCCTTCTCCGCGTTTTAGTGCTGATGTAACTACTGGTTGTGTGCCTTTAACTGTTACATTTGACCCGTCTTTATCTACTGCTGTTGCTCCTGCAAATTTAATAATGTGGATTTGGAATTTTGGTGATGGAACGCCTCCTGATACAACATTTAACTCTTTGCCGGTAACTCATATATATACTACAAGAAGTTATCCCGGAAGTTACAACGTAGGTCTTACTGTTGTTGATTCCAAAGGATGCGACAGCACTTTAATAAAATATTCTTACATAACACCTACTTATCCTTATCCTGATTTTGTATTTAATTCATTAATATGTTATTATGATTTTGCTGTCTTTACAAATAATTCAACAGGCACAGGATTGTCTTATTCCTGGGATTTTGGCGACGGAAGTCCTGCAGATACTTCTATGAATCCAATGCATTTGTATGATACAACTGTTGTAGATACAACGATGACTCTTGATGTAATGCTTACAGTTACTGATACCAATGGATGTGATAGTTCTGTTACAAAACAAATAACCGTTTCACGCCCTATAGCAATGTTTAATTCTGATAGCATATATTCCAGTTGTCCTCCGTTTTTTGTTACATTTACTGATTCTTCTACTGCTGATGTTATATCCTGGTATTGGGATTTTGGCGACACAGCAAGCGGCACAAGTAATCATGCTTATATACCAAATCCGCAACATATTTTTAATTATGCCGGACAGTATGATGTCTCTTTAATAGTTACAAATATATATGGATGTGTAGATACTATTATAAAAAATGATTATATTATAGATGGACCAAAGGGCTCTTTTGTTTATTATCCTAAATACGGATGTCAGCCATTAGAAGTAACTTTTGTGTCAGACACACAAGATGTATCAAGTTTTTTATGGGTTTTTGGAGATGGTAGTAGCTCATCAGCAGGAGATTCTATTGTTTATATTTATACAGATACAGGAACTTTTATTCCTACTCTGATTTTACAAGATACAGTGATAGATGCTATATATGGTGATACTATTATTTGTAGCGTGAATATACCGGGAAATGATACTATTAGAATATTTCCTACTCCCGCTGCTGATTTTAACTTTACAACAGGATGCCCTTATACAGATATAATTTTTACAGATGCTTCTACAATTGCTTCAGGTAATATCATTTCTTATGATTGGAATTTTGGCGATGGCACAACAGGAACAGGACAGACAACTATTCATCAGTATGCCTATGGAGGTAATTATAATGTTACTTTAATTGTAACTTCTGATTTAGGTTGTACTGATACGATTACAAAGCAAGTTGATATTTATTATGACCCTGTTGTAAATTTTAGCAATACTATTGTATGTTTAAATGATACAACAAATTTTACTGATTTAACAACAACTATTAATAGTACAATAATTTCATGGTATTGGGATTTTGATGATGGTAATTTTTCAACAATACAAAATCCTTCTCATTTTTATAATGCCTCGGGTAATTATAATGTTAATTTAATTATTATAACATCAGATAGTTGTTCTCATGATACCACAATAGTTGTTCATGTTAATTATCTGCCTATTGCAAATTTTTTTGTTGACAGTAGTGTTTGTGCAAATAATAATACTTATTTTTATGATTCTTCAATAAATCCTCCTGATGGTTCTGTTACTTTCTGGTATTGGGATTTTGGCGATGGAGGTAATTCAAACATTCAGAATCCTGTATATATCTATACATCAGAAGGCATAGTTGTTGTTACATTGACAATTACTACAAATACTGGCTGTACTGACAGTAAAATTGATACTATTCAAGTATATCCTTCTCCAATAGTAAATTTTACATCTACAAAAGTATGTTTGAATTTAGCTAGTGATTTTACTGATAATTCAAGTATTTCATCAGGGAATATAATCTTATGGCAATGGGATTTCGGTGATGGCGATTCTTCTTCAATACAGAATCCTTCTCATACTTTTCTTTCATCAGGCACTCATAATGTTACTTTAACTTTAACCTCAGATAAAGGTTGTGTTAGTTCTATAACAAATGATGTTGTTGTATATCCTTTGCCGGAAGCTAATCTTGGTTTATCATCACATTGTTATGGTGTTCCTATACAGTTTAATGATTTATCTACTATACAGACAGGTTCAATAACTTCATGGCAATGGGATTTTGGCGATGGAAGCTCTGTTTCAATCTTACAAAATCCTATCCATATATATAATTCTTCCGGAATATATGATATAATATTAATTGTTTCTTCACAATATTCTTGTACAGATACTGTTCATTATCAGGCAGATATAAGTCCAACACCTGTTGCTGATTTTTCTGCTGTTCCAATAAATGGATGTAGTCCTCTATCAGTAAATTTTACCGACTTATCTTCTATATCTAATGGTGATATAGTTTCGTGGTACTGGTCTTTTGGTGATGGCATTTTTTCTACAATACAGAATCCTATTCATATTTATGATTCTGCCGGCGTTTATGATGTGTCTTTGACTGTTATTTCTGATTGTGGAATTTCTGATATGTTAACAGTTAATGGTTTAATTACTGTTTATATAACACCTATAGCAGATTTTTCAGCTGTGCCACAATCAACGTCAATAATTTTTCCTACTATTTCTTTTACCGACCTTTCAACAGATGCAACAGATTGGTATTGGACTTTTGGTGATGGCGATAGCTCATATATTCAAAATCCTACACATACATATTCAGACACAGGAACATTTTATGTTACTTTAGTTGTTATAAATGATTCATACAATTGTTCCGATTCTATAAGTAAATATGTAACTATTAACCCGGAATTTGTTTTTTATGTTCCAAATACTTTTACTCCTAATGCTAATGGTAAAAATGATATCTTTAACGGATATGGAATGAGTATTGCAGAATATGAATTATATATATATAATCGCTGGGGCGGATTAGTGTTTAAAAGTAATGATATGTATGAAGGATGGGATGGAACATCAATGTTTGGTGATAAAACAGTCCAGCAAGGTGTTTATGTTTATTTGTTTATCCTGAAAGATAAATTGTCAAAAAAACATGAAATAATAGGACATGTAACATTATTAAATTAAATTTTATGTATGTTTGATGATTTATTAAAGTATACTTTGAGAGGTTATATTTTGCACTTCGGCAAGCTCAGTAGAGCCGTAATAAATTACAGTCATTCATAGTCATTTGTTCGCTACGCTCACTGTCATTTGTTGTCATTTGGCTTCGCTGTCATTTAGTTGCTTATTGACTATTTAATGACAATTAATGACAATCAATGACAACTAATGACAATTAATGACTATATGTTAAAATTATAATTGTTTTCAGGCAACTGCCTGATAAATTAGCTCAAATTATTACGAAGCAGAGTATAAAACTAATAGTTGTATATTTTTTGATGTATAAAATAACTAAAATTTATTTTTGATGAGTTTAATGAATATTTTTTCAAGGAGAAAACTATCTACACCTGTTGATTTATCTGTTTTATCAACAGATATGCATTCTCATCTTATTCCTAATATTGATGATGGAGCAAAGACAATGGAAGAATCTTTGGAACTAATAAAACAATTAAGTAAATTAGGATATAAGAAACTTATAATCACTCCGCATGTGATGGATGATTATTATAAAAATACTCCTGATATAATTTTAAAAGGACTTGAAGATGTAAAAATTGCTATTAACAGAGATAATATTCCTATCAAGCTGGAAGTTGGTGCTGAATACCTTATTGACCAAGGATTTGTAGAAAAATTTAGAAACAAACAATTATTAACTTTGGGAGATAATTATCTTTTAGTAGAATTTTCTCTTTTTAATGCACCGAAAAATATTATTCCGTTAATATTTGATTTACAGGTAGCTGGTTATAAAGTGATTTTAGCTCATCCTGAAAGATATTTATACTGGTATGATGATTTTGATAAATTTAAGAAATTAAAAGATAAAGGAGTTTTTTTTCAGATTAATATTATATCATTAAGTGGATATTATTCTGTACTCATAAGAAAAATGGCAGAGAAACTTATAAAAAATCAAATGGTGGATTTTCTTGGGACAGATATACATAATTATTATTATTTAGAAAGTCTGAAAAAAAGTTTATATGAAAAATATCTTTCTCAGGTAATATCATCAGGAAAAATACTGAACTCTACTTTGTGATAAAAAACCTAGTGTTATGTCAATAATAAATCTTCGTATAAAGCCAAATTCTGACAGTTCGGCAATTGCTGAATTTGTCAGGTTTTATGTCTGTAATATTTAGACATTCCTGACCTGTCAGAGTTCGGCAGTTACCGAACCTGACAGAGTCAATAAATTTTTTAACGACATTATAAAGAATTCGGTGAGCTCAGCTGAACCGTTGACATGACAATAGTTCATAAAAGTTAAAATTATTACCTGTTAAATAATTCATCGGTTTGGTCCAAAAATTTAATCTTTAAAAAATTGCTTATTCATCTAAATTTTTAATATATTTGTAATTTACTTACACATTTACATTTTTTAAGAATAACCAATATATATTACTTTATGAGCAAACTCAATTATTATGACTAAAACTCTGCATAATATAGTTCTCTTTATAAGTATTTTATTATTTTTTAATTTATCATTACACGGACAGGTTGTAATAAATGAATTTTCATGTTCAAATGTTACTACAATACAGGATAATTATTCTGAATATTCCGACTGGATAGAACTATATAACACGAGTGCAACACCTGTTAATCTCGCAGGATATTATTTAAGCGACAAGTTAGGTAATCCAACTAAATGGGAAATACCGTCTGTTACTATTTCGGGCAATGACTATCTTATTTTTTTTGCATCCTCAAGAGATGAAATGAGTGGAAGCTACATACATACGGGCTTTAAACTAACTCAGACCAAACCGGAGTATATAATTTTTTCTGATCCCGGCGGAACAATAATTGAACAAATTCAGTTAACTCCTGCTCAAACAGACCATTCAAGAGGAAGAACAACAGACGGTGCTTCTACATGGTCTCTTTTTACCAGTCCAACACCGGGTGCTTCTAATAACAATGCAGTGCAGGAATATGCAACCACACCTCAATTTAGCCAGATTCCTGGTTTATATACAAGTCCAGTAACACTTGATATTACATCTCCGGACCCTAACGTAACAATATATTACACTATTGATGGAAGTACACCAACAACCTCATCTAATGTGGTTGCCGGCTCTGTCACTGTCAATACTACACAGGTAATACGGGCAAGAGCTTTCAGTAGTGTGACTGACGTGCCAGCAAGCTTTATTGAAACCAATACCTATTTTATTAACGATAGCCATACTATACCTGTAATATCCATTTCCGGCGACCTTGTTGAAAATTTGCTTAATGGTTCTTCTATAGAACCACAAGGTACATTTGAATATTTTGATTCTGACCAGATTTTTATAGACCAAGGCACAGGAGAATTTAATAAGCATGGAAATGATTCATGGGCTTATGATCAAAGGGGAATTGATTATGTAGCCCGGGATCAATTTGGTTATAACTATGCTGTAAAATATAAGGTCTTTAAAGCAAAAGACAGAAACAAGTTTCAAAGATTAATACTTAAAGCTGCTGCTAATGATAACTATCCATTTGAATCTGGTGCTCATATCAGGGATGCTTATGTACACACACTTTCCCAGATTGGACATTTAAAACTTGATGAACGAACTTATGAACCATGTATTCTTTATGTTAACGGTGAATATTGGGGAGTTTATGAAATACGCGAAAAAGTTGACGACTCTGACTTTACAGAGTATTATTATAATCAGGATAGATTTAACCTCCAGTTTATTAAAACATGGGGCTCAACATGGGCGGAATATGGTGGTAACCAGGCACTAACCGACTGGAATACTTTGTATAATTTTATTATGGCCAATGATATGTCTGTCCAGACAAACTATGACTCTGTTAAAGCCCAATATAATGTGAAAAGTTTAGTTGACTATATAGTCCTCAACTCTTATATCGTTTGCTCTGACTGGCTTAACTGGAACACCGGCTGGTGGAGAGGTCTAAATCCTAATGGAGACAAAAAAAAATGGAGGTATATATTATGGGATGAGGACGCTACCTTTGACCATTATATTAATTATACATCTATCCCTGACCAAAGTGTTAATGCAGACCCCTGTAACCCTGAAGCATTACCAAATCCTGGAGGACAAGGCCATATTCCAATACTCAATAAACTTTTAGAAAATCCTGAATTTGAACAATATTATATATCACGGTTTATTGATTTGTCTAATAGTGTTTTTGATTGTGATTTTATGCTACCACTTTTGGATAGCATGATAATTTCTATTGAGCCGGAGATGCAAAGACAGATTAACCGCTGGGGAGGCTCCTTTGCCGGCTGGCAGGCAAATGTGCAGCAATTAAGAAATTTTATTGAAACAAGATGTGTTACCATTAATAATGGTATGATTGATTGTTATGATTTGACAGGTCCTTTTGATATTACCATCATTGTTGACCCTCCTTTGTCAGGCAATGTTAAGATTAACTCATTAGAACTTGATACATACCCATGGGCAGGTTCTTATTTTGGAAATATTGATATACTTTTGGGTGCTTACCCTGACTCTGGCTATACCTTTGAATACTGGGAACTTTATAATCATACTGTTTTACCAAGCTCAACTGACGAAAATGTAATATTAAATCTGGTAACATCTGACACAATTATTGCTCATTTTACTTTTGCAGGAACTGTTAATGTTGACCTTGGCAATGACACCACTATTTGCTATGGCGAATCGCTTGTTTTAGATGCAGGAAATCCAGGTGCAACTTATTACTGGTCAACAGGTGATACATCACAAACTATTATAGTTAATTCAGGAGGAACTTATAAAGTAACTGTTACAAAATATGGTCTTAGTGTCAGCGATTCTATTATAGTCAATATTTCAAATGAAATAATTGTCAGTTTGGGTGAAGACCAAAGCTTATGTATCAATCCGTCTCCTACACTAACTTCAGGAAATTTTGGCAATGGATATACATATTCGTGGGAACATAACGGACAACCAGTTTCTTCTGTTTCTGATTCTTATACAACCGAATTACCAGGGGAATATGTTTTGTCAGTAACAGACCCTTATGGCTGCAAAGGAAGTGATACCATATATATAGCCGAATGCATACTAACTATCCCCAACACTTTTACACCTAATAATGACGGAAAAAATGATACATGGCATATTGAAAATATTGATGTATATCCAAATAATACTGTTGAGGTTTACAACAGAAACGGTAATCTTGTTTATAAAGAAAATAATTATCAAAACAATTGGGATGGTAAATATAATGGGGAAAATATACCAGCAGCAACATATTACTATATAATTAATTTGGAAAATGGTTTAAAAGTATATAAAGGTAGTATAACAATTGTTAGATAATAAATGTGAATAAAAATATTTTAAATTCCTAAGTAGTGTCTGTTCTAGTTTATCTATATTAGGTTATTATCTGAAAGAACAAATAAATGAAAAAGTATATATCATTAATATTATTTCTTTTTATTTTTATTTATACACATGCTCAGCAAATTCCACAATTTAGCCAGCGAATGTTGGACAAACTGGTATTTAATCCTGCTGTTGCGGGTTCCAAGATGTATCAGGATATAAAATTTCATCATCGTAGTCAATGGATTGGTTTTGATGATGCCCCTGTTACTGATATGTTAAGCTATAATAGTATGCTCGGAACAAGTGTCGGTATTGGCGGATATTTTATCAATGATATAACAGGACCTACAAAAAGATCCGCCATTAATGTATCGTATGCTTATCATATTCAATTAGATAAGTTTTATTTATCACTGGGACTTTCGGGTAATATTATGCGATATAGTTTTGACGGGGATAAAATTACTCTCTATGAAAACGATGATGCAGTTGCAATGGGTCTGTCAGACAAGACATGGAAACCGGATGCTTGTTTTGGCGCTTTTTTGTATAACAGTAAATTTTTCGTCGGTTTGTCGGTTCTGCAATTATTTCAGTCAAAAATTAAATTATCTTTTGATGATAATACAGAGGCAGTTGTCCCATTAACACGACATTACTACTTAACAGGAGGATATAATTTTATAAAAGAAAGAGGTTCTAATTACAATATAGAACCATCATTTTTGCTCAGTAAAACAATTGGCAGTCCTTTACAAATAGATTTTAATATCAGAGTAGATTATATAAATAAAATAATGGGAGGAGTTTCTTACAGATATAAAGATGCATTTGTTCTTTTAACAGGAATAAGAATAAAAAAATACTGTTTTTTAGCTTATTCTTACGATATAACTGTTTCTAATCTGAGAAAATATAATAGTGGTTCACACGAAATCATATTATCTGTAAACTTACCATATTATAAAAAAAAGAACAGACCAAAATATAATCTTAAAAATGGTGTAAAACAAATTAAAAGACGGGTGGTGTTGTAATATACTATGTTCTAATTATTGAGGATGCATAAAAACCTGCAAAACAAAGAGTTAGGAAATCATCTTTTTAGTTCAAATTTTTCGCCGAGATAAACTTCTCTTACTTTTTCATCTTTGGCAAGGTCTTCTGATGTTCCATATTTTAAGATAGAACCTTCAAACAACAGGTAAGCTCTGTCTGTGATAGCCAGTGTTTCGTGAACATTATGGTCTGTGATTACTATACCGATGTTTTTATTTTTTAATCTTATGACTATATTTTGAATATCCCTGCTGAGCGGTCAGGCAGTTGCCTGATTCGCAAATTTATATACAATTGGTTTTTGCAGTTATACAGCCCACACCTAAGGTGCTTATACACAATACAATACTTAATTTTCTCAACAGCAAATATTTATTGTCAAAAAAAGGAATTGAGTTCTTTTACTGTTAAAGGTTTGGCAATTATCATTTTGTTTTTATCAAGAAGAAACATTACAGGAGTAGCCAAAACATAGTAATCGCCAGCTACCTTGCTATTAACACCTTCAGTCGCATGGAGGTGTTCCCACTCTGTTAGTTCTTTTTTCTTCTGCTCCCATGCTTTAATATCCAACTCCGTTTCATCCAAACTGATTGCCACAATTGTCATCTTCTGATTCACTTCTGTTTGTTGGTACCAAGGGTATAATGTGTTTGCTAATTCTACACAATGACTGCAATCAGCCGACCAGAAAAGGAGAAGGATATAGTCGCTCTTTGGGGCATAAGTGCTAAGTTCAAAAAGCTTACCTTCCTCGTCTTTGATGCTAATATCAGGGGCTTTACTTCCTGTTATTAGCATTTCGATGCCTTTAAGCCTTAGTGTTATTTCCTGCCTTTTAGAAGTGAGACAGGTTGAATCATTCAGGTAAGGTTCCAAAATTTTTATTCCGGCATCCAAGCCATTTGATTCGTAACCCCTGTAAAAATAATCGACCATCCATCCATATACCAATGGATGTCCCTGTTTTGCTTTTTCAATAGCAGTTCTTCCTGCTTCAGGGAGTAAGGAATCGCGCAAGGCTATTGTGGTGGATAATTGTCCGTACAAATTAACGTAATTGTTCATCCATTTAATAATATCGGATGTTTTTATCATAAAGGGATTTCCAAAATCAATGCCGTCGAAATAGTGGTCAATCAGGCTTTTGATACGATCTGATTCAGTACCTACCAAAGATATTTGCGGCACATATTGAAACCCATACAGGCTGCTTACAAATAGCGATTTATCTTTTAGCGTCTGGTTCATTAACCATTGATTAAAGCTTTGCCGCCGTTGTTCAAATTCTATTATACCCTGCTGATAAAATTCAGACTCAGTTTTATCATAGTACATCAGGAAATTCTGTAACAGACTTAGTTGTTCTTTTTGTTTAATGTTTTCAATTGAGAATCTGACAAAGGCTGCGTTTTCTTTTTCGTTTGCCTGAAAATAAGTACTATCGGCATTATTGCAATAAATAGGACTTACCCATAGTTCTAAATCCTGGTTATTTATAAAAATATACTTTTCTGATGGGTAGGGAGTACTTGATTCCTTTTCTTTGTAGTCGAACCGTAAAACAAACTCACCGGGCAAATATTTACTGGGGACAGAAAGTTTTGTTGTTTCCCCGTTTTTTATACCCGGCATTTCTATGCTCGATATATAAGTCCCCCTGTCCGAGAGTGACATAAGGCTTATCTTGCTCTCGAAAACACCACGTAAATGTATGGTAATGTATATATTATCGGTTTGAGCTGATAAGCACAAAGGGAAGAGTACTCCTGATAAAAAGATAATGATAATTGTAAATCTTACGAAATTAATATACTTTTTCATAAATTTCATAATTTGGTGAGATTTTGATTGTTCCGCATTGAATGTTGTTAGCCAGTGTGTATCTGAATGATTTTGGCAGGTTCGTATACTTATGTTCTGGGCAAAAGCCTCTTCTTAAGAGAGTCATACAATAATAGCGATTACTAGTATCTTTTTTAGATTCTTCATTTTCTTCATATTTATTATGTAAAATTAATATATTTTTGCAGAAAACTGCCAAATAAAAAGATAAATTACTCTTACATCCTTTAACAAGTTTAGTATTGGCTAGCTTAGGCTAAAAATAATTAGTCTCTAATGCAACGAAGATTAAAGCCGACATCCTTTAGAGTGTTGTACACGCCGCTGTAGGCACTGCTGAAGCCTAAGCGCCAGGAGCCGTTAGCATCGGATTGGTGATTGCTCCAGCAGCTTCCGATGGCACCGCGCTGTTCCAGCACACCAGTGGCGCCAATCAGATTCCCTCCAGCATGAAGTTTTAACACCGAAGCATAAGTATGGTTGTAATTACTCCAGCCTCCGGTTGCATCCACATTAACCAATTCTGTATAAGTAGGAATTCGCCAACCCGTGCCAAGTTCTATGGTGCAAGGGTCTTGTGCAGCAACCCACTCGCTACCTTCAACAATAGGAGTTATCCATGCCGTGCTTGGTGTACGGGTAGTACCATCGTGTTTAAAACCTTGTTTTTTGTTAAACTGCCAGTACCAGCCGGCAGAGAGTTCTGTGGCATCTGTGGCTGATGTTGCCTGTTGATCTGAACCCAGGTTTTGAGTTATCCAGCATTTACTGGAGCCTGAAAGACTTGTTTGTGTTTGATTATAAGTAACTGATTTTGTAACAGGCGCGACAGTGCCTGCGGTATGAGTTATGCTAAATGAAGATAGCCCGTTCCAGGTACAAGGCGGTGGACCACAAACAGAAGTAGTAATCACAACATCATCATAAGAATCTGAACAGGGTGGATTGGAAATTGTCCATCGCAGGGTTGCAGTGCCGGGAACAGCTAAGCCTGTTACACCTGAATTATACAATGTATTATCTGTTATGGTTGCTGTACCAGATTCCACAGTCCATAAACCTGTTCCTACCGTGGGGTCATTACCTGCTAAGGTTGCGGTGGTTGCATCACAGGCAGGGTTTATATCTGAGCCGGCATCGGCTGTGGTGGGCGGTTCATTTACCGTAATAGTTGCATCAGCATAAGATGAAGTACAAGGTGAATTGCTGATTGTCCAGCGTACTACATAGCTTCCTGCTCCGCCTGCCGGAGTGAAAGTTGTATTATAGACAGATGTATTTGCAAATTGGCTTGATGATGTACTCGGACCACTCGTAACTGTCCATGCTCCTGTTCCCACAGATGGATTATTTCCCGAAAGCGTTGCGTTACCAGTAGTGCATATAGTTTGAGTGGAACCATTAGTGGCAGTAGTGGGCGGTGCATTTACGGTTACCGAAGCTGTGTTAGCACCTGTTGCCCAACCGCAGTTATTACCCGCTGCAAGTATATAAACACCGGCTCCCGCTATGGTTATACCTGCTATAGTCGGACTTTGTGATGCAGATGTGTAACTGTCGGGTCCTGTCCAACTCCAGCTTGTTGCGTCTGTTGCGGATCCTGTTAAGGTTAGCGTACTTCCTACACAAATAGGGTTGGGAGCGGCTGATGCAGTTACTGCTGTTGGCACGGTACAACCGATGCAGCCAAAGGCTACCCATGATGTGGAAGGTTGATTCCACGCTTCAAAGCATTGGGTGCTGGTGTTGAAGATAAGCAGCGAGTTGGCAGGCGAGGGAATAATGTCACGTTCGCCTGTTGTCATACGGGGAATTAACAAACCACGTTCTGTTGATGTCATCTCCAAAATAGCAGAATTGTCTGGATTTGGTTCATTGATGCCTATGTTTTGGCATAAAACTGCATTAAAAAATGCAACGGATACAAAAAAAGATAAAATTAATTTTTTCATTGTTTTTTTTTTTTAAATTGTTAATAAATTAGTTAATAAATTAATATAAATTGTTAGACACAAATTGCACGAATTAGCACGAAAAATTAATATAAAATTCCCACCCGACAGGTCGCGCAGCACCTGTTGGGTTTAAATTGACTTGATATTTTATAAACTTTCCCAAAGTTTGAAACTTTGTCGCGAGACCTAAAGTTGCATAAATTAAACGACATTTAGTTTTGTAATTAAATATTTTTTTACGTTCTTTGACATATTGTTTCATTTAAATTATTTTTATTATGAGAAG
>Ga0265594_1000860_pt1 | contig 24422 bp, 22 predicted proteins | sample saktaG_11_FD_190147 | JGI IMG/M metagenome (GOLD analysis project Ga0265594, IMG submission 190147) | Saline water microbial communities from Sakinaw Lake, British Columbia, Canada - sak_2011_5_24_80m | ecosystem: Environmental > Aquatic > Non-marine Saline and Alkaline > Saline ... | reverse complement strand
TGAATTGACACAGTCACAAATTTGCCTTGTGGGGGTTAGTAATGATTTAACTTTTTTAGATGGTTTAGACCCCAGAGTTAGAAGCTCTTTATCAGAAGAAGAAATCATTTTTGCACCCTATAATGCTTTACAATTAAGGGAAATTTTAAACAAAAGAGCTGAATTAGCTTTTAAAGAAAATATTCTTGTGGAAGGAGTCATTGCCAAATGTGCTGCTTTTGCTGCTCGTGAGCATGGGGATGCAAGACGTGCCTTGGACTTATTAAGAATTGCTGGCGAATTAGCAGAAAGAGATGGTTCTTTAAAAATTAAATTAGAACACATCGATCAAGCAAATAATAAAATTGAAAGGGACAAAATTTTAGATGTTATTAAATCAGAACCAAAACAATTTCAATTTGTTCTTTATTCTATAATTAAATTAACTGAAAACCAGAGCAATGAACCTATTTTTACAGGAGATATTTACAATTTTTATCAAGATCTTTGTTTAAAAAATAAATCAGAAGTTTTAACCCAAAGAAGAGTTAGTGATATTGTTCAAGAATTTGATATGCTTGGAATTATAAATGTAAGGGTTATTTCAAAAGGTCGTGGAGGCAGAATGCGTGAAATAAAACTGGCAATTACAAATAATATTGCTAAAAAAGCAAAAGAAATTATTGAAAATTCATTAGACTATCAAATATAATTTTAAAATGAAATATACTGAAAATTGTCCTTTTTGTAATATTTTAAAAGATGAAAGAGAAATTTTAAGTGAAACCAAGGATAGTTTTATTATTTTAAGTAATCCTACACTTGTTTCTGGGCATTGTTTAGTTATTCCAAAAAAGCATGTAAAAAAGCCATTCCGTTTAAAACAAATTAATTTACTTGAGCAGACCACTTTACTCAAAAAAGAATTGCCAACAAAATTTCAATTAAATAAATTAAAAGATTTTATTTTGAAATAATGGAACCAAAAGAAGTTCTGAAATTTTTTATAGAAAAAGGGCTTTTGGTTGATAAAGAAGTTTTAGATCTTTTTAGTGAAACAACTGACGAAGAATCCACAAAACTGATTATAGAAAAATTAAAAAATCATACACAACAGAAAATAATTACAAAAGAAATTTTTTTAAAGAATAAAGAAAAGGTTTGTGGGTTTTTTTCAAATTTTCCAAAAGAAAATCAAAAAAATTTTGAAAAGTTAAAAATAAAGTTAGGTTTAAGCATAGAAATTTCAAAAGAAATTTCAAAACCTTTTCATGAAAAAACTGCCTCCTCACAGCCCATAATAGTTAAAAATGTTGAAGTGCAAAACTCAAAACCTTTTTTAAATAAAAAAATAGAAATTTCAGATTTTAATAAATATTTTAGAAATCGTTATAATGAATTAAAGAGCATTTTGCAAGAGCATTCTGAATTAAAAAATTTAATTTCAATTAATAAACTTTCTGGAAACGCTTCTTCTATTTCTGTTATTGGAATGATTTTAGATAAAAGAGTCACAAAAAATTTAAATTTAATTTTTGAAATAGAAGATTTTACAGGAACAATAAAAGTAATTGTAAATCAAAATAAAAAAGAAGTTTATGAAAAAGCGAGAGATATTTGTTTAGATTCTGTAATTGGGTTTAAATGTTCTGGAAACAATAAGGTTCTTTTTGCAAATGAGGTAGTTTTTCCAGAAGCTATTTTATTTGAAAGAAAAACTTCTCCTATTGAGGAATCTATTGCATTTTTAGGAGACTTACATTTTGGGAGCAAATTATTTTTTGAAAAAAGTTTTTTGAAATTTATAGATTATTTAAATGGAAAACTCCAAAATCCAGAAGAAGCAAAAAAAATAAAGTATTTATTTATTGTTGGAGATTTGATTACTGGTGTTGGAAATTATCCAAACCAAGAAAGAGATTTGAAAATAAAAGATGTCGAAGAGCAGTATATTCAAATTGCAGAACTTTTGAGTAGGATAAGAAAGGATATTATAATAATAATTTCTCCGGGAAATCATGATGGTGTTAGGTTGATGGAACCCCAACCTATTTTTGAAAAAAAATTTGCATGGCCATTGTATAATTTAGATAATGTAATTATAACAGAAAATCCAAGTAGAATAAATATTGGAAAAAAATATGGTTTTTCTGGTTTTAATGTTTTAACATATCATGGTTTTAGTTTTCCGTATTATGCAGATAATGTGCCTTCTTTAGTTCAAGCAAAAGCAATAAATTTCCAAGATAAAATTATGGCATATTTGTTAAAAAATAGACATCTTTCTCCTACCCATAGCACAAGAACCCAACATTTCCCCCTTGAAAAAGATCCCCTATTAATTAGAAAAATTCCCGATATTTTTTTTTCAGGTCATTTGCATAAATCTGCTATCTCTTATTATAATAATATTTTATTAGTTGTATCTTCTTGTTGGGAAGACCTTACTTCTTATCAAATTAAAAGAGGAAACAAACCTGATTTTTGTAAAGTTCCTTTATTTAATTTAAAGACAAGAAAAATTAAAATTTTGGATTTTGAAGAAAAATGAAAACAGAACAATATTTTAAAAAATTAGATGCAGATGTTAAAAAAGTTTATGCAATGGCAGAAGTTGCAAGAGCAAAAGGTTTAGATCCTGTTTCTAAAGTTGAAGTTCCTTTAGCAAAAACAATGGCTGAAAAAGTTGTAAAGTTAATTGCAACTGTTTACCCTCAAATAGATAACCCCTTAATTTCAAAAAGAATTTTAGAATTAGAAAAAGAGCATGGCAAATTAGATAATGCTGTTGCATTCAAAATTGCAGAAGAAATTGCAAAACAAAAGTATTGCAAATTTTCAAATATACTTGAATCTATTGAAGCTGGGATAAGAATTGGTTTTGCATATATTACTCTAGGGGTTGTATCTTCTCCCATCGAAGGATTTACAAAACTTAAACTTGCTAAAACAAAAGATGGAAAAGATTATTTTGTTGCATATTTTTCAGGTCCTATCCGTAGTGCAGGGACAACTGCCTCATGTATGGTGTTAATTTTAATTAATCATTTGAGGGAACTTTTTGGTTATGCTAAATATGATCCAACAGAAAAAGAAATTAAAAGAGTGGCAATAGAGTTGGAAGATTTTCATAGTAGAATAACCAATTTGCAATATATGCCTACTGAAGAAGAAGCTTTGTTTTTAGCAAAAAATATGCCAATTCAGGTGAGTGGTGAACCTTCTGAAAAACTTGAAGTTTCAAATTATAAAAATTTAGAGCGAGTTGAAACAAATTATTTGAGAAGCGGTTTTTGTTTAATCATGGCAGAAGGTTTGGCGCAAAAAGCAAAAAAAGGTTTGCGGCTTTTAGATAAATTAAAATCAAAAGGAATTATTTCAAAAGATTTTGATTTTTTAAAAGATTATGTTAAACTTCATGAGAAAAGAGATATTGGTAAAGTAGATGCTTCTCCAACGTACATTAATGATTTGGTTGCTGGAAGACCAGTTTTTGGGCATCCTTCAAAATCAGGTGGTTTTAGGTTTAGATATGGTCGAGGAAGAGTTTCTGGTTTTAGTGCTGTTTCATTACATCCTGCAACAATGGGAATTACAGATAATTTTATTGCAATAGGAACTCAATTGAAAATAGAAAAACCAACAAAAGGTTGTGTTACAACTGTTTGTGATTCTATTGATGGTCCAATTGTAAAACTTGTTAATGGAAGCGTGAAAAAACTACAAACCCTCGAAGAAGCAAGAAAACTTTATCCAGATGTTGAAGAAATAGTTTACCTTGGTGATATTTTATTTCCTTTTTCAGATCTCGCAAATAGAAATTCTAATTTAATCAAACCAGGTTATGTTGAAGAATGGTGGAATTTGGAATTAGAACAAAAGGGAGGAGAAGTTAAAGATTGTTTTAATGTGGATTTTGAAAAAGCTGTCGAATTAAGTGAACAGTATAAAATTCCTTTTTATCCAAAATATATTTTTTATTGGACCCAAATTTCTATAGAACAATTTTCAAATTTAATTAAGTGGTTGAAAAATTCTCGTTTCGAAGAAAAAATAATTCTTCCATATAATAAGGAATCTCGAGAAAAATTTGAACAAGGAAAAAGGGCTTTGGAACTTTTGGGTGTTGAACACGAAGTAACAATTGAAAATGTTATTTTGAACCCTGAAAATAGTCTTGCTTTTCTTTTTAATTTTGGAATTTTTGTTAAAGAAGGTTTTTCTTTAAAAGATAAATTTTTAGAAATTGAAAATAAAATTAATTTTGAAAAAAATGTTTTGGAAAATATTAATTCTTTTTCTAAAATTAAAATTAAAGATAAAGCAGGAGAATTTATTGGTGCAAGAATGGGACGTCCAGAAAAGGCAAAATTAAGAAAATTAGTTGGGAGTCCAAATGTTTTGTTTCCTGTTGGTAATGAGGGGGGGAGGTTAAGAAGTGTGCAGGCTGCTTGTGGCGTGGGTTATGTTCGAAGTAGTTTTCCTATTTATTTTTGTGAAAAATGTCAAAAAGAAACAATCTATCTTGTTTGTGAAAATTGCCAAGAAAAAACAAAACAAATGTTTTATTTTCCCGAAACAAAACAAAAAACTTTTTCAAGATTTCAGCAAGGGTCAGAACAACAAGGGTCTGCGTGTTATACACGGGATATTGACATGAAACATTATTTTGAAAAAGCTATTGAAAAGCTTGGGGTTTTAAGAGAAAAAATTCCTGCTTTGATAAAAGGGGTTCGTGGAACTGTTTCTTCTGAACATAAAATGGAACATCTTTGTAAAGGGATTTTAAGAGCAAGCTTTAATTTGCAAGTAAATAAAGATGGGACAATTCGTTTTGATGCAACAGAACTTCCAATAGTTTCATTTAAACCAAAAGAGATTTCAGTTAATGTAGAAAAGCTAAAAGAAATGGGATATGATAAGGATATTTTTGGAAAAGAGCTTGTTAATGAGAATCAAATTTTAGACTTAATGCCCCATGATATTTTGTTGCCAAGTGCCGACGAAACTCTTGACGAAAAAGCAGATGATGTTTTTTTTAGGGTTTGCAATTATGTTGATGAATTACTTGTTAAATTTTATGGATTAAAACCTTTTTATAATATTAAAAAAAGAGAAGACCTTGTTGGTCAACTTGGTGTTTGTATGGCACCGCATAATTGTGCAGGCGTTATATGTAGGTTTATAGGTTTTTCAAATTCTCTTGGCTTGTATGCAAGTCCATATATGCATGCTGCTGTTCGTAGAGATTGTGATGGTGATGAAGCTGCGATAATGTTGTTAGGAGATGTTCTTTTAAATTTTTCAAAAGAGTTTTTGCCAAGCCATCGTGGAGGAACACAGGATGCACCTCTTGTTTTAAATTCAAAAATAAATGCAGGAGAAGTTGATGATCAAATTTTAGACTTTGAAATTTCAAATGGGTATCCCCTTGAACTTTATGAATTAGCAGAACAAAGAAAACATTCTTCTGAAGTAAAAATAAAAGATGTTGCTTGTGCACTTCGTTTAGGTGAAGATCCCTTTGTTGGGTTAGGGTTTACACACGATACAACTAATTTTAATTCTGGTGTTATTTGTTCAAGTTATAAGAGTTTAGGAACTATGCCGGAAAAGGTGAAACACCAAATGGAACTTGTTGAAAGATTAAGGTCTGCCGATACCTCTGATACTGCACGACTTATCATTGATAAACATTTTTTAAAAGATATGAAAGGAAATCTCAGAAAATTTTCAACGCAAACTTTTAGATGTGTTGGTTGTAATGAAATAATGAGGCGTCTTCCTTTGTCGGGCGTTTGTCCCAGATGTTCTGGAAAAGTTATTTTTACGGTAACAGAAGGAGGAGTAAAAAAATACTTAGAAGCTGCGTTAAGTTTAGCAAAGAAATACAATCTTTCAAACTATATGCAACAAAATCTTGAATTAACAAAAAGATATATTGAAAGTGTTTTTGGAAAAGAAGTTGAAAAGCAAAAAACTATGCAAGATTATTTTTAGTTTTTTTCATTCATTTGTTCAAGCGGGGTCAAATGAAAGCAGGAAAAGTTGGGGGGGTGGATTTGATTAAAATTGCTTTCTAAGATAAAGCGTTAAGGTGGTTGTTGATTTTTCTTTAACAGGAAAGTGCAATATTTTTTCATAGTATGTGTTTCCAATGTTTTTTTGTGCCCAAACAAAATGGTCGTCTGAAGGTTCAATGTCTTTAAATTCAAAATAACCTTGGCTATTTGAAGTTGTTTCTGGCTTTCCGTCTGGTAATCCAGGCATGCTATTTAATTTTATTTTTGCATTAGGGGCAATTTCATAATTTCCATCATTATCAGGGTCGTAAAAAACAGTGCCCTGAATTTCTCCATTATTATATCCTGGTGGTGCTTCTAATATAGGTTCGCAATTTATTATAAGACAACTTGTTAAAATTAACAAAAGCTTATTTAGGGATTTCATATAATTAAATCTTTTTTCTATTTATAATTTTATATGCTTTTTAGTATAATAGTTTTTATAAACCAAGTTTTGTTTTAATTGAATATGGTTAATTTAATGAAGAAACTTAAACTTTTGGCTTTGCCTGTTTCGCTTTCAGTTGCTTTAGCACTTCCTTGTTTTGCAAGAGACAAAAATCTTAAAGAGAAAGACAATGATTTTGTTAGCATAGGGGTTTCTAAATTCGGCGATGAATCTATGAATGAAGAATGGGGGAATGCCTTTCCTTTGAGTATTGGTTATAATACTTATCTTGCAAAGAATCTTCGTTATGAAGGGAGTGGTTCTTTTGGATTTAATAGAAACACCTATAGTTTGGATAATAATGTTGTAAGTTATTCTCAATATTACAATTTTATAATAACTGCTTCTCTACAGCTTGTAATGCCACAAGAGGGTTTTGATTTATTTTTAGGAGGGGGATTAGAATGGTCTACTTTAAAATTCAAAGAAAATTCTATAGATGATGATAAGCCGTATAAAGAAAAAGTTGAAGGTGCAGGAATGGTTTTTATTGGTGGAGCAGAAATACCTATTAGCGAAAAGTTGAATGCAATGTTATCTGTTAAATATAGTTCTATAAATCCTTACAAAGATGAATATGGTGGTTTTGAGATGGGAGCTATAACTTTTTCAGCTGGCTTAAGCACTAAATAAATATAAAATAATTGTTGGTAATAATAAACAGCCCATCATATTTGTTCTTCGAACTTTTAATGAAATGCAATAAATCCCTGTTAAGGTTGAAACAATTAAAATTAAAAATCCGAAAAATCCTGAAATTAAGAAAACAATTATTGCTAAAAAAATTAAAGTCAATAAAGAAAGTTTTGTGTAATTTATTTTTTCTATTTTTTGTGAAAATATTTTTGCTAATTTTTTTGTTATGAAAAAAGAGAAAACCCCGCTTATTAAAGTTGTAAAAAGAATTAGAACTAGAATCTTCCATGATAAATTTCCAATAATTTCTAAAATAGCAATTGCTGCACCTGTTCTTGCTTTTGAAATCACATAAAGAGAAATAAAAGAAAAACCCATTACTAAAGTATTTGTTGCTCCGAGAAGAATTAGAAAACCTTTTTTATTTGTTTGTGTTTGATTTTTATCAAATACACTGAAAATTTTTAATTTGCTGTTTGAAATCGAGTTTCCAATTATTGCTGCTTGCCCACTTCCTAAACCTGGAAGAAAACTGCAAAGTGGAGAAGCAATTAAAGCACCTAAAAGAGGTTTGAAATATTTTGTTTTAGGTTTTGTTATTTTTTGTTTTGGAATTTTAAATTTATTTTTTATACTTAAGATTAACATTGAACTTCCAAATAAACCTGTTAAAAGTGGGAAAAGAGGTTGATTTATTGAAGACAAATTTAAAACACAAAAACCTAAAAAACCAGATAGAAAAAAAACAAGCAGAGCATTAAATTTATTTTTTTCAGAAAAAACCAAAAAAGTTGAAGCGAAAATTAAAATATAAGGAATTAAAATTTGAATTAAATTATTTGTTTTTGAAATTAAAAATATAGAGGGAAAGGCGATTAATAATAAAATAAAAATTGCTGCTAAACTTCCTTGGTTTGTTAAAAGAATTGCCTCATATCCTAAACCTTTTTTTAAAAGTTCGTGACCTGGTAAAATAGAAAGTTCGGTATCTGTGTCTGGGCAGCCCAAAAAAATAGAAGGAATAAAGTCGACAAAAGTGTGTGTAATTGCCATAGAAGTTATAAAAACTGCAAGATAAATTGCAGGAATTTTAAACAGTAAAGAAGTTGAAAGAGAAATTAAAAAAGTTCCTATAAGATTTATATGAATTCCTGGAACCAAGCCTGTGAAAATTCCGAACAAGATTCCTAGTAAGATAGCCAATAAAATTTCAATTAGCATTTTTTAAGAAACATTTAATAATTAATATTTGTTTTGTATTTTATGAATGTAAAAGAAAAGCTGGAATTGATTACAAGAAATTTGCAAGAACTTATTGGGGAAGAATTATTAGAAAAGAAATTAAATGCAAAAAAAAATTTTGTAATTTATTGGGGGACTATGCCCACAGGAAGTGTTTCTCTTGCATATTTTTTTCCAATGTTAAAAATCGCAGATTTTTTGAAAGCAGGATGTAAAGTCAAAATTCTTTTAGCAGATTTACACGCGTTGTTAGATGGCGTTCCTTTTGATTTAGTTGAAAAAAGATATAATTATTATAAGGAAGCAATTTTGTTGATTTTGAAAACAATTGGTGTGGATGTTCAGAAATTGGAATTTGTTAGGGGAAGTGACTTGCAATTAAATAAAAATTATTTTAATGATTTGTTAAAATTGAGCACGTTTACTACTATAAAAAACTCAACAAAAGCAGCTTCAGAAGCTGTAAAGACTGCGCAGGGAGACAATGTTCTTCTTTCTGGAATGATTTATCCTTTGATGCAAGCATTGGACGAAGAATATCTTGGTGTTGATGCGCAATTTGCAGGTGTTGATCAAAGAAAGATTATGGTTTATGCTCGAGAATATTTACCAAAAATAGGTTACGAATCTCGGATTGAATTAATGAATCCAATGATTCGCGGGTTAGTTGGAAAGCAAATGAGTTCAAGTATCGAAGGAACCAAAATAGATTTGCTTGAAACAGAAGAAAAAATAAAATCTAAAATCAAAAAGGCAGAGTGTGTTGAAGGAAATTCTGATAATGGCTTAATGGCCCTAATGAGGTATTTATTTTTTATTTTAAAAGAAGACCAAAAAGAAAAGTTTGTTGTTCAACGTCTGGAAAAATTTGGAGGAAATTTGGTTTACAAAACTTATGAAGATTTAGAAAAAGATTTTGTTAAGAAAACTTTACATCCACTTGATTTAAAAAACGCAGTTGCCAATGAGATTGTTAATTTATTGAAACCTTTTAGAGAATCAAAAAAATTAAATCAACTTTACAAAGAAGCATATAAAAATGAGTAATCTAAGCATAATCTCAGAAGTTGGAGGAAGGAAACCTTGGTTAATCTGGCTTTTTATTTTGATTTTAATTTTGTTAATTTTTGTAGGAGTTTTTATTTGGAATTTTCTCTCTGGGGGGGCTGGGCAATCTGCTGCTAATTTAAGTCAACAGATGTTTGGGAATACAAGTTTGCCAATTTAATTTTAAGAAATTATTTTTTCTTTGTAAGAAATTAAGAACAATACAAGACCAATTATAAAAAATAAAATCGAAAAGGGTAAAGTTTTAAGTCCAATTTTCCCTAAGGGAATTATCATATGAGTACTCCTATTATAAATTAAAAAAATAACACTTAAAACTAAAAAAAGCAAGCAAAATATTTTCTTCTTTAAATTTTTTATTGGTTTGAAAGTTAGTTTTTCTTGGGGTTCTTTTTTCTTTATTTTTTCTTTAACCTCTTTAGAATTATTTTTTTTGTCTGCTAAAAAATACTTTTTTATTTCTTTATCTTCATCAAAAAAACTTTCAATTAACTTTTTTTTCTCCAGTTTCTGAACTTCTTTTTTAATTTCCCCGTAAGTTAAATCGGTTTTTTCAAATTTTTCAAGATTGTCCTGCAATTCTTCAACAGTTAAACTATCTTTTTTTATTTTAGGCAATTGATTTAAAATGTTTTGCCTATTTTCTTTTTCTTCTTTTTTCATTTTAATTTGAAGTAAAACTATTTTTTAAAATTATCGTGTTCTGAATTCCACAACATCTAAGTCCTTTAGCTTGTGTTTTAAGCCAACTTTTTGTCCAGAGAATTTTGAAGAAGGTCCCCAGATTTTTGTTTCTTTTACATTTTTTGAAAAACCTTTAAGAATTTTTTCAGCGACATCTCCAATTGTGGAATTCTCTTTTAGAATAATTGGACGAGGGGATTTTTCTTTTCCTGGTTCTTTTGTGTAAATTCTAATTTTATCAAATTTTTCAAAAATCTTTTCTTTTAATTCTTCAATTCCCAAATTGTCTTTTGTCGAAACAAAAATAAAATTGTATTTTTTAGTCTGAAGTTTTGAAGAAAGTTTTCTTTTTTCATTTTTAGATAATTTTTCGAATTCATTGATTACGAGAATTTGATTTTTGTTTTGTATTTGCAATTTTTCAATTTCTTCAAAATTTTTTATTAAAACTAAAATAACATCTGCACTATTTGTTAAACCCCTATCATAATTTTCAGATTCAATTGAAGGATTTTCTATTAATTGTATTTGTATTGATTCGTGTTTTGAAATCCCTACTACAGGTTCTCTTGTGCAAAATTCTGAACTTGAAATTTTTGGTTTTGCATTTGTTAATGCAGAAATTAAACTGGACTTTCCAGTATTTGTATGTCCTACTATGACTACTTGCAAATCTCCTTTTTTAATTCCTTCTCCATGATGTTTTGATTGTTTGATTTCTTTTTCTTTTGCGTATTTTAATTTTTTCAATCTTGTTTTTAATTGTGCTAATAAATTTTCAGAACCTTTGTGTTTTGGAGCAAGAACTATCATTTTCTTTAGACAACTAATTTTTTCTTCAGTTGTTTTTGCTTGGAGATATTCTCCTTGTGCCTTGTCAAAATGTGGCGATGCATTAATTGGCATGTTAAAATTAAGTTTTTCTTACTTAAAAAATTATGGAGTAAAATTTATAAGAGTAGGTTTCTTTATTTTTAAAAGAAAATGGTAGGACAAATACAACAGCAACCACAAACAAGACCAATTGTTCAAAAATCGGTTAGCGTTCAACAACCGGTTCAACCAGTAATCCAACAACCTGTTGACCCAAAATCTATTGTAACTGATTTAAGTCAAATACCAAAGAAGAAATCGAATTGGTGGATTTGGGTATTGGTTATTTTAATTTCTATTAGTTTAGGAATTCTGATTGGAAAATTTTTGTGGGCAGGACTTTAAATTTATTAATTTTTAAAATGGAAAAAAAGTTTCATAAAAAAGTTTTGAAAAATGGAATGACAATTCTCTTTGAAAAAAGGGATTTGCCAGTTGTTAGTGTGGCTTTTGCTGTGCGTCATGGGGGAATTCACGAAGAGATTTCTGAAAAAGGGATTTCACATTTTATAGAACATATGCTTTACAAAGGAACAAAAACCAGAACACCAAAACAAATTTCAGAAGAACTTGAAAAAAACGGTGGTGAAATGAATGGCTTTACGGAAAATGTAATTACTGCTTATTGGTGTAAAATGCCGTCAGATAAATTAAAAATTGCCTTGGACGTTTTATCTGATCTTGTAAAAAATCCTTTATTTGAGGAAAAAGAATTAGAAAAAGAAAGGCAGGTTATTTTTGAAGAAATAAAAATGTATCATGATAATCCTTTAAGATATGTTTTTGAAGAAATCCAGAAATGTTTGTATGACGGAACTTTGAGTATTGATTTAATTGGGACAAAGAAAACAATGAATTCTATTGATAGGGAAAAAATGGTTGAAAAATTTAAATCTGTTTATACGCCGAACAATATGATTTTGTGTGTTGTTGGAAATGCTGACTTTGACGAACTTGTGGATTTTGCTGAAAAGAATTTTGGAAATACCTTAAAGGGCACGAGTGAAAAATCTGAAATTTCTGTTAAAGAGTTTGGTTTGAAAAATGAAGTTAAGGTTGAAGAAAGAAAAGGCATTGACCAAGCTAATTTGGTTTTTGCATATCATGTTCCTTTAGTAGAGGACAAAAAATCAGATGCTGCAAGGATTTTAACTTGTTTAATGGCGGGTGGTTTGTCTTCAAGGCTGTTTGAAGAAATTCGTGAAAAAAGAAATCTTGCATATGCTATTAAAGGAGGTTCGCAAATTTCAAAATATTTTGCCTACAATTTTATTTATGTTGGGACAATGAAAGAAAATGTTGAGAAAGTTAAGGAATTAATTTTAAAAGAATTTGAAAAAGTTGCAAAAAGTTTAGATGAAAAAGAACTTAATTCTGTTAAAGAGCAATTAATTGGTAATTATAAAATTTCTCAAGAAGATTCTGTGTTACAAATGCAAAGTTTACTTTTTGCAGAAATGGACGGTCAAGCAGAAGAATTTTATGAGTTTGAAAAAAATATAAAAGAAGTTAAATTGGAAGATGTTAAAAATTTAGCGAAGATAAAAGATTATAGTTTTTTTGCACTTGTGCCAAAGGATTAGAAAGTATTAAATAGTTTTTTGGATTTTGTTTTTTATGAAGCGTGAAGTAAAGGATAAAACTATTTTAGATAAATTTGCAGAAGACTTTTGTAAGGTTGTAGAAAGGCATGTTAAATATATTATTTGTTCTGGGTTTGTTGCAATTGCTCATGGTAGAAGTCGTGGAACAGAAGATATAGACATGATAATTGAAAAAATTTCAAAAGAAAAATTTTTGAAGTTACATAAAGATTTGGATAAAGCAAGTTTTGAATGCATGCAATCTTCTAATCCTGAAGAAATTTATGATTCTTATTTAATTAATGGAGATAGTGTTAGATACACTCTTAAAGGAGAATTTCTCCCTGAAATGGAAATTAAGTTTGTTAAAGATGAATTGGATTTAGAACAAATTAAAACAAGGCAAAAAATTTCTTTTACAGGGCTAAATGTTTATTTTTCTTCTATTGAATCAAATATTGCATTTAAAGAAGAATTTTTAGGTGCTGAAAAAGATTTAGAAGATGCAAAACATTTGAGAATTATTTATCAAGGAAAACTTAATGAGGGAAGGATAAATGAAATTAAAAAGAAAATAAGGAAATTTAGATATGGTAAGAGATAAAACACATTCTGAACAAATTAAAAGGTGGGCAATTTTTGTTAGAGAAAATCCAAATTGGAAGTCTAAATTAAAACCTTTTTTAGATTCTCAAATAATTATTGCCAGAAGAGTTTATTGCAAGTTACTTAAAACAAAAAAGGGAAGAGAGAAAATAAAATTGTTAAAACAAAGAAAAGTTTAGGAACTATTTTTTTATAGGTTTGTGTGGAGGGGGATTTCTAAAAAAGGAATTTGTTGAAAAAAATTTAATTAAGGAAGTTCCTCGTTGGAATCTTTTTGATTTGGAGATTAAGAATAGAGAAAGGTAGATAATTTATTAAATTAAAAAGTAGGAATTGTTGTTTTTGTTCTTGAAATTGGGAATAGGAAAAATATTTATTGATTTGAAAATATTTTTTAGAATAATAATATTTATAAACAACAAACCTTTAAGCTTACTATGAAAAAAAAGAGTGTGAAAATTATTTTTTGTTTAAGTTTAGTTTTAATTTTATCTTTGTCTTTGGTTTCTGCTGGTTGGTTTGATTGGGTTGGAAAAATTACAGGAAGAGCTGCAGGGGGAGGAGGAGCTTGGGATACTGATTATGGAATAAATTATTCTGTGAGGGGAACTTGCACAGACGACCATCACGCATATACTGATTATTGTACCCCTGTTCAATTTGAATTAAGAGAATATTATAGCGAGGGGGATAGTTGTTTATGGAAAGATTATGATTGTTCAAGTGTTGGAAAAGTTTGTTCGGAGGGGGTGTGTGTTGATGACGGGGGGGTAGGAACCTGTGTTAAAAATGCTGATTGTGATTCTGATAAATTTTGTGAGGGAGGAGTTTGTAAAGAAATTATTTTACCTGTAATGTGTTTAGGGGTTTCATTTAATCCCTGTTATTATCTTTCTACTACAGAAGTATGTAATTCTAATAATAATTGTAGATGGTCAGTAGATTATGGGAAATGTGTTGCAGATTGTAATTTTATTCAGAATAAAACGTCTTGTAATCAAAGACAAGGATATTGTTCTTGGGAAGAAGAACCTGTAATAATTTCAGAATGTAAAGGAACAGCAACTGCTTGTTCTGAATTTCATGTGCTTGAATGTTTAGAGCAAAATGGTTGTAGGATTGTAAAAGATTCCTGTTCAGGAACAGCAAAGGGATGTTCACAAATAACTTCTAAATTAGATTGTGGTGAGACTGCTAATTTAGGGCAAATTGGTTGTTCTTGGAGTGAATGCACTGTTGAATCTAAATTAATAACTTGTGAAGGAAGTTGTGGGGCAAAGAATAATAATTGTGGACAAGAGGTTGATTGTGGAGGTTGTGGTTCTTATCAAAAATGTCAGGAGAATGTTTGTGTTAAATCAGATACTCCTTCAATTGGAGTAGATTGCAAAGATTCAGATGGGGGGGTAAATTATTATGAATCTGGAACTTGCACAGATAGTTTGGGTTCGCATAATGATGAATGTCTTGGTGGAAGAAAGCTTAGAGAATATAGTTGTTTTGAAGGAAAATGCGTTGGCGAAGAAGCACCTTATTTTTGTTTAGGAGTTTGTGAAAGTTCTGCTTGTTCATTTCCGATAAGTAGTGAAGGGGAAGATGGTTGTCCATTAAATGGGAAATATATTCAACAAAAAACAAGAATGATGCAGGGCGAAAGAACACTCTATTGCGATCCTATTTCTTCTGATTGGGAATATGCACTTCCTTCTGATAGTCCTTGTGTTGCAGATTATGAATGTGAAACAAATGTTTGTATTGATAGAAAATGTACTTCTATAACAGATAAATTAAATGAGCAAACTGCTCTTTTAAAGAAAATTTGGTGTTTTTTAACAAGTGGATTTTCTTCTGAAAATCCTGCATACGGAATTTGTATTGGAGAGAGCACTTCTTGCGAGGACACAGGGGATAATGTAAGAGTTCAGGAAAAATGCACTTCTATTAATGGGCAGGAATTTTTAGATACTTGTGAAGGGGGCAAAGTTTACCAATATGAATGTGGTGGAAGTGGTTTCTGCAAATTTTCCCATGAAGAAGGGGAAGCTTGTCCATTACAATATGAATGTGTAGATGGTGCTTGTATTCTTTCTAAATCATTGCAAAAGCAAGTTTAATTTTAATTTAATAATTTTTGGAAGGAGATTTATTTTTTTTAAGAAAGAGGATTAATGATTTGAAAATGTTAGGGTGTGAGATTAATCAATTATGGGAAAAACTTAAAAAGCTTGTTTTCTATTAATGCATTAATGGACGGATTATTAGATAATGCAAGGGAATTTTTAAATTCTGCTAAAGATAATTTTGTTAAAAAAAGATATAATGTTTCTGCAAGTGATTATTTTAAGTCTATTGTTATTTTTTGTGATTATCTTATTTATGGGGAAATTAAAAGATTGCCTAAGAATCATAATGATAGATTCAATTTGTTAAAAAGTTATTTTAATAAGATTTATGAAAAAGTTTCTTTTTTGTTTGGAATTTATATTAAGTCTTATAATTTAAAGACTAAAAGGGAGGATGTTTTGAAATTAGAAAAATGTGCAAATGAAATTAAAGAATTTATTGGATGTTAAGAAAAAATTGGGGAAATTTTTGAAGAATAAAGATATTTATGATATTATTTTATTTGGCTCTTTTGTTAAGGGAAAAGTTATTCCAAATGATGTTGATATAGCAATTATTTCTGAAGAGGAAAATTTTAAATTGAGTGGGTTTCATATAAGTGTTCTTCATTGTAGAGATTTTTTCAAGCCTGTTAGTTTAATTAATACTCTGTTTCGTGAAGGATATAGTTTGAAAAAGAACAAATCTTTTTCAGAAGTTTATGGTTTTAGAAATAAATGTTTGTTTAGATATGAGTTGAAAAATTTAAATCTTTCGGAAAAAGTTTTTGTTGTTAATTTTTTGAGGGGGAAAAAAGGAGAGTTGGGACTTGTTTTAGAAAAGGAGGGGGAGTGGATAAGTAATCAAGTTTTTTTGTGTCCAGTTTTTGTTGAGTCGATATTTGAAAGATTTTTTTTGAATAAAGGAATTAAATTTAAGAAATTCTATTGTTTAATTAATTAAATAAAGATGGAAGAAAATGGGAAATTGGTTAATGCATTAATTAAGAGAAAAAAATTAATTGAATTGTTGAAAAATGTCGGAATTAAGAGAATTGGTTCTGGAAGTTTAGAGTTGATGGAAGAAAAGATTGGGGAATATTTTTTAAATTTTTGTTTGAGGTTGAAAGAAGAAATGGAAGTAAATGGGAAAAAGGTTTTGGGTGTTAAGGAGATTGAAAGGGTTGTTGAGGATTTGAAAAAGGAAGAGGAAATTGATTATTGATTTTTTCAGATATTATAAAATAGTAGGATAATAATTATTGTTATTTACTTTGTGAGGGATTTGGGACTTTTAGTAATAAAGATTTAATTGAGTATTTTTTGGAAAATTATTTGGAATTTTTTATTCAAGAAATAGGTTTTATTGAGGGATTAGGCTGTAAATTTACGAGAGTTTTAAAATTCCTTTTGATTACTTAAGCAATAATAAAAAATCTTGTCAGACAGAAAAATTTATAGAATGCAATTTTAGAATTATATTAATTTGAGCAACTTGTGAAAGTTTATACAAAAGACACAATTAAAATGCTAATCTTAAGTAGAGGTTTGAGTTCTGAATTAATTTTCAGTTGATTCTTATCACATATATTTTTTAATCTATATGGTCTTAGAATAACATTAAATATTTAAACTATTTTTTATTTAATGTTTTATAAAATGAGGTTAAAATATTTTGCAATTATGTTTGTATTTCTTTTTTTAATTAATTTTATTTCTGCTTCAGAATGTGGAACTATTGGAGAAGTTGATTATACTACCCAAAAATATTGTGATATTGGGGGTTGGAAACCTTTAGGGGAAGATGGAACTACTTGTTTAAATGATTATGAATGTTTAAATGGGTGTGCTGAAGGAGTTTGCGGTTCTGCATTTTCTCCTTTTGTTAAGCAAGAAAAAAATTTCTTTGAACTAATTTGGGAGAGGGTGCGAGGAATTCAATGTGTTCCTGGAGAAGATGATTGTGCAGATGACGGAAAATTAATTAAAACTTGTGGTTCCGAAGGAACTTGGGAAAATAAAAAGGAATATCTTGAGGGAAGATGTGGTTGGAGAGAAGAAGAGGAAGGATTTTGTTCAGAGGACGATGGAGGAGAAGATTATTATGTGAAAGGAGAAACAAGTAATAGAGAGGGCGTGGTTTTTTCCGATAAATGTGTTAAAAATAATCTCCTTTTGGAATTTTTTTGTGGGGAGAATGAGGGTGTTTTCTCTAAAGAATATACTTGCCCAAATGGTGAACAATGTTCCTTAGGAAAGTGCGTTAAAAAAACTCAATCAGAATCAACTTGTGAAGAATCAGATAATGGAGAAGATTATTATACTTTTGGAACTTGCACATATCAAGAGAAGAATTATTTTGATGAATGTATTGACGAGGGGAACAAAATTCTTCTTGAGTATTTTTGTGTAGACAATGTTTTAGATTTTAGACAATATGATTGTAGTGAAGAAGGAAAACAATGTTCCTTTGGGAAATGTGTTGATTTAGATTGTTATCCTGAATGTGAAGAAGATGAAGCTTGTGTTTCTGGAATTTGTTTAAAGCAATCAATTTCTTGTATATTTGATAATGATTGTCCAGAAGAAACTCAAATTTGTTTTGGAAAAACAGAAGATGAAAAAATGTGTATTGAAAAAGAATTTTGTTTTGGGGGGAGTGAGGAATGTTCTAATGAAAATGACCAGAATAGTTGTTTAGAAATTTCTGGTTGTTCTTGGAAAATAATATGTGATGAAGAACATTTATGTAAGGGGGATTATTCATGTAAAAGTGGTTTTTGTATAGAGAACACAATTCCTTTTTGCACAAGTTGTGGGGATTGTGATGGCCCTTTTGGGTTTAAGGATTGCACTTATCAGAAATGTCATGAAAGTTGTGAATCAGAAGGGGAATGTTATTTTAGAGGAAAAAAGCCTCTTCTTGATGATTGTATTTCTTTAAATAAGGCACGTGAATTAGTTGATTCTTGTGAAGATTATTCAATTGAAGAATGTGCGAATAATCCTTTTAATGTTGGAGAAGAATGTGTGGTTAAAGATGGAAAGTGTGTTGAAAGTTGTGAAGAAACTTGTGAAGGAAAAGAATGTGGAAGTGATGGTTGCGGAGGAGACTGTGGAACTTGCACATTAGGAGATAAATGTAATCCCGAAGGACGATGCGTTATTATAGAAGAATGTGGTGATGGAAAAGTAACTGGTTCAGAAGCTTGTGATGGAACTGATTTAAATGGAAAAGATTGTGTTTATTTTGAGTATGGTTCTGGAAATCTTGCTTGTTATGATCGTGAAGAAAATAAAGCATGCACTTTTGATACTTCTGGGTGTTTAGGTCCTGAGCCCCTACCTGTTTGTGAAAACGGATTAATTCAAGAACCAGAAATTTGTGATAGCAATTCTCAAGCTTGTAATGCTACTTGGGGGTATCTTGGCGAAGAAGAATGTAATTCTGATTGTGATGGTTGGGAAGAGTGTGTTGCAACTGAATATTGTGGAGATGAAATTATTAATGGTTATGAAGAATGTGATGGTATTGCTCATTGTATAGCACATGGAAAATATGGAGAATGTGAATGTGCAAAAGGATATCTTTTTGATAAGGAGCAAAAAATTTGCGTTAAAGATTCTTGGACAGGGACAGATTGTTTTTCTAAGGGAGAAGAATCTTGTTTTGGTTCCAGTGAAAATCTTTTTATTTGTAATTCAAATTTCAAATTGTTTAATCTTGGACCTGTTGATGGTTTTTGTAATTATACTTCTAATTATATTAATGAATATGCAAATGTAACAAATGGAGTATATGTTCCTTCTAACCCAGATATTTCAAAATTGATTGTAAATATTACAGATTTAATTGGTGCTTCAAAAATATATATAGAACTTTTGCCTATTCAAGAAAAAACTATTGGAAGTGGGCAAACAAAAGTAGTTCATCCCTTTGAAATAAATGTAGACATTAATACAAAAGGGCATTTAAATTTTAAATTACAAAAATTAATTACAACTCCAGAAAATGTTAGTTTGCGTATTCGTGAAGAAAAATGGGAAAAAGAACAAACAAATTTAACAAGTTCAGATGATGAAGATTATTTTTTCAATTCACAAATGTCACACTTTTCTTTTTTTATGGTAACAGATATTGACGACGAAGAAATAATAAATCCTCCTAATCCAAATCCACCGGGTCCAAATCCTGGTTCTTCTTGCACTCCTGATTGGAAATGCACTGAATGGTCTTTAGGAATCTGTGGAACAAGAACTTGTCTTGATTTAAAGTATTGTGGTTCTTTAATTGGGAAACCTCTTGAAACAAAAAATTGCAGTAATGAAGGGTATTGTGGTGATGAAGTGTGTGATATATATGAAAATTGTGGAAGTTCAAATAGTCCTCCTGAATGTATTTTAGATTGTGGGGTATGTGCAATTGGTGTTTGTGGTGATGGAATTTGTGATGCTGATGAAAGTTCTTATTTGTGTGCTGAAGATTGCACAGCTGTTAAACCAAAATCAAGGATTTGGATATTTATTTTAATTATAATTTTACTTGTTGCAGGAATTCTTGTAACTGTTTTTTCAATAATTAGAAAATTAAAAAAGTCTAAAAAGGATTTTAAAACAGGTCAAGGAAATGTTTCTCCTTCTCAGCCCAGAGCTCCTCCAAGGCCACCTGTTTCTTTATTAGCAAGAGGATATCCTATAAAAGCTCATAATTCTGGTTTTCATATGCAAACCCCGAAGAGTGTTCCTTCTAATTTCCCTGACAAATCTCAATAATTTATAAAATTAAAATAAGGTGTTTGGAATTAATTATTTTTACAAAGAAACTTTCAGTAAAAGATTAAATTTATTTTAATTGTTTTGTGGAAATTTTCATTAAATTTTTAAATGTTGCTTTTGATTTAGTTTTATGTTTATTGTAAAAGTTCCTGGGGTAAATGGTTTAGGAAAAACAAAAGGTTGTGAAAGAGTAGGCAATGATATTTTAGAATCTCTTAAAGAAATTTATTCAAATGAGTCAGGAAAATTAATTGATACAAAACTTTTGGATTTAGAAGAAATTCATTTAGATAATTCAAATTTAGAATTAACAAATAAACTAATTTATGAAAATTCTTTGGAAACTTTTGAAACAAAATATAGAACTGTTTTTTTAGGCGGAGATCATTCAATTAGTTATTCAATTATAAAAGCATTTTTAGATTTTTGCAAAAGTGAAAAGAAAAAACCATGTTTAATTGTTTTTGATGCTCATCCTGATTTAATGGAACCTATGAAAGAACCGACTCACGAAGAATGGCTTAGGGGTTTGATTGAGTATGGTTTTCCTAAAGAAAATATCTTGCTCGTTGGAAATAGAAATTCAGAAAAAAGTGAAATAGAATTTATTAAGAAAAATAAACTTAAGACTCTTTCAATGAATAATTTAAGTGAAGATTTGCAAGATTCTTGTGATACAATAATGGAATTTGCTAATGGAAAAGAACTTTATGTTTCAATTGACATTGATGTTGTGGACCCTGTTTTTGCACCGGCGACAGGTTATTGTGAGCCAGGCGGGTTAACAAGTCGGCAAATGATTTATTTGGTTTCAAGAATAAATAAAATGAAGAATTTGAAAGCAGTAGATATAGTTGAAATTAATTCTGAAAAAGATAAAACAGGATTGACTGTTAAGCTTGGTGCTAAGTTGTTGGGTGAGTTGGTTTAAAATTTCCTTTCAACAAGTTCTTTGAAAATTTCAGATTTTTTTCCAAGGATTTTTTCTAATTCTTGTTTTGGTAAGTTAATTATTTCTCGAATTGTTTTGAAATTTTCTAAAAGTTTTTTTGAAGTTTTTGGGCCAATTCCTGGAAAACCTTCGAGGATAAATTGAAGTTGTTCTTTTTTGTTGTGCACTCTTTTCTTTACCCTTAATGAAAGTTCTTTTGGTTTTCGCTTTGCAAGAACACTTATAAATTTTGCAGTATCTTTGTAATTTTTTGTAAATAAAATAGGAACTTTGCGATTCAATAAAATTGAAAGAAGAAAACCCCGAATAGCATTTGCAGAAATTCCAATTTCAGAATCATCTGAATAAAGTTCTTGTTCATCTAAACCTTCGATAAGAAGAATTTGGTTAGGATATTGCTGAAGTTCATTTAGCTGGTTTATTAGTCGTTTATTTATCATTGAAGATTTAAAATCTGAAATTGTTTTTCTTTCTATTGCAACATCGTTGATTAAATAATCTGCAACTTTTAATTCCCTAAATTGAATTTCAAACCCGAGTGAAACTAATTCAGATGCAACTAAAGAATTTTTTTCTCGATAATCAATTATTACTTTTGGTTTTATTAATTCTTTTTTACTTTCTCTTTTTTCTTTTGTTTGAAAAATATTAAAAATTTCTTTCATAATGTTTTTTGGAATTCAAGTTTTTTATTATTTGCTAATTCTTTTTGAATTGAATCTATTGATTGATGCATTTTTCTTTCACGTATGCGGGAAACATAATAAGAAGATTCGTCACGAGTGTTTTTTGTTATGAGCATAATCATTTTCCCTTTCATTAATCTTGCTGTCCTTCCTCTTCGCTGAATTGCACGAATTGCAGATGGAATTGGTTCGTAAAAAACTACTGTATTTACTTCAGGGATGTCTAACCCTTCTTCTGCAATGCAAGTTGCACAAAGAATATTTATTTTTCCTTGTGAAAATTCTTGAATTATTTTTTTCTGTTCTTTTTGGCTTAAACCTGAACCTAACTTTTTTGCTTGCCCAACAAAAACTTTTGAGTTTATTCCTTTTATTTGATTAACTTTTTTTGAAATTATCCTCGCTGTTTCTCTAAATTGTGTAAAAATAATTATTTTTATGTTTTCATTTTTTATCTTTTCTTTTTCTACAATGTCAAAAACTTTTTCAATTTTTGGATGCTCTTTTTTCTTTATTAAAAGTTCATTTGATTGCATGAACACAAAATTGAATTCTGGTTTTGCAACAAGTTTGATAACTCCTTTGCTTTGTTTTTTTGAAGCCTGATTAAATAAATCTTTTAAATATTTATTGAAACTTTCTAAAGTTTGAGTTTCTAAAAGCTCAAGGGCATGTTGAATTTTTACTGCTTGTGCACAGGCACTTGCTCCTAACATATAATTAAAATTTTTATTTCCTCTTGATAAAGTAGAAGCAATGCTTTTTTGAAGATTGATTAAATTCGTTTTAGAAGAAGGCCCAAATAAAATTCTTCTTGATTTAAGTTCTTCAACATATTGATGAAAAAGTTTTAATAAAATCTGTTTCATTTCTTCAAATTCCGGAGGGAAATCCACTAAGATTTTTTCTATTTCTAATTCTTGTAAATATTCTTTTACATCCGGGCTTTCTCTTGTTCTTAATTCTACTTTTTCAATAGATAGATTTTTGCAAATTTGTTTTATTTTTGGGATTTCACTTCCTGGAGAAGCTGTTAATCCTAATAAACGTGGATTTTTTGCATGAGATAGATAATTTTTTGCAATAAATGTATAAGCATAATTTTTTGTGCAACGATGAGCTTCGTCTTCTACTAATAAGGAAACTTCTTTTAAATCATAAAGATTTTTTTTAACATCATTTGCAATGCATTGCGGAGTTGAAAAAATTATATCTGCAGTTTTCCAGATTTGTTTTCTTTTTGTAGAATTTATTGCTCCTGTGAAAAGTTGCATGTCTGCGAAAAGTTCAGGTAAGTATTTTTTAAAATAATCTAAATGTTGTTCTGCAAGAGGTTTTGTTGGAGCAAGAAAAACGATTTTTTCTGTCGGGAACTTTTGCATTCTATCTATAGTGAGCATAAGTGCAATTAATGTTTTCCCTAATCCAGTGGGAAGCACAACTAAACAATTTGAATTTGAACAGGTTTCAAATATTTTTTGTTGATAATCTCTTGGAGTAATATTTTGTAGGAATTTCATATGTTTTTTAATGCAGTAAAGTATTTATATGGTTTTTTCTATTTAAGTGTATGGAAAAAGATGTGAAGATTATTTTTTGTTTAAGTTTAGTTTTAATTCTGTCTTTGTCGTTGGTGTCTGCTGGATGGTTTTCAGATTTTTTTGGAAAAATTACAGGGCAGGCAACAAGCGAATGTAGTTTACTTGGAGATGTAAATTATGATGGGGTGCTGGATTGTAAAGATGTGGCTTTAATTATAGAAATGGATGCAGAACTAATTCCAATAGATTTGTGCGGGGATTTTTCTAAAAATGGTTATGTGAGCAGTTATGATTCTGCTTTATTAATGAAAGATTATAATTTGCCTTGTTCAGGATGTATTTCTCAAACTTGTGAATTATTAAATAAACAATGTGGAAGTTGGGAAGGGGGGTGTGGGACGATTTTGAATTGTGGAAATTGCGAAACAAATTATCAATGTGAAGAAGGAATTTGTGTTGAAAATCCTTGTCCTTTAAAAGGAGATGTAAATTACGATGGAGTTTTAGATTGTGAAGATGTTGTTTTGATACAACAAATGGATGCCGAGCTTATTGAACCTGATTTGTGTGGAGATATATCTAATAATGATAAAGTCACTTCTTCTGATGCAAGTTTGTTAATGACTCAAATTGGAAATAATTGTGAAGGATGTCATCCGCTTACTTGTTCTGATTTAGTTAAACAATGCGGAAGTTGGTCAGATGGTTGTGAAGGAACTTTAAATTGCGGGGATTGTGGAACAGATTACAAATGTGTTACAGGAAGATGTGAAAAACAAAGCACATGTAAAATTGGAGATGTAAATTATAATGGGGTGCTGGATTGCAACGACGCAGAATTAATTCAAAAAATGGTTGTAGGAACAATTGCTCAAGATTTATGTGGGGATATGTCTGGTAATGGTTATTTAAGCTCTTATGATGCCAGTTTATTAAAAACCAAAAATAATTTATCTTGTGAAACGTGTATCTCAAAAACTTGTTCTGATTTAGTTAAACAATGCGGAAGTTGGTCAGATGGTTGTGAAGGAACTTTAAATTGCGGGAGTTGTGAAACAGATTACAAATGTGTTACAGGAAGATGTGAAAAACAAAGCACATGTAAAATTGGAGATGTAAATTATAATGGGGTGCTGGATTGCAACGACGCAGAATTAATTCAAAAAATGGTTGTAGGAACA
>Ga0265594_1000859_pt1 | contig 24449 bp, 20 predicted proteins | sample saktaG_11_FD_190147 | JGI IMG/M metagenome (GOLD analysis project Ga0265594, IMG submission 190147) | Saline water microbial communities from Sakinaw Lake, British Columbia, Canada - sak_2011_5_24_80m | ecosystem: Environmental > Aquatic > Non-marine Saline and Alkaline > Saline ... | reverse complement strand
AATTTATCAGGTTAAGATGTATGTGAGTCATTGGAGAGTACCACTGGGTACTTCGTTCCAAAGACTAAAAACTTTTGGGAGGGGGTATCCAGCCTCCAACTTCATCACTGGGAAAGTAGATTGTGCCGGTTAATGCGAGACTGTAGTCCTGAAACGGAATTTCTGTTCAGATCCGCGAGACGCATCGATAATTTGAGATGCATTTTGAGATGATCACATGAAACTCGATAATAAAAGTTCAGGCGACGTAAAGATCGTCCTCCTGGCGGGAAGGCTGGACGCCCAATCGTCAGAAGGGCTGAAGGGGGATATAGAGGGGCTGATCGGCGATGGATGCAGAAAAATAGTTGCGAACTTCGATCGCGTGGAGTACATCAGCAGTTCGGGACTCCGGGTGCTGCTTGCATCCCTGAAGCAGCTCAGAAAGATCGACGGCGATCTGAAGCTGGCCTGTTTAAAGCCTTACGTCAGGGAGACCTTCGAGATCGCCGGGTTTACACAGCTCTTCGAGATATACGACCGGGAAGATGAGGCGATAGCCGAATTCGGGAAACTAGGCTAGCGTCCTGGATTCGGCCCTGATCAGACCCTTGCCCTCGGGAAGGCAGAAATAACGATGATAGCAAGCACCTTGCTTTTGGCTCTGATCGACAAGATCTGCGTCATCGTGGTGGTGGCATATCTCATCACCAGGACAAGCCGCTTCTCCGAAGTTCTCGATGGCAAGCTCACCCCGAAGAATCAGACGGCTCTGGTCCTGATATTCGGTGCCTTCTCCGTATTCGGGACGGTATCGGGCGTGGAGATCTTCGGCGTGATCGCAAACGTACGAGACCTGGGGCCGATGATAGGGGGACTGGTCGGCGGACCTTTGGTCGGATTGGGGGCCGGTCTGATCGGTGGAGGTTACCGCTACCTTTTGGGTGGGTTTACGGGATTGCCCTGCTCGATCGCCACGATCCTTGCGGGAGTTTTCGGCGGCGTCGTGTACATATTAAACCGGCGCAAGTTCGTGGGGGTCGGAGGGGCGGTGATCTTCTCGGTCTTCGTTGAGACGTTCCACATGCTTCTCGTCCTTTTAATTTCAGACCCCTATTCGGAAGCTGTCATGGTCGTCCAGGAGACCGGAATCCCGATGATCGCGTCCAACTCCATTGGCATGTTGATCTTCGCCTTCATGATCTCAAACCTGATAAAGGAGCGAAAGACGGCTTTAGAGCGGGACAGGTACTTCCGCGAGCTAGAAAAAAAGAAGCTGGAGCTGAATATCGCCCGCGAGATCCAGCAGAGCTTCCTCCCCGAGACGGTGCCCTCATTGAAGGGTTTCGATCTGGCCGCCGTCAATCATCCTGCCGAGGAGGTGGGTGGCGACTTTTACGATTTCATCCCCATATCCGAGGACGAGATGGGCCTGGTCATCGCGGACGTCTCGGGCAAGAGCGTTCCAGCCGCCCTCTTCATGGTCCTCTCCAGGGCGATGATCAGGGCGAGCGCGGCCGGAAATTCAACCGCATCAGAGGTCGCAAAGAACGCCAACGACTTGATCACAGCCGACGCGAAGTCGGGGATGTTCGTGACCCTCTTCTATGCGATACTGGACCTGGAGGCTCGGACCCTCAGGTACGTTAACGCCGGCCACAACCCGCCCCTCGTCCTGAACGGCGAGACCGGCGACCTCACACTTCTAAAGGCCAGGGGGATCGCCATGGGCGTCGTGGAGAAGGCTGAGATGGAGGAGAGGGAGATCGAGCTCGATGAAGGGGACGTGGTGGTCTTCTACACCGACGGCGTGACCGAAGCCGTCGACGAGAGGTTCAACCAGTTCGGGATCGAGAGGCTCGTTGAAATCACGAGGAAAAACAGCCACCTTCCTGCAGCAGATCTCGTCGAAAAGATCACTGACGAGGTCCTCGCCTTCAGCAAAGGCGCTCCCCAGTTCGACGACATCACCCTCATGGTGCTGAAGGGGGAGAAGCCGGGATGAAGGCGGGCTTCGAGCTTAGAGCTAAAAGCTCCCTGGACAATCTGTCCAATATAAGCGATTTCGTCCTCGGATCAGTGAGGGAATCGGGCCTTGATCAGCGCGAGATATTTCACCTAATGATGGCAGTCGACGAGGCCTGCACCAACATAATAAAGTACGGCTGCTCTGACGAGATCGACATAAAATGCGAGGTGGAGGACGAGCAGGTCATCGTGGAGATCAGAGACGTGGGGCTTGCCTTCAACCCCCTCGAAGCTCCCGCTCTCGACCTCGATGTCCCCATCGAGGAGCGGGAGGTGGGCGGTCTTGGGATATACCTCATCAGAACCCTGATGGATGATGTGAAATACGAACGTCGAGAGGGAAATAACATTCTGATGATGACCATAAGGCACCGCAGAAGCCTCATATGAAATAGACCGTAAATGTCTTACCGATAAATGTTTAAATTCAGACCGTCACCTCTAAACCGGGACCACAAATGCCTAAGAAACCGCCTGAGCTGACTTACGGTGTCGATGAAGATCCGCCCTTCCTGACCAACCTTCTTCTTGGACTCCAGCATATATTCATCATCTCCATCAGCCTCATTTTTCCGGTTGTGGTGGTGAGGTCCATAGGCGGAACCCCTCAGCAGGCGGAGTTCATGGTCAGCATGTCGATGCTGGCCGCAGGCATCGGGACGATGCTCCAAGCCCTGAACAGAAGGGGCATGGGCTCGGGCTACCTCTGCCCCTCGGTCTGCGGACCGTCTTACCTCTCGGCCTCCCTTCTGGCGGCAAACGTCGGAGGACTTCCCCTCCTCTTCGGAATGACCTCGGTGGCAGGGCTTTTTGAGGTGCTTCTATCGCGAGTGATGCACAGGCTCCGGGCCCTCTTTCCCCCGGAGGTGACGGGCCTTGTGGTGGCGATGGTCGGCATCACCGTGATCCCCGTTGCGCTTCCCAACTTCATGGGCCGCGACGCCACCGATTCGATAACCGAGCTGCCCGAGCTGATGGTGGCCGTGATCACTCTTGGAACGATGGTCGGAATCAGCGTCTGGTCCAAGGGAAAGATGAGGCTCTACTCGGTCCTGGTAGGAATGACCTTCGGCTATCTGGCCTCCGTCGCCCTCGGGATCCTGAACGTCGCCCACCTTGAGCTTTTCACTGAGGCGCCCTTCGCCGCCGCTCCCAACCTCGACTACTTCGGCTTGTCCTTCGACTTAGTCCTGCTCGCTCCCTTCTTGATCGCGATAACCTGCTCCTCCCTGAAGACCGTGGGCGACATAACCACCTGCCAGAAGATCAACGACATCGATTGGAAGCGGACCGACATGAAGAACGTCAGCCAGGGGATCTTGGCCGACGGTCTGAGCGCAGTCGTCGGCGGCCTGGTTGGGGCGATGGGTCAGTCCACCTCTTCAAGCAACGTCGGCCTCTCGATAGGGACCGGAGCGGCGAGCAGAAAGATCGCTTTCGCCATCGGTGGCCTTCTCGTCTTCCTCGCCTTCCTCCCCAAGCTCGCCATGGTCTTCGTGGTGATGCCAAAGCCCGTCATGGGTGCGACCCTGATATACGCTGTCAGCTTCATGATCGTCGCAGGGTTTCAGATAATAATGTCGAGGATGCTGGATGCTAGAAGGACGTTCCTGGTGGGGATACCCCTGATCCTGGGGCTCTCGGTCGACTTCCTTCCCGGGCTTTACGAGAACGTACCCCACCTCTTAAAACCGATCTTCAGCTCATCTTTATCCCTGGCGGCGGTGCTGGTGGTCCTGCTCAACCTCCTCTTCAGGATCGGCATAGCAAAACGGCAGCGGCTTGTTTTGAAGCCTGGGGTCGACGATGCCGATTCGATCTTCGATTTCATGGAAAAACAGGGTGCTTCCTGGGGCGCGAGAAGAGAGGTTATCTACAGAGCGATATCGGCCTTGCACGAGCTATTCGAGGCGGTCTCTTCTTCGAACCTGGCAAAAGGCGATATTGAGGTTGACGTCAGCTTCGATGAGTTCAACCTCGACGTGGAGGCTAAGTACAAAGGAGAGCCTCTGGATCTGCCCTCGACGAGGCCCAGCGATGCAGACCTTTTGCGGGACGATAAGGGGGCGATCAAGCTATCGGGTTTCATGATAAAGCGGTACGCAAACTCAGTGAAGCTGGACCAGAAAGACGGAATATGCAGCGTACGGCTTCACTTCGACCACTGAAGTCAAGGATTCAATTTAGATCCCTGGACAGATCCTCGACGCGACAGAGGCGAGGTCAGATGCCACCTGCTCGATCCTCAATCTCTCCTCAAGATATACTAGCCACCTTTCGGGAATCCAGTCTGTGCCCTGGGATGCGCCAGCCAGGGCTCCTGCAATCGAGGCGATCGAGTCGGTGTCCCCTCCCGAGGAGGCTGCCGTGATAAGGGCCTCCTCTGGCTCGAACTTGAGGTGGCAGTAGAAGGCGGCTGGGACCGTCTCTCCCACCATCGGAGATGTGCCGATCTCCTCGAGAGCCTCAGGAGGATCGAGGTCGAGTATCTCTTTTACGACCAGAAGGCGGCGAGCGAACTCTCGGTCGACCCTATCTGAAAAGGTGACCGCCATCTCCAGCACCTTAATTGGGGCGAACCCGAGAAGGGAAAGGGCGACGCCGACGGCCACGGCGATGGACCCGGCCCTCGCAGCATTCGAGCTGTGGGTGGGAAGGCTCTGTTGGTCGGCGTACCTGGATACGAGATCGAGGTTGCAGTGGTAGACAAGGCCGATCGGCGCCGTCCTCATGGCCGAGCCGCAGGTCGGCGTGGGCAGGCCTGCCTCTTGCCAGGGCCGATCCCTCAATAGGTCCTGGATCGCCGTCTTGCTGGTCCATCCTACGCCCCTGTTGAGGGAGGGGTCAAGAGTCCAGCACCGGCCCCAGTCCATCAGCTTGGCGGTGAACTTCTCGACGTCGAAGAACCCAGCCTCGATTATCGTCTCCGCCAGAAGGAGGGTCTGCTCGGTATCGTCGGTGTACTGGCCCGGCCCAAGGCCGCAGTGGAAGTGGTCCTGGTCCGGGGCCGCCATCTCCCGAACCTCGCCGAGGCACTCGCTGATCTTGTCTCTCGTCAGCCCCTCGACGGGCATGCCCAGGGCGTCGCCCACGGCGAGGCCCAGCATGCAGCCCCTGAACCGGTCCAAGAGCTCTCCTGCCATGCGAGCGAGAAGGAGGTCCCGGGACTAAATAGTCATCGGGAAAATAATCCGTTTTTGAGGATGGAGAAGAGGGTGGACGAGAAGGGATCGGAGACGACCCGGTCCTCAGTCCGGGCTGAGACGATCGAGCCTGGATCTGCTCTTCCTCTCCTCCGAGAGGACGAGATCCCTCCTCTTAGAAGCGCTCTCGTGATCCAGCATCAGGAGTATACCGCACCCGAGAAGGCACATCAACCCGGTCAGGATGAAGGTGGCCGTGAAACCCGCAAGGCTTGCGATGACAGCGCCGGCGGCCGCGGTGACGGCGGTCCCCAGGCCCGTGGAAGTGGAATAGACCGACCACTCGAAGCTCTCCCTTCCCGGTTTCAGGTTCATGCTCCAGAGCCAAACCCAGGTTGGATAAGCAAGGCCGCTCCCGATGCCGTAGAGCGTCTCCGCCAGGTAGACTTGGTATATGTTGTCTATGAAAATGTACATCACAGGGACCGCGGCGATCAGGGCCGTTCCCAGTATCAGCCATCTGGTCTTGTTCTTGCTTTCGTCGATGTACCTTGAGAAGGGGAGCTGGACCAGGGACTTTGTCACCAGGAATAGGGTGCTGGCCACCCCTGCGGTGAGGATGGTGCCCCCGACCACGCCCTCGTTTATTTTTATCGAATACCCCGCAGCTTGCTGCGGGGATGGACAAATAACCGACTTAACAGTTTGAATCGAGCTGTGGATGATGTAATTGATATTGATTGGGGAACATACGACCATCTTGAGAATTATACCATTTGCGGTCTATCGACTTAACAGGGCGGCGGCGCCTTGCATGCCCCGCAGCTTGCTGCGAGGTGCGCCGCCGCCAGTTTGACTGAGCATGTTCGTTGGGGTGTTCAATCCAAAAAAGGGCGTACCTCGACTCTCACTGAAACAATGTCCACATGCCTTACAACGAAAAAGTGCCGCATTCATCTTCCCGTAACGCTCCTTGAAAACGATGTTCCGTAAACCCTTCTTGCCGTAGTCCGGACAGTCTTTGTTCCAACACCACAGTTCTGATGTGTCAAGTTCGTGTTGCCTAGCCGCTCCCTCAAAAATAAGAATTCATATCATAACATATAAACCTATTCAATCAACTGCAGACACGACCTGTATTTCACCAAAACATTTTCTTAGATTGAAGTAGAAAGGACTCTCAGGCGGGAGGCTTGATGAGTTCGAAGTCGGTCTTTTTCTTGACGGTCCTGGCGCTCTTCCTCGCGGGGGCAGAGGCGGCCACGGTAACGGTGGGCCCTAAGGGGTGCGATCACGTCAGCATCCAGGCTGCCATCGACGCCGCGAGCCCCGGAGACGTGGTGGAGGTCGGTGGCGGCACCTATCGCGAGAACCTGGTGGTGGACATGTCCCTCGTCCTTCGTGGCGCTGGGAACGGCACCGAGAAGCCGATCGTGGATGCCGGGGGGCGCGGCAGCGCTGCGACCCTCGTCGCCGACGGCGTTCTGCTCGAGGGGTTCGTCCTCGAAAACGCCGGATTCGGTTGGGCAGGGATCGAGGTGAGGTCGAAGGACAACCTGATCAGGGGCAACCTCGTCACCGACAACAGCTGGTACGGCATATTCCTCGACGGGTCGAGCGGCAGCATCATCGAGGAGAACGTCGTCTGGAAGAACAAATACGGGATATGGATCAACGCCGGGTCCAACGACAACCGGATCCTCAAAAACGTCCTCCAAGACAACGAGAACTACAACGCCTTCGATCTCGGGACGAACCTCTGGGAGGGAAACTTCTACGGCGATTTCGATGAGTCTTCGCCCGTCTACGAGGTTGCTGGGATATCCAGCGTCGACCGGTCTCCTTCAGGCCCTGAAAAGGAGCCGGTCGTCGAGGAGCCTTCTGAGGAGCCCGAGAACGTCACCGAAGCGGACCAAACTCTGGAGGAGGCGGCCGGTGAGGATGTGGCCGCCGAGGATGCCGCAGGAGGAGCGGACCTCGGCCTGACTGGTCTGGGTTCCGAGGACGATTTGGCTGATGAGGAATCGTCTGCGAATCTGACTCTCGAAGCCTCGACCGCAGAGGAGCCCTCGAAAAGGCCCGGTCTCAGTCTGATGGATTTGGGCCTGGTTTTCGATGCTCCTTCTGAGGAAGTAGTGGCGGAGGTTCCCGCAGGTCCAGCCGTCGGAGACTCGATCGTGGACGCCGAGCTGGGGGAGGCTGAGGCGAACGAATCCGCTGAAGAGCCGATCGTCGATGAGCCCCAGGAGGTGACCGTGACCGCGGTTGAGGCGTACACCGCCGAGGACTGGGTCGAAAGGGGCGACTCCCTCTGCAGGTCGGGCCGTTACGGCGGGGCTGCGGGCTGCTACGACCACGCCCTCGAGATGGAACCGGAGCTTGCCGACGCCTGGGACGGCAAGGGGGACGCCCTCCAGATGACCGGAAGCTACGATAAGGCTTTGAGGTGTTATGAGAGGGCCCTGGTGATCGACCCCAATTTCGCGGAAAGCTGGTACCACAAGGGCAACACCCTCCAGATGCTCCTCCGGTTCGACGAGGCTCTGGGGTGTTACGACGAGGCCCTCAGGATCGATCCCGCGTTCGCGGAGGCCTGGAACAAAAAGGGGATGACGTTGAATCGGCTGGGCCGTTACCAGGAGGCCTTGGACTGTTTCGACGAGGCCCTCGAGATCGAACCAGGATACGCGGCCGCCTGGAACAACAAGAGCTGGGCCCTCCAGATGCTGGGAGAGGGCGATGCTGCAAAGGAGGCCTTTGACAAGGCGAGGGCTCTTGGATACGGCTGAACCCTCCAAGTTTCCTCTGACCATCACCTGAGCTGGACGATGCTCTCGCAGAAGGGGTCGCCTGCGCACATCCTCTTTTCAAACCTTTGAGAATATTTCGGATTGAGGTTCTCAACGGCAGACTTCACGTACACTTCGCGGGCGTGCAAAATCCTGTCGGGCTTCATCGCCACCTCCATCGCCCGGTTGAGCACAGGACACTCAGCTATCTTCCACACGGCCCGATCATCCGCTGCCTCCGTCATCTCCCCTCTGAACTCGGGGCCGAAGAGGATCTTCGATGTTATCGTCATCGTCTCGATGATCCCCTCGGCGTCGTCGGCCGGCAGCCACAGGGCGGTGGCGAGCCGTCCCACCTCCCGCCCAGCCTCGGTCCAGATCGGCATCTCGATCTCGTCGTACCTCTCGCCTAGGACCTTCCTGAAGAAGAGATCGTAGGCTACGGGGATCGCGGACGCCGATTTGGCCGCGATCTCCCACCTCAACTTTGGAGGTATATCTTCGATATCGACCATATCTCTCACCTCCTTTCGCGGATTTCTTTAAAGAAATTCAGTAGTTCTTGGTGATCAATACTTCAAGTATTTTGTCCCTGAGAGGTTTCATTTATCCAGATTGAAGGGCGATTGATCTGAACAAGGGACTTATATTCGATTTTCAAAATATACACTGTCTAAATGTTAGTCTGATATCAAACCAGGTTCTTCTGGTGATATTTTCGATACGTTCTTCATAGCGTCGAGGAGAAAAGCGGTCATCTTGGCATTTTTGGGGGCAGTATTATACCTTCAAGCCTCCAGATGGAGAATCGGTGATAATCTCGGCGCGAGGAACATTCGAGGAGGAGATCGCATAGATCCGAAGGCGCCAATAGATCATGATACGACCAAGAGGGTCCGATGGGAAACTCTTCTGAAGGAGGTCGAGAGCCTCCGCCACCTCCACGGAGACGCGATATGCGACGCTGAGAAGTGCAGGGAGTTCAACCGGAAGATGTCAGACCTTTTGATGAAGCTGGAGGAGATGGAGGAGTTTCGTCTGGCAGATCGGGTGATGGACGCCATCTCGGTCTGCAGCCCCAAGACCGGCTCGCACTGCGACAACTCCGAGAGGATGAAGGGTATGCTGGAGAGGCTGAACGAAAGGGTAAAAGAGAAGCTGGACGAGCTTGGGCCATAAAGGGGGACCTCTTTGCGGCCCCCTATGACCGAACCTAGATATCCCTTAAATCCACGATCTTCTTGGACTTGCCCTCGGTCCTGGGGAGGCTCCCCTTCTCCACCAGCTCGATCCTGGACCTGATCTTCATCACAGACTTCAGCTCGTTCTCCACCTTCTTCTGGAGCCGTGCAAGGTCGCTCAGCTCTCCGGTGAAGGCACCGTTGCTCATCTCCACCTTGATCGCGATCTCGTCAAGGCCGTGCCTCTTCCTGTCCACGACCACCTGGAAATAGTCCCCGATCTCGGGCATCTTGAGGAGGACGTCCTCGATCTGGCTGGGGAAGACGTTGATGCCTCTTACGACCAGCATGTCGTCGGCCCGCCCGAGGAACCGGTGGAGCTTGACGCTGGTTCTGCCGCAGGGGCAGTCCTCCTCCATCATGTAGGTGACGTCTCCCGTATGGTACCTGATGAGGGGCATCGCCTCTTTGGTGAGGGAGGTCAGGACCAGCTCGCCCCGCTCGCCGGGAGCGCAGAGCTCCCCCTCGGAATCGACGATCTCTACCAGAAAGTGGTCCTCCCAGATGTGAAGGCCGTTTTGCTCCTGGCACTCGAAGGCGACGCCCGGCCCGAACATCTCCGAGAGGCCGTAGGAGTCGTAAGCCTTGATGTTCAGCATATCCTCAAGCTCTGAGCGGGCCTCGTCAGACCAGGGCTCGGCTCCGAAGCAGCCGATCTTCAGCTTCAGATCGTCGACGACACCCATATCCAATACCGTCTCGGCGAGGTAGAGGGCGTAAGAGGGGGTGCAGTGGAGGGCCGTGACCCCGAAATCGATCATGATCTCTATCTGACGTTTGGTGCTCCCCGTGCCGCTCGGAACCGCCATCGCCCCCATCCGCTCGATGCCGTAGTGGATGCCCAGGCCCCCGGTGAAAAAGCCGTAGTTGACGGCGTTCTGGAATATGTCATCTTTTGTGTAGCCGACCATCACCAGGTCTCGTGCCACCATATCCGACCAGGTCTCTATGTCTTTTGCGGTGTAGCCGACGACCGTCGGCTTTCCCGTCATCCCGGAGGAGGCGTGGACCCTCACGATTTCGCTCTCGGGAACGGCGAAGAGGCCGAAGGGGTAGTTATCTCGAAGATCGCCCTTCCTCGTCTCCGGAAGGGCTCTTGCATCCTCGAGGCTCGTCACGTCCCGGGGCGTCATCCCGAGATCTTTCATCTTCTGGTGGTAGAAGGGCACGTTATCGTAGGCCCTCTTCACGGTATCCTTCAGGCGTCTTTGCTGCAGATCCTGAAGATCTGACTTTTTCATCGTCTCGATCTTGGGTTGCCAGAAGTTCATGTGAATCGCGATCCTGAAATTTTAGTCGGCCGAAACCGATATGCTACGCGGTGTCGTGAGAGAGTCGGTCACGATATATCAATGATTCCCTGAAATCGCTCGATCTTCAGGTCGGGTCGAGCGCTTGGGCTCGATTTTTTGGCATGTTTCTCTCGTTTTTTCTCAATCTTCGAGCTTCTGGTCGCGAAAAGGGCGATAGAGAACTGGACAAAGGGGGATAACTTCCTCGAATGATAAAAAAAATGAAAAAAAGAGGTTTTTGGGGCAGGTTCAGCGGTTCTTGATCTGCCCCAGAATCTCGTTCAGTTTGCCGGTCGAATAGAGGTAAGCCCCACCGCCGATGGCGAATAAGAGCACCAGAATTCCGGCGATCATGCCGATGTTGCTCTTCTCCTCCACCGTCAGGGTCCTCTGGATTCCTCTGACCTCTACCGTGTAAAGACCAGGCTCTTCGGGCTTGTACTCGAAGGTCGCAGATCCAGTCTCGCCAGCGCCGACGGTGAGATCCATAGAGCCCTCGGGATTTCCGTTGACCTTCAGTTCCACCGTGGTGTTGTCGCTGACCGATCCCCTGTTCTCGGCGGTGACGGTGATCTTGACCGTCTTGCCGGCCCTCGTGGTCTCGGGCATCTCAAGCCCCGTTATCTCGATCGGGGTGATTACCACGATCTTTCTTGAGCCGCTCTCGTACCCTTCCTTGGAGGCCGTTATGGTGTGGCTGCCTACAGCGTCCGATGCGTAGGATACCGTGCCACGGCTGTCGGTCGTGCCGATACTGGCGTCATCGAAGGCGATCTGTGTGCCTTCGACCGACCTCAGGTCGAGGCCGATGGTGGCCTTGACGACGAAGCTCTCTCCCTTCATGACTTCCTGAGGCGAGCTGATGGCGAGCACCCTCTCCTCGAGGATATCGTTGACGACGAGTACGCCCTTGACGTCGGTGTACTCATCCTTCCTGGCCTCGATGTCGAAGCTGCCAGCAACCTTTGGCGAGTAGAAGTATATCCCGTCGGTGTCGGTGGTCCCGACCTCATCCCCGTTGATGGTGATGAGGGTGCCGATGACCGGCTTTCCGTCAGAAGTCACCAATATCTCGGCAGGGGTTCCAACCGTAACCTCTGGAATCTCAATCCTCATGGGCTTGACCTCTGCCTTGACCTCGACCACGGGGACGACGAGCTTTATGTCGCTGTCGGAGACCCTGAACTTCATGTTCTCCATGATGGAGATTGTCTTGCCCTTGCCGAGGCTGAAGGAGCCGTCGTTCACCATCTCGATTCCGCTGTCAGAGACGCTGTCGATCTCCATCTTGCCGTAGGTCTCGCCATCCTCGACGGATCTGGCCTTGTCGGATACCTGGAAGATGCCTTCAACCGTTGCGAGATCCTCCTCCCTACCCCGGAAGACGCTCTGGACGTGGACCGCGATTATAGGCACGTCCTCGCTTCCGATCTCATCGTCGTAGGTGAAGGTGGAGCTCTGAACAGAGCTTCCGGGCTCGATGACCTTGCTGTCGACCTCATCTCCATCCTTGGTGATGGACAGGTAGACTTTGTTTCCGTCAAGGTCGACCTCCTTTATCCGAAGCTCGTACCCCTCCTTCAATGGGAAGGTGGCGCCGCTTCGAACCGTGTAGGACTCGTCGTCGTCTATGAGGACCTTTCTCAGCTCGCCTTCGTTTATGACGCTGAACTCGTCGTTGAACTCGGTGTCATCGTTGTATCCTGCGAAATACTTCTCGGCCAGGAAACCTATGACGTTGTAGCTGCCCCAGCGGGAGTACTCGAACTCCACCGGCTCGGGTTCGGTCCTGTACTCGAGATCTCCGTCGTCGACCTTGTCACCGGTGAACGTGGCCCTGAGCTCTTCGGTTCCCACGTCATCGTCGATGTCGTAGTAGAACCCTTCGAAGTTGTAGGGGGTCCATGTGAATTCAGGATACTCGGATGGGTCGACGATCGTTCCCCTGATCTCGTAATTTCCAGTCCTCTTCACCGTCGGCCCAAACCTGAGCTCGTCGGCATCGGCTACCAGGAAGCTGACATCCCCCATCACCGGGACGGTCTTGCCCTTCCGAAGGGTGATGGAGTTGTCGTTGCTCATCCTGATGGTGTCGCCGGATATCGAGTCGACCTCCATATCTCCGTACTTATCGCCGCTGGCGACGGTGGTGTACCTGTCGGAGATCTGGAAGATGCCGTCAACGGTCACAAGACTGCTCTCGGTCCCGGCGAAGATGTTCGACACGTGGAGCATGACCAGCGGCAGATCCTCACCGCTCAGGTCTATCTCGTACTTGTAGGTCGACGATCCGAGGTCTGTCGGGTCTACTACTTTGCTGTCGACCTCCTCACCGTCCTTGGCGAGGGAGAGCCAGACCTTGTTCCCATCGAGGTCGATCTCCTTGATCCGGAACTCGTACCCCTCTTCAAGGGGCAGGACCGATCCCGTGTCCACGGTGTACTCGTCGTCGTCGTCGATCAGAACTTCGCGAAGCTCCTCTTCATCCAGGAGGCTGATATCCTTGTCCACGACGTCAGGATCTGTGCCCATGTAGCCGGCGAAGTACTTCTGAGCCATGAAGCCTATGACCTGATATTCGCCCCACCTGCCGAAATTGAACTCTATCGAATCTGCGTTGGTCTCGTACTCCAGGTCTCCGTCATCGATGGACCTGTCGTAATTGTCGCCGGATTCCCTCAAGTGGACTGTGAGGGTTTCGGTTCCCACGTTGTCATCGAGATCGTAGAAGAAGCCCGAGAATGTCTGGGGGTCCCAGGTGTAGTCTGCCGGATTTTTTCCCTCGCGCCAGATTCGATCTGTCTCGGAGAGCTCCTCTTCAGGCTCCTCTTCTTCTTCTTCTTCTTCTTCCTCTTCCTCCGGAGCCGTCTCCACCTCCTCCTCTGGAGTCGTCTCGTTCGTCACGCCTGCGGTCTCGTTGCCTGTGGCGGCGGAAGTCGTCCCTTCAGAGACTGCCGTTTCCGTCGAGGCGGTGTCATCCATGGGAGCATCTTCCATGGGAGCATCCATCATCGGTGCATCTTCAACGACCTCTGGCGAGGTCACCTCTTCGGCGGGTGCCTCCTCAGATTCCTCCGGTGGTGTCACCTCTTCGGCAGGTGCCTCTTCAGATTCCTCCGGTGGTGTCACCCCTTCGGCAGGTGCTTCCTCAGCAGTCGCTTTTTCAGCGCCGTCACCGATCGAGGTTTCGGCCCCCGGCGGGACCAATCCATCTGGAGCATCATCTTGTGCCAACGCCCCCATTGGCAGAACTGCCGCCATGGCGACCAGGAGCAGGCAAAGCAGTCCTCCAGCCCTAAGGTAGTTCATGACTCTCCTCCAACCTATATTGAGTTTAATATAATGGCCATTTGTCAGTTCTATATATAAGTTATCTACAGCATCCCCAGTCGACTCAGCGGTCGGTCTCGCAAAACCGGATCCACTTTTTTTAGGGGGGGTTCGAACTGCGGTATTGTTTGATAAACCTGCTCTGAGTTAAGCGTTTTCATGGACGGATGATTTTTTAAATGACCTTCGAATTTGCCTCGATCCAGGTTCCTGCCTTATCTCCCACCTCTTGATCTTCACTTTCCAACATCCGTTTTATTTGTTCGGATCATTCTGAAATTCCAGTTTGTTCGGATGGAATTGAATGTACTTAAACGTTATGGGGGACCATCTCTCGATATGCTCATAAAAAACTTGAATTCCTGGATTGGTAAAGGCCTGCAGAGGCACCTGCGCCAAGATCGAGGTATGAAAAACACCAACCGTTCGAAATCCATGGCATCGCCTACACCTTCCGCAATCTTTAAGTCGACGGCGAGCGCTTTTCACTTTGGGGAGGTTGAAGTTTTGAAATTGACAAGCCGATTCGCACTTTGCATATTATTGGGAGCGATCTTCGCGGCAGCCTTTTGCGCGACCGGTATCGAGGCGAACGACGATCCAGAGGTTGAATACCTGCCAAACCCCTTCGCAGCAGATAGGCCCGAATGGGACCCCTTCGGCCCCGGCCAGGAGTCGGACTACTCTCCCGGAAGGCCTGACTGGGACCCCTACTCTCCGAGCAGCTACGACGTGCCTCAGCTGATCTCTGCCGATCCTTTCGCCCCGGATCAGGACCTGTTGATCGGGGACGAGGTGCTCAGCCCCAACCAGCTCTATCTGCAGTCGGACGGCCTTCTGGTCACGAGAGGGCAGGTCAACCTGGGCACCCCCTACTCCCTCTGGCTCTACATAGCCGACTGGGGCCCCTTCACCTTTTACGACAGGGGGAGGAGGATCATATCACAGGGCTTTAGGAGCCCCGGTTGGTACAGGCTGGATCGTTACGCGGAGACTTTGGAGTCCCACTATTATCAGTTCAACACCAGCACGCGAAGCAACAACGTCACCCTCTCCGTCAGCTCTGCCGGGTATCCGACCACTTACGGCCTGGTGGGGAGAGTGATCGATTCTTATGGGAACGGCGTTCCCGGAGCCAGGGTCAGGATCTCTGGGACAGGAGGCGGCCTCTTCAGCACCGTCACGAACTCACTAGGCTACTACGGGATGGACCTGCCCTCGGGGACCTACGCCGTGACCGCGGAGCTTGAGGGGTTCAGCTTCACCCAGTCGACCGCCAGGGTCTGGACCGGGACCGTCTCAGCAGCAGGGGCCCTGGTGGGGTACCCCGCCGGAGGGGCGGTTTATCCCACTGGACCTTATCAGGATGAGTCCGGGTGGCTGGAGGGAAAGGTCACCGACAAAAACGGCGCGGGTGTACCTGGGGCGAAAGTCCGAATCGACGGCCTATTCTCCGTATCGACGGATGAGGATGGCGGCTACTGGGTCTCCTTAAGCCCCGGATGGCACTCGATAATGGTGGATGCCAGCGGCTACAAGTTCAGCTCTGCATCGGTCCAGATACTTCCTGGTCAGGGCGCTAAGCTCGATTTCAAAGGGACAAAAGTGATCGTTCTCGGGTCGGGAAAGTACAGCTGACTTGAATCCGATGCGGCCAATGACAAAAAGAGTTAACTGGCGGTTCTTTCGGGTGGGTCAGGCGTAGTTCCAGCGCCAGACCTTGAACCCGGCTGCCAGAATTCCAAAGAAGAGCGCCAGCACAACCAATGACTGAAGGTATTCGATAGTGGTTACAATGTCCATATTTATCACTTAGATGAAAGCCTCTCTTATGTCTCATAAAGATTTTGGTTTTTCTAGCGGGGCGGCCTCAAGTTCGGACGCCTTACCGCCGGCATAAGCCCAAATCACGAGCATTTCGTCGGATAAGCCGCTATGCCTCGATCAGGGCCTTGCCAAATGACGTCGAAATGGTGCCGCGCCTGGGAGCTTTCTATCGGCCATCCCCGGCCGATCCGAGCGAGTCAGACCACTGGTTCTGTCCGGGATGCGGGTGAGACCGATATCATTATATCTCCAGATAGACAACCCAAAAATCATGTCTTGGATGAAGGATAAAAAGTACGGTGATAAGGATCGGGAGAAGCTGGAGAAAGGGAGCGGGTCGACAAAGTTCATCACCATGATCTGCAACTGGCTCTACCGGGTCATGTCCTGGTAAATCCGAGTAGTCAAAGGCGGCGGCAGGTTCCATAGATCGCCGAGCTTCTGCTCTGGAGCAGATCCATCGCCTTTTTCCTTTCTTCTCCAAAGCTCTTGATCGACGCGATGGGATCGCCCTTCTTAGCGGAAGATCCCGGCCTTGGGACGTCGGCGACCCATCGAGTGACGCCTCTGAGGTCCGCCTCTATTTTTAGGTCGTCCTTTGCGAAGAGGATTGCTCTGCCACCGAACCCGCGAGGCTTCGGCCTTTCGGGAAGGTTTCCATCGAAAGAGAGTTGGTGAGCCCGAAAGATGTTCATCCCTGTTGAGATCTCCACGGCGTCGAGGCTCCCCTGAAATCTCGGGTTCACCTCCAGGACGACGGGGCCGGATTCTGTGAGGAGAAAGTCGATTCCGTTGGAGCCCACAAGATGGAGCTGGATGGCGATCTCTTCAGCTATCTCGATCATATCGGCAACGACGGGGTCGTCCGGGGCGAGATCGAGAGGCGAGATGTTCCCGCAGTAGCGAAAGCCGCTACCACCAAGCCAATCGGTTCCGATCAGCTGCTCGTTCGCGGATATCGCCACCGCCTCCTCGCCGTCGGCGATCACAGAGACACTTGAGGGGATCCCATCCACCATCTCCTGGACGATCAGATCGCCCTCAAGGCTGGCCAGATCCTCATCGTTCAGGACGAGCCTGTTCTCGGCGCCGCCCGCGCCCTTCCTGGGCTTGACCATCAGCGGAAACCCCCCGAGATCCCGGTCCTCGCCAAGAGACCGCGTCGGAACCGCGGCAAAGCCCTCTCTTTCGAGCCAGCGGGCAAGCCAGAGCTTGTCTGAAACCTCCGAGATCTTCTCAGGCGGGTTGTTCAGGATTTTAACTCCATCGATTCTCATCTCCTCGATGCCCGGCCCCAAGACCAGGCAATCGATTCGATCGCGATCGAGAACTCTTTGGATAAGGTTTTCGGCCGACCTCGCAAGATCGCCCGAAATCGAGGGGTCGCAGTCGAGGAGGAAAGACCGGGAAACCGACTCTGCCAGGTCAAGATCAGAGTAGCAGTCGGCTGCAAAAACAACGCATCCTGCCCTGGCCGCAGAAGAGGCGATGTGCCGGACGTTCGCGCCGACGGCGAGAACTCTCAAGGGTCGATCAGCCCTCATTTTCCTCTCGCCTTTCGATCACGGTCTTGTATCTGGGGCTTGGGACGACCTCGATTTTTCCCCCGAACTCCTTCTCCAGCTCCTCGCCCGCCCAGAGCCTGTCCAAAAAGATCGCCAGAGCCGCCACCTCCGAGTGGGGCTGGTTTCCGACGCCCACGTTCCAGTCGGCCATCTCGTAGATCTCGGGAGGGACCTTCTCGGCTCCCACCACCACCATCACCGCTTCGGATCGACGGATCTCCTCGATGGACTCAGAAAGGGGCGTTCCGTACATGGTGAGGTGGACTATCCTGCCCCCCGACTCCTTCCAGCGCCTCGCCTCACCCTTCCAGCTGACTTCGGACCTCACCTGAAAGTCGCCGCCCCACCTCTCGGCGACGTCCTCGATGCCGCCCACCAGCTTGTCGTCCCTTCCCGCCAGGAGCATCTCCTCGGCCCCGAAGGCTCTCGCCACCAGGCCCACGTGGGTGGTGATCCTCTTGTCCCGCTCTGGCCGGTGGCCAAGCCGCAGAACCACAACTCGCATGGCCGAAAGAGATGCGAGATGCTATTTATCCCCTTGTCCCCTCCAAAACCGATAAATCCCTTGGCAGTCTTCTCCAGAGGGATGAACCTGTGCGAGAAATGCGGGGGCAAGGGCTATTCGACGGTGGGAGAGAGAGCCTGTCCCAACTGCAAGGGGACCGGCAAGATCGAGTCCGTCAGCCTGGGCGAGGCCTCTGCCAGCGATATCGACGACCTGGTGAGCAAGGGGGCGACGAAATGTCCCGTCTGCAAGGGCGAGGGCAAAATCCCCGTCACCGAGACCTGCCAAGAGTGCGGGGGCCTGGGCCGAGAGTACCTCTGCGCCGTCTGCGGCGCCAAGCTCACCACCAAGGGCGAGCTTTGTACCAACTGCGCCAAAAAGCCCGTCGTACACACCCTGGAGAACGCCTGCGATACCAGCGATCTTGTGGTGGGTGACACATACCAGGGCAAGGTATCGGGGATCGCCAACTTCGGAGCCTTCGTGGACCTGAACGACCACGTCCGGGGGCTTGCCCACAACAAGTTTTTGAAGCGAACGCCCGAAGTCGGCGAGGAGATCTACGTCCGGGTTAGAAACGTCGCCCCGAACGGGAACATCGAGCTTGAGCCCGTCGAGGTGGGCGAACACCACACCCTGGAGGTGAGAAAGGAGCTTCCGGTGACTAGAGTCGATCAGCTCCAAAGTCACGTCGGAAAGATGATCTGTGTCGAGGGCGAGGTGATCCAGGTTAAGCAGACCGGCGGGCCCACCATCTTCACGGTGGCCGACGATAGCGGCCTCGTCTTCTGCGCCGCCTTCGAGCGGGCGGGGGTTCGCGCCTACTCCGAGATCGACAGCGAGATGATCGTGAGGGCGATCGGCGACGTCTCGGTGAGAAACGGCCAGATCCAGATCGAGGTCAGGTCGATGAAACAGCTCTGGGGAGGGGAGGCCTCCGTCGTCAAGGGCAGGATCGAGAAGTCCATCGACGAGAGGGCCGAACCCAGCGACCCGCCCCTTCTGGTGGAAAGCGAGATTATCACCAGGCTCAAGCCCAAGATGAGGGAGGTCGCAAAGGAGATTCGGCGGGCGATTCTGAAGTCGAAGCCGATTGTGGTGAGGCACCACGCCGACGCCGACGGGATGAGCGCGGCGGTGGCGATCGAGACCGCGATCCTCCCTCTGATCAAAGAGGTGGGGGGAGCCGACGCCGAGCACTACAACTACAGGCGTGCGCCCTCGAAGGCCCCCTTCTACGAGCTGGAGGACGTGACAAAAGACCTCACCTACGCCCTGGAGGACCAGTCCCGCCACGATCAGAAGATGCCGCTCATAGTCCTGATGGACAACGGCTCCACCGAAGAGGACGTTCCCGCCATGAGACAGGCCCAGATCTACGGCCTGGAGATGCTCGTCGTCGACCACCACCACCCCGACGAGGCCGTGGACAAGTACCTCATAACCCACGTAAACCCCGCCCACCAGGGGGGCGACTTCGGGATCACCACGGGCATGATCGCGACGGAGATCGCGAGGATGATCAACCCCGAGGTCGAGGAGAAGATCAAGCACTTTCCGGCGGTCTCGGCCGTCGGCGATCGGAGCGAGGCTCCGGAGGCTGGAAGGTACATAAAGCTCGTCGAGGACAGGTTCAAGTTGGAGGACCTGAAGAAGATCGCTCTCGCCCTCGATTACGAGGCCTTCTGGCTGAGGTTCAACGATGGAAGGGGCCTTGTCAACGACATCCTATGCCTTGGAAGGCTCGATCGGCACAGGAATATCGTCCAGCTCCTCTGCGAGCAGGCGAACGAGGCGATCGAGGAGCAGCTAAGAGCCTCCCTCGCCCACGTCAAGACCCAGACCCTGCCGAACGGCGCCGTATTGAACGTTCTCGACGTCGAGAACTACGCCCACAAGTTCACCTTCCCGCCGCCGGGAAAGACCTCGGGCGAGGTCCACGACCGTCTCTGCAAGAAATACGATGGAAAGCCCGTGGTGACCATCGGCTACGGGCCCGACTTCGCCGTCTTGAGGAGCCGGGGCGTGCGGATGAACATACCAAAGATGGTTCGAGAGCTTCGAGAGGAGATCAAGGCGGGCGGCGTCAACGGCGGCGGCCACCTAGTCGTCGGGTCCATCAAGTTCGTCGGAGGTATGAGGAAAGAGGTCCTCGCAAAGCTCGTCGAGAAGATAGCAGCCTGTTCCGTAGACCCCGTACCCACCTCAGGCTCCAAGTCGGAACAAAAAGTCGAGGCTTGATCATGAGCAACCTTGGATATACTGAAAAGGTCCTGGACCACTTCAAAAACCCCAGAAACCCCGGAAGGATCGAAGATGCGGACGTGACCGCGAAGGTGGGGAGCGCCGCATGCGGCGACATGGTCCAGCTGTACATGAAGGTCGACCCCGATACCGAGGTGATCGAGGACATAAAGTTCGAGAGCTTCGGGTGCGCGGCGAACATCGCCAGCACCAGCGTCACGACAGAGCTCGCCAAAGGCAAGACCCTGGAGGAGGCAAAAAACGTCCACTTCAAGGACGTAGTCGAGGAGCTTGGCGGCCTTCCAAAGCACAAGGTCCACTGCGCACAGCTAGCAACCTCCGGCCTCAAGGCTGCGATAATGAAGTACGAAGCGAAGAGGGGTAAGAGGGCCGTCGACGAGGATTTCGTGAAGAGGATTATGACTGGCGTCCTCGATCCCGCCAAGGGGCTTAACATCATCGCGGCAAAGAGGGTCGACCTTATCGAGGTCGAGGGAAAACGGGTCAAGGTCGTCCTCTCAAAAGACATCGACGAGGAGACGAGGTCCACCATGGCAGAGGACGTGTTGGGAGCGCTCTCTGGCCTGGACTTGTGGGTCTCGGTCGAATGAGATATTTATAAATAAAATCAGGTCTTCATGTACCCGATATCGAGGCTCCGGGCTGGCAGTCCAGACCCACTTGCGAGCTTTCGCCGATGGTGCGTCAGCATCTGATCCGCGATTGAATGGCGGGATCTGCTTTTCCCGCATCAGAAGGGCTTGCGTCCTTCATTCCCCGAAAGGCTGGGCGGTCTTGGGCCCTCCCTCCTAAATGGCCCGCAAAAGCCGCCAGCCCGGGAAAGCTCGACGAATTTTTCGAATCCGGGTAACGCGGGGTCTTGAGGCAGACCCGCCCCGCAATTTTTATCTCATCTCTCGCTAGACTCGCTTCCGGTGAATCGCGTTGAGCGAATTGAAAGAGATTGTGATCACAGAGGAAGATTACCGCGAATATCTCAGGCAGCGGCTGAGGCTGACTGACCCCTGCATGGCAGAAGAGGTGGAGCAGGTTGGCTTTCCATTCCTCTTCGCCTCGGGAAGCGAGCTTCTCAGATCCTACATCCTGAACGAGACCGAGTTCGTATCGAGCTTGCCAGATAAGCTGAAAATGCCGGACCGAGGTTACGCCTGGTACATGTTCGCCCAGTCTGTGAAGGAGATTCACGTGGACGAAAACGAGATCGTGGTGAAGTATCAGCCCCAGGACGACTACAGGCGACCTTTCAGGCGCTTTTACATCTGACCTTCGGGAGCCCACTTCCCTGTCGCCTTTCCCCTCAGGGCGAGCTTTCCCATCTCTCTTGCCACCTCGTCTGCCACCGGCACGGGCAGGGTGTCTTCGAGGGGTGTGTCTGGAAGGGGCGAAAAGTAGTGGGCCCTGATCCTTCCGCCCTTTCCGACGACCTCCCGCGCCAGGTCGAGGGTCATCCTCTGGTCTTCTGGCGTCTCCATCGGAAGGCCCACGATCAGGTCGAGGTTCGGAACGATCCCCCGGTCGAGACACATGTTGCAGGCCCGTCTAACGATCTCGACGTTGTGGCCTCTGCCGATCCTTCTCAAAATCTCGTTGCTTCCCGACTGGCCACCGATGCTGAGGTAGCGGTTTTTGCAGTACTTGACTACGAGGTCCAGGGCCTCTTCCGATACAAAGTCGGGCCTCACCTCTGAGGGGAAGGTCCCAAAGTAGATCGGTTTTCCGAGTTCCGAAAGCGATTTGAGCAGCAGCTCGACTTTATCGATTCTGGGATGGACGCCATCGGAGCCGTAGGCTAGGGAGTTAGGCGACGTGAACCGCAGATCCGAGTAGCAGCGGGCGTACTTCAAAATGGTCGGAATCGACCTGTGGCGCATCTTCCTGCCGAAGAGGCGGGGGGTCTGGCAGTAAGCACACCCCCAGGGGCAGCCGCGACTGATCTCGATGGGGGAGAATATCGGTGGCTTGAAGGGTGGGTAGCGATCCAGGTCGACGATATCCCGCTCAGGCGTGATCCGGACAGCGCCATCCCGCTCGTAGGCGATTCCCCGGACCCTCTCGGGGTCGCCCCCGCCCTTGATGACGCCGATCAGCTCCGGAAGCGTCTCCTCCCCCTCGCCGATGACGACGTAGTCGAAGTATCGGAGCGTCTCCGCCGGCCTTGCCGAGGGGTGGGGGCCTCCGGCGACGAAGACCGCATCGACGTTGGAGCCTGCAACCTCCCGGTAGACCTCCTCGGCTTGGGCCGAGGCGAAGCTGTAGAGCATGATCCCATCCCTCGGCCCGTCGGCGAGGCCCGCGCCCTCGACCAGGGGGAGGAGGGCGGCGATGCTGTACATGTTCTTTCGGTTCCTGCGAAACCAGATCCCTTCGGGGCTGGAATCGAGGGCTCTCTTTTTGGGATTCATCCTCCTCGCCTTGATCCCCCTCACCATTCCTCAGGCCTGGTCCTCGTCATCCTCTCCAACGAAGAGCGGCACGAAATCGAATCTGTTCACATCGACGAGCCCCCGGTCGGTCAGCTTCAGCTCCGGGATCACGGGAAGGCAGAGGAAGGAGAGGGTCATGAAGGGGTCTTCGAGATTTGAGCCGAGGCCCCTTGCCGCCTCCACCATCTCTTCGATCTTCTCTGCGACCTCCTCCATCGATCGGTCTGACAGGAGGCCAGCTATCGGCAGCGGGAGGTATGCCGTGACCTTTCCATCGTCCACGACGACGAGGCCGCCGCCCATCTCCAAAACTTTCGAGACCGCCAGAAAAATCTCCTCAGAGCCGGTCCCCACGGCTGCGATGTTGTGGGAGTCGTGGGCGACGGAGGTCGCGATCGCCCCCCTCTCTAGGCCGAAGCCGGAGACGAGGCCAAGGCCGACGTTCCCCGTTCCCCTGTGCCTCTCGACGACGGCCATCTTCAGAACGTCCCTCTCGACGTCGGCTACCACATATCCATCGACGACCTCGGGCCGAGTTCGGAAGGATCTGGTTATTATCTGGTTTGGCACGACTCCGATTACCCTCGCCAGAGGGCCTTCGGCCTTTATATCGAACGATCCGGGATCGATCCGGCCGACCCACATCGAGGCCGATGCGGGTCTTGGAGCTTTTCCGAGAGGCACGATCATCTGGCCGCCTTCGGCGACGGTCTTTCCCTCCTTCAGAACCTTTTGGACCTCTAATTTATCGAGGTCGTCCAGAACGACTATGTCGGCCCTGCAGCCCGGAGCGATGACCCCCAGGTCCCGAAGGCCGAAGTACTCGGCGGCGTTGAGGCTTGCGATCTGGATCGCGACGATCGGGTCGAGGCCCGACTCGACGGCCCTCCTGACCATGGAATCGATGTGCCCCTCCCGGAGGATGTCGGTGGGGTGCCGATCGTCGGAGACGAATAGAAAACGCCTGGATTTGACCTCATTCACCAGGGGGAGGAGGTCGTCGAGGTTCTTTGCGGCCGTCCCCTCCCGGATCATGATCCTCATCCCGAGCCGGAGCTTCTCGCGGGCCTCCTCCAGGGACGTGCACTCGTGGTCTGATCCGATCCCCGCGGCGACGTAGGCAGCAAGGTCCCTTCCCGAAAGGAGCGGGCAGTGGCCGTCGACCCTTTTCTCGCCCGCGAGCCTGATCTTCGCGAGGACCTGAGGGTCTCGGAAAATGACCCCTGGGTAGTTCATCACCTCGGCTATCCCCAAAACTCCATCTTCATCGATCAGCTTCGAGAGGGCTTCGGCGTCGAGAGAGGCTCCAGAGGTCTCAAGGTGGGTCGCCGGAACGCAAGAAGGGAGCATGACGAAGACGGAAAGGGGCGAAAGCTTCGAGGAGTCGAGCATGTACCTTATCCCCTCGGCACCCAGGACGTTTGCGATCTCGTGGGGGTCGGCCACCACTGTCGTCGTGCCCCTGGGAACGACGGCCCTGGCGTACTCGGGGATCGTCACCATGGCGGACTCGATGTGGACGTGCCCGTCTATGAACCCCGGTGCCAGCACCTTTCCCGAGAGGTCCATGACGTCTCTCGCGCTTGGGCAGTCGAATCCCACCACAGTACCATCATAGATCGCCACGTCCGATCGGTACCGCTCGCCAGAGAGGGTGTTCACGATATCTGCGCCCTCCAGAAGGAGGTCGACCTCCACCTCACCGCGGGCCGCGGCGATCAGTTCTTCGAGCTTCATATGAGTTCACCGGCCAGAAGTCTGCTTATTCGAACTTCCAAGGTCGAGGCCGGTTTTATCCTTTTCCGCCGACCTCTTGAGCGGACCGGCTCTCGGAGAGGTACGGAGGGTACGACGTGAAAAAGGCTGCGAGATCGCGGACCCACACGACGTTTGAGGAAGGATAAATTCCTAAACCTGGGAAGGCAATATGATCTGAACGAACATGCTCAATAAAGTGTTGCGATTTGCCAGAATGGTCGACGGGCAGATAATTATAAATACAAAAACTTAATCAATATTATTTGTGAAGGATCGTATAGAAAGGGAGATCGTTGCTCTCGAT
>Ga0265594_1000856_pt1 | contig 24492 bp, 13 predicted proteins | sample saktaG_11_FD_190147 | JGI IMG/M metagenome (GOLD analysis project Ga0265594, IMG submission 190147) | Saline water microbial communities from Sakinaw Lake, British Columbia, Canada - sak_2011_5_24_80m | ecosystem: Environmental > Aquatic > Non-marine Saline and Alkaline > Saline ... | reverse complement strand
AGTAGTACTTGTTATTGATGTCCAGCAGGCTGCGGCTCTCCGCATAGAAGATGAATAGCATTCGGTAGAGCAGACGCATGCTGTTCTCCTGCACCCGACCAACGACCGCCTCATCGGGCACCGGGGCGCCGGAAGCGGCCTCGGCCAGGAAGCCCTGCGCCAGGATCTTCATGGCCCGGTAGACGTTCTCCTTCAGGTCCTCGCCGATCTCCTGGGCGTAGGCCACGCTTTCCTCCCGAACGCTATCCAGGAAGCAGCCTGCGTCCACCGTCTGCCCGAAGGCCTCTCTGCGAAAGAAGAGATAGAAGTACTTGAAGCTCTCCAGATCGCCTTTCTCCAGCAGGGCAGGCAGATCTACCTCGTAGAAGCTGTCCAGCTTGTAGCTTGTCGTCTCGTGATAGATCCTCCAGAAGTGACCGCTGGTGAGAATGGCCCACTTGGGGGGCGTGTCCCGCAGATAGACATCGATCTGGAAGCTGGGATTCTGCATCTCGAAGCTTCCCCGTCCCTTGCGGCTCTTGTCCAATTGGATCTTCCATGACTTGGCATCGCCCACAGCCACGGCGCGCCGGTAGTAGTCTTCTCCAGGCCTCGCTTCTGCCTCGTCCAAGCTCTTTTGGTCCGGGAAGAAGGCATAGTCCGGCGTCCGGTCCTTTCCCAGTACCTTTCCCTGCACGCCGAAATAGTGCCCCAGGATGCGCAGCACAGGCCTGATGAAGTTCTCCTCTAACTGGGATTCGTTGTAGTTTTCCAGCACGTGCGCCTTGCGCTGGTAAAGCTCTTTGATGGCAGAGAAAGCCTGCTCGGGCTCTGCCTCCCGCCACTGTGCACTGTCTTTGACCAGCTTTTCCAGATAGTGGTTGGAGAATAGATTGCTGTTCTTGAAGGGGCGCGAATCTGGGGACATCCTGCCCTAGGCCTGACGGGAGAAATGATAAAAGTATCGAAAAGATCCGATCTTGGGGGGAGGTGCAAAAGCTTTAATATGATTTAATCCCACATATGGGACTGGGAAGTGAGTCAATGCCCTTTACAAAAGTAGATGAAAAAGGCAGGGTGGTTCTCCCCAGCGAACTTCGCACCAAGTTGAACATTAGCCCTGGAGACGAATTTATCGTGGATGAGCTTGGCTCGGATGCCCTCGTTCTAAAAAAAGTCGATCTACGCGCCATGATCGCGGACATCATCGATAAGGCTAAAAACGTAGACTTGGACCGGCTGGAAGAAGAGATCGAGGAAGAGGCAGACAGGCTTGCCCGAAAGAAGTACAGAGTTCTTGATTGATACCAATCTTTTCGTAGCCGCAGTCAAGACTATCGTGCAATGCGGAGATCTCCGATTTCCTGGAACGAAAGCATTAAACCTTTTTACTGCAGCCTTCAGGATCGGGCCAAATTCCATGAAAATCTCGCTAATTCTCGCTCATCCCAAGTCAGGAAGCTTCAACCATGCTTTCGCTGAGGATCCCAGATGTTTCAAGAGCGATCGCCCGCCGCGCCGAGCGGCAGGCGGTGCGTTTGTTAAAATGGAAACAAACCAAGAATCCAATAGCGTGGTGTTGCGAGAGCGGTGCGAGAAAAGAGCGATGAGTCCACATCCAAGGAGAAATCCGCGCCAGGGCTTCGGAGGATCAATTTCAATTCGTCAGGAGATGGTGTACATATGACCTCATTAAAATTAAAAAAGGCTCTTTTGGTGGTTGACGTCCAAAATGATTTTTGTCCCGGTGGCGCTTTGGGCATTCACGATGGTCACAAGATCATCCCTATTCTTAACAAGTACATTAAGTTTTTTAAGAAGGAAAATTTTCAAATTTTTGTGACGAGGGATTGGCATCCCAAAGTCACTAAACATTTTAAACAATTTGGCGGGGTATGGCCCGAGCATTGTGTCGAGGGGAGTCCAGGAGCTCAGTTTCATCCTGACCTTGTGTTTCCGAAAGAAGGCTTGGTGATGTCCAAGGGCATGGATCCGGAAAAAGACAGCTATTCGGCCTTCCAAGCTACAGATTTAAGCGGAACGGTATTAGCGAATTTATTGAAAATTTCTGGAGTTACGGAGATCTATATCGGCGGGCTAGCTACGGATTATTGCGTTAAATATTCCGCGTTGGATGCACTTAAAGAAGGCCTGAAAGTCTTTATATTGACCGATGCCATCGCCGGCGTGAACTTGCAACCAGAGGATTCTAGTATAGCTTTGGATGAGATGGTTGGCCGTGGCGCTAAAGACACAATCTTCGAAAAGGTCATGATGGTTTCATCACAACAATATTCACCGACAATGACTAAGGATTACAGCCAGATTTCAGATACGGCCCGTGCGGTGGATGCAGAGGTACTGCCCAGGATGGCGTCTTACATCCGGCGTATATCGCCGCAGATCGCCGCCATGAGCACCGACGAGGTATTTGTGATCGCCGATTACGGCGCCGCAGACGGCGTGAATTCGAGCGAGTTGTTTGAAGCAGTCATCCGCCAGATTCATGGGGTGAATCCCACGCTGACCATTAAATTAGTCTATATTGATCTGGCGGATCCGGCGAATTTCGAGAAATTCTGGGCAACCTCGGCATTAGCGAAATTAAAGCACGTAGAGGCCCAATACATCCAGCGGTCTTTTTATGAACCATTTCCTGAGATAACAGGCAAACTCTGGATCGGTTTTTCCTCCACTGCGCTGCACTGGCTGAATGCCAAAACGGTTGGACCTGATTATTTTCAGCATCCTCTCTGTATACAGCCCAACCAGTTGCCTGATTCGGAACGTAGAAGATTTGCGGAAAAATGGAAAGCGGATTGGCGGTCGTTTCTGCATGAATGCTCGACGTCGCTGGTTAAGGGGGGAGCTTTGTTCTTTGCCAACCTTGCCAATCTGGGGGACGAACGGTGGCCAGCGTCGCCGGGATATAACAACCTCAGGGACATTTGCCAAGAGTTGTGTGGGGAGAAAAAGCTTTCCGAAGCAGAGCTAAACGCTATTTTCATACCGGATTACTTTGCCACACCCCATGAAATGTCAAGTTTGATGGATGAAGATGATCTTAGGTGGTGTTTTGCCGTCAACGCCTGTGATCCCTTGATCGTCCCGTGCGCCTATTTTACCAAGGCGCAGGACAAGCTGGACGACCCACAGGAACGGTCCACGCTTGCCGCTACCCTGGCCCATGTAGTCAGGGCCTGGAGTGAATCGTCGATGCGAATCGGACTTCACGCAGACAACAAAGACCTGATCGAAGACATTTATCGACGGCTGCGGGACAAGTTCTATGATAAACCCGAGGGCTTGCCGTATCAATATAGCCTGCTCGAACTGGTAAAAAATACATGAGGAGAAAGGTTGAAATTTGACTGACTTTTCCCCTTTTTATGTACCTTGACATTGTCATATATTACTACCATCATTATAAACCGCTTTCGGATAGACATTTCTTCGATGATGCGACTCTTTAGCCGATAATCTGGCAAGATGCTTGCGTTTGATGAGTTGAATTATATCCAGCTTAGTGAAATTTCTGCGCAGTAATATATATTCTAATATTTGCTTGACATCATGAGGCGTAAGCATATCAGCCTTCTTGCCCATTTCGAGGTTCATCATCAGTATAGCCAGCCTTGCCACGATCTGAGCTCATAATCGGCTAGCCCCGCGAGCCCTTTAGCGTCCTCCAGTGCTCTTTCAATCCAGTATCTGCTGCATGCCATCTTGGCCAATTGCTTCAAATCGGTATCTTCGGGGGCATTTGAGAGATGATATTTGACCTTCTCGACGCCGTCTTCTTTTCGAAGAATCTGCCAAGCCTCTTTTCCCGGCAACTTATTGTCAACCGGATAGACACGAAGAGCCACAATATCGATATAGAGGTCCTTTCGCTCAGTCCCCCTCACGAAGATCCTCTTCCACTGATCAAGGGAAAGCAAGTCTTTGATCTTAGAGACCTCGATTGAGAAGCATTCCTTGAAGATATTGGTGGGCCTGCTCGCTTGAATCGCGGGTTCTGCAGCAAAAGTGGTGCCTATGATTCATACAGGTATCATATAATAATTGTGATGGTGTATCAATATCACCTTCGGCTAGGTCGAAATATATTACCATCTACCCCATTATTAGCAGAAGGTATTTGTATAAATTACTTTTATATTTTTCTAATCCGAGGGGGGGAGGGGGGCAACCAACTATTGGTGATCTGGTGATCTGACAATGTCAAGATAAGATCACGAGCTATAGACTGGTCAAAGGAAACTCCAACCTATTTCAGAATCACGACCGACCAATTCCTGGATTCCGGGCCGAATTGGCCTTCTCGATATTGCCTGCCGGGTGAGAAGCCCCCCGCCAATCAGGCAGACGGATCTATGTTGAAGTGCAGACACACAAAAAATATTAATACTTATCGCCGCAAGGTTTATCGATGAACGCGGGACTATTTCCGCGAGGAGGCGCAAATGAGGAGAATTGCTCTGACCATGATGCTGATCATGGCCATGGGCCTGGTGTCCCAGGGATATCCCCTGGTTGGGGGAAACGGTGCCGTCAACTGCACCGTCTTTGGGGCATTCAAGAGCATATTGCCGCTCGATCATGAGAATAAGAACGTGATCATGAACGTGGATATGGGGCTTGTGGGACTCGATGGCAATCCCGTCCTTGCCAATTACACCATGGTGGATGGGAACGACCGGATATACGGGGCGATAAGGGGCTACTGCCGCGACGTCCAGCCGGGCAGGCGTATCCTTGGATTCGTGGTGCCCCGGGAGGCGGTGATCAAGACGGTCCGCGTAGAGCCCATCGAGGGAGCCCCCTTCACCATCGAGTGGCCGGATCTACCGGAGGCAAACGATGGAGAGGTCTACCTGCGTTACTACGGAGCTGTGGAGAAGGGATTCCAGGTGGAAAAGGGATCGGTGACCTTGGACGTGGGACTGACCAACAACCTCTCCTATCCCCTGCCGATCTCTCCGGAGAACTTCTCCCTGGAGGATCAGTGGGGTTGGAGGTACGTCGAAGCCACGGGATTCTCGCAACGTATGCTCGGTCCAAACGAGAGCAGTCGTGAGTGGATTACCTTTAATCCGATATCCCCCTTGAGCCGGCCCGCCCGGCTCGAGTTCCGTCGCGCAACGGATAGATCACTTTGGATCCAGATAGGGGATACCGTCGATATGGTAGATGCCGTCGCCGAATCATCGCGGTCGGGATGCTCCATCTGCGATAGCGCCGAGCCGGTCGATCCCAACTCCCCAAAGGGGCGAGTTGCCGCAACGAGGGAGCGCCTGGCCATGGTCAAGGGAAACATCAGCTGACCTTCCATGGACTCCTTCCTCCTCGCCCGGCTGACCGAATGGCTGGATGGGTACATCAAGGGCTTCTACAGAGAGGATGGCCCGCTCCAGTCGAACATACTGCTCAAGGAGGGTCACATCCATCGCGTAAGGGAGAACATGGCAACCCTTGCGGGCGACCTTGGCCTCGGCATGCCGGAGTCTGCCTTGGGGGAGGCTGTCGCCCTCCTCCATGATGTTGGACGCTTCCCCCAGATCGAGGCCTATGGCACCTATAACGATGCCGCATCTGTGGACCATGCGATCCTCGGCGTTCTTATCGTTCGCCGCGAGGGGCTGCTCTCGTCGCTTCCAAAGGATGAGCGAAGGAGGATCTGCCAAGCAATCGCCTTGCACAATAGGTACTCCCTTCCACCGCGTTCTGCCAAGAAGAGGCTCATCAGGATGGTTCGGGATGCGGACAAGCTCGATATACTGAGGATCGTATCCGCCCATCATGTTGGGGAGGGCCAGAACCCCGCCCTGGACCTGGGACTGCCCCATCTTCCGGGGTATACCCCCAAACTGTTGAAGGACGTCCTCGAGGGCAGGATGGCTCGAATGGTGGATGCAGCCTCCGTAAACGACCTCAAGCTGCTCTATTTGAGCTGGATATGGGATATCAACTATCCTTCAACCATCGCGCGAATCGAAAAGGAGGGATATATGGAGGCCATCATGGGGGAGCTTCCGATCACGGCAAAGATCGATCGGCTTCGCCATACCGTGCGCCTGCGCTTGTCCTCATCGAGCCCCTCCAGGTAGTATGCGAGAGTTATTGAAAACCGCTAGCGTTCGACCTTGTGAAGAAATGAGCGAAGATTGACTGCAGGCCATCGATTCTTGCGAGCTATTTCAATTGCCCACACCCACGACCCCCTTCCTTAAAGCGATACGAAACCGTTTTTAGGGAGCATGCGGAATAGAACTGCGAAGGGTGGGTTATGTCGTACGCTCGAATAGCATCAAAAGCCTCGATCGTCCTTTCGATCCTCATGCTCTCGGCAAGCGGCCTGGTGTACGTCCAGCCGGACGAGAGCATCCAGCAGGCAGTAGACCTGGCCTCCCCCGGAGAGGTCGTGCAGATCATGGCCGGCACTTACGAAGAGAGGCTGACCTTGAACAAGTCGATCGTGCTTCGAGGGTCAAGTGAGGGAGCAATGCCAATAATCGATGCGCAGGGCGGGGATATTGCCCTCTCGATCCTGGTCGATGGTGTGGAGGTAAGCGGCCTTGCAATCGCCAATGCGAATGTGGCGGGAATCGCGGTCCATTCAAGCGGCGTTGTGATCGAGGGAAACGAGGTCGTAGATTGCACAGAGGGGATATCCATCCAAGGCGGGAATAACATGATCGCAAGAAACGTGGTTCGCGAAAACAGCCATGGAATTGTCCTCCACAACTCGGAGAACAACACCATTCTTGCTAACGACCTTTTCGAGAACCAGGCCCAACTTGGGGGCGATTGCGGGATAGTGCTTCGCAGGTCAAACAACAACAGCATCTGGAAGAACAACATTTCATCGAGCGGTAACTGCGCCATATCGCTCGTATCGAGCGAGAAGAACTCCATTTTAGACAACAACGTCAGCGGCAATGCCTGGTACGGGATCTACCTGACGGAGATGAGCAACGAAAACGATATCAGCGAGAACGCGGTTGCGGAGAACGGAAGGGGCGGGATATGCCTAGAGGACTCGAGGGAGAACATCTTGCAGTCCAACATCGTCCGCGCAAACGGCAAGGGCATCATCCTCACATACGACAGCTATCGAAACACGCTGCGCAATAACACCGTCAAGGAGAATGGCCGGGGGATCCACCTTGCCTTTCACAGCAACGACAACCTGATCGAGGGAAACGCGATCTTGCAGAACGAGTATGGCATATACCTGACCTTCTCCACGGCCCGCAATATCATCGTAGGAAACCGGCTCGTGGAGAACGGATATAACGCCTACGACGAGGGGATCAGGAACCGCTGGGACGACGGGACAATTGGCAACTACTACAGCGACCTTGGGACGGTTTACAACATACCGGGAAGCGAGAGCGTCGACCGACATCCACAGAGGGCATAAGGCCTTGTTCAAGGCATTGTTAAAATCCCTGTCCACACGATCCTGCCTAGCATGCTCCTGGGCTATTCGTGGCGATCTCGCCCTACGGGAGGGCAGGCTCGATTCCGCCTATCGCTTCTTTGAGAAGGCGATTCGCGCCTCGCCTAACGCAGAGGCCTGGAGGCGAATGGGGGTCTTGATGGGCATTTGCGGGCAGTATCCCGAGGCCATCAAATGTCTAGGAAAGGCCGTCTCCCTCGGCGATGGCGAGGCAAGACGCCTTATGGGATACAACCTATTTCGGCTCCGGCGCTACGAGGAGGCGCTCGCTTGCTTCGAAGGGCTCATACAGACCACCCCCGAGGATGGGCTTGCGTGGTACTGGCGCGGATTGACGCTTATGGAGACGGGAAGGAGGGCGGAGGCGGAGGAGTCGCTGAACCGGTCCTGCAGGGATTAGGACCTCGATCGGGCAGGTGCGGAAATGCTTATCAGGCATATCGCATAAATATACATGTATGAGGACGATCTGGTATATTCTTCTGGCCGTGTTTATAGTTGGAACCGGCTCATGCCAGCTTCCAAACCTGATTGGGAACTGGACCTCTGCACCACATGCAGATCTGTTAGCCGAAGGGCTCGTCGAACCAGCGGGGAACTATGGCACCAACATGACGATCGTGGATCAATACGACCGTTACTTCAAGGGATCCGTGATTTATTGGCTCCGCAATGGGACGGAGCTGACGGAGGGCTTCGCCGGCGTCATCGGATTTGACAATACGACGCTCTATATCGCCGAGTTCGGCAGCGGTTATAATCTGGGACGGATGATCTCCGACGACGAGATGGAGCTCGCATACATCGAGGACGGGGAGAACGGGATGGTGACAATCGATAGGTTCATCCGGATAAGGGATTAGGATGCACTCCTAATTGCGGCATGCCAATCATTGCGCCGGGGCGTCAGCCCCCTCGGATGATGGATTTCCCACCCTTACATATTTTCTATCCTCACCACCCCCAGCTGTTCAGAGGGCTCTATTCCAAATATCCTTCCGTAGAAGACTAGCTCCGCCTCTAAAGCCCTCTCGATGCTCTTTGCATCCCTGAAGCCATGCCCCTCTCCGGGAAAGGAGAGATACGCCACGGGAACGCCCCTCGCCCTCATCGCCTCATAGATCCCGATCGTCTGGCTAGGAGGGACCACATGGTCCCCGAGCCCCTGGAAGAATATCGCAGGGCAGTCGATCCTGTCGGCATGGTACAAAGGTGAGCGCTCCCTGTAGAGGTTCGAGCCCAGGGGGCCTACCAACCATTCATTGTAATTGGACTCGAACTTGTGGGTCTCGCTTGCGATCCCAACGAGGTCGCTTATGCCATAGTAGATGGCCCCAGCCTTGAAGGAGTCCCGAAAGGCCAGCAGGGATAGAGCCGTATATCCGCCGGCGCTTCCGCCGCGAATAATCAGGCGGCGGCAGTCCGCAAACCCCTCATTTGAGAGGTGGAGCGCTGCCCTCTCGCAGTCTTCGACGTCGACTACCCCCCAGAGCCCCTTCAGCCTCTCCCTGTACTCCCTGCCGTAGCCCGTGCTCCCCCCATAGTTGACATCGACTACGGCAAATCCGCGGCTTGTCCAGAACTGGATCAGGAGGTTTAGCGCCGTCGAGGCAGCCGATGTCGGGCCGCTGTGACAGATTACGAGAAGTGGCGGCTTCTCATCATCAGGCGCGAGATGGTCACGGCTTTTAGGAGGATAGTAGAATGCGTATGTGGGCCGCCCCTCGCTTCCCGGAAACTCGATCGAGACGGGGCGGGAGATGTAGCCAGGATCGATCTTTTCCTCCCCCGAACGGCGAAGCACCTTGAAGCCTCCCTTCCCCAGATGTACTACGGATGTGGCCTCTTCCGGGGACCCACCCAGGAATGCCGCACCAAACGGCCCTGCGCGGACCTGGGAGATCTCGGTGTAGGGACATTCGATGATCTCAAGGCCGCTGATTCCGAGTAAGGCCAGATGCCAGACCCCACCCCGTGCAAAGGAGCAGATGATCCTCCCATCGGGAAAGATCGCGTAGGAGGATTCACCAAGCGTCCACTGGGGACGGCCGAAGTCGGCCTCCATAGCTGCGAGAGCCTCGTTAGAATCCCCATCCCATCGGTAGAGGTTCCACCAGCCGCTCGAATCGGATACGTTGTAAAGCTCGCCCTCTGGGGACCACTCGGGCTGGAGGACTGACTCCTCTACGCCTCCTGCAACCAGCGTCGCCTTGCCGGGAAAGCCCCCCTCATCGAGCGGGGCGGACCAGAGCTTCGTTCCCCCCCATGGCATCAGCGGATGGTTCCAGGAGATCCAGGCAAGCCGGTCGCCTTTGGGGCTGATCCTAGGAGAGCTGTAGAAGTCCTCGCCCGATTCGAGCGTCCGGAGGCCTCCGGATTCGAGATCGATCGCCACAAGGGAGTTCTTCGCCTCCCCCTCGCAGGAGTGGTCCTCTAAGATGCAGATGACGCGATTGCGTCGGGCGTCGATCTGCAGGTCGCCATATCTAAGCCTCCCCACAGGCGTGATGGCGCTCGTTCTGCCGCCGGGCTCGATCCGGTAAAGCCTCGAATCGGCCAGGTTGGAGAAGACGACCGCTCCCGAAGAGACCGCATACGCCCCTCCGCCATACTCATGAACAGCGCTTCTTACGTTGAACCGATTGCCTGAGACCTCCTCGGCCCCCAGCCCGCAGCTCCTAGCAAGGACGAATCGTCCGCCTTCTGCAGGCCGCGACTCGATCCAGTAGGTGAACTCGCCGTCGATGGCCGTCCCCTCGAGCCGAAGGGAGTGACGGGAGACCATCTCCGCAGTGATTGGCGATCTCCACGATCCATAGGGGGCAACGGTATGTTTTATCATGGCCTTCACAACCCCAGCCGAATGTGCTTGACCTCCAGATACTCATCGATCCCCCTCGATGAGAGCTCCCGGCCAAGGCCGCTCTCCTTCCATCCGCCGAAGGGGGCATGCAGGTCGACAGGGCTTACGTTGTTCACAGAGACGCTTCCAGCCTCGAGCCTCTCAGCCGCCCGCAGGCCAAAGAGGAGATCTTGCGTGTAGATGTAGGCGGCAAGGCCATAGCGGCTGTCGTTTGCAAAGGAGATCGCCTCATCGATGGAAGCGACGCGCATAATAGGAGCGACCGGGCCAAACGTCTCCTCCTGCATCACCCTCATGCTATGGTCGACATGGTCCAGGACCGTGGGGAGGAAGAAGTAGCCCAACTCGTACTCCTCTCCCTCGGGGGGCCGTCCGCCGCAGAGGATCTCCGCCCCCTTAAGAACGGCGTCTGCGATATGCTCCTTCGTCCTATCGAGCTGGTCTTGCGAGAAGAGGGGGCCCATATCGACGCCGGGCTTCTGGCCGTCACCCACTCGAAGAGCCCTCGCCCCTGCAACCAGGAGGGGGATGAATCGATCCGCCACCTCCTCTGCCACGTATATGCGATTGACGCTGATGCATAGCTGCCCGGCGTTTGCAAACGCCCTTCTCGCGCAGGATAGGGCTGCGCTCTCGATATCGGCATCCGGGCAGACGATGAAAGGAGCGCTTCCCCCAAGCTCTAAAGATATCCTCTTTATACGGCTTGCCGCGTGCTCCATGATCCATCTGCCGGTCTCGGTCTCACCGGTCAAGGAGATCTTCCGGGAGATCGGGTTCTCCACGAGCTCTGCCCCAACATCGCTCCCCGGTCCGTGGACCACGTTGAGCACGCCTGGAGGAAGTCCGCCCTCGTGGACGGCAAGGGAGAAGGCCGTGGCCGCGAGTGGAGCCTTGCTTGGGGGCTTGACGACCATCGTGCATCCGGCAGCAAGCGCGGGCCCTACCTTCCAGGAGGTGAGGTCTACCGGGTAGTTCCATGGTGTTATTGCAACCGCAACGCCTATCGGCTCCTTTACGACGAGGCTTCGCCCTCTTTCGGACTGGATCCACTGGCCGAATACACGTCGTCCCTCCTCAGCGTAGTAATCGAGGACTCTGGCAGCAGCCTCCACCTCCCGGCGTGAATCCTTCAAGGGCTTTCCCACTTCAAGCGTAAGCAGCCGGGCAATCTCATCCGCCCTTTGGCGGACATTCTCCGCTCCTGAATGGAGCAATCGGCCCCGCATCTCAGCGGAGCTCTCCTTCCACACGGGAAGGGCTCTTTGGGCCGCTTCGAGTGCCAGGCGGGCGTCCCTCGAATCGCCCACGCTCACCTCCCCAACAGGATCCTGGTTTGCAGGATTGCGTATGATCGCCGTTTGGCCGGAGAGCGAATGTACCGATTGGCCGTCTATGAGCATCCTGGATCTATGCATATCCATCTCCACCGCTTCAAAATATACGCCTATCCCCCAGTCCTCTGGGAACCAATCAGGGACTTGCCATCCTGTCTGCTCAACGGCTGGGCATGATATGGCATTAGGTAGGTCTGTGCATGGATTATAAAGGATTTATGCCTGCTAGATATCATCCTTCCGTCTTGCGCCCAAAGAGCCCGCATTTCGCTGTGAGGCGGCGAAAGACATATCACCTCACGATGCGAGAATAGAAGGCGGCCTGGAGAGGATCCAAAGATGTACGGGGTAAAATCGAAATTTCCAAATCTTCCGGAGGAGATCTCCGGCCTCGGAGAGCTCGCCTACAACCTATGGTGGAGTTGGCACCCTCAAGGAAGGGAGCTCTTCAAGACTCTCAGTCGCACGGGTTGGTATCTGAGCGGCCACAATCCGGTTAGGATGCTCCACCAGCTGAGCGAAGAGGCCCTCGATGCTGCCTCCAAGGATGCCCACTTTCTCAGGCATTACAAGGCGACGATGATTCGTTTCCAGAACCAGATGGATCCAAAGACCGGTTGGTTCTGCAACAACGTTGCCGACCCCGAGATCGGGACGCTGGCCTACTTCTCAGCCGAGTATGGCCTTCATCATGCCCTCCCCTTCTATGCTGGTGGCTTGGGATTTCTCGCAGGCGACTTCCTGAAGGAATGCAGCGATCTTGGCGTTCCAGTGGTCGGCGTAGGCTTCATGTATCCGCAGGGATACCTCCGCCAGAGGATAACCCCGGATGGATGGCAGGCCGGCGCATGCGAGCTGGTGGACCGGGAGAACGCCCCAATTCGGCGGCTGCTGGACGATAAGGGTGAGCCAGTGGTGGTGAACGTCTCCATCGGAAAGGAGACGGTATACTTGGAGGTGTGGAAGGTCGAGGTGGGTCGCACATCCCTTTACCTGATCGACACGTGCACCGAACACAACACCCCTGAGAATAGCTGCGTGACCGATCGTCTCTACGCGGGAGATCCCGACTCTCGATTAAGACAGGAGATGGTGCTTGGAATTGGCGGGGTCAGGGCGCTCGGCACGCTTGGAATCAAGTATTCGGTGCTCCATCTCAACGAGGGACATCCCGCCTTCGCCGTGCTCGAGAGGGCGCGAGAGATGATGGCTGGGGGGCTGTCCGCCAAGGAGGCATTCGAGCGGGTTAGGAGGACGACGGTCTTCACCACCCATACCCCCGTCCCGGCTGGGCACGACATCTTCCCCCATTCGCTGATGAAGAGATACTTCAGTCACTATCTGCCCTCTGTTGGGATGGAGATGGAGGCCTTCCTAGAACTGGGGCAGAACCCGGCCAATCCCGAGGGCTTCAACATGACGGCCTTTGCCTTGCGTTGCTCCGCCCACCACAATTGCGTGAGCAAGAGGCATCTAGAGGTTACCCGGAAGATGTGGAGACACCTCTGGCCAGATCTTTCCGAGGATAAGGTCCCTCTCGACTATGTAACGAACGGGGTCCATGTGCCCACATGGATAGATCGCCGTCTGGGGGACGTCATATTCACAAAGTATCTGGGTCGTGATTGGCTCGATGAGCACGACAATCCCGCTATCTGGGGAATGATCGACGATATCCCCGATCAGGTCCTCTGGAGGCATCACTGTGCCATGAAGAGGATGCTGGTCAATAAGATAAGGGACAGGGCAAGGCATCTCTGGCTCGATCGCGAGAGGGCTGATCCCAGCCTGTTGATGTCTTCAGGCTTGCTTCTAGATCCATCCGCTCTCACGCTCGGCTTTGCGAGGAGGTTTGCTTCCTATAAGAGGCCGACGTTGATTTTGAGCGATATAGAACGGCTGAAGAGGATGGTCAACGATACCTGGAGGCCGGTCCAGATAATATTTGCAGGAAAGGCCCATCCGGACGACCAGCAGAGCAAGATGATCCTCCAGAGGGTCTTCAACGCCGCGAGGGAGCCGGTCTTCGGTGGGCGAATAGCATTCGTGGAGGACTACGATGAGCAACTCGCCCAGTATCTGGTACATGGCGTCGACGTCTGGCTGAACAACCCTCGCCCGCCAATGGAAGCAAGCGGCACAAGCGGCATGAAAGCGACGTTGAACGGGGTTCCCCATCTGAGCATACTCGACGGCTGGTGGATCGAGGGGTACAACGGCAGTAACGGATGGGCCTTCCAAGGGGCTCTTGGAGATGAGAGCGACCTAAGGGATGCAAAGGCCATCTACGATATGCTCGAGGGTGAGGTGATCCCCCAATTTTATGACGTCGACGAGGAGGGCATCCCCCATGGCTGGGTCAATGTGATGAAGGAGGCGATGAAGATGACCGGCCCAAACTTCTCTGCCCGTCGGATGGTCAAGGAGTACACCGAGAAGTTCTACAGGGCGGCCATCTCCGCGGCCGTGAGCCGGCCGACAGAAGAGCGAGGGTGGAGCAGGGAGCTCGGCCTTGATCCCTTCCGGGGAATTTAGGCGACTCCCCATTCTCTCCACTTCTGCAATCAATTTCATCCCTGTATTACATAATTATGGGGATATGAATCATCTCTTCGATAATTTTCTCCTATGTAACAATGTTCTATCGCAACATTAATAAGGATTGAAGATATGCTCAGCTTTCATATCTGAGGATGGGTGCAACAAATGACGGTGCGATGGATGTATCTTCGCTCGTCGTGTCCCTTTCGGCTGTGCCTCAATAATTATGCAAAGGCCATAAATATGCACTCCCCGCAAGGGATGCCACAGTGCCGCTTCGTGTATGGGGGGAGGGAATGACCAAGATTAGCATGTGCTTTGCGCTATATGTCTTCATTATCGTATCTACTTTGATCCAGGCGTCCACGGCCGCCTCGTTCAGTTGTGTCTCTGGAGGTTCCGAGGGCTCCGTATCGATGGATGCCCACTACGACCTAAGCAATCCCACGGCGATGACGGAGAGCCTGGCAATTGGAAGGGGTGAGATCCTTTCGACCGGTCGGGTCGAGGGCCTTGGATATAATTCCATCGACAGGACGGCAGTGAATGGGCTCTCCGCTCTCGAAGGCAGCATATCGACCAATGGCGCTCTCGCTTCTTCCTCCAGCGTATATGCCTCGTCGAGGCTTCTCGGCTACGCTCAGGCCGTGAGCGCCCTTGGAATGGCAGAGGCGAGCGTGATCGGCCAGGACGAATCGGGCTGGGCGAGCCAGAGATCGGCTGTGCTGCAAGGCTCTCTAGCCTCGGCCCAGGCGGTCTCGGTTGGTGAAAGCGGCGTTGCTTCATCCCAGGCGTACAGCGCTGCAGGATCGCTGTGTTATGCCACCGGCGAGGCGAAAATGGGTGAGGAGAGGGTCCGCACAACATCGGGGACGAACGGCCAAGGCATTATCACAGGATCCATATCCTCTGCAGCACTCGATAGCGCAAGCGCAACAGGTTCCTTCCTGGCAAGGGGCATCGACTCCAAGGTATACTCGGCAAGCGAGGCGGTCTTGGGCCAGAGTTCCTCATACTCCTACCTCTCCTCCAACCAATCGCTGAAGTCAAGCGCAACATCCATTGCCGGCGATGTTGTGCGATCGGACCAATCCCTTGCGGCATCCGGCGATGTGCTAGTCTACGCGAGATCGATCACCGGCGATGAGGAAGACGGCTTCCTGTCAGAGTCAAGCGAGGCCAATGGCGAAATATCTGCATATTCCGGAGCTGTCTCGTTCGATCTCAACGGCGATATCGAGGAGGACGTCTCGGCATTGGTGCCCACTCCCGGATCATGGATATGGGAGAGCTATGGAGGCATGCTCAAGTCCAATCCCTTCGTCCAACGTGACGCAGATGGAGGCAATCATGTATTCGTGAGGGGCGAAGACGATGGCCTCTGGGACCGCCGGGATGACGACTGGTATGGACTCGGCGGCCGGATACTCTCGGACCCCTTCGCCCTCCTGGACGATCAGGGCAGGGTGCATGTCCTCGTGAGGGGCGAGGACGATGGCCTCTGGGACTACGTCACAGGGATCTCCTGGATTCCGCTTGGCGGCAGCATCCTGGGGAACGCAGGCGCAGCGCTCGAACCCGATGGATCGCATCTGATGATAGTGGTTCGAGGAATCGACGATGGCGTCTGGCTCAAGGAGCTCGATGCGATCAGCCTCGATGGCGAGTGGTCAGCGCTTGGAGGAGGTACGCAATCGAGCCCGAGGGTCATATTCGACTCCGAAGGGGTCATGCATACCTTCGTTCGCGGACAGGATGGAGGCCTCTGGGACAACCAGGGAATCGCAAACGGTGATGGCTACGATTTCGGCTGGGCCGGACTAGGCGGCTCCATCACCTCCGACGTATGGCCCCTCGTCAATCCATTCAATCCGGATATGGTCTACTCCTACGTTCGAGCCTCCGACGGCTCCCTCTGGGCCTACGAGCTCGACGCCACAACGGAAATCGGCCAATGGCATGGCCTTGGCGGGACGATATCAGGACCCGTGGGAGATAGCCTTTATCAGGGCAATCCAGTTGCCGCAGTCGACTCGGATGGCTTCAATCATGTCTTCGTCAGGGGAAGCGACGGCGGCTTGTGGGACAACGTGGACGATCAGTGGTACTCCCTGGGCGGCACGCTATCGAGCGACCCGGGAGCTGCGAGAGACGGAGACGGTCGTATACGTGTAGCGGTTGCAGGGTCCGGCCTCTGGATTAATACCCTCGGCATCGACCAGCCCTCCACCGCCATTGTAGCACCTTTCGCAGGAGACTTCCAGACGATCCAGGCGGCGATAGACTCCATCGAGGATGGAGGCCTCGTCAAGGTTCTGAGCGGGACATACTTCGAGAACGTCGAGGCGAACAAGGCCCAGGAGCTTCGAGGCGTGGATATCGGCGACGGCCGGCCTATTGTGGACGCATTCCAGAGGGGAAATGCCATCAACGTGACCGCAGATGGCGTAAACCTCAATGGATTCGTGGCTACTAACGCCTCGTTTATAGCCATATACGCAACATCGAACGGTAACAACATCTCCAAAAACGATGCCACAGCGAGCGTGTTTGGCATAGTGCTCGACAATTCCGAGAACAATACGCTGCTGGAGAACAACGCAAGCTTAAACCAGCTCTCCGGGATGGAGATATTCGGCTCCGACAACAACACAATCGAGGGCAATCGGGCGCTGGCAAACGGCCTAAACGGAATAGAGGTCGTGGATTCCGCTGGATGTAATATTACTGGAAACACCGCCTCGGGAAATCAGGGCGCAGGGGTCGGGATCTGGGACTCGAACGAGAGCAGGATCGTCGAAAACGATCTCTCCGGAAATACTGGCCAGGGGATCTTCCTCGAGAACTCAACGAATGCCTCAATCCTCGTAAACGAGATCGTCGAGAACGGTTGGTGCGGCATCCTCTCTCGAAACTCATCTCATCTGAACATAAGCAAGAACAAAGTCTTGGATAACACCGGAAGCGGGATCGCTCTTGTGAACTCGTCGCAGAGCATCGTCCACGGGAACAACGCGAGCAACAACACGTTAAACGGAATTGAGCTCTCTGATTCCGTTGAATGTAATATAACGGGGAACGCCGTCTTAGAGAATCTGGGGGTAGGAATAGGGATCTGGGACTCGATCGGGAGCTTCATCGCCGAGAACAACATCTCCGCAAATGCTGGCCAGGGGCTCTATCTCAATAACACTTCAGACTCCTCGATCCTCGAAAACGATATCGTCGAGAACGGCTGGTCAGGAATCGAGGTTAGGGACTCCTTCCAACTGAACATTAGCTGGAACTACGCCGTCGATAACGGCGGAAGCGGGATTGCGCTTGTAGGCTCATGGGGAGATATCTTCGAGAACAACGCAAGCGGCAATGCATTCAACGGATTTGAGCTCGTCGATTCCATTGGCTGTAACCTGACCGGAAACGCCGCTTTCGAGAACGAGGGCGCAGGGATAGGGATGTGGAACTCATTCGTCTGCCAGATCCTCAATAACGACCTCTCCAGAAATGCCGGCCCGGGCCTCTTCATGGAGGATGCAACGAACTCGACGATATCCGGAAACGAGATCTCCGAGAACGGCTGGTCCGGAATAGAGGCCCATAACTCCACAGATCTTGTCATAAGGGAGAACGACGTCGTCTTCAACAACGGAAGCGGGATCGATCTCGACCGATCGCCAAAGAGCATCATCGTCGGGAACAACGCGAGCAACAATACCATAAACGGCATTGAGCTCGTTGACTCCGAGAGGGGAAACATAACCGGCAATGTCGTCAGAGGGAATGAGGGCGCAGGCATCGCGATATCGAACTCGAGCGAAACGAGGATCGCCGAAAACGAGATCGAGTGGAACCTGCAAGACGGCCTCTACGCGGAAGGCTCGGCGGACCTCGCAATCGAGGATAACCTCGCGACGGACAACGGCTGGGGCGGGATGTACCTCCTCGACTCGAATAGGAGCGTAATCGAGGGCAATGCGATAAACAGAAACGGCGAGGATGGGCTCTACCTCGGCGGCTGCTATTATGCGATCATCCGCTGGAATGATATGATCGGGAATGCAGGCGCCGGGCTTAACCTGGATGGATCTCCGAACGCCACTGTCCTGAACAACAGCATTATCGAGAACGATGGGATGGGCCTATCCCTCTCAGAATCGCATAACGCCACGATTCGGGGAAACAACGTCACAGACAATCCCTGGAGGGGGGTCTCGCTTCGCCGCTCGGACAACTGCACAATCGATGGTAACAACGTAAGCTCGAACGATGGAAGCGGGATCTTCATTTATAGATCGAATAGCAGCACGATACTCGGAAACGAGGTCTCCTCGAACAACTGGTCCGGGATTGCGCTCTCCCTCTCCGCGAACGCAACAGTCAAGGAGAACAACGCGAGAAACAACGACGGAAACGGCATAAGCCTCTGGCAGTCCAACGGGAGCAACGTCAGCGGGAACGATATGCATCAGAACGGCGGAGTCGGCCTCTCGCTTGACAACACCTTCGACTCGCGGATTTATGGAAATAATGCTAGCGGCAACTACCAGGGACTGAGCCTGACAGGCGACGATAACGTCCTCAAGGACAACCGCCTCCAGGACAATACATACAACTTCGGCGCTTACGGCAAAAACGATATCGATATCAGCAATACGGTAAATGGAAGGCCCATATACTACCTCGTAAACGCATCGGACGTAGCTCTCGACGAGGCCTCCAACGCGGGAGTGGTCTACTGCCTGGACTGCAACAACATCACCTTGAAGAACCTGACGATAAACGAGAACGAGTACGGAATCTACCTCGATAACACAAGCGACTCATGGATTGAGAACAACACGCTCTCCGACGACATATACGGCCTGTATCTCGCGGGCGCGAACAACTCTATCCTGAACAACACTGCATTCGAGAACACCTATGGGCTCCATCTGGATGGCGATCTCAACACGATGAGGAATAACACCCTACTCGATAACGACTACAACTTCGGAGGCTATGGCAATAACGACATAGACCGGAGCAACACCGTCGACGGATTGGGCGTTTACTATATGGTTGGCGCCTCCAATATCATCATCGATAACGCAACCAATGTGGGCGTGGTCTACTGCCTGGATTGCGAGAACGTGACCGTGAGGAACCTGACGCTGAGCAAGAACGAGTACGGCATATGCCTGGAGAACACCAGCAGCTCATTTGTCGAGAACAACAGCGCCAACGATAACCTCTATGGAATCCTGCTGAACGGCTCGATGAACGTAACGGTCGAAGATAATGCCGCCATCGAAGATCAATATGGGATATACCTCGAGGGATCTACAAATAATACCATAGTGCGCAACAACGCAAGCTCGAACGATAGATGCGGCATATATCTCGATCGATCGAACGCAAACGAGATCGCAGAAAACGATATTCTCAATAACACCGATGGAGTTACCCTACAGGAGTCGATGAACAACTCACTGACCTTCAACAATGCAAGCTTCAATAACGAGTATGGAGTGCTGCTCAACCAGTCCGATTCAAACGAGATCGGACGAAATGTCGTAAGCTCCAATCTCCAGGGAATGGGGCTCAACGGCTCCCACAACAACAGCATCTACGAGAACGATGCATCCACCAACGCAGGATCTGGGATCTCGCTCAACTACTCCGATAACAACACCGTAAGGGAGAACGTCATGACCGCAAACTCCTACGGAATATCGTTGTTGGAGGCCGACAACAACACGATCAAGAGAAACGAGATAGGCCAGAGCGAAGTGCTGGGGCTCCTCCTCCTCAGGTCCGACGGCGATCGGATATATCTCAACGACTTCCTGAACAACAACAAGAGCTGCGAGATAACTGACTCGGATAGCAACATGAACTCGTCTCTGATCGGCTACAGATATGAGGGAAATAACTTCAATGGCTATCTTGGAAACTACTGGAGCGATTACAACGGCACAGATGGGAATGGCGATGGCATCGGCGATCAGCCGTATGACCTGGATCCATCGAGCGACGACAATCCATTGATGAAGAAATCCCAGAATTACACAGAGATCGTCTGATCTCAAATACGCATAATGCTTGTGCAATGCGGAGAGAGATATGATACGTCCCAACGGAAGCGATCCCAGCAGCATAGGCTCAGACGGCATGATGAGGGGGCCCGCTGCTCCAGATCGATCCTGGGACGTTCATATCAAATCTATTTCTACTTATTATATTTTATTGGCGCAGGATGGGGGTTTTGATCTTGGACCGCCCAATCGACTGCACCCTAACTCAACCGCCCATGGAGGCTGGATCTTATGCTGAATAAAGCGTGGTTCTATATCTGTATCTTATGCGTTCTATCGATCTGTGAAACACAGGGAGTCGATGTTGGCTTCTCAGTCTCCGACGGCGCTGAGTCTGTCGACCTATATACATCGTACACGGCGAGCGATTCCGTCTCCGTGAGCGAGGACGCGACAGGATCGTTCTATCGCCCCGGCATCTCGGACAGAAGGGAGGCATCCGGCAAGGGCGATCTTTTGGCAACCCAGGCAGTCTCCGGAAGCGGCGGATATACCATCATAAACGACGTGTATGCGATTCAAGCATCGATGCTGGCAGTTACAAGCTCGATTACGACTACACCTACAACGCTCTCATTGGCGCAGCAGGCCTTCGTCCGCGATGCAGATGCCGCGGGATTCGATGTTGCCGCAACAAGTGGGATTGAGAAAGTAGAGCAGACATCCTCGCTGCTGGGGGGATCCATGGCATCAACCCAGGGCCTCCAGCTGGGCTGGTATATTCGCGGCGAACAGGATACCTTAATCGAGGGGTCCTACGGATGCTCAACCGCCCTCGCCCACGACGGATGGACGAACCTGGCCTCGACCAAGCTTGGCATGACCGATGGCCGTCTGATGACCGAGATGGTGGCAATTGAGGAGACGCGCCCATACGACCCGAACCAGGATCCTGCAATCGTCCTGAACGACTGGGCATTTGCATCCCAGACATCAACCGCATCCGGCGACCATATATGGGCAAGTACATCGGCCAGGGACCAGCTTGGAAACGCGGTCGAGACCGACCTTGACGGCACCAGGGGATTCTTCAGCACCAATCAGGAGGCCGAGGCTGCCGCAGGGGCAAACCTCTATCAGCGCTCGGAGATGGTGGTAGACGAGGGGTGGGCCCAATCGAGATCCTTCGGAGTCGGAGGGTATGACGCCCGTGTCAAGACCGACATGACGGGCGGTTGCATGACGACCGAGCAGCAGGCCTATGCGGATGCAAGCGCCCTTGTGATCGAGAGAACAGGCCTTGTGGGGGTCGATGAGGGATCGTCTGAGTCAAGCAGCGGCGATGCCGAGGGCAACAGGATCGATGCCCTGACCCAGGCGACGATGGACCACGGGAACTTCTGGATCAATCAGAGGGTGTGGTCCGACCCAACCGGCTCCGGATCGATGCGCTGGATCGATGCCGAGAGGGCGCTTACCGGATTGACAAAGATCTACGCAGTGGACTCGGATGGAGACTCGGTCGCAGGTTGCGTCACGGCCAGAATGGATATAGGCCTGTTCTCGACATCTCAGGAAGGATCTGCAGCTGCCGGAGAGGCAACGGCCAAGCTCCAGGCAAGCGCAAGCGAGAGCCTTGAGGGAGAGGCTGGAATCGCTTCGCGCGATGCTGACGGAAACAGCGTCGAGTCGAAGTTCTCGGCTGAGATGGATCATGGGCTATTCACGAACTCGCTTGCAGGAGAGGCGGATGGAAGCGCCTCTGCAGCGCATCAGGGGCAGGCCGATTCTGCAACAAACGCCTCGACGAGCATATCGGTCGTCGATGCGGATGCAGATTCAGTCGATGCCAACGTCTCGGCCTTGATGGATGAAGGGCTCTTTACCACATACCAAAATGGAACTGCCTCGGCTGGAAAGGCAACCGCTGAACTGCAGGCAAACGGAACCGAGAGCCTCGAGGGAGAATCCGGGATCGTTGCACGCGATGCTGACGGAAACGAGGCCGGAACCGAGTTCGAGTCGATCATGGACGGGGGCCTCTTCTCGAATGTGATGGCAGGGGAGGCGGATGGATCTGCTGAGGTTGGGCACCGGGCGTATGCCGAGAGGGCAACATCTGGCGATGCTAGATCTTATGCGATATACGCAGGCGGCCTTGCAGAGACAAATCTCGCGGCCGATCAGTCCTTGGGCGAGTTCTCGATGACGATGGGAGGTCTTGGCGAGGACGATGCTTCCGGCCGCGAGGCTGTCGCATACATGGTCGACCTTGTCGCATCGGGCGACGAGATCGAGGCTGACTCGTCTGCGCAGAAGGCAGGCGAGGATAGCAGCATAGAGACCGACCTATTCAAGAACGACCCGCCAAAGGACGCAAATGTAAGCGGCAACTTATGGGCCGTTGCCAACGACGATGGAACCAAGGTCGATCAGGTGATCGAGGCTCGCGGAAGGATCGAGAGCCAGGTCCGGTCAAGCCGCGGAGCGGTTGATGCAGCCGACCTGAGCTATAACAGCGTAGGCGTCAACACTCATCTTCTCGCCGAGACCGATGCGAGCGGCCCTTATTCGGACCGGTGGACCATATTCTATCTAGACAAGCAGGTCGGGACGGAGACCATCCAGTCGAGTGTCGATGAAGCATACGACCATCCGTCAAACTTCGATACGGTCGATATAGCGGCAGGAGTGTATTACGAGAACGTAGTTGATGCGGACAAGTCGCTTCATTTCATAGGAGACGGATCCGATAAGACGATCGTCGACGGAAGTAGGGCAGGACGGGTCTTTGCCATAGGCACGCTCCGAGACGACATATTTGTCGACATGTTTGGGATGGGGATTCGGAACGGATACGTCAGGGGTGCCGATGGTACAGGCGCCGCCGGTGCTGATGGCGCCGGCGAGGATGCCTTCGGCGGCGGGATATGGAACGGAGCTGACCTCACACTGGCCGAGGTTAGCGTTACCGGAAACGGCGTGCGCGGAGGAGACGGATTCGGTGGCGATATCATCGGTTCCGCAGGCGAGACGGTTACGGGCGGAGACGGCGTCGGCGGCCAAGCCATCGGCGGCGGAATATACAGCCAGGGGACGCTTACGCTTATCCAAACCGTCGTCTCCGACAATCAAGCCGTCGGCGGAGATGGGTTCGGCGGAGATGCACGCGGCGGAGACGGAGCCGATGGCATTGACAACCACGCAGCTCCCGTCAACGGCGGCGGATCTGGCGGCGGCTTCGAGTACAAGAAGGCGGGCGACGGAAGCGATGGTGGAGCCGGAAGCGCGGGAAGCGCAGGCGGCGATGGAATAGGCGGAAAGGGCACCGGCGGACAAGGCCTAGGCGGCGGAATATACAGCGCAAATGGAGCTCTAAAGATCGCGGACAGCCTGATCTCCGAGAACTCCGCTGAGGGAGGAGACGGCGTCGGTGGCGACGGTGTTGGCGGCGCAGGCGGAGATGGCGGTGCAGGTAGCGCAGGCGGAAACGGCGGAGATGCCAGTGTCTGGGGCATATTCTTTGGCATGGGCGTTGGCGGCAAAGGCGGAGTTGGCGGCGCAGGCGCCGCAGGCCTAACCGGAGGCGACGGGATCGGTGGAGAGAGCAGGGGCGGCAGTGCATGCGGAGGCGGCATATTCAGCGATGGATCACTTCTCGAGATCGATTCCAGCCAGGTGCTCGAAAACCTTGCCAAAGGGGGCGACGCAACCGGAGGGCGCGGCCAGGGCGGAATTGGCGGCGCAGGCGGCAATGGAAATGACGCCGGAGACGGCGGGGAAGGAAAGGCAAGCCCGGCTGTTGGCCTATTCGTAAGCGCTGCTGTAGGCCAGGGAGGAGACGGCGGAAATGGAGGCGCTGGCGGATCTGGCGGAGACGGAGGCGATGGGACAGGCGGTAAAGCCGTTGGCGGCACTGTAAATGGAGGCGGGATCTGCAGCCTTGATGATTCATTCCAGATGGACGGCACCACCCTCTCAGGTAACGATGCCACGGGAGGAGAGGCGCAGGGCGGCGATGGTAACGGTGGAGCAGGCGGTGACGGCGGCAATTCCGGCGATGCTGGAGATGGCGGAAAAGGAACCGCGCTTTCGATCGGCTTTGGAATCGGCATCATAAAGATACCCGGAATCGGCATATCCGCAGCTGTTGGCCTTGGCGGCGATGGCGGGGCTGGGGCTGCAGGCGCAGCCGGCGGAGCCGGAGGAGATGGAACAGGCGGCGAAGCTGCCGGCGGAATCGTTTACGGCGGCGGATTATTCGTTCAGGGCAACGCTGAGATCCAAGGCTCG
>Ga0265594_1000851_pt1 | contig 24584 bp, 19 predicted proteins | sample saktaG_11_FD_190147 | JGI IMG/M metagenome (GOLD analysis project Ga0265594, IMG submission 190147) | Saline water microbial communities from Sakinaw Lake, British Columbia, Canada - sak_2011_5_24_80m | ecosystem: Environmental > Aquatic > Non-marine Saline and Alkaline > Saline ... | reverse complement strand
GCCGCCTCCAACAGACTGGCCAACTTCAGCACCTCGCGGTACTGTCGCGTCAGCTCCCGCCGCGCCAGACGGAAACGCCGATAACACTCCGTCCACGCGCGCCACTTCGCAAGCTGCCCCTTGGGTAGATGGGACCATCGGCGTCGGGGTCGGGGTCGGGATCGGTATCGATAAAACCAACGGAAATTCGACCCCGATTCCGATACCGACCCCGACCCCGATGACCCAATCGCCTCATATTGAGAATTGCTGCTTTCACGCTGGACGATCTGCCTCAGCGCGGTGTACTATGTCTTTGCTGTTCCCGGGGGTGCGCGGTCACGCGCCTATGGGTCAGTTCTTCTTGTTCATACGCCTGTGGGTACAGGCGAAACGGCCCCGAGGCCAGTCTATTCTTCAGCTCGACCGTGGAGTCCAGAAGATAGACGGTCGTTCATATGGGGCGCTCATGACAAACAGGTAAGGATCGCGACAAACGGATCATGAAAGAACCAACAATGAGAGCGTCTACATCAGGAAAAGCAGGCCCCACCTTCGACGCGCCCATCCGGGCGGCTGTGCTGTACACGTGGGGCGACAAGCCCGGTGACGGCCAAATGGCCGCGATCAAGGCATGCCTTGCCCCTGGGGATACGTGTCAGCCCATTACTCCGGAGCAACTTGCGGGAGGCGGTTTTGATGTGGCCTTTGTGACGTCAATTTGCGGGTATTCCTCCTTTCCGAAGATCGTCGCCGCTGCTGGCGTGCCGGCGCTATGCCTTGAGCCCTATCGCGGGTTCCATCCATACCACGCCGCTTTCTACCGCGAACTCCGCGCCCTGGGCGGCACGGTCCTGCCGGCTCTGTTGCCCGAGGATATCGCCGCCTCGCTGAGCGCCGTGCGTTGCCGTCGAGCCCTGCGTGGCATGAAGCTGCTGGTTATCGAATCGTTCGGCAACAAGATCAGGATGGATCAGGTGCATGCCTTTTCCCAAGTTTGCCGGGATAGGATCGGGATCGAAATTGTCGTACGGGATACGGCGGAATTGAAGGAGCGGGCGGCTGCGTGCGCGGATTCCGTAGCGGATGCCGAACTGGCCCGGTGGTACGCCGAGGTCTTGGAAGGGCCGGGCGAGATGGATCAGGCGTACGTGCGGCAAAATGCCAAGCTCTACCTGGCTGAAAAAGCGATGCTCGACGAAACCGGGGCGGTCGGGATCACGCCACAGGATATCGGCGGCTTCCTTGTCATTCCCAAGCAGGTGCCAATGCCCAACATCAGTTACGCCGCGTTGGTCTTTGACGGGTATCTTGTCTGCGAAGAGGGCGACATCGAGGTGCTGACCGCAGAATTGCTATTGCAGGCCGGGTTGGGAAGCCGTCCGACCATGAGTAACATTTACTTTGGCTATCGCGATAGTTTCAGCGCGCTGTCCTCTCATGAAGAGGCTACTGATGAAGTGGCATTAGCCGACTGCCGTCAGTGTTTTACGGACAATCACATTACGCTGGCGCATTTTAGCGCCTCAGGTGTGTTGCCGCCGGAGATGATGGTCGAGTCACGTTACCGGGTGCGTGAAGCATTGCCGAGCTGGCCTGGCCAAGCGATGATCTGCGCGACGCCGAAGCTGGGTCCGGTAGTGCTGGCACGACTAGGCGAGCAGGCGCGCGATATCCATCTGGAATACGGCGAGGCTGATGGACTGGGCTTCGGTGATCAGTACGGGTGGTATCGCGGCCGTTGGTTTATCCGTTTACGCGACGTCCGCGCCTTTGCCGATTGCTGCGTCCATCAGCATTACGCCGTTGCGCCCGACTCCGGCGACCATCAGGTTCTCGAAACGCTTCTTTACACGCTGCTCCGGCTCAATCCAATCCTGTCTGATCCGCTTCAGCACCCACCAATCAACGTCAGACCGTCCCTGTCAGTCAATCCTGGAGAAGGCAAATGAAGACCGACGCACAACGCATACCCGTCAAACTCTCCGGCGAAGGCGGCGTACGTTATGGCACTGAGCCATTGACCTTTGGCGTGCCTTTCGCAGAGGGGGATTTTCCCGTTGGCGCGCGGCTGCGTGCGCTCACGGCTGACGGGCGCGAGATTCCGTTGCAAACGTCTGTCATGACGACCTGGAAGAAGGACCTGCGTGACGTCAAGTGGCTCCTGGCCGATTTACAGGCCGACCCTGTGCTTGACGGCGAAACGGTCTTTCTGGAGTTCCCAGGGAAGGGTGAGTCCCTGACGCCGGAGCGAGCGATCACCACCAGCAAAGCCAACGGCATCCTGACCGTGGACACCGGTGCGTTACGGTTGAAGCTGCGCACGGACTACGAGCGCTGGCGCCACCACGAGAACGACTCGCCTTTCGCCGGTTGCCAGATCAAGACCGCGGAAGGGTGGCGCGATGTGCTGCACGGGCCGGGGCTGCTGCTCTACATGAAGGATCAGCACGGCAACCTCTATACATCGCTCGGTATTTGTCCGGCCCCGAAGGTGGTCCTCGAGGAGCAGGGCGCGTTGCGCGTCTGCGTACTGATCACCGGACATCTCACCTCAGCCCAGGGCGTGCGCTTCTGTCCTTACAAGTTGCGCATTCATCTTTACGCGGGCAAGGCTGACTTGCGCATCTTTCACACGTTCATATTCGACCAGGATCCGACGCGGATCGAACTGGCGGCGATTGGACTCAAGGTGCTGGCAAAGACAGGGGACGGCGCGGTTGCGGCGGTGGGCGGCGAAGGCGCGGCGGCGCACGGGAACCGCAAGTTTAAGGCGTTGTCCATCGTGCAGTCGGATGATCTCAACTACACCGCGCAACTCGATGGCCAGACCTTTGGCACGGGTGGGAAAGCGGCCGGCTGGGCTGCGCTTGGCGGATCGGACTCCAGCGTGGTCGCGTCCATCCGCGACTTCTGGCAAGAGTATCCCAAGGGGTTTCAGATTGAGCGCAATGTCCTGGACGTGCGCGTGTGGCCGGAGGACGCGCCCAAGCCTCTCAGCTTCATTACGCCGTTCGATGAGCCGCCCATCCACTTCAACGGCACCCGCGACGAGGATGAGATCAAGCGCCTGCTCGCCGAATACCCGACCGCGCCGTTGGCGCTCAACTCGTTCGGCATCTCCGGCAGCGACGATGTGCGTTGGGTAGAGGATGTGGTGGCCCGCTTGGCGCCGGGCCGGGCGATGAGCTACAATGACTTCATGGGCGCCTTCACCGGCATCGGCGCAGCCAAGACAACGGAGATTGTCCTGCGTTTTGCCGCCGGCCCGATGGCCAGTGCCGAAGCCGCCGCGTTCGGCGCCGTCGTGCGGGAACCGCTGATGGGGATCGTGGACCCAGGCTACCTCTGCGGTACCGATGTATTTGGGCGATTCCTGGCCGCGGGTCACCCGCTCTTCACCGAACTCGATCGCGGCCTGAACGAGTATTTCGATCGGATGATGATCGAGCCGCTCGTGCGCTGCCGCTGGTACGGTATGATGCTCCACGGCCACACGCCCAACCTTCATACGGGCGGGATGGTTGCTCCAGGCGTCGTCTACAACCTTTTCAAGGACACCGAGCCGGAGAAAGCGCTGTGCCACATCGGCCCCTACGGCAACGAGGCCATGGACAGCGTGCAGTGGTCCTGGTCGCAGTTCTTGCATTCCGGCGAGCGTCGGCATCTGCGTTGGGCCCAGCTCGCCTCGCGCGCCACCGCCGAGACGAGTTTTGTGCACGCATTTCCAGGACACGAGGAGAACGTCGGCTGCATCCACTATCACGGCCCTCATGTCTGGGCCAACGCCCTGAACCGGTCGCACTCCGAGACCGGTACCTTTGCGACCGACTACCACATCACCGGCAATCGGCGCATGCGTGAGATCGCGCTGGAAGCTGCCGACGGTCTCGCGGACAACAAGCTAGAACCGTGCGGCATAATCACGTGCTTCTCGCCTATCTCGCGGGAATTCGTAGGGCCGTTGGCGATTCTGATCGAGGCATATCAGTTGACCTGGCATGAGAAATACGGCACGCCGGCGGAACGTTCGCTCAACTGGTTGTTGCGCACCGTGCGCACGCCGGGCTTCCTGCCAGCAAGCGTCTACACGCGCGGTCCGCGCGGCGCCGAGGCCGTGGTTGAGGGGGGGGAGGCGCTCTCGACCGCGAACAACCCGTATCATGCCTTGGAACCGGCCCTGCGCATCTTCCCGTCGCAACCCCTGCGTGACTTTGTGCTTGCCCAGGCGAAGTACGGAGCCGGGGCGGTGCAAGCCTATGACCTGACGAAAGACCGGGCGATCGCTGCCTCCATGGCGGGTGTGGCAGAGTGCGGCCAGGATTTTTGTGCGCCGGGACAGACGTCGGGATTCTGGGCGCTTCCCAGTTGCGACCATCTTCCGCGTGTCATGAAGATCGTGGCGATGGCGGCAGAGGCCGATCCGGATGGTTTCTGGGAATACGTCCGGAAGTGGCGCGCGAAACAGAAGGCGAATCCTAAGCCGTCTCCTCCGATGCCACCTGAGCAGAAGGGGCAGAGCAGCCTTGGTGTGCTGAGTACGGAACCGTTTGCGTAGAGAGAACGGTCAGCAAGGCTGTCATGCGCATGCGGCGGCGTCTTCACGTGGACCAAAATGAGAATTGCTGCGCTGCTTGGCGGTCATCTTGACGTTTCTCCCCGCTTCTGTCATGCTTTCCCCCCATGTAATCGATGCGTCAGACCGATCGCGGCATGATTTCGGCCCGTGTGGGCCGGTGCTTTCCGGCACCACCCAACAAGCAATGGATGAACAAACTTTCGAGAAAGATCTCGATTCCGGTGTTGAAACGGCCTGGTCCCTCACCTTCGATTTCTGATGTCGCATCATGAACAGATCGTCCGGCGTCAAACCGTCGCTGTCATCCACGCGCTCAGTCGCGGAATGTAAGCGTCGGTCGATGAAGGACGAACGCGAAAGACAGGCGAGGAAACCCATGAAAGCCCTGTACGTTTCCCCGGCGTTGGGGAATGACGTGTGGCCGGGCACGCTGGCGATTGATCCCGATGAGGGCAGCGGCGTGGATCGTGAGCGTCTAATCGATTTGCCGAAGGGGCGGCGCGTTGAGTAACCTGAACGGGTGTCCGTTCATCTTTTTGGACTGCAGTGGAGCTTGAAATAGGAGGTTGGACATGAGGAAACTAACAAGCAAGCACATGAAGCCGGCTGCGAGCCGTTCGCCGCGGGAACGCGCGCCCCGCGGAGCGGTCCTCTCGTTCTCGGCGAAGACGGCGGCCGCGCGAGTCCGGTCGGAGGGGCTCGATCTCAGGGTCGGCGGTTGCGCCGCCACTATTCTGGTCGGCAAGGACGAACAGCGCGAGATTTTGCGTCCGCGCGGCCGGGCTGCGCTGACGGAGTTCCGCAGGAACTCGCCGCTGGGGCCGATGGATGTCTCGATCCTGCGTTGGCAGGCGGCGGACGGCATCTCGCTTGTCTGGCATTTCGGCACGTTGCGGAGCCGCTGCGGGTTCACGATTCAAGCCGCCATTCACAACGAAGGCGATGCTCCGTTCCGCCTTGCGGAATTCCTGTTGCTCGACTCCGCTGTCACGCGGCTGAAGGTTGTCGGCGATCCGGCCGCCTGGCATTTGGGCGGCATTGATCACATCGGCGGCACGCTGGCCGAGGTTCTGCCCAGCCGGAACGAGCGCACCCGGCGGGACCACGAAGGATTCGGAATGCCGGTTCCCACCGACCTGCCGCAGGACGAGAAATCGACCGACGGACGCTGGCGCCAGCATTCGAACGTGGCGACGCTGTACACGGAGAAGGGCGCACGCGGCCTCTACCTGGCAGCAGCCGGCGGGGAGTCGGTTGTGCAGTTCGACTGGCGCGTGGAGGGCACGAACTGCCGGCTGGACGCCATCGGCGAAATGTGCGACGTGCGCGTCGATCCGGGAGAGACCCGCGGGTCGGAGACGGTGCTGGTCCTGGTTGAGCCGTGCGCCGAAGCCGCTGTCGGCTACGCGCATTGGCTGGCCGATGTGCTGGGGGCGCGCACGCACCGCGGCCCGGTCACCGGCTGGTGCAGTTGGTACGACGGCGGGCCGAGCGTTACGGCCAAACACGTCGTGTCCGTGGCCGGTGCCGTGGCGACGCGGCGGGATCGTCTGCCCATGCAGGTTATCCAGGTTGACGACGGCTGGCAACGCCAGGCGGGCGACTGGGAATGCAACGACAAGTTCCCTGACGGGTGGAAGCCGGTTGTGGAGGCCATCCGCCGCGCTGGCGCAACCCCGGGCATTTGGCTGGGGCCGCTCGTGGCGCACGAGAAGGTGACATTCCTCAATTATGCCGGTGAGAAGGAGAACCTGAAGGACGGACGCCTGCTTGATATCCACTCAGACTGGTTCCAGCGCGACGCCGCCGGCAAACTCAACGGCAGCGCGGGCAACTGGGGACCGACGTCCTACTGGCTCGATCCGACACATCCCGGTGTGCAGGCGTTCGTCCGCCGGGTCGTGCGCCGCGCGGTGCAGGACGGGTTTCGCTATTTCAAGATTGACTTCAACAACGTGGCCGGTCGGTTGCACGACCCGAAGAAGACGCACCTCCAGGCGTTGCGCGATCTTTACCGGTTGTACCGCGATGAGATCGGCGAGGACGCGTACCTGCTGTCCTGCACAGGATTCAACCGCGCGACCGTGGGCCTGGCCGACGCCTCGCGTATCGGTCCGGATTCCTGCGCGTTGTGGGACGCCCCGCATGCGTGCTGTATCCGGGATTGTGTCCCGGCCGTGGCCGGCACCGCCTTCTTCAACGGCATCCTCTACGCCAACGATCCGGACGTGACCTACACCCGACCCATCTGGAACATCACGCCGACGGAGCTGCGCACCTGGCACGGCTTCGTGGGGCTGCTGGGCGGCACGGCGATGCTGTCGGATCATCTGTACAAGCCCGAGTACGCCCCGGAGGAAACGGTGCGGATGTTTGAGATCCTGTGCCCGCCCGCCCGCGAGCATGGCGTACCGCTGCATCCGGGTACCGATCGCATGTGCAGCCGCTTCGGCATGCGGTGCGACCGGCCATGGGGAACACACATGGCGGTGATGATCTACAACCAGGCGAACACGCCGGCAGATGTGGCGTTGGACCTGCCGTCGGATGCTTGTCCGGGTGAGCGGTTCCATGCCTGGTCGTTCTGGGACGGCCGCTATCTGGGGATAATCACGCCAGCCCATGTGTTCAAGAAACTCGGGCCGCGCGAATCGCGCCTGCTGCGGCTCACGCCGCCAGGGCCCGCGGATCAGCCGGTGATCGTGGGCTCGGACCTCCATATTGCCATGGGGTCGGCGGAGTTTTCAACCGCGCGCGCGACCCGCCGGACGCTCGATGTGGAGTTCACCGATGGCGGCGCCACGGATGGAAGTCTCTGTTTCGTCGCCGTGGGCAACTGGACGCTTGACGGCTTCGTCGGTATGGCGAGCGCCACGCTGGCACGCGTCCGGCCTGGGCTCTGGCGCGTGGATCTCAGGGGCAGGGAACGTGGAGGCAAGCAGAGCCTCTCGTTGCTTGGAAAGGTGCCTCAATCGGAGAACCCAGAATGAGCCATAGCACCTACAAGGACATACGCACCGCCACGGCGGTGTTGGCCGAATCCCAACTGAAATTCCGGATCGGATTGGCGCGACAGCGCACGCAGAGCTATCCGCTGGATTCGATGGATTTCATCATGATGGATCTGGAGCGGCCCGTGCTGGATTGAGGGCGCCCCGGTCAATGCGCCGGTGAAGTTTGCCAACGGCGAGATCAAGGAGCTGCGCTTTACGCCGATGTGTTCCAATCTGTCGTTCTATGCGCTGTATGCGACTCCGGTTCGCTTCGACTTGGGCTGAGGAAACACCGGGAAGTAGCGAAAGTGGATCCGTTATGAAAGCTCGCGAAATTGTTCTGGCACAGATCCAGCACAGGGAGACATGCCCGGTGCCGTATACGCTGCCTTTTGAAGGCGACGTGGCGGAGCGGCTGGACGCCTATTACGGCGGCTCGCAATGGCGCAAACGGCTGACCCGCTACGTTGACATCACGATGATCGTGGATGGGGACAAGAAGGGGATTGTTGAGGGGAAAGGCTCGCAGCGCGACCCGTACGGATCCATCTGGCGGACCGATCAGCGCGCATTCCGACTTGAACGGCCCGCTCTGCCGGAGCCGACGCTGGCCGGCTATCGCTGGCCGGCGCCGGATGTTTTTTTCGGAGATGCCGCATGCGTGGCGGGAGCAAAGCAGTTCTGCCGTGACAGGCAAGGGCAAACGTTTCTCGGCGTTTGGCTCGGCTGGGGGCTTTTTGAAACCAGTTGGGGCCTCCGCGGGTTTGAGAACGTGATGATGGATGTCGCTACCGAGACCTATTTCTATGAAGCGCTGCTGGAGCGCATCATGGAACAATACCTTGTCTTCATTGACTTCATCTGCACCACGCTTCCGGAAATCGACGCCATCTTCCTCGGCGACGATTGGGGCGATCAACGGGGCGTGATCATCGGCCCGGAGCGCTGGCGCGCCCTGTTCAAGCGGCGTTATGCCAGAATCTATGAAGCCATCCATGCGCGCGGCAAGCTTGTCATTTCCCATAGCTGCGGCAGTGTGGCCGACATCCTGCCGGATCTCATCGACATCGGGCTGGACGTTCTCGAAAGCGTTCAGCCGGAAGCGCAGGGCATGAACCCCTACGAGTTGAAGAAGCGCTGGGGCGATAAGATCGCGTTCTGGGGCGGCCTGGGCAGCCAAAGCATGATTCCATTCGGCACGCCGCTGCAACTTTGCGACGAGATTCAACATCTGCGCACCGAAATGAGCCGTGGCGGCGGTTACATCCTGGCTCCTTCCAAGGCGCTGCAGCCGGGCACCCCGACCGAGAATGCCGCGGCCATCCTGGAAGCTTTTGTCAACGCGTAGCCTTTCGCAAGATGTTTGACGATTTGGAGGGCCGGGATCCACCCCGGCCTGTCTGTCGAAGGGGGTTTTGCAAGAGCCTCAAATGACACGGTATATGAAAGGCGCAGATGAACGCCACGATCACCGAGTACCGTCACCATGCACGGGTCCGAAATGCCACTGGCGGGCTTTCCGCCATCGGCAACGGAATGTCGGCGCCCGGGATATCTTCCCGCTGGCAGGAAGGCCAGATGCCGGTAGTTCGGGGCGAACTGGATGCCTACTACGCCGGCTTTCCGACCAATCTTTCCGCGTTGGAGGCGGCCTTGCATGAGATATACGCACATCATCCCGGGTGGTCGCCGTTTCGCATGAAGGCCGCCAGCTACGAATTGATGGCCGAACGTTGCCCGGTCAAGGTATTCCGTCAGTTTCCGTTTTATTTCGAGATCGATGTCAGCAAGTCGCGGACCGACCTGGGAAGCGGCGGTATCGGCGGGTGGATGCGCGGCACCCCGTTCGCCGCGCAGCTTACCGATCAGGGGAATATGTGGCATGGAACGTGCGCCGCAAGCGGGTTGTCGTGGGGATGGCCGGTGATGGACGACAATCACCTTTGCCTGGGGAACGACGTCGTGTTCCAGTTTGGCGTAAACGGCCTGATTCAGCAGGCCGAAGCGCGGCAGGCGCGGGCCAGTTCCGACAACGAGCGCGAGTTTCTGGATGCAGTCATTGCCGGGAACCGCGCCCTGCTCAGGATCGCCGACCGGTTTGCCGCGGAGGCGGAGCGGATGCTGGCCGGTGAAGACGATCCGGCCGTGTGCGCGCGACTGGCCCGCATCGCCCAAACCGCAGTCCGTGTTCCGGGCGAACCGCCGGAAACCTTTTTTGAGGCGGTGAACACGCTGCTGTTCATGCGAGAAACCGTGCAGTCGCTGGAAGGTTCCGGGATCAGCATGCTCGGGCACCTCGACCGGATTCTGTGGCCGTTCTACGAGCGGGAAGTCGCCCGCGGCACGCTGACGCGCGACGACGCGAAGGAACTGTTGGCGTGCCTGCTCATCTTTCCGGCGACGCGCTTTGATCTCCACGCCAGTAGAAATCATGCCGGGACCAATATCTCGGTGGGAATCGGCGGCTGTGATGCGGACGGTCGCCCGGTTTTCAACGCCCTGACGGAAATCATCCTGGAAGTCTACCGCGAACAGCGGCTGATCGATCCCAAGCTCCACGCCCGCGTCGGCCGGGATCATTCTGCGGCCTACCTGCTGCGCGTCGCGGAACTGGCCGCCTCCGGCCAGAATGGCCTGGCGATTTTCAATGACGATGTAATCATCGCCGCGAACGAAAAAGCGGGCAAGGCTCTCCGCGACTGCCGTCTGTATGTCGGCGGCGGATGCCAGGAAAATGTCCTCGAAAATACCGAACAGAACAGCCGGGCGACAATCTACCTGAACCTGCTGCAGATGAATGTCGTCAACCCGGAGGTGCTGCGCGAGGCCAAGGCGCACCCGGAGCGGCACCCGGACCTGTCGGTGCGCATCAGCGGGTACAGCGCCTACTTCACCACGTTACCGGAAAACGTCCAGGATGAGGTTATCAACCGTTCGGAGGCAAGAAGAATCGAACTGTAGTACGAACAGGAGCAACCTATGAAACACATCCCGATCGCCGGAACCGACCTTAATCCCGTATGCCTTTGCATGGGCACACACCTCATGGGCAGCGACGTGAACGAACGTGATTCGTTCGCGATTCTTGATGCCTACTGCGAGGCTGGCGGCAACTTCCTGGACACCGCCCATGCCTATGCCGACTGGGCGCCCGGGTGCCTGCATAAGAATGTGAGCGAGACCACCATCGGCTTGTGGCTGCGGCAGCGGAAGAACCGCGATGCGTTCATTGTGGGCACCAAGGGGGGCTATTCCTCCGACGGCACGCCCTTTTCCGAACTGCTCAGCTGCGAGGCGCTCCAGCGGCAGATCGCGCGCAGTCGGGCCTGTCTGCAGGTGGACACGATTGACCTGTACTGGCTGCACCGGGACGATCCCACGCGCCCCGTGGCTCACTTCATCGACTTTCTGAACGAACACGTGGAGAAGAAGACGATCCGCCACTTTGGCTGTTCCAACTGGACGGCGCAGCGACTCCAGGAAGCAGCGGAGTACGCAGCCAAACAGGGGGTGAAGGGCTTTGTCGCGAACCAGATGTGGTGGAGCCTTGCCACACCGGATCTCGACGCCTATAACCGGAGCTGCAACGATACGGCCGTCTGGCAGGATACACTGACGGCGGCTGATGTTACGCTGCCGCCGGGAGCGGTCCGATACCTTGAAGAAGGATAACGGTTCAGCGGGAGAGAGGCTTCAGAATTCAGGATTCAAAACATAACGATTGAAAGGAGAATGGCGATGAGAGTATTGCAGATCCAGGCGCCCCGTAAATGCGAAATTGTGGACCGACCCGTGCCTCAGGTTCAGGACAATGAAGTGCTGGTGGAGGTCAAGGCCTGTGTAACCTGCCCGCACTGGGACATCACGCTGTGGACCGGTGTGGACATTTTTGAGCGGCCCGGCTATCCGCGCTATCCCATTCCGGCAGGTTTTCCGGGACATGAAGTGTCAGGGGTGGTGGTCAAGATCGGCCGCGCCGTACGCAACTTCCGGACGGGCGACCGTGTGGCCACCCTGGTGGACGGGGGGACGGAAAGCCCGGGGTTCTATGCCGAATACGTCAGCCGGCCCGAGGACACGGTGGCCAAGCTGCCGGATTTTGTTTCGTATGAATCGGGGGCCTCGCTGGAGATGGCCAACTGTTTGGCGCCTTTCGTGCGCCGTCTCGGGAATCTGGCCGGCAAACGGGTCGGTGTGACCGGTGTGGGGCCGGCGGGGCTGCTGGCCGTGCAGATGCTGGGCGCCGTCGGAGCGGCCGAGGTGGTGGCCATGGACGTGCTGCCGGAGCGGCTGGAGCTGGCGCGGAAGTCTGGCGCCACCGAGACCGTCAACACCGGAACCCCCGAAGGGTTGCAGGCTCTGCAGGCGAAACCGCTCCAGGCATGCGTGGACTGTTCGGGACGCGGCGCGGCTCTGCAGACGGCGTTGGATCACACCCAGGGTCTCGTGGCGGTTTTCGGGGTGATCCACGGCGAGGCGAAGCTCAGCACGCGCCACTGGTTACAGGGACTGTCCATCGTAACGTGCCTGCCCAGGACACCGGAGGACACGACGTTCATGCTGGACATGCTGGCCGCCGGCAAACTCAACGCCGAGGCGCTGGTGAGCGCACGCCTGCCTTTTGAACGCTACGCCGAGGGCGTCCAGTTGCTGATCGACAAGCAGGCTATCAAGGTTTGTTTCTATCCGAAATAAGGGCACGACGCACTCTGGCGCCACAAAGGATTTCTTATCACGTCTATGCTTCGATTGCCCGTGAACGGTTACTCGATTCCCTTGCAACCCATGCGGGTGAACAATCCCGCGCGACTGCTGTCGCGGACGCGCCGATTACCCGGCACCAAAGGAACCCCATGACCAACTCGAACTTCAGAACAATGAAATACGGCATGTTTGTCCACTATGTGGCGAAAGCGACCTGCCGGCCGGATGGCAGTATTCCGGCGACGGCCGACGAAACAGCGGATGGCTTTGATGCTGAGGGGTTCGCCAACGATTTGGCAACCTTCGGCGTGGAGTATGTGCTCTTCACGGCCTGGCATTACAACGCGCATTGCCTCTATCCTTCAGCAGCCAACGACACCTACATGAGCGGCCACAGCGTGCGCCGGGACATGATCGGCGATATGATCCGCGCCGTGAAGGCCAAGGGGATCGCCGTGCTGCTCTACACCCATCCGCGCGACGGCCACGACTTCTCCGAGGCCGACGCCATTGCGACCGGTTGGGGCGCGGGCGGCAAGGGCTTCCATGGCGAGCCGAACCCAGCAACTTTCAACCAGGCTAAATGGAACGACTTCATTAACGGCGTCTACGCCGAAGTCGTGAGTCGCTACGGCCAGGATATCCTGGGCGTCTACCTGGACGAGAGCTGCCGCGGCAACTCCGATCGCATCCTTGATTACTACCGCCTGCGCCGCACGATCAAGAGCCGCAACCCCGACCTGTTCATGCTCACGAACTACTACGGCAACCTCTATTGCTGCGACATGGGGGATAAGGAATACGCGCACTGGGACGAGTTTGCCTCCAGCGACGGACGCGTCTGGCCCTCCAACTCCATGCCGATTGCCGCGGTCATCGCCAACAGTTGGCTGGCCGATACCGCACGAGGGAAGAACGTCGTCATCTACTCCGCCGAGGATATGTTCCGGTACACCGTGCTGCAGGCCGGGAGCTGCATTGACGGTGGTGGCGTCCAGTGGGCGGCCGGTCCGTATGTCGGCGGCGGCTGGGAGACCGGCGTGGCCGAGACCATGACGGCCCTTGGAAAACTCATCGCTCCCATTGCGCCTTCGATCAGGAACACGCTGCCGAGCCTCTGCTACCGCACCCATGCCGGTAGCACCATCAACAATCTGACCTGGGGCGTGGCCACGCGCTCCGCCGACGCCGACAAAGAGTACCTCCACGTCCTGAAGGCGCCGGAAGGACCCACCCTCCATCTTCCGCCCACCCATTTTGGGAAACGCTTTAGAACCCCGCGGCTGCTCGCGAACGGACACGCGGTTGACCTGGTGCAAAGCGACGCAGGCTTGAGCGTCTCCCTGCGCGACGGCGATGTGTGGGACCCGCTGGACACGGTGATCGAGCTGACCTGGGTACGGGAATTGGGCTGAGGGGCAGTATGGCTTGCGCACCCTACTTCGTCTTTCTACTTCATCTTTGTCCGCCACAAAGCCGCCGGTTGGCGGTGATCTTGACGTTTCTCCCCGCTTCGGCCATGCTTCCCCCATGACATCGCTGCTCCAGACCGGTTCCGGCATGATTTCGGCCCGTGCGGGCCGGTGCGGACCGGGGCCTGCCGAAAAGCGATTTCTTAGCAGTTGGGCCGCAATCGGAGTTGCGGCCTACAGTACCACATCGCAAGGTCAATAAAACAGGGATGCGCCCGACTGACACCGGCTGACCGGATCGGGGAAAACACAGGAACATGGAAGGAGTCGTTCGATGAAAGTATCCGTATGTGCCGATATGCTTTTCGGTGATATGCCCACGGCCAAGGCGATGGAATTGCTGAAAGCCGCAGGCGCCGACGCCGTGGAGTTCTGGGGTGTCGACGGCAAGGATCTCTGGACCATCGCCGCGGCGAGCCGGAGCCTGGGGCTGCCCGTCGCCGTATTCTGCGGACCGCCGGTCTCCATGATCGCCCCGGGCCAGGCGGCGGCCTATGCGGAGGGGCTCAAGGCCCTCGTGCCGACCTGCGACACGCTGGGGTGCCGCACCCTGATCGCCTGCAGCGGCGGGGCCAATCATGGCTGGGCTCCGAATGACATGCACGACCGGCTACGGGCCACGTTGGAAACCGCGTTACCGGTGCTCGACGCCCACGACCTTTCCCTGGTGCTGGAGCCGCTAAACGCGTCCGAAATGAGCTACCTTCGCACCAGCCGGGAGGCGTTCGACCTGTGCCGCATGCTCAAGAGTCCGCGGGTCAAGGTGCTGTACGACATCTACCACATGCAATTGATGGAGGGGAACCTGACCAGCACCTTGCTGGCCAACCTCCCGCTGGTCGGGCATCTGCACGTCGCCGATGTGCCCGGTCGCAGGGCGCCGGGAACCGGTGAGATCAACTACCCCAATCTGCTGGCCGCCTTCGCCCGCGCCGGCTACGCCGGCTACGCGGGAATGGAATACTGGCCGGCTGACGACAAGGCGACGGAACTTTCGCGGGTGGTTGAAATGGTCAAGAAGGCCCGGTGAGAACACCCTGTCGATACCTGCAATACCATCCAGCAAACTGTCAACAAGACGGAGGATATTCATGAAGACTCGTGCCATTGTGTTTGAAGGACCGGATCAGATTTCACTGAAGACGTTCGACCTCGCCCCCTGCGGGCCCGAGGACGTGATTTGCGAGGCCATCTACAGCTTCGTTTCGCCCGGAACCGAAATGCGGGTGCTGAAGGGCGTGGACGAATGGGCAAAGTACCCCTTCATCCCCGGCTATGCGTGGGTCGGTCGGGTTGTTGAGATCGGCGCGAAGGTCAAGGGATGGGAGACGGGTCAGCTTGTGGCCGGCCGCAACGGACTGGCGATCGAGGGTTGCGGATCGGTCTGGGGCGGACATGTGCAACATCATCGCTGTCCGGTTTCCTGGAACATTGCGCTGAAACTGCCCGAAGGCGCGAATCCGTGGAACTATGTCACCACCGAAGTCGCTGCCATCAGTTGGCGCGGCGTCTCTGCGGCATTCCCGGCGAAGGGCGAAACAGCGGTCGTCATCGGACAGGGCCTGGTCGGGGCTTTCGCCGCCAAGTGGTTCCTGCATCACGGTGCGCGCGTGATCGTCACCGACATCGTGCCCAGCCGGCTGGAGCGCGCTCGCACGTGGGGTGCGGCTGCGGCGCTCGACGGCCGGAATCCGAATATCCGCGAAATGGTGATGGACCTCACCAATGGCGGCGCGGATATTGTCTATGAGGCATCCAGCTCCAAGCCGGGCGTTTTGCTGGCCTCTTCGATCATCCGGCAGCCGTCACCCCGCGCCCAGAACACAAATTACCCCATGGGCGGCATGCAGAACAGCCACCATTTCTGGCCGCGACTGGTCTTCCAGGCCGGCTATTTGTTCAAGCTGGAGTGGACACCGGGCGAACTGACCGGCGGCGAAGGAGCCATTGTGCTGAAGCCCAGCGACCGTACGGTCGGCGATCGCCTGCAGGTCATCGAGCAGATACGGATCGGAAACCTGCCGGTCGGAGATTTCGTTGATAAACCGACACCGGTCAACGATGCTCCAGAGGCTTATCTGACGTTGCGGGATCATCCCGAGACCGTCTCCGCAATCGCATTCAAGTGGTAATGCCAACAAAGGCCAGGTCTTCTATCCACGCCCCACCCGCCAACAACCGTGTAACGCGTTGATCGCGAATGCATTGAACGGGTTCTTGGTGACAGGGAGTCTATGCCTATGGTCTGAGCCTGCCCAATCGTCCACCGTTCTCATCGCCCGCTATCGTCAACCGACTCTTCTCCTTCCGGTGGACGATAACGGACGACGAGAACGGATCACGATTTCCTGCGGTCTTCCCATTCTCTCTCTCCATTCGCCAACGTCAGCGTTCAGACTGAGGCCCGCTGGCGCCGATAGTCTGCGCCGCCTGGTTGACAAAGTGGTTTCAGCATGGTCCATAGAACAGCAGTCTGCTGGTGCGCGGGGTGTCCAAAGATAGCGCCAAGCCCTTCGTCATCAACTCCTGCCCGCTAACCTGCCAACTCTTGCCGCTGTCGGCGCATTCGAATGTGTACATGCTCGCCGCATTCAAGCCATGAAGCTGGAAGCTGGCAGAGGTCATGGGAGATTCCGCCCGGCGGAAGGCCAGCACGACGCCTTCCTGCCTGGCCGACAACAACAACTGGTAGGCCATCCATGCTTGGGGATCGATGCTGCAGGGCGTCAGGGGGTAGTAGTCGCCATAGAAGTAGGGGCGCAGCCGCTTCGCTTCGAGAATCCGCTGCTGGAACCAGTCCCACGGGAAGTCTGGCTGCTGGCAGTCACGGAGCCCGAATTCCTCGACATTCAAGACCAGACCGGCCGAATAGGCAGAGCGGACCTGATAGGTATCGCCCGGCTGCGCCATTGGACTCGTGGCGTTGAGAGGCAGCCAGAAGTGTAGCCCGGCGGTGTGCACCTGCGAGGCATCGGCTTGCGTGTGCGGGAAGCAGTTGTAGTCTGTCCGCCACAACGCGACGCTACGGCTGACGGTCTCCAGTTCCAGACGACGACCACCGCTGGCGCAGTTGTCAATCAGGAGTCCTGGATGGCGGCGGAGCAACTCGTCCCAGAATTCGTACAGTCCTTCCACAAAACGGATCTCCAGCCAGCCTTTGCGTCCTTCCTCGTCCGCATTTTCCCAGAATGGACTGGGGTCGGTGTTGAAGTCCTCCCGATAGCAGTCAATGCCATTCTCCGTGATCAACGACGAGACCGTTTCCACCGCCCATTGCCAGGCCCCGGGATCGGCGAGGTTGAGCAGCAGGTCATCGCCGGGTTTCGGGGCTTCCTTCGAGCGACGGAGAAACCATTCGGGGTGCTCCAGGGTTACCGGTGTCCCGTACCGGGCCCGCTCCGGCTCTATCCACAGCAGGAATTTCATGCCGGCCCGGTGCGCGTCGTTGCTGACGGGCTTCAGTCCGTCGGGATGGTATCGACGGTTGACCCGCCAGTCGCCGGTGATGCCCCACTCGCCATCGAAGACGCTGGGACAGGGTTTGGTTGAAGTGCCGTACCACCCGGCATCCATCCAGTAGTAGTCGTAGGCCAATCCCCGTTGGGCGATGGACTGGATGGTCTGCAGGTGCCCCGGCGTCGGTGTTCCGCCCCAAGAACCGTTGCAGATCGGCACCTCGACCGGCTGGCCTTTCACAAGCGGGCTGTGATGCTTCAGCATGAACTGGCGCAGAACATTGTGCCCATGGATTGGCGCGCCCTGCCAGTACAACATCAGAATGCGCGGAGACCGGATCTCCTCACGTGGCCGGAGCGTGAGTTCCAAATGCTCCATTCCGGCGAAAACGGCGGTCTTGCCGCTGCCGTCATGAGCGAACTCCGCAAACCACCGGCCACTCCAGCCCACAGCACAGATCAAACCGTCGCCGCCGGTGCGCAGGTTGAAAAACGGCAGCCATGTGGCGGAGGGACGCCCATCAACGGGCCCGAACGACGGCGAGCCGTTGCGGACTTTACGGAACGCGGAGTTGGCGGCACTGTCCATGCGAATGGTGCGCCCCGCGTCCCACATGGACTGCCGAAGCTCGTCGCACACGTATTGAAAGTCGTCATGGCGCCCGTCGCTGCCGTAGGCGCGGCGCAGTTCCGGCATCCCGCCGTCTGGGCCGCACGTCCAGAAGGTGTCGAGCGCCTTGAACTCGCCGATGGGATCCGTCTCTATGGCTTCGTCGCAGCGCAACCGAATAACCCATTCCATGGCCGGAAAATCTCTGAACTCCGTCAGCTCCATGACGCAGGATAGGCCGGCTTCCGGATCGCGCCAACGAAGAAAGTGAAGTCGTTTGTCATTCTCCCACTCGCCGCACTCGCGCGTGGCGTTCTCCAGCTTCAGCCATTCACGGCTCGATCGGGCGCCGCTGGAAAAACTGAAGGGCACATCACAGGAATGACGCTTCGGTTCGCTAACCCGCCGATCGGTTGACCTCGCACTCGAATCGGTTAGCAAGCGAACCCAGTCGCCCATCACAAACATTTCTTCTGGCCGGACATCGGATGAGCCGATATGGTCATTCATTCTTTCCTCTTTCTGCCAAACATTAAATAGACGTCCAGATGCAATACACCGGTCCGAAGGGTGAAACGGCTTACGATGCCTACAGGGAAAAGCGTACCCTGAAGCCCCGTACGCAGTCAAGCTCCCGCTTCAAATATTCACAACATTCATAAAACCAATGACTTAAGATGTCTCCGCCCCGCTGGACCGCGCACTGCGCCAGTATGACGCAATTCGCCGTCTTGACGTTATGCACGGCTAGACGGTTTTTGTGGGTAGACGGAACGTCCCGTCCCTTTTCTGCGTTCCCGCCCCACCCCACCTCTCTCATCGCCGCCCCCCACACCCCGCCCCCCTCTTTCAGCATTTCAGCTTTCCGTTTTCAGCTTTCAGCATTTCCCCCCATCCCCTCCATCGCCTGAAGCCCCACGGCGCCGCCATGCTGCACATCGATCCGGATCGGCGTGTCCAGCCCCAGGCTCTTCTCCATGGACTCAATCGCCCGCAGCCGGTCCGCTGCGTTCCGCGCATGCTCCGCCATATATTTTCGCTTCGCCAAAATCCACGCGCGGTCCACCCCCATCTCCTCGACACTCCGCTCGCGCAGCCAAACGATCCGCGCCCGCACCTGCGGATCGCGCGCCAGCCGCGCCGCCGACGCCGAGGCCGCGTGCCGGTCCTCGGCCCCGAACGCCCGGCAGTACGCCTCCGTGTTGTTTCCCCAACACTCCCCGGCCGCCTCCAAGCAGAACGCCTCCCGCTTGCGCGTTCGCAGCGGCTGCGCCGCCGGCGCGAGCTGCGCGTCCTTGTCAAACAGGTCTGGTAGAGTCTCGTCCATGCGTCAGTTGTAACACCGTCGCCGCCCCTGTGTCAAAATAAATCGTCTTACTGGTTGACACAAACCGCCGGAACGTGATAAAACCAAAATAACACGGAACGAAAGGAATACCTATGGAACAGTCTCTCGTCATGTCGCGCAAAGCCGTCGCCTCGTTGTTCGGGGTCACACCCGCCGCCATCAGCAACTGGAAACGCAAGGGAATCCTGCGGCCTGTGCGCCTGCCCGGACGCAAGACCATCCTCGGCTACCGCCGCAGCGACATCCTCAAACTGATCGAAAGCCCGTGATGCCACAAAAGTCACATCCGGGGCGCTGGACGCCCGGGTCCGATGCGCCCGAGATCGCGATGCTCAGCAAACGGCAGTACGCCGCCGTCATCGTCTGGCACGCCATGCTCCGCGACGCCCTCTGCAAACCCGGCTATAAAACCTCTTGCTCCATCGCCGCCATCGGCGCCGAAACTCGCCTCTCCAAAACCACTATCATCCGCGCCCAGAGCCAGTTGCTTCAGGCCGGTTGCATGACCCGCGTGTCCGGCGGCGGCACCTCCCGCAAGACCGCGACGTTCATCATGGTCATGCCGAAAAACTACGGCAAAATCGCTACCCAGATACAACAAACAGAAACAGGAGATTGGACACTATGAACGCGCAAAAGCCAACCATTATTTGTGACATTGACATGGTGATTAGAATGCCGCAAATTGAAGCAGATAAGATACTTGCGAGGATTTACGGGAAGGGTAGGGGTGCAGTATTCACCCCCGGGATCTGGGGAATCTGTTTCTCGCTCCCGGACGGCAGGTCGGTCCTTAAACGATTCAGTTTTGAACTCACAGTATGATGCTCCGAACAGCCTTCTATTTGAAAGACACCATAAAATGTAAACTATTGGTTTACCTAAATCAACAGGATTATTTATCAAGCGGTATCCCGAGTCCGTCAACCCCTTCTACTTTCAACTTTCAGTTTTCAGCTTTTCTTCTTCCGCCACCCCCTTGCGATTCCCTTGACATTTACCCCCGCTTTTGACAAGCTTCCGCCATGTCATCGTTCCCCAAACCGGTTTCGGTAAGCCGTCGGTTTGTGCGGGCCGGGGGCAGTAGAACAGCGATTTCATCACACCGATTCCCAAACCGAATTGACCGCATGATCCTACACGCAGGGAGGGCACATGCCTGACATGACGCTCACCGATCTTCTTGCCCGCGTGGCCCGCGGCGAAGACTCCACCACACAGTTCAAGGTGGACGTACGCAACGCCGAGTCCCTGGCGTCCGAGATGGCTGCATTCGCCAATGCCGAGGGTGGCTCCATTTTCATCGGCGTGGCGGATCAGGGTGCCACGCCGGGTTTGTCGCGCGAGGACGTCTCCCGCATCAACCAGTTGGTTAGCAACGCCGCCAGTCAACTGGTGCGCAGCCCCTTGGCCGTCCAATCGCGGAACATCCAACTTCGAAGCGGCCGTATCGTCATTGTCCTCACCATGCCCAAGGGCATCGATAAACCCTATTTCGATAAGAACGGCGTCATCTGGCTCAAGTGTGGCGCCGACAAGCGCCGCATCAATTCCAAAGAGGAACTGCGCCGTTTCTTCCAGTTTTCCGACCAGTTTCATGCCGACGAACTCCCCACCAAGGCCGGCCTGGACAAACTCGACCGTGATCGTTTTGGCGCCTTTCTCCGCACTGTCTTCAAACAGGAATATCCCAGGACCGCCACTGATCGGCTGCAACTTTTGCAGAACATGAACCTCGCCACCGACACCGGTTCGCTCAATCTCGCCGGTGTCCTGCTTTTCGCGAAGGATCCCGAAAGGATCAAACCCTCCTTCGTTGTCAAAGCGGTTGCTTTTCCCGGAACGACCGTTGCGGCCAGTGTCTATGACGACAGCGAGGATTTCTCCGGCCCCCTGCAAGTGCTCTTTCAGGATGCCATGGCTTTCATCAAACGCAATCTCCGAAAAGTCCAGGCCGGTCGTAGTGTCAACGCGCCCGGCATACCGGAAATCCCCCTGCCGGTTTTCGAGGAATTGCTTGTCAATGCCCTCATCCATCGCGATTACCTGATCGAGGCGCCCATCCGGCTTTTTGTTTTCAACGACCGCATTGAGATCATCAGCCCCGGCCATCTGCCTAACAACCTGACGATTGAGAAGATCCGTATCGGGAACTCCAACATCCGCAACCCCATACTGGCCTCGTATGTGGCCAAGGGTGTTCTTCCCTATCACGGCATCGGCTCTGGCATCAAACGCGCCCTGGCAGACTGGCCCGACATCACCTTCACCGACGACCGCGACGGCTGCTTGTTTACCGCCACCGTGAACCGTAAAGCTGTGGCATCCACAAAAACGCCGGTAGAAAATGCGAAATCTGGAAAAACGCCCCTGAAAACGCCCCCGAAAACGCCCCTGAAAATCATGGACCTTTTATTGACCGAGCCCACTCTTTCTTTCCCGGAAATCGCCCGAGCACTGTCAAAATCCGAAAGCGCCGTTAAGCGCGCGATCAGAAAACTGCGTGAAACCAATCGCCTCCGCCGCATCGGCCCAGACAAAGGCGGCCATTGGGAGGTCTTGAAATGACCGCTACGATCGGCACCCCCTTCGCACCCCCGCGCCTCCGCCGCAGCGGCGCCGAACGCCAGCGATGCAAGCCACCTATCCACTAGCCACCAATCACAAATTTCCGCTTTCAGCCTTTCAACTTTTCAACTTTTCAGCATTTCCGTTTTCCGCTTTTCTCTTCAACCTTTCCCATTTCAGCATTTCAGTTTTCAGCATTTCTCTTCAGCTTTTCCCCTTACTTCCCCCACTTCCGCCTTGCCACCCGCCGTCAATCGCGCTATCTTCTCCGCTGTCCGCGTGTCCGTCGAAACCCGCATTTTTTATTGCAGATTGCCTGCAACATGGGGCAAAACCATCGCCATGTTAAAGGCTGCCTAACACATGGAATGATTCTGCCCCTTTGTTGTACCTTGGAGGAGACATGAAAGACCTAACGCAACTGACAGACATTGCCATTTTTGGCGACAACACTTCCGACACAACCGCAGGAGCCACGGCCTGATCGAGGGACTCAACTTTTCAGCATTTCAACTTTTCAGTTTTCAGTTTTCAGTTTTCAGCCTTTCAGCTTTTCTCTTCAGCTTTTCTCTTTTCGTGTCTTCCGTTTTTCTCTTTTCGTGTCTTCCGTGTGTTTCGTGGTTGATTTTTCAGCTTTCAGTTTTCAGCATTTCAGCTTTTCTCTCCCATGGACCCTTCCACCCTCAACGCCTATGACGCCCGCGCCTCGGACTTCGCCGGCCGCTACGCCGCCGCCGATGTCTCGCCGCTCCATCGTCTGCTGCTGGCGCACCTGCCGCCCGGCGGCCGCCTCCTCGAGATCGGCTGCGGCGCCGGCCGCGATGCCGTCTTTCTCGCGAAACACGGCTTTGCCGTTGTCGCTGCGGACGCGAGTGCGGCGATGCTCGACCAGGCCCGGAACGCTCCCGGCGCCGCCTTCACCGCCTATCCCGATTCCGCGTGCTCGTACACTCCCGTGATCCAGCTCCTGCAGGCCGCTTTTCCCCTTCCCGCCGGCCATCCGCTCCTCGCGGACCGCTTTGACGCCATCCTCGCCCTCGCCGTGATCATGCACCTGCCCGACGCCGACCTCTTCGAATTCGCCTGCCAGGTCCGCCAGATGCTCACCCCCGGCGGCACGCTCATCCTCTCGATCTCCGAGGGCCGCACCCTCGACCCCGATTCGCGCGATCCCCACGGCCGTCTCTTCCGCGAACGCCCGCCCGCCGAACTCTCCCTCCTCTTCGAGCGCCTTGGCTTCTGCCTCGTCACCCGCGACCAGACCCCCGACAGCCTCGACCGCCCCGACATCCGCTGGACCACCCTCGTCCTGCGTCTCGACACCGCCACCGGCTCGCGCCCCGTGGACCAAATCGAAACCATCATCAACCGCGACAAGAAAACCGCCACCTACAAACTGGCCCTGCTGCGTGCGCTGTGCGACATTGCGCAAACGGCCTCACACCAGGTTCGCTGGCACGCGAACGAAACCGTCAGCGTGCCGCTCGGCCTCGTCGCCGAGCGCTGGCTCTACGCCTATTGGCCGCTGCTGGAGGCTGGCATCCGCCAAATCCGCGGACGCGGCGTGGCCTTCGGTCCCACCCTGTTGGAACTGGCGGGCGAGTTTCGGTCTGTCGGCGGACTCGATGCTTTTCACAGCGCCTACCTCCGCAACCAGTTGAACGAGCGGCAAAAGGCGGTGCTGGATGAAACGCTCAACACCATCGCCGCGACGATCATTACCGGTCCGGTGAAGTATGCCGGCGGCGCCCTCGACGGCGTGGATCCTTTTTTCACGCACACCGGACGCCAGACGGCCCGGGGCCGGTGCTTTACGTCTCAGGCGCTGGTTAATCATCTCGGCCGCATCCACTTTCGCGTCGAAATCTGGCGGGAGTTATGCCTCGTCGGACATTGGATCGGCGAGGCGATCCTCCTCCGCTGGGCCGAACTCACGCACACCTTCACCGGCAAATCCGTGTCTGTAGCAACGGTTCTGGAGAAGCTTCTGGCGCGGCCCGAATCCAAGCGCGACGTGGCCCTGATTCGCAGCCTCTATGCCGGTTTCCCGGCGCTCAAATGCGTCTGGACGCAGCAGATGCTCAAGCCGACCGGGACCGACGGCAACAGCCTGGTTCTGGATCATGTGATTCCCTTCTCACTCTGGCACAACAACGAGCTTTGGAACCTCCTGCCCGCAGCCAAGGCGGTCAACAGCGAGAAGAGCGACCGCATGGTCACACGCGCCGCGCTCCGAGCGTCCGAACCGGCGATCATCCAGTGCTGGCAGGAGATCCGTCGTCACGAGACCTGTCGGTTTGATCTGGAGATCAGCCGCACCTTGCTCGGACGCAACGCCCCGGAGACGCACTGGGAGCGGCCTGCCTTCAACGCACTCATCGACGCCGCCGAGATGGTTGCGATCCAGCGCGGCGTGGAGCGATGGGAGCCGGCAGGGGGGGCAAGCGTTCAGAGAGACGATGGAAACAAAAACTTTGTCGCGAGCTTTGTCGCGAGCTTTGTCGACAAAGCTCACGACAAAGCTCGCGACAAAGACCCCGCAGCGCGGGAACATCATCCACCATCCGCCATTCACCATTCACCGCCACCTCCCCGTCTTCCTCTGGTCGCTTGTCTGGCCGCCGGCCCATTCTTCGACGGCTTTGCGACCGGGAGCCTGGCCGACGTGGAGGACCTCGACTGGATTGCGGTGCCCAAGAATCTCTGCAAGCCCAACCGGTTCGTCATCCGCGTGGCGGGCGATTCGATGAAGCCGTTGTTCCACATCGGCGACCTGCTCGTTTTCGAATACCACCGCACCCCGCGTCAAGACAACCAGATCGTCATTGCCGCCGACTTCACGGACGGCTCCGCCACTGGCGAATACGGGGTCAAGC
>Ga0265594_1000849_pt1 | contig 24616 bp, 25 predicted proteins | sample saktaG_11_FD_190147 | JGI IMG/M metagenome (GOLD analysis project Ga0265594, IMG submission 190147) | Saline water microbial communities from Sakinaw Lake, British Columbia, Canada - sak_2011_5_24_80m | ecosystem: Environmental > Aquatic > Non-marine Saline and Alkaline > Saline ... | reverse complement strand
TTTTTCTTCAGCCATTTCAGTCATCGGCAAATACATAACCAGATACTGAATAACTTCTGGATCATTAAACCAATCTAAAAAGTATTTCGCATCATTCTTGACTACTGGTCTTAAAAGAATTTTTTTCCATTTAACATAACTAATATTCCTCCCCTTTATGATTTTTAAGAACTAAAAACAGAATAGCACATAAATACTATTCTGTCAAAGTTTCTTAATAATGTATATCAATTATCTCTTCCCCTTAATCGGTAGTTCAAAATAGAAAGTGTTCCCCTTGCCTTTGCCTTCAGATTCAACCCAGATTTTTCCTTTATGAGCTATAACCATTTTAGCTCCTAGATACAATCCTAATCCAACTCCTTCTGTTGTTTAGATATATAAAAATTAAGAAAATAGATTTTTAAAAATATTTTTAGTAATAACAAAAAATCGCTAATCTGGCGATAGTTTGTAAAATGTTTAATGCTTTATTTTTTATATTCTGTCGCTATTAATAAAGATTTTTCAAAATCTGGTAAAAAATTCTGTTCTTTTATTTTATTTTTATTTAACCAGATAAATTTAATCTCATTAGGATATTCTTTTGATCTAAATTCTAACGGTTCAGATAAATCAATTAAATAAACAAAATAAACACGATGAATTAATTTTTCTTTTTTAATATATGACCAATTATAAATAAGTTCTGGTTCAAAATTAAGATCAAAACCAATTTCTTCATTTAATTCTCTTTTTAAAGCATCTAAAATACTTTCACCAAACTCTACATGACCACCCGGTACATCTCTGATACCCTTAGTTGTTTTATAATATAGAATTTTATCTTTAAAACGAAAAATTGCCTTAACACTTAACTTAGGATATTGTTTTGTTTTCTGAAACATATTTGAAAATTACTTAATCATTCTTATTTTGTATGATCTATAAAAATACCCATATATATGACCAGCAAATTTAACTGACTCGAAAAAAGAAAAAATTATAGATTTTAATATTCCTTTACTTTGTCTAAATCTTTTATACGCTTTTTTTACTTTTTTAGCAACACCAGGAAGATATTTTAGAAAAGAAATCAAATTGAATCTAGGTTGCCGAATTAATTGAGGATCTATATTTCGAGCTAAACAATATAATCTCATACCTCTGCCATAATTAGCATATTTAAAAAATATCGAGATGAATTTATTAGGATACTCATGTAATACAACAGCAGTTGGTTCAAATGCTAAAGAATAACCAGCCTTTTTTAAACGATAAGTTAAATCGACATCCTCTCCACCATAAGATAAAACGTTAAATGTTTTTGTATCAAAGCCACTAATAGATTTCAAGGCATCACTTCTAAATCCCGCATTAGCAGTAATAATTGTCACGATTTCTCCAGTTTTTTTATCTATAATTGGGGCTTTTAAAGAATTATTTGTATTAAAATATTCATTGACAATCCCTTTATTAACAAAAGGGATTATAAGTCCTCCTATCGCAACTACTTCATAATTTTCTTTTTCAAATCTACTAGTCATGTTTTTAAGCCATTCTTTTTGGGGAATACAATCTTGATCAAGAAAAAATATAAAATCAGAAGAACAAGCATTAATGGCTTTATTCCTCGTAGAAGCTACCCCGTCATGTCTCTTATTAATAATTTTCAATTCAAAACTAAAATCACCAAGTTCATTTTTTCTAACTCGGCTTTCTACTCCATCGTTAACCACCAAAACTTCAAATTCACTCTTGTTGAAATTTTGATTTTCGAGAGCACTTAAAAGTCTTTTTAATGATTCAACCGCTTTATAATGCGGAATAGCAATAGTTATTTTTTTCATAAGATTCACTTTTTTAAAAATGACAGCAAGGAAAATTCTTCCCTGCTGTCATAAAATTAATTCTATCACCTCCTCTGGACTTATGTCTGATGTATCAATAGCTTCAAGCTTAAATGATTTTTTAAGTTCAAGAAAATTCCGATGAATTTTTTTTCGCAATCTATCATCTTTCAAAAAAATCATATCTACAGAAGAAATAAATCTACGAGAATTTATACGTTTCTTAAGTATCTCTGGTCTAGCCCAAAGATACAAAGATCTATCTGGCATCAAAATGAAATGAGAACAAAAACGAATACAAAATGACACATTTACTCCAGCTGATTTGTGATAGGCAATGGTAGTATATATATACCTATCACAAACAACCGATTTATATCTCTTTAATATACATATTTCTATTGATGCCCAAACAAGAGAGGTTAGATAAAACCAGAAACGAAATTTTGGGTTTTTTAAACTGATCACTCGTTTAAGTCGTTGAAAGATTTTTGGTGGAGTTTTATAAGTAATCGCTCCTATCTTTTCTGATAGCAATTGAACAATTGTGCTTTTTCCAACTCCATCAATACCGTCAACTACTAAAAATAGGTTTTTCAATTTTTTACCCTCCTTTACTTTGATTTAGTATTCTATGGAAAACCGAGCATTAAACAATATATAATTCCTGAAAAAGACTATAAAGCTGTTGCCTTTTTAAGGAATAATCGAGCTTCTGTTTTCTATAGAAATCAATAACCCCGATTAATGCAATTGCCTCGTAAATGACGTATTTTGTATTAATTTCAGAAAAACCAAATCCATCAGCGAGACCATACCATAGCTCATCTCTATTATAGTTAGCCCCATACTGAGCCAAATCAAATAAAGAATCACCGAGTAAAGCATTTTCCCAATCTACGATATATGGTCCCTCTCGAGTTTGTAAAATATTGGATAATTTTATATCACGATGAATTAAAAATGCCTGATATGTTTCAAACTCAAATTCCATAACTACTTTCAAAAAATCATCCAACATTCTTTTAGAAATTATTTTATTCTTTGTCAATCGTTCCCCGTATTTTTTAACAAAAAAATATAGGAATAACTGCCATGTTTCAAATTCACCTTTCAGGTATTCTGGATGTGGCCATCCAAAACCAATATCATTGATTGGACCCAAGAAAGACAACTGACACCCTACCATACGCATAGCCTGAATGTTCAAATCCATCTTCTCAAGATTTGGTGCCTCACATTGAATTGTTCTTAAAATAAGAACTTCTCTTTCTTCTCCATCAATTTTATCAACATAATACTCAATAACTGATGGAACTAAAACGCCATATAAACGTGCTGTTTCTAATGCCCAACGCTCCCTATTAAGTCGTTTTTGACGACTATTTTCAGAAATAAAAGCAATTTTAGTAGCTTTTTCTAAATCAACAACCATCCTGTTTAATCTCCCTTGTCTCTCCATTATATCCTCCTTTTTTATTTAATTGTTAATAGAACAAAACACCCTGTAAAATATCAAAATTTCTTAAATATTTCGCAGGATGTTTTATTTATTAAATCTAAATATACTAAAACATTACGATTAAATTCTATAATTCTTTTCTGCCGAGAACCAGATCTAAAAGCATGTTCAATATGAAAAACACCAGTAGAAAAACAAGGAACAATATAATTATTGTTAGCTATCAAGCAAGCACCTAAAAATGTATCTTCCATCCCCCATCCCTTAAATTGAAGATTAAATCCTCCAATCTTTTCAAAGGATTCTCTTTTAATAGACATTGCATTAGTTACTATCATAGATGGAAGATCCCAAACTCCTAAAACCATATCTTCTCCAAAGTTTTTAAAATTATTTGTTTCTTCAAGTAGATTAACTTTTCTAATCTCTACATTCCTAACATGACGATGCATTCTTAGCCAATTTTTTTTAACCTCTCTTTCAAACCTAAAATCATTCCTAATGTCAGGATAAATATCTTTTCCTATTTCAAAATATTTTTTAAGTATCGGATCTTTAATTAAAATATTCTGTTTGAAGCTAACTAAAACAATATTATCTAAATAATGTTGTCTTTTAATATGTTCATTTAAAAAATGTTTTTCTAATAGAATATCTGAATCAATAAAAATCAATATTCTTCCTGTACTAATAGCTACTCCTAAATTACGAGCATGAGAACGACCAAGATTATTTTGTCTGACATATTTTAAATTTAACTTAAAATTTTCCTTTTTAATCATCTGTCCTGTTTTATCTTCTGAACCATCATCTATCACGATAACTTCAATCAATTTTTTCTGTTCCAAATTAAGTTTTTGTTTTTCTAAAGATTTAAGAGTAAGTTTTAGTGTTTTGCAAGAATTATAAGTAGGAATAATTACAGATACCTGCTCTTGATAATTGTCAAAAGAAGCATAATCCCAACTAAGTAAATTCTCTTTAACAATTCTTCTAAATTTTTTTTCGAGAAATGCATAATCATTGCTTTTCTCTTTTAATAATGTAGCAATAGTAATTTTAGAAATTGACGATTTTTTTGCCTTACTAGATTCTTTAATAACCCTTCTAATTAAAGGATGGGGATTATTATTAGTTAATAAGGGTTCGGAAGCTACATCAGCCCACGATTCTTTTACAATCCCATTATACGCCGCTAGAGTCCATGGAGTTAATCCATATTTTATCGCTATACGCGAAAGATTTGCCTGAACCTTATCAAAACTTGCTTTTTCATCTACCACCTGTTCTATTTCAAAAAGATCTCCAATTTTAGTATCAAATTTTACTGAAATTTTCTGTTCAATATTATTTGTATCAAAACGATAACAATATGAAAATAATCCCTTATCAAAACCAAGAAGAACAAGAAAATTTAAGACTCCCATAATATTATCCAATGAAAACTTAAATTCGGTCTCTCTCCTAGCATGATTTTTGCTATCTACGGTTTCTTTAAAAATTAAACCACCTCCACTTTTATTTATCATTAAACGAAGATCATAATCACCTTTAAAAAATATTACCAACTCAGGACTTTCACTCATTTTACCAAAATCTTTTTCGATATCTCTTTTAATATCATTAAAATCCCCCCTAGTGATACAGCCCCTTATTTCACACTCAATGTTTTTACTACGTGGCATAATTTTAAAATATCTTTATAAAAAAATATTATATCTTATGATAATATTTTCATTTTTATATTACAATAATTTTATTAGTTTGTCAAATAAAAAACTGCATATAGCAGATTATTTTTATCAAATTCAATATCCTTATTTTTATCTCTTCCTCTTAATCGGTAGTTCAAAATAGAAGGTACTCCCCTTACCCTTGCCTTCAGACTCAACCCATATTTTCCCTTTATGAGCTATAACCATTTTAGCTCCTAGATATAATCCTAATCCAACTCCTTCTGTATGCATTTTACCTACTTCCCTGCCTCTTGAAAACTTTTCAAAAAGAACTGCTTGTTCTTTCTCTGGGATACCTATTCCAGTATCTTTAATACTAAATACAAGATTGTTCTTTCTCTCTTTCAAATTAATAGTTATTCCTCCTTCTTTAGTATAATGTAAAGCATTATCAACTAAATTCTGAACTACTTGTCTAATTTTTAAAGAATCAATTTTTATCTTAGATAATTCTTTCTCTGGTTTAATAAATTTTAAATAAAGATTCTTTTTAATTGCTACCTGACTAAATTCCTGAACAACACTTTCGATCATATCTCCTAAAGATATTAATTCCCATTTAAATTCCAAACGCCCTGATTCAATTCTAGAAACAGTTAATAAATCTTCAACTAATCTAATTAATCTTTCATTACTTGAATAGACCTTATTTAATTGTTCTTTCTGTTTGTCTGTAATTTTCCCCCAGGTTCCTTCTATTATCATAGAAACATATCCCTTAATAATACTCAAAGGAGTTCTTAATTGATGAGAAGCGAGGGAAATAAATTCGGATTTAGCACTATCTAATTGTTGTAATCTAATATTTGCATCTTTTAATTCCTTTGTCTGACTATCAACTTCTTTTTGTAATGTCTTAGAAAAATCCTTCATTTCTTCATAAAGACGAGAGTTCTCAATAGCAATTCCAGCTTGAGATGCAATTGTTTCTAATGTTTTAATATCTTCATTGGTAAACATATCGCCTGATCTTTTTGCGCTTAAAAGAAAAAGACCAACTAATTTATTTTTAACCATCAAAGGGACTATTAAGGATGTCTTCAAATCTTCTATTCTTTCAATTAAAGAATGAATTTTATCTGATTCAATATTTTCTTCATGTTTTCTTTTTAATTCTTCTAGAACCAAAACATCTCTTTGTTTTTTGAAATAATCAACAATTTTTTTCAATGCTTTTTTCTTCTTAGAAGTCATTAAAAAATCACCTCTTGTAATAGAAATATTTGCTTCTTCATCTTCTAAGATGATTATCTCTATTTTCTTTATTCTTAATGCTTTAATAATCTTATTTTTTAAAACATCAATAACTGTTTCTAATTCCAATGTTCTAGAAACAACATCAGAAATATCAGCCATTAATTCCTGTGGTAAATATTCTCCTTTGAATAAAAAAGTATCAGTTGTTCTTTTAAGCCATTCATAAAGAGGTCTGAAACCAATAGCAACCAACAAAGCAACAATTAAACCAGTAATGATTTGTGTTTGAAAAGTATAGATCCCTCCAAAAATTACCCAACTAACTAAATATGCTGACATAGCATAAATTGCTGTAATTGCAATCACAATCAGAGAGAATATAGTGCTCCGCTTAACCACCATCCTAATATCCATCAATCTATACTTTAAAATCGCATAGGCAATTAAAAGAATCATTACTAATGTACTTACTTGACCAGCCCAGTTTAATTCAAAATATCCTATTGTTGGTAAAAACAAATTAAATAAAGTACCAAAAACAATTGATATTAATATCCCAATTAACATGTATCGCAATTGCATTCTTAGAATACCAGTTGATGGTCTATATTTTTTAAATAAATTCCAAAGAGGCCAAATAAAATAGATAGAAAAATATATAATATACAGAGAATATAAAGGACCAAAAACGATGCCCTTCTCTTCTCCTGAATTAAAAATCACATCTTTAATAATAAAATCAGAATAAATAACTAAAAAAATAATTCCAAGAACAGGAATAGTAAATAAAAATCTTTTAGTTTTTGAAATATCAAATTTACCAGATGGAAAAATATAAGAAAATCTTAAAAAAGCATAAGGGATTAAAGGAGCGGAGATATAAAGTACTCTACACCAAAAAAGACTATCTCCAATATCAAAAGCTGCACGATAAAGAATCATAGAAATAGCCCAAAAAGCAACAGCCCAAGTGGCTAAAGAATAAGCTATGCTACTCTTATTATTTCTACCACGAAAATAGATAAACAATCCTAAAAATAGATTAGCAAAGAATGCAATTAAAATAATTATATTTCTAATATCCATTACTTATAATTATATCAAATTTATTAAAAGAAAAACAGGGGATTCTTTTTTGAAACTTTTGATTTCAAAAGAATCCCCTGTTAAGAAACTAAATGAGCATAAAGCCCAAGTTTTTTAGCCTCCTCGTTAAACCTTATCTGAGGAATGCCATTAAATTTTCCTGTTGCAGAGGCAACAATTGCCTCAACTGCACAACCAGGAATCCATTTTTGATGATATCCAGGCAACTTTGGATAAAAAGCTGTATCTTCTATCCCAACAGCTACCTTGTAAAAACTAAATCCTGATAATTGTTCCATTCTAGGATGAGTGTCATCAATAACAATCGATCCCTTTTTCAGATATCTCAGATATGGAGCAAAGTCAGAACCCTTTGGAGTCAAAACAACAGTAATGTCAGCTAGTGGCAGAAAAAGAGAACTGTCTTCTCTTAGGGCTACTATACCATTATCTTTCATTTCAATATCAACTCCAATGGCATTATATTTTTCATTACGCAACTCTTTGAGAAGAAGACCTCCAACATAACCAACCCCAACGACTATAATACTTGCCTTTAAAGGATCTAAATTATGTTTTTTAGCCACTTCATTTATAGTCTCCATAACACAGAAGACCGTTCCTTTGTTGCCACGGACGAATGGTTCATTTACCGAAATACCATTTCTGATTATCATTCCAGGTGCTTGCCCTGCCAATGCAATGGCTTTTGCCCCGATAACTCTTTGGATCCATTCAAGACGTTCCATAACCTTATTACAGACGTCTTTGTCTGATTTGAACTGTTCTGATGTATTCGGAACAACCAATGTCAATCCTCTACCAGCACAGTTTTTTGAAATAATTCCAGCTAAAGCAGGTCTCTTAGAAAAGAATGGAGATTTCGCAAGTAAACTTGCAAGCCAAGGAGGCTTACAATAGCCATGTACATCAGCGTCTGTTCCTGGATATACCATGAATATATAATCAAAAAATCTTATTCCAAATAGAGACAAAGTTCCTAGAACGCTCCAGATCAACCAACGGAAAAGGTTTAGAGATAAAAAACCTACTGTTTTAAAAACGCTTTCTAGAATTTTTATCAATGCTGATTTTTTCAAAATCATTTCTATCATCACCTCCTTTTAGTTTAATTCTATCATTTCTGTTTACTCCAGGCTTTTCTCCCATACATCAGGAAAGCAACAAAGAGAGCAAAGTAAGACAAAGACTTTAAAGTTAACAAAGCTAAAGTCCTTACAATATCCCTTTCTTTAATCGCTTTTCCAATATCTCCAGCCGACGGTGTAATCTTGAATTCATTAATCATATCCTATCTCCTTTATTTTGTTTTTAAAAAACTTTTCGGTCTTAAATTAACAAACCGAATGGAAAAGACTTTTTCAAATCTCCTCTATTCGAATTGCTAAATACTCAATAAATAACCTACTTCTTTTTCTTGTAACACTTACCCAATACCCAGATAAATAAGGTTAAGATTATCGGTATCGCCAATATGACAATGATAAGATAAATTTTACTAGTCATAGCGAATTTCTTATTACTTTTCTATATTATACTCTTATTTATAAATCTTTGTCAAGTGTTTTCCGACAAAAACATGTGAATAACTCAAATCAACCAAAAATACCGCCTATTATGGCGGTATTTTCTATTTAAGAGTGTAAAATATTTACTGACAGAAAAATTTAAAAGTTATTTTCAATGCCCCGCTAACATTTTTATTTTTTAAATTATTTTGTGGCATGTTTATACACACACTCCCAGCCTACTGGTTTGGGAGAAAAACCGCCATATGTCTGTGGACACTACCTACGTGTATTAGGCAAGGACATCTGTCGGTCTAGTTAATTAATATAATTAGCAAGAAATTCATTTGGAGTTTTTCCATTTAATCCACAATGTTCTAGGTTATTATACTTCTCATTCCATAACTTTATCTTTTTCTCTAAATCTCTAATACTTTTAAATCTATTTTTATCATAAAAACTTTCTTGATCGCTTCGGTGACTTCTTTCAACAGTTCCATTTTGTGCAGGTTTACCAGGATCAATTAGATAATGAGTAATATCATGTTTGGCACAATAAACGTCAAAGGCATGAAGTCTTCTAGGTGACAGATCAGAACGCTTGTATGTCCCTGTATATCTATTGGTAAAAACAAATCCATTGTCTGTTTTAACTGATTTAATCCTATGTTCAAATCTATCAATAACATCTTCAAGAAATATGACAGAATGGTAATTAGATTGTTCTTCGAAGATTCTTAAATATCTCCACCTTGAAGCTACGTCTATGGCTGTATATTGATAGTATCGCTTATCAGCTATTCTTCCAGGTACATACTTAATATCTATCTCAATTAATTCACCGGGTTGTCTCTTCGCTCTAATATATTTATATACAATTTTCCTTATCCTATATTTTCTAACTAATCCCTCATCTTTTATGATTTTACCAATTGTTCTGACAGGAACAATCAATCCTTCTTTTTCTAGTTTCCAATGAATTTTTAAAGCACATACTCCCGTTTTCTTTCTTTTCTGGATTACAGCTTCTTTAATTCGTATAGATGTCTCATTGGGACTAGTATTCGGCATAGTCGTCTTTGGTTCAAGATCCTTTTCACCACCTTGTCTGTATGCATGACACCATCGTTCTAAACTTCTTTGTGAATGTGGGCAGACTTCTGCTACGTCTACTAGTTTAACATTTTTATGGATAATTGGCAGTACCCATCTTAATCTCTCTTCTTTAATTGTTTGTGGCATGTTTATACACACACTCCCAGCCTACTGGTTTGGGAGAAAAACCGCCATATGTCTGTGGACACTACCTACGCAACTTGACTTTTCCTGTATTTTTGTCATTATAAAGATTAATATGGTTAAAATAATAGAAAAAACAAAAAAACTTTTTGAACAAACAATTAAAGACTTTGAATCAGATCCGTATAAATTACAAAATCATGTTTTCGAGGTTGAAAAATGGGCGCATTTTATGTTAAAGAAATATCCAAAAGCTAAAAGCAAAATTGTTTTATTAGCTGTTTGGCTACACGATATTGGTCATTATCCAATACCTACCGATAAAGATCACGCCATTAGAGGAGAACAAAGAGCCAAAGTTTTTTTAAAAAAGGAAAACTTATCAAAAGATGAAATAAAAAAAGTGCTACATTGTGTTAGATCTCATAGATGTAACGATATTTTACCAATAAGCATTGAAGCAAAAATTATTGCTTTTGCCGATTCAGCGGCTCATTTAACTGATGATTTATATTTTGATATAGCCAGAAAAGATAAGGAAAATAAAAAACCATTTAAAGTGTATTTAAAAATGGAAAGGGATTTGAGAGATTTGTCTTTATTCCCCAATGAGAAAAAAAAGATTCTTGAATTAAGCGCAAATTGGAAAAAATTATTGAAGTCTTATGAAAAAATAAATATTTAGTTTTAATAGAATGAAAAACATAAATAAAAAATTAAAAATATCTAAATTTGTTTCTCTAACCAAGCATAAAAAAAGCTATTTTTGTATTAGCCATTCTTTAACGCAACAACAAATTTTTGGAGATAATAGATTAAAAAAAATATTTAATATTCTATCCGAAGGCATCAATTATGGAGATTTTTATTCTTTGCTAAATAAGTTTTTTAACAAAAAAGAAGTAAAAGATTTATTAGTATTTTTTAAAAAAGAAAAATTTTTACAGGAAAAAGACAAAAACACATTCAATCAGATCTTACATCCTAAAAATTTAAATAAGGATGGCTATAGACTTTTAAGAATTTTATTGACAGATATTTGTAATTTAAATTGCAAATATTGTAAAGTGATGTCAAATATTAAAACTCCTGACAATAAATCAACTAGTAAAAACGACCTTGAAAAAGTTATTAAACTTTTTTTGAAAGGATCAAAAATTGATTGCCCGAAAATTATTCATATTACAGGAGGAGAACCTTTAGTTTTTTGGAACAAAATTAAGTATTTAGTTAGTCTTGTTAATAAAAATCGTCGACTAAAAGAAAAGTTAATGATTGTGATTGGCACTAATGGTCTATTAATAAATCAGGAAAAAGCTAATTTTATTAAGAAAAATAAGATTAAGGTTATAGTTTCGTTAGATGGCAGCAAAAAAATACATAATAAACTAAGAAAGCTACATAACAATAGAGGTTCTTATTCTTATGTTGACAAAGCACTTTTGTTGCTAAAAAAATCAAAGATAGATTTAGGAATTTCAATGGTCATAGGCAAGCACAATAATCAAATTTTAGACCAAGAAATTAATTATATTATAAACAGATACAATCCTATTAGTTTAGGAATTAATTATATGAAACCCCCGACCAGAAAACAGATTAATTTTCCCTATTTAATTACACCAAAAGAGTATGTCGATGCTGTGTATTCCGCATATAAAAAATATAGAAATACAGGATTATATTTTGAGTTAATTTATCGCAAGATAGTTCCTTTTGTTGAGCAGAAATTTCGATATTACGATTGTGGGGCTACAGCAGGAACAACAATCAATTTAGATTTTAATGGGAAGATTGGTCCTTGTAAATCTTTTCTTATTTTGGATATGCTTGCTGAAAAAAGCAAGAGTAAAAAAAACAAAAAATATATTAATCAATCAGCATTAACGAAGAGATCGCCAATATACATAGATCGTTGTCGCGATTGTGAAGCAATTGGAATTTGTGGAAACGGTTGTGCTTATGAAGCTTGGGTAAATAATAATAATTTTATGAGTATAGACAAGAATGCCTGTTGTTATACTAAGTTATTTTTTAAGATGTTTATTGAAGATTTATTTGATATAATTGAAAATAAATTAACCAAAAAAGCCTTTTATACACCAAAAAAACAAGACCGAAAAAAATTATATGGAAAAATAAAAATTAATAAATTAAATCTTAATTCTTCAATTGGACATGAAGGAAGATTCATCTAAAAAAAGGTATGAATAAGTTTAAACTCTTAAAAAAATATTTACTATCTAATAAAAATAATGTAGCAAATCATTTAATTTTAAAAAAAGAATTTAGTAGAATAAAAAATAATTCTAAGGAATATAAAAAAATTATAAATGTTTTTAATAATACAAAATGCTTTAAGAGTAAAAAATTTAAAAATATATTACAAATTACAGGCACGGGAGGAGACACTTTAACAACTATTAATGTGAGCACTTTATCAGCCATGGTTATGGCTAGCATGGGGTTCAAGGTGATAAAAACAGGAAACAAAGCATGTACTAGCTTAATGGGCGCTTCCGATTTTTTTTTAAAATTTGTGAAAGAATTCAATTTAGATAAATATCTTATTTCTGACCCACGTCAAGCTCTTAAAAAATTTAATTTTTATTTTGCGCATGTTCCAAAATATTACCCGTGGATTGAGAAGATAGATAAAATGAAAGATATTTTTGGTAAAGAAATATTTAATAAAATTTTTAACGAAATGCACCGAAACGAAATGAACTCGCAAATAAAAATTATCGGCACATCTTCTAAAAAGGTTAAAACAAATTTAAAACATTTTATGAGATATGAATATAAGAAACTTCTAATTGTGCATGGTCTTACACAAGACAATAAGATATATTTAGACGAAGCTTCTAATTTAGGCAAAACACAATTATCCTATCTATTAAATAACGAAATAAAAGAACTTAATTTGTTCCCATCTGATTTTAGAGATAGTAAGGAAATAAGAATCAAAAACATACAACAAACAGACAAGGATAAATTATATCAATCCAATATAACTATTATTAAAGGCATCGGAGCAAAAGAACTTACGGACTTGGTTGCAATAAATGCAACTGTTTATATAAACTTCATTAACGATTTTAAATTAAATTTTAAAAGGTTATATAAAAAAGTACAACATCATATTCAAAAAGGATATGTATTTGAACATTTTTTAAAATAATTTTTTAATATTAAGATAAATTTTATGTCCATAAAACAAAATTCAATAAATTTTATTGCCTGCGGTGGCGGAAAAAGCATTAGTCAAATTTTAAAAGGATTATCTATCGCTTGTTCTTTTAAAGATAAAAAAATAGCTTATGTGGTTATTGCAGCCGAAAGCGATAAAGAATTCTTGAAAGTTATTAATAATGGATTTGATCGTTTAAAAGAAACTTTTAAATCATTTGGCGCAAAAAATATTTTCTTGGTAAAACAAAAAAATATTTCTGATTTATATAATGCGCAAATAGTTATTTTTTCTGGTGGCGATACTTCATTTTTAATTAAATTTTTAGAAAAAGAAGATTTTGTAAAAAAAACACAAAGGCGAGATAATAATATAAAAGACATCATGGGAATTAGTGCAGGAGCTATTGCCCTGTTTGAAAAAGGTATCGGTACCAAAAATAATAAGGAATATCTTTTTGATGGTTTGGGATTATTGCCGGGCATGGTTGTAGTCCACTCTAATAAGAAATTACAAAAAAAATATTCTAAAGCCATACATTTAAAAGATTATGAATTGTACAAGAGAGAAAACTAAAAAAGACGCTAAAATAGATAAATCAATGCTTAATATTGTTCTTGTTTATCCTGGATTTCCGCCAGAAGAACAAATAAGTGGCGGTATTTCAACTTTTACGCAAGAAATTGCTCAAGGATTAGCAGAGTTAGGACATAATATAATAGTACTATCACGTTCCAACGAGAAAAAGCTTGTTATAGAAAAAGAAATGAAAAATTTACAAATCTTTAGAGTTCCCGAAGAGACCAAATTAACCAAAAATTTAAAAATAAAAATTTTAGAAACATGGGTTCTTTCTGGTATAGTAAAAGAATTAAAAATATAATTAAGAAAATAGAGAAAGAAAAAGGATTGATTGATATTGTTGAATGTGGCGATTGGGGAGCCGAAGCAACCTGTCTTCTTAGGGAATACAAAGACAAACTTTTAATACGTTGTCATACTCCTTCCTTTGTTTCAGAAAAATACAATTACAGTAATAAACCTTATTTTAGTAAATTTACTAAATTATTAGAGAAACATGTCTTAAAAAATGCTAAACACATAGCTTCTCCTAGTGAAAGTTTAATCTTAGAAATCAAAAAATATATGAAAATTAAGGATACGATTATAATTCAACCCTACCCATTAAAAATAGAAGAAATTCCGTATAAAACAAAATATATACAAAATTTTTCAAAAGAAAATCCTTTTAAGATTTTAGTTGTAGGACGATTAGAAGAAAGAAAAGGACAAGATATTGTTTGTCGGGCAATGAATTTACTCGTGAAAAAGAAATACCCTGTTAGGTTAGTTTTTGCAGGAGCAGATACACCAACTCAAAATAAAAAAACATTTAAGACAGAATTATCTAAAATACTTACTTTTGAAGCTAAAAAATATGTTTCTTTTTTAGGGCATGTTCCCAAAAAAGAAATTTCTACAATATATCCCGAATTTGATTGCTATGTTATGTCGTCACGATTTGAAAGTATAGGATTCGTAGTTCTTGAAGCAATGCGAGCAGGGCTACCTGTTATTGCATCAAACATATGTGAAATGCCAAGATTTATTCAAAATAATATTAATGGTAAATTATTTAAGGTAAATGATTTTAAAGAATTATTTAAACAAATAGAATGCCTAATACAAAATCCAAATAAAATCGAAAACATAGGTCGAACAGCCCGAAAATACATTCTAGAATATTTTAAACAAAAACAACCTATTCAACAAATAGTTGACTTATATTATTCAATTAGCACAAAACAATAGAAAAATTCAAAAAATAAAAAAGCCGACAGTCTCAAGTTTTGCTGCCGGCTTAATCTTTAATCTTTCAACCCTAGAGATCTGCTGCCCTTGGAAAAAGACAGGCATCTTTAATGTTTTTGAGATTTAAGAGTTGCATTATAAATCTTTCGATGCTAATAGCAAAACCACCATGTGGCGGAAGTCCATAACAATGAGCTGTTAAATATTCATTAAAGTCATTAATATTCATGCCAAGAATTTCCATCTTTTGCTTCTGCTCCTTATACTTGTGTATCCTTTGTCCCCCTCCGCCAATTCCTATACCTTTAAATAATAATAGCCAATTTTTTACCGTTCCTGGCATTTCTGGGTCTTCCATAAAATAGAAAGCAGAATCTTTGATTAGGTTATTAGTAATAAAGAGAAAATCAGATTTCCAATTTATATGAGCATATTCAGCTAATGTAAATTTATCTTTTGAATTTATACTGTCTTTATTGATTATTTCCAACGCTTCATAATAAGTAATAGATGGTATTTCTTTGACATAAGAAATTTGATGTTTTAAGAAATTTATTTCGCATTTGCATTTTTCTCTTATAACATTCAGGCCTTGTCTGATTAAGGAGGTACATAAAATCAGCAATTCTGATGAGTCGCGAATAGGACCAAGTTCAATATCAAGAGATGTATATTCAGTTAGTTGTTTGTAGCTTTTATTTCTATTAGCTCTAAATACAGGGCCAATCTCAAAAACTCTTTGTAGAGAACCTATTAATGTTTGTTTATACAATTGAGGAGATTGACTTAAATATGCGGTTGTCTTCAAATAATCTACGCTAAAAAGATTTGAACCACCACCCAGTCCATTAAAGATTATTTTAGGAGTATTGATTTTAGTAAAACCATTATCTATTAAGAAGTTGCAAAAAGCAATCTGTAAAACACTTTTCACTTTAAATATTGATCTATTGCGTAAATGACGCAAACCAATTGAGCGTAAAACGGAATTATATTCGGAATGAATTGGCAATTGTTTTTTGTTGCCTCTGCTTAACAATTCCATTTTTTTAACCCAAATCTCAAAGCCTGTCCTTGATTTTTTTTCAGCAACTACTTTACCTCTCATCTCAATCCAGTTCCCCTTTTTTAAGATTCCATTAATGTCCGTAAAATCATTTATTTCAACAACGCATTGAATAATACCTGAATAATCAAGAAGTTTAACAAAGATTATACCACCAAGATTATGGATTTTATAAACCACTCCACTAACATCTACAATTTCATCTAAATGGTCTTTTATATTTAAACTATCAATAAAAACAATATTTTTTCGTTCTCGTATTAAACGCATTTTGCATCACCTCCCTTTCAAGGTTTATTATATTTTCAAAGAACCTAATGGCTCTCTGATAAGCCAAACAAAAAAGATTTTTTAAACCCTCTTTGTTTGAATTACCAAATTAATAACCTTACTTTCTTTTATTCTTATAGTATTTCCCTAAACACCAGATAAGTAAGGTTAAGATTATCGGTATCGCTAATATGACAATGATAAGATAAATTTTACTAGTCATAACGAATTTCTTATTACTTTTCTATATTATACTCCCTTTTATAAATCTTTGTCAAGTGTTTTCCGACAAAAATATGTAAATAACTCAAATCAACCAAAAACACCACCTATTATGGCGGTATTTTAGATTTAAGAATGTAAAACGATTACTGACAGTCTATAATAAAAGTGGTCATATTTGTCCATAACATTGACAAACAATCCAATTAATATTATTCTTATAAATAAAGTTAATTTAAATCTATCAAAATGAGGTGGTAAAAATGGAAGAAAGAAACATTCCATCCACAGATGCTCCTGGGACCAAGATACTATCTTCGATAATCAATGAAGACAAAGAGTCTGATTGCTACTCAGATGGTCCTAGCTACAGCGACAGCAGTGGTTCTGACGACCACAACAGATGCGTATAAGCATCAAAATCCCAGGCTGATTATAAACTTTATTGGCCTGGGATTCATTTTTTATACCTCATAAATATATATAACATATATGAAAATATCTTTTGTTTATTCAAAAATCGAAAATCTTTTTTTCTTTATTTCTAATCTTACAGAATGGCATTTTTCCTCTAGAAAAAATTATAATCAAGACTGGATAGAAAAATCAGGTCCATTAACTAAAAAAGAAAAAGAATCTCTTTTAAAATTTAAAAAAATAATGAAAAAATATGGTTTTGTTTATAAAAACAATAAATTTATGTATTTAGGTCAATTCTTTTTTTTAGGCAAAAAAGAAAATGAAATATGGAAATTAATAGAAAAATTTGTAAACAAATCAGAATTTAAAGATATTAAAGATGCTTTTATTAATTTAAACAGTCGCTTTGAAAAAGTATACGACGAAAAAAAACTATTTTTATGGAAAAAAGCAATTGAAAAAACCAAAAATGAGATATTATTTAATGAATTAATAAACAGAATAAAATTATTTTTAAAATGTAAAAAAGAATTAAATAACATTAAAGTTCATCTGCTATTCTCCCCTGCTAAAGACTGGCTCCCTGCAGGAGGCGCAAATATAGGGAATAAAGATATTACACTTGAAGTTCCAATACACAAAAGAACAAAAATTAATATAGAAGCTGCTTTTGCTTTAATCGCTCATGAGATTGGACATCTATTTCTCGATAATTCTAATTTAAAATTTACTATTAATGATATTATTAAAAAGAACAAGAATATAAATGTTAAAAATACGATTCCATCTCGTCCCTTAAATGAATATATTCAAGAATTAATAATTAATTTATGTGCACCTTCTGGTTATTTTTGTCAAAAATATCTAACTAATTTTAATCCTATTTATAATTTACTAAATTCCGCTGAAAAGTCAGAAAAAGAATATAATAAATATAAAAAAAGAAAAATTGCTAATTTCTCTTCGATAAAATCATATATTATTTTACAACTATATCCTTTAATTAAACAATATTATAAAAAGAAAAAAAACATTGACAAAAATTTATTATCGTTAATTATAAATTTTTTAGAAAATAAATAAGGAGCCGTCATTAGACAACTCCTTATCGTTTAAAATTAAATTAACAAAGGCATCACTCTTGAAGAAATATGCTCAAATAAACGTTTCTTTGCCTCGCAAAATTTATTTTTATGCCAGCTATCGGTAATAATTGAATACGAATATTGAGCACATCCTCCATTACAAACATAATACCATTTACAAAGTTTACATTCTTCTCTGTTCTTTTCTAAATCAGCTACGAAATTATTATATCCCTCACTATTTAATATATCGTGCCAATTTATTTCGTTAATATTGCCATAATAATATTTTCTAATCGGAAAACTATCACAAGGGCCAACAGAGCCATCTGATTCAACCGTACAGAACAGAGGACATTCACCGCTAAATTCACAAAGAGAAACGTTATCTCTTTTTACCATGGCACAAATAATTTGAGATAAACTTCGTACTTTTATTTTAGGATCATCTTTTTCAAACCATAGATCGAAAACTTCAATCATAAAATCAACATATTCTTCAGGATCTACAGAAAATTCAGCAAGTTTTCCACTAATATGATCTAATTCATAACAAGGTTTCAAATGAAATGAACCTAAATTATCAACAAAATAATTAAAAATATCTTCTACCCGACCTAACGAATAACTAGTAATCATTGCTAATGCGGTCGGATATATCCCAACTGACTGTAACAAAGAAATCCCTCTTTTAACATGATCATAACTACCTTTGTTCGATGAAGATACTCGACACTTATCATGAATATCTTTTGGTCCGTCAATACTTACGCCAACACTAAAATTTTGTCTAGCAAAAAAATCAGCCCATTTCTTAGTAATAAGTGTAGCATTTGTTTGAATCTTATTAACTATTTTTTTCTCTGTCTTAATGTGCTTCTGAATCTCAATCACTCTTTTATAAAAAGGGATTCCTGCTAATAAGGGTTCTCCACCATGCCAAATGAAATCCACACTATCCTTATCTACAAAATCAATCGTTTTTTTAATCAAATTCTCTAAGGTTTCATCAGACATAATTAATCTATTGCTTTGATCATAGTAATTATGATAGTAACAATATTTACAACGAAGATTACATCCGGAAGAAATAACCTTTATGGTTGGGATCACTAATTCTTTCTTATTATATTTCATTTTCCCCACCCCCTTTTATTTCAATTTTAAAGATCTAAAAATAAAAAATTAGCTTTTTATTCCTATTCTTAAAATACCTTGATTGTTCCATCTTGTCAATGGTTTTAAATCAACCAAAAATACCGCCTATTATGGCGGTATTTTAGATTTAAGAATGTAAAACGATTACTGACAAAAGAATTATTTATTGTTTTAATCTTGTCAATATCAATAAGATGATATATGATCAAATTATCATGAAATTAAAATTCAAAATTAATAAATACGCATTAGTTAGAGATGCTTTTGTCCAAAATTTTAATCATCGCAAAAATAATAAATCCGAAGAACTTCCATTCCCATTTTGGAAAAAATTAGAAAATCGTTTTTGGAAAAAATTCTGCAATGAATCTTCGTATTATCTAATAAATCCCCAATACTCTGACTGGGGCTTAAATCAGATTTTTATTCAAGCTGAAAAAATAGGATTTAAAAAAACTTTTTTAAACACATTTAATGTTTTAGAAAAAATATACAAAGAAATAATCAAAACAGAAGAATTTAAAAGATTACTTTCTGAAACAGAAAAATATAAAAATTCTGTTAAAAAACAATGGGAAGAGAATGAAAAATTTATTTTAGATTATTTTAAAAATACACTTAATCTTAAAATTCCAAACTACGCAATTACTGTATACATCTTTCATCCAAAATCATTTTGTGGTCATGCCAATTCAAAAACAAAAACAATCTTATGGGGACATTCTGAAGATTGGAAAAATTACACAATGACTTATTTAGCACATGAGATTCTTCATATTATTATAAATGATAAAAATCATTCTGATATTATTCATGCCATTATTGAATTAGCTACAGATAATGAATTAAGAATAAGACTTAATGGAAAAGGTATTTATTTTAAAGAAGAAGGTAAAAACATTGGACATAAACACTTACAAAAAATAGAAAAAAAATTATTACCTTATTGGAAAAAGTTTCTTAAAGAGAATAAAAATAAAAAAGATATTTTCTACTTAGAAAAAGAAATAAAAAATACCGCCTAGTATAGCGGTATTTTCTATTTAAGAATGTAAAGTTGTTACTGACAATAAATAGAATTAATAATTAAAGAGATTTTATTGTCCATTCAGTAAAGTTATTGCATGAGCACAGGGCACTATAATATAGTAATCGAATTTTTCTGTTGTATCAGGTTTGATAAAAATACTTTTGTTATCACATTTTTCACAAGATTTGAAAAACTGCAATGTATAATTAAAAAACGAACCACAACGATAGTCGCATTTGAATGTTATAGTATCTTCTTTCGGCAAATGAGTTGCTAGTGGCGCATAAATTTTCCCATTTAATGTTAGTTTTTTCTTTTGCGCATGGAGATTACCCGTCACAGCAAGTAAAACTTTTTGACTATGAGTATTGAATATTGAGTTAATATTTTTAGCCATTTTAAAGTCCCTTGCATTCCAGGATTTGTCTTTTTCAGAGAAACAGAATACATCGTGTCTTTTTTCGGGTAAAAGAATATCGTTTCTTGTTTTAAGCCACTGTAAAAAAGCAACATGTTCTTTTGATATACGACCATCTTTATCTTGCACAAAACTCCAGTGCTGCCACGGCAATATAGCTTCTGTGTTATTTAAAAATGCATGGATATCAGAATTTATCTCTTTAGGCCATTCTAAAGCAATTAGGACAGACATATCCTCCGCCTCTAAAGAAGTAATAAATGTTTTTATAATTTCAACATTTTCCGCAACTCCATGCATTTCACCAAGAAGAATAATTTTCTTTTCTTTTATTTTTTTTAGATCAAAATTATACATGTTTATTATAAGAATGAGGCGGTTTTATATTAAATACCGCCTAACGTAGCGATATTTAAGATTTGAGATTGAATCTAATAACAAATAGGATCAATTACTCTGTCTAAATTATTTTTTAATAAGATCTATAATTTCTTCATAGCCCAAATCATTTACTATCATCCATGAACGGGCATAATTTTTGTCTTTTTTATCTTTTTCTATATTATAATTCAGTTCTTTGTCATTAAAATATTCCAAATATATTTTTGAATGGATTGCATGTATAATTATATGATTTATTGTTAGCATACTTTCTTTTTTGTATCGTTTTTCAAAAAATTTCCACATTTCTTGAACCTTTTTGTTATTTCTATTTTGATAAATAAATCTATGAATTAGTTCATGGATTAATAAATTTATAGTTTCTTTATTGTTTTTATATGGACAAATAGTAAGTGGATCAGAAAAAGAAATACAATCTTCAACAAAATAACAATTTATTATTTTTTCTGACCATTCAAGATTTGTATATACAGTTAAACTTTTTAAAATTTTATTTTCTATTTTTCTCCATTCTTTTTCTATTATGCTCATTTTCTTCAAAGTATCTTTTGCAGTAATGTTTTTATTTTTAGAATAAGGTAATTTAACAAATTTCTTAAAAAAAGTATTATAAACAGAAGAAAAACAAAATTTTATTTCAGGAATATTTTTTTTATGCATAAAAGATTTATTAGAATATTTTATAAATTTATTTATATTTTATCATCTTCTTTCTTTAATTGACAGAAATTTATCACACCATAAAATCAAACCTCATTTTATCCTAATCTACATACAAAAATTTTTGGACGAAGATACGCATTTACCGATGTTATAAATTTTAATTCTAATGTCTTTATAATCTTAAATTTTGATTCCAAGATAATTTTTTTCAAAATTTCATACTCACTCGTATAAACAACCAATTTACCACTATTGTTTAATGTTTCTTGACAATACTCAATAAAACACTGATAAAGATTTTCCAAATCTTCATTTTTTGATATAGACATACCAAATGGCAAATCAGATGTAATTACATCAAATTTACCTAAATCAGGCTTATCAAAAATATCTTTTTCTTTAAGTTGTATCTTTTTAACTAATCCAGCTCTTTTTACATTTTGTATAGCTAAAGAAATATTTTTTTTATTATTTTCTAAACCAACTAATTGGTTTAAATTTGGATAACATTGACCAGCTTCAATAAGTAATGTTGCACTTCCTGAAAAAATATTTAAATAAGAATTTGACTTTTCTAGCTCGCATAAAGAATTTACTGCATATGCGATAGTCGGATCCATCGCACCACTCATATTCATTAACTTATAGTCCCTTAAGGACATAGGCCTTGGGGTAATTTGAATACCAATTTCCCAAATTTCATTAGATTTTACAATATGTATTTTCATATCCGCTTCTTCTTTCTCTATCAATCCATATGTTGTTTGTATATATTCAGCAATGTTACGTACTTCTGAAGAATCTGATCCAGCACAAGTTATTTTAAAAGTTTTAAATTTATCTTTATTTCCATTAATAATTATTTCTACAAGATTTCCTAATATTGATTTATGATTTGAAACGTAAAACGGATTATACTTAGAATCCTGTACTACGACATATGCTCGAGAAATACTTCTTAATTTTTTGATTTCAGTAAAATCTTGTACAAAATCTAAATAAATGAAATCATTCTCTTCTTTAATAATACGAAAATTTGAGTATTGATTTATTCCATTTAAAACAATTTCTTTTAAGCCAGTAATAAAAGCTAATTTGATTTTTGGTTTTAAATCATTCATATATTCAACTTGATTTATGAAATTTTATTAAACTAATTATTTGTTCTCTATATTTTTTGGGAATATAGCTATTTTTTAAACATTCTTTAACAAATTTTGGATCAGCTTCTGAAACATCTTTTAATAAATGAGCAAAATGAAACATAACCTCTTTTGGAAGGCTTTCTTTTCTAGGATAACCATTTCTCTTTATGACTTTCTTTAGTAAATGTAGATTAAGGTTATCTATTGTATAAACTTGATAATTTTCAATAGTTAATTCTTCTTTTTTAACTGCTTTTTCTCTTGCTTTTATAGCAATTTCACTCATTTTAACTATTAATGTTTGATCTTTTTTATTCATAATTGTCTTGGGAGGGAGGTGACAATTTAATCCCCCCTCCCTTTTTTAACTAATTAATATTTTAGCAATAGCTTTTGCTATTAGTATATGGGTTTGTAATTGAACAAAATACCATTGCCCATTTAAGTTCATTTTAAAAAAATTATTTTCCTTTTTTTTATAATGCTATAGAAATATTAGCTCAAAAATAAAAATTTCTATTACCAATGCTTTTATTGTATTTTTTAGCAATGATAATCATTGAAGGACTATCAAATTGATATGGCTTCTTATCAAAAGAACCATATGTTTTTATAATATTTAATTTATAACGAGCAAATAAATAACTAATTTCAGGAAAATTATAAAGACGAAGTTTTACATTTAAAATTTCTTTTTTATTACCACGAATGATTATCCAACGAGATTTTTTAATAGAATTGAGTGGATCAAAAGAAATATCTTCACATTTAACATGTCCATTAAAAATTTTAAATTTATCTCCTTTGCCAAATTGTCTTAAGGTTTCTATAGGATTAATTTGATGCATTATAAAAAATCCGTCTGTCTTTAATAATTTTGATACATTCTTAATTATATTTTCATTATCAATATCCGAAAAATATCCAAAAGAATTACCAAGATTTAATATTGCGTCAAATTTTTCCTTTAATTTTAAAAAACGCATATCTTGCTTAATAAAATTAACAGACAGATCATTCTGACGAGCTAATTCTTTAGCGGTTTGCAAGGCATTAGAAGAATAATCAACTCCTGTAACTTGAAATCCTTTTTGAGCAAGTTCTATACTATGCCGACCTTGACCACAAGGAATATCTAAAATTTTTGCATTTTTCTTAAAATGCAAATCATCAATTATTTTAAGCTCCTTTTTTGTCCAATCTTGTGATTTCTGACTTGAAGGATCCCAAAATGAAAAGTATGTCTCATTAAATGTTTCTTTCCACCAATCATTCTTTTTTATCATAATAAATTAATTATAAACTGAAATAATAATTCTATAAACAAAAAAGATTCTCACTATATTCTATTCTTTCTACTAATTATTTTATTTACAAAATCTTATTATTCTATTATAGTAATAATAACAATTATAAAATTTCAAAACAAGTTTTTACAATTTAAATATCATAAAAAATTATTTAAATCCAAAAAATGTATAAAAAAATAAATAAAAAAATTAAATTAAATAACAAGACAATAGCAATTTTGATATACAAAAAGAATGACAAAGAAATCAATAAAATAATTAAAATTATTCAAGATAAATACCATGAATTAGAAAGCTTTTTTAATTTAAACATACCGACAGTAAACATAGAATTAATTTATTCTCGT